>ERZ1034401.49-NODE-49-length-41736-cov-3.856145_pt1 | contig 41736 bp, 40 predicted proteins | sample MGYA00520601_ERZ1034401 | MGnify/ENA primary metagenome ERZ1034401 (study PRJEB33736, sample SAMEA104288476) | Azolla filiculoides | biome: Urban; feature: water surface; material: ditch water | place: Netherlands | collected 2014 ... | reverse complement strand
AACGGGCGCCGGGTTTCCGGCGCTCGCTCTATTTGAATGCGGACACTGGTCTGCAACGGCTGTTGCAGCCGATCTTATTTTCTCCCAACGGATGCATTGCGACTGGGAAACCCGGATCTTCGGACCCCATTGAATGCGAAAAGGCAAACGACCATGAGCAAAGCAAACTCTTCAGCTCCCACGCAGCGCATGCTGCGCGTCGGCGAGCAGGTGCGCGCCGCCATTACCCAGGTCCTGCAGCGTGGCGATGTCCGCGATGATCTCATCGAGCGGACTGTGATTTCCATTTCGGAAGTGCGGATGTCGACCGACCTGAGGATCGCGACGGCCTTTGTCGCTCCTCTGGGGGTCAGCGACCACACAAGCATCATCGAGGCACTCAACCGCCATGCCAAATACATCCGCGGACGGATCGGCAGCCAGCTTCGCCAGTTGAAGCATATGCCCGAAGTGCGTTTCCGCGACGATACCAGCTTCGACAATTACCAGAAGATCGATGCGCTGCTGCGCTCGCCGGAAGTCCAGCGTGACCTCGCCGCCAACAGCGCAGACGACGAACAAGAATAAGAGACAATGTCCAAACCCAGAAAGCCCAAGGGCCGCCCGATTTCGGGCTGGCTCATTCTCGACAAGCCCGTGGATTTCGGCTCGACCGAAGCCGTCGGCAAAATCAAGTGGTTGTTCAACGCCCAAAAGGCCGGCCATGCCGGCACGCTCGATCCGCTCGCCTCCGGCATGTTGCCGATCGCGCTTGGCGATGCGACCAAGACCGTTCCCTATGTCATGGACGGCCGCAAGATCTATGAATTCACCGTGACCTGGGGCGAGGAACGCTCGACGGACGATCTTGAAGGCGAAGCGACCCAGACATCCGACAAGCGGCCGAGCGAAGTCGACATCCGCGCGCTGCTGCCGAACTATACCGGCGTGATCAACCAGATCCCGCCGCAGTTTTCCGCCATCAAGATCGCCGGCGAACGGGCTTATGACCTTGCCCGCGAGGGCGAGACCGTCGAAATCCCGTCACGCGAGGTGGAAGTTTTCCGCCTGACCCTGTTGAACGTGGAAGCCGACAAGGCGCATTTCGAAGTGGAATGCGGCAAAGGCACCTATGTGCGGTCGATCGCCCGGGATCTCGGACGCGACCTGGGCTGCTATGGTCATATCTCGAGCCTGCGTCGTTCGTTTGTCGCACCGTTTGCCGAAGAGACAATGGTGCCGCTTGCCGAGCTCGTGGCGCTTGAAGCCATCGAGGACCGCGATGCCCGGCTCGAGGCACTCGATGCCTTCATCGTCGATACGAGCGAGGCGCTTTCGGCCCTGCCGCAGATCCGCATCACCGAGGATCAGGCGCACCGTCTGCGAATGGGCAATCCGATCATCGTGCGTGGCCGCGACGCTCCTGTTGCCGAACCGGAGGCCGTTGCGCTTTCGGGAAGCAAGCTGATTGCAATCGGCGAGATTGCCGGCGGCGAGTTTCATCCGCGGCGGGTGTTCAACTGAAACTGCCGGAAAACGTCCGCTCTTCCCTTTCCAAGGGGAATGGAGTATAGGCGGCACCAGCTGGCGCTGATGCGCCTGCACTCATGGCCATTGCTGAACGACATCTCGGCCTTTGGCGACCTTTTTCTCATAAATTCTAGAAAGGATTTACGATGTCGATTACTGCAGAACGCAAGGCTGCCCTCATCAAGGAATACGCGATCAACGAAGGCGATACCGGTTCTCCGGAAGTCCAGGTTGCGATCCTGACCGAGCGGATCAACAACCTGACGGAACACTTCAAGGGTCACAAGAAGGACAACCACTCCCGCCGTGGCCTCCTGACGATGGTTTCGACACGCCGTTCGCTTCTTGACTATGTCAAGAACAAGGATGAAGCCCGCTACAGCAAGATCATCACTGCTCTGGGCATCCGCCGCTAAAACAGTTTCCGGCGGATCTTCGCAAGAAGGTCCGCCGGCCTCTTTTGGGACACAGGTCCCTGGACTTCGACATGGTACCATCGTGATCGAAGCGCATGAAAGGCAGTCCGGATGACCGGTGCTGCAAATACCAACCGATGACCTGTCATGGGGCAGGATTGCCGGATGCTTTCGCCAGAAAACTGGCGTCAGATGGACTGAGCGATCGGAAAGACATCCGTTCGCGACACCCGAAAGCCTCCCGCTGTCTTGCCCGTGATGTGTCAGAATTTCTGCGGAGACGTTGGTTCCTTCTGGAGCGTTCGTCTTTTTGTGCAAGGGCACTCCGTGGATGAAGGACAAGAGATGTTTGATACTCACAGCGTTGAAATCGAGTGGGCAGGCCGCCCGCTGAAGCTCGAAACCGGCAAGATCGCCCGCCAGGCTGACGGTGCCGTTCTGGCCACTTACGGCGAAACCGTCGTTCTCGCTACCGTCGTTTCGGCCAAGTCGCCGAAGCCGGGCCAGGACTTCTTCCCGCTGACCGTCAACTACCAGGAAAAGACCTATGCCGCCGGCAAGATCCCGGGTGGCTATTTCAAGCGCGAAGGCCGTCCGTCGGAAAAGGAAACGCTGGTTTCCCGCCTGATCGACCGTCCGATCCGCCCGCTGTTCCCGGAAGGCTACAAGAACGACACCCAGGTCGTCGTCACCGTCGTCCAGCACGACCTTGAGAACGATCCGGACGTATTGTCGATGGTTGCGGCTTCCGCTGCACTGACGCTTTCCGGCGTTCCGTTCATGGGTCCGGTCGGCGGCGCACGCGTCGGCTACATCAACGGCGAATACGTTCTGAACCCGCATCTCGACGAGATGGACGAGTCGGTTCTCGACCTCGTTGTTGCCGGTACCCAGGACGCCGTCCTGATGGTTGAGTCCGAAGCCAAGGAACTCAACGAAGAGATCATGCTCGGCGCCGTCATGTTCGGCCACAAGGGTTTCCAGCCGGTCATCGACGCGATCATCAAGCTCGCTGAAGTGGCTGCCAAGGAGCCGCGTGATTTCCAGCCGGAAGATCATTCCGAGCTCGAAGCCGAAATGCTGAAGCATTTCGAAGCCGAACTGCGTACCGCCTACAAGAACACCCAGAAGGCTGAACGCTACGCTGCCGTTGACGCCGTCAAGGCGAAGGTCAAGGCTCACTTCTTCCCAGAAGGCGTCGAGCCAAAGTACACCGCCGAAGTCATCGGCGCGACCTTCAAGCACCTGCAGGCGAAGATCGTTCGCTGGAACATCCTCGACACCAAGAGCCGCATCGACGGCCGTGACCTGTCGACCGTTCGTGCGATCGTTTCTGAAGTCGGCATCCTGCCGCGCACCCATGGTTCGGCCCTGTTCACCCGTGGCGAGACCCAGGCGATCGTTGTTGCGACGCTCGGCACCGGCGAAGACGAGCAGTATGTCGACAGCCTGACCGGCATGTACAAGGAACGCTTCCTTCTGCATTACAACTTCCCCCCCTACTCTGTTGGCGAAACCGGCCGCATGGGCTCCCCAGGACGCCGCGAAATCGGTCACGGCAAGCTCGCATGGCGCGCTATCCGTCCGATGCTTCCTTCGCCTGAGCAGTTCCCCTACACGCTGCGCGTCGTCTCCGAGATCACCGAGTCGAACGGCTCGTCCTCGATGGCAACCGTTTGCGGCACCTCGCTTGCTCTGATGGATGCTGGCGTTCCGCTGGCCAAGCCGGTGGCCGGTATTGCCATGGGCCTGATCCTCGAAGGCGAACGCTTTGCCGTTCTCTCCGACATCCTCGGCGACGAAGATCACCTCGGTGACATGGACTTCAAGGTTGCAGGTACTGCCGACGGCATCACCTCGCTGCAGATGGACATCAAGATCGCCGGTATCACCGAAGAGATCATGAAGGTTGCTCTGGAGCAGGCTCAGGGCGGTCGCAAGCACATCCTCGGCGAAATGGCCAACGCCATCACCGAAGGGCGGTCGCAGCTCGGCGAATTTGCTCCGCGCATCGAAGTGATGAACATCCCGGTCGACAAGATCCGTGAAGTCATCGGTTCGGGTGGCAAGGTCATCCGCGAAATCGTCGAAAAGACCGGCGCCAAGATCAACATCGAAGACGACGGCACCGTGAAGATCGCCTCTGCCTCCGGCAAGGAAATCGAAGCAGCCCGCAAGTGGATCCATTCCATCGTGGCCGAGCCGGAAGTCGGCGTCGTCTATGAAGGCACCGTTGTGAAGACGGCCGACTTCGGCGCCTTCGTCAACTTCTTCGGTTCGCGTGACGGCCTGGTTCATATCAGCCAGCTCGCTTCCGATCGTGTTGCCAAGACGCAGGACGTGGTCAAGGAAGGCCAGAAGGTCTGGGTCAAGCTGATGGGCTTCGATGAGCGCGGCAAGGTTCGCCTTTCGATGAAGGCCGTCGATCAGACGACCGGCAAGGAAGTCGTCGAAAAGAAGAACGAAGGTGGCGAAGCCGCTGAATAAGCGCGCTTCCTGCTGATCCAGAGGCGCGGAATAACTTCCGCGCCTTTTTTGTTATCCGATTGTTTGACGCAGTCTTCAACCGAAGCGGCCCCGACGCCCTTCCCTGAACTGCTCTAGAGGGCCACGACATGAGCCGCGAAACGCTGAAGACCCTGTTCCATCCGTTTGTGACGGAAACCGTCGCGCTGCCTGGCGAAGGCACGCGCTATCTCTTTCTCGGTGCCGAAGCAGGCTTCGCCAAGCCTGACGGCTTTGCTGCTGAGCTGACCGTTGTCCAGGGCTTCCGCCCCGATTTCCGCCGGCTGGAAGCCGCGCACCAGGCGCCTGTGGCTGTCGTCGAAGGCGATGACTTCGATGGTGCGCTGATCCTGTGCGACAGGCACAAGGGCATCAATGAAGACCGCGTTGCCGAAGCGCTGAAGCGCGTCAAGTCTGGTGGTCTCGTCGTGATCGCCGGTGCCAAGGAAGATGGCGTTCAGCCATTGCGCAAACAGCTCGATCGCCTGGGCTTCGCGCCGGAATCGATGCCGAAGTATCACGGCGTCGCAGTCTGGTTTACCGTGCCTGCGGATGTATCCGCCGCGATCGCGACGCTGCAGGCCAAGCCGGTCATCATTGACGGTCGTTTCGAGACACGTGCCGGCCTGTTTTCGCACGCGCATGTCGATGACGGTTCAGAGCTTTTGGCAAGCCGGCTGCCGACCAATTTCGACGGCAATGCCGCCGACTTTGGCGCAGGCTGGGGCTATCTCTCCGTCATGCTTGCCGAGAAGTCGCCGCGCACCAACCGCATTGATCTTTTCGAGGCCAGCCATGACGCGCTGGAGCATGCCCGCAAGAATCTTGCGAGCAATTGCCCGAAGCTGACGACGCGTTTCTTCTGGCAGGATCTTGGCAACGAACCGGCGAAGGAAAAATATGATCTGGTGATCATGAACCCGCCCTTCCACGAAGGGCATGCCGCCGAACCTTCCATCGGCGAAGCGATGATCAAGGCCGCCGCCGAGGCTCTGCGCAACGGTGGCGAATTGCTTCTGGTGGCGAATCGGGGCCTGTCCTACGAGGCCGTTCTTGCGGCCAACTTCAAGCAGCATGGTGAAACCTGCCGCAACTCTCGCTTCAAAGTCCTTTGGGCGAAGCGCTAGTTCATATTTTAGCATACAGTCACGGGAGATTGATATCTTCCGTGGCCACGGCACTCGACTCCCGCTGTGTCTTGACTTAGCTTTTGACGCCAAGCTCTTTCCCTTCGGCGCCAGGCTTCCCGATGCCGCAAAAGAATCTGACCGATGAACTGACGACCGTCGCAGGCCTTGCCTCGGCCGTGGTGGTTCACGCCCAGAGTTACGGCATAGATATCGTTCCGATTTGCAAGGCGCTGGACATCAATCCAGCCTGTTTCCAGAGCATGACCGCCCGCATCAGCCTTGATCGCCTGTGCAGGCTTCTGGAGGCTTGCGCGCTGCTGTCTGATGACGAGGCTTTCGGCCTTGTGAGCGTGCAAGCCTATGAACCGGGTTCGACCGGCGCGTTCGGCTACGGATTGCTATCCGCACCGACTGGTCTCGATTTCGTTCAGTTCCTCGATGCACATATCCAGTATGTAACCCATACCAGCTATTCGCGGCTGTTGGTCGACGAGCGCGGCGCGCTTCTTTCATGGACCTTTGCGCCGATCATCGTGAAGCGCGATCAGTATGTAGATATGTCCGTAGCGCTTGTCATGCAGCGCGCACGCGATCTTGCAGGCTTGCTGACCGATCAGGTCGAAATCGAACTGGAGAGACCAAGGCCACGGAATATCCAACCGTTTCGGGAGTGTCTCACCCGGAAAGTCAGTTTTGGTCAGAGGATGAACTGCATCCGGTTTCCGCCCAGTTTTCTTGAAGCGGTCAATCCGGCGGGCGACAGGCGCCTGCACGAACTGATGGACATGCAATGCCGTTCTGCCCGGCCTGCCACTCTGGATATGGATGGCGACTTTCTCGACCAGGTGCGCCACTATCTGCTTCTGCATGTCTGCGATGGCGAATATCCGCTGTCTGACATTGCTCCTTATTTCGGCCTGTCAGAGCGCACATTCCAGAGGCGGCTTGCCCAGCACGGCACGAGCATGAACGACCTGCGCGACAGTATCCGCCGCGAGGTTAGCTTCAATCTGCTCACGGAAAGCGAGTTGCCGATCTCCGAAATCTGCTACCGGCTCGGCTATTCGGCGCCCAGCGCCTTCACGCGTTCGGTGACCCGTTGGTTCGGCCACACCCCAACCGAGGTGCGCGAGCGAAAGTCGGCATAGACTTAAAGTGTTGACAAAAAAGCGATTGTACCGCGAAATAGAGTTTCGGCATCAGCTCACACTTCACGTAATCCCGCTGGCCTGCATCTGAAGGTAAGACTTTGGCGTGTGGGGATAAATACTTTGTGTCCGGTTGCATTATAAGGGCGCCTCGTGTTGACGAGCGGGTTTAGCCCTTCCGTCTTTTGTGGCTTCACCTTCCCGGCCTAAAGAAAATGATGACCGACACCCATTTGGCGATCGGAGATCGATTGATTTCTCCGATTCTCACAGATCGTGAAATACACTGCCTGACGCTGGTTGCCGAAGGCAGAAAGCCTGACGAAGCCGTTAATGGCCTGGCTCTATCGCGCTCGGAAATCGATGTGGCGCTCACATCGGCGCGGATCAAGCTCAATGCCAGCAATCTCCTGCATGCCGTGAGCATCGCAATGTTGATCGGCGCAATCGATCATTCGGATCAAACTCACTCGGAGTAGCCGATTTCCCATCGGCTAGCGGACCTTCCGACTGAATGCCTGGCGCGTTACGAGACGCGCCAGGCTTTTTTATATCTTATTCGCTGTCGGCACTGGCGAGAACATCCAGCGCCGGCATTGATGTGACGTTGTAGCCCGCATCCACGTAGTGGATTTCACCGGTGACGCCGCGCGACATGTCCGAGAGGAGATAAAGCGCCGAACTGCCGACATCCTCGATCGTGACGCTGCGGCGGAGCGGAGAGTTCTTCTGCTGCCAGGACAACATCGCACGCGCATCGGCAATGCCGGCACCTGCCAGCGTGCGGATCGGGCCTGCGGAGATCGCATTGACGCGGATCCCGCGTGGACCATAGTCGGCCGCCAGATACCGCACGGATGCTTCAAGGGCGGCTTTCGCAACACCCATGACATTGTAGTTCGGCATGACCCGGACGGAACCGCCATAGGTCAGCGTCAGCATCGAGCCGCCTTCGGCCATGAGGCCGGCTGCACGCTTGGCGATCTCGGTGAAGGAGAAGCAGGAGATCACCATGGTCTTGGTGAAATTGTCCCTCGTCGTGTCGGCGTAAAGCCCCTTCAACTCGTTCTTGTCGGAAAAGCCGATGGCGTGCACGATGAAGTCGATCTTGCCCCAGCGGGCCTTCAGTGCGTCGATAACCCCATCCAGCGATGCCAGATCCTCGACATCGCAAGGCAGGACGACATCCGAGCCCAATTCGGCAGCGAGCGGCTTGACGCGCTTGCCAAGCGCTTCGCCCTGATAGGTGAATGCGAGTTCTGCGCCAGCCGATGCGAGCGCCTTGGAAATACCCCAGGCGATCGAGTGGTTGTTGGCAACGCCCATGATCAGGCCGCGTTTGCCCTGCATAGATCCCAGCATACCCGTCATGCGTCGTGACGCTGGAAGACCAGCGTGGCATTCGTGCCACCAAAGCCGAACGAGTTCGAAAGCACCGTGTCGATCTTCGCATCGTCAATGCGCTTGCGCACGATCGGCACACCGTCGAATTCGGGATCCAGTTCGGTGATATGGGCGCTTTCACCGATGAAGCGTTCCTGCATCATCAGCAAGCCGTAAATCGATTCCTGCACGCCGGCCGCACCGAGCGAATGGCCGGTCAGCGACTTGGTGGACTGGATATGCGGGATCTTGGACCCGAACACTTCGCGAATGGCGCCGATTTCCTTCGAATCGCCCACTGGTGTCGAGGTGCCGTGGGTGTTGATATAATCGACTTCGCCCTTCACCGTGGACAAGGCCTGGCGCATGCAGCGCATGGCGCCCTCGCCCGACGGTGCAACCATGTCATAGCCATCGGAGGTCGCGCCGTAGCCGGTGATTTCGGCATAGATCTTGGCGCCACGCGCCTTGGCATGCTCGAGTTCTTCGAGGACCAGAACACCCGCTCCACCGGCAATGACGAAACCGTCACGCGAAGCGTCGTAGGCACGCGATGCGGTCGACGGGGTTTCGTTGTATTTCGACGACATTGCTCCCATGGCGTCGAAGAGGTTCGACATCGACCAGTCGAGATCTTCGTGACCGCCAGCAAACATGATGTCCTGCTTGCCCCACTGGATCATTTCCGCGGCATTGCCGATGCAATGCGCCGATGTCGAGCAGGCCGAGGAGATCGAATAGTTGACGCCGTGGATCTTGAACCAGGTAGCAAGCGTGGCCGACGCGGTCGAAGACATCGCCTTCGGCACGGCGAATGGACCAATGCGCTTCGGGCTCTTGTTCTGGCGGGTAATATCGGCCGCCTCGACGATCTGTCGTGTCGACGGACCACCCGAGCCCATGATGATGCCGGTCCGCTCGTTGGCGGCGTAGTCCTTTTCCTCGAGGCCGGAATCGGCGAGCGCCTGCTTCATGGCAACATGGTTCCAGGCACCGCCCTGCGACAGAAAACGCATGGCACGGCGATCGACCAGATCGGTCGGATCCAGGTTGGGTTTGCCCCATACCTGGCATTTGAAACCGTGCTCGGCGAAATCCGGCGAAAAGCTAATGCCCGACTTGGCGTTGCGCAGCGATGCGGTGACTTCTGCAGCGTCAGCGCCAATCGAAGACACGATGCCAAGACCCGTTACTACAACCCGTCTCATCTCTCAGACCTTCTCGTAATTGTGGTGGGGGACAGGCGCCTATTCGGCAACCTTGTCCTTCGACAGACCTACACGAAGGTCGGACGCCTGATATATGGTTTCGCCATCAGCCTTCAACCAGCCATCTGCGGTGCCAAGCACAAGGCGGCCACGCATCACGCGCTTGAAGTCGATGCCGTATTCGAGCAGCTTCGTATCAGGACGAACCATGCCCTTGAATTTCACTTCGCCGGTGGACAGCGCCATGCCGCGACCCGGCTCCCCGAGCCAGCCGAGGAAAAAGCCGGTCAACTGCCACATGCCATCGAGACCGAGGCAGCCCGGCATGATCGGATTGCCCTGGAAATGGCACGGAAAATACCAGTCATCCGGACGGACATCATATTCGGCACGGATATAACCCTTGTCGAAGGTACCGCCGGTTTCGGAAATGTCGGTGATGCGATGAACCATCAGCATCGGCGGCAGCGGCAATTGCGCATTGCCCGGGCCGAACAGCTCACCACGGCCGCAGGAGAGGATTTCTTCGTAATTGTAGCTAGATTGTCTCGTTACCATTTTTCTTCTTCTTCCCCCCTCGGCTGCATATGTCCGGACCCAATAGAGCAAGAGAGAGGCAAAATGAAGCCCCGCAATCTTGGGTCAGTCATCGCCGACATTCGAGCCGGACGACGATCCTATTTCATTCAAGGTCGATACAGGAAGCAATACCGCACCACCAGACCCAATTCGGCGAAAAAAGGGGTCCTGGCCCGCCTGCCCACCGGCTTGTGCCCACCCGAACTATTGAAACGCCCTGATTTTAAAGCTATATCCAAAGTTGATGCGATGCACATTGCTCGCACCGAACCGGAGGTCGTTCTTTGACGATGGCAATGTGCCAGACTGGCATCGAACTGAAATTGCGCCGATCGGGCCTGCGCCCGACGCGTCAACGCATCGCGCTGGCCAATCTTCTGTTCGCCAAGGGCGATCGACACCTGACTGTGGAAGAACTGCATGAGGAAGCGCTTGCGGCCGACTTTCCCGTGTCTCTGGCAACAGTCTACAACACGCTGCACCAGTTTACCGAGGCCGGACTGATCCGTGTTCTCGCGGTCGAAAGCGCAAAGACCTACTTCGACACCAATGTGTCCGACCACCACCACTTCTTCGTGGAGGGGGAAAACAAGGTTCTCGACATCCCGGTCAACAACCTGACGATCGACAACCTGCCGGAGGCTCCCGAAGGCATGGAAATCGCGCATGTCGACGTGATCATCCGCCTGCGCGCCAAGCAGGGCTGAGCCTCACATCACCTCATCCGGATGCCGTCCCGGTTTGTGCCTGTAGGTCGGGAAGGTCCAGCCGAAATAGAGCGCACCGCCGCGAACCACAAACGCCGCCAGCGCGCCAATCATCGATGCAACATAGAGCGGCACGCCGATTTCATTGGCCAAGGTGAAGACGGCAGCACCGACCAGGGCAGCCGTGATGTAGATTTCCGGCCGCAGCAATACCGATGGTTCATTGGCGAGAAGGTCGCGTAGCACGCCGCCGAAGCTTGCGGTCAACGTTCCCGTAACGATCGCGATCGTTGGCGATCCCGTGGCTGCCAGCCCTTTCGCCGCGCCCATCACGCAATAGGCGGAAAGCCCGATCGCATCGAGCCAGATCAGCAGCTTATAGCGGGACTCGACCAGATGCGCGGTAAAGAAGACCAGCACACCGATGGCGCAGCAGACGATGATATAGTCCGGATTGAGGACCCAGAAGACCGGCACGCGGCCGAGCACGATGTCGCGAACGGTTCCGCCACCAAGGCCGGTGATGACGGCGAAGAACAGAAAGCCGATCATGTCGAGTTGCTTGCGCGACGCCGCCAAAGCACCCGTCGCCGCAAACAGCGCGATGCCGGCATAGTCCAGATACGATAGCAGCGACATGTCTCATTCTCCATCCGGCAGATGCCAAGATTTGAATCACGCCGTTAAGGGTGACGCAAGCCGCTTGCGCTAGATTGGCGCCTCCTGTCGTTTGGCCGCTGCATACCGGAGGTTCAGCCTTGACGCCCTTTCTTCGCCTGCTTCTTGCCCTGCTGCTCGGCCTTGCAGCACCGATTGCCCATGCCCAGCAGGAGCTTCTCAATGATCCCGAGATCTATGAGAAGGAGCACTACGGCAAACGCTGCAAACTGGTGCAATACGGCGCCGACTTCATCAGCCGCATCGACATCAACAACGATGGGCTGATCGACACAGTGACCAATAGCAGCGAGATCCTGTGCGATGGCACGCGCGGCCCGGACTGCTCAGAGGAAGGCTGCCCGTTCAATTTCTACCTCCAGGTCAAGGAGGGCGGCTATTTCATGATCGCCACCGCACAGATGTACAGCTATGACTTCATCAAGCGCTTCGGCAACATGGTCTTCGTCCTGAAAATGCACCCGAAATATTGCGAGCGCGAGGAAGGCACGGACCCTTGCGAAATGACGGTCCGGGTCAGAGGCACAAAATTCCTGACGATTTCCAAGAAGTAGCCGGGTTGGCTTACGGCGCGGGATAGAGCGCGCTTGTTCGCCCGAGGGCATAATACGCGGCCAGACCGATCCCTTCCCGCACAGCCGTCGCCATCTGCTGCGCATTCAAGGTCGGCTGGGTCAAGTCAAGCGCCGGGGTGACGATGCCGCTGGTGCGGAAATCGACAGGCCATGGCACCACATCAATGCCTGCCTTGCGAAACAAGCCGATGGAGCGCGGCATATGAAATGCCGATGTGATCAGCAGACAATTTCTCAAACCATTGCGTTCGAGGAGTGAACCGCTGTTTTCGACATTCTCGAAGGTCGTGCGCGATGCGGGCTCGCCGATCAATCTGTCGGCCGCAATGCCGAACGTCGCAAAGAAACGTTCGGAGACTGCTGCATCACCTTCATAGCTGCCGCTCAGCGAGCCGTCTCCGCCAGAGACGAAGATCTTCGACTGGGGAAACCGCTCGGCAAGCCGCAGCGCCTCGATGAAGCGTTCGCCGGCCTGGTTGAATTCGATGCCGCCGCGCTCAGTCGTTACCTCCGTCTCGAAGGCACCGCCGAGCACGATCATACAAGTCGGCGCTGCCGGATCTGCCGTCGGACGCGAAAAACGTGCCTCAAGTCCCTGCAGGGCGTAGGAACCGAGTGTCGTGTAGAGGGTCAGAAACAGGATGAGCAGACTGGCGATGAGAGCACTCATCGCCGTCTTGCGTCCATGAAATATCAAGGCAAGGAGGGCGACCGCGACGAAGAGAAACGCAAGCGACAGCGGCTGCGCTGCCATCCAGAACAATTTCGACACAACAAACATATGGCTTCCTTCACTCCTGCATCCCACCTGCACCGCTCATCGCCGCCGAGCCATATTTCACATCTTGCGCGCCCGATTGCGCGGAACCATCAAGATAAGTCAGTTTCGCTCAAGCGCGCGTTTCTACATCCACATCCATTGCCAATTTTCGATTCTTTAATGGGGAGGGTGTTCATGCGTTTTGCAATTGATACCGTCGACGAAACCGGAAACAACCGAATCTATATCGGAACCCCGCTCGGCATGGCCGAAGACAAATTATGTGTCCAGCTCCGCGATCGAGAAATGAAGATCCAAATCGACAAGATCGTCGACTGGTTCCAGATCGATCTTCCCGAAAGCCGGGAACGCGGCCAGCTTTTCCAGCGCTGAGCGCGCGATGCATCTCAATGCACACGAATGACGGCCCGGAGACATCCGCGGCCGTTTTTTTCGTTCAAAGCGAATAGACAAACGCCAAGTCCGTCTGAATCGAAACGACATAATTACAGTTGAAGGAATTTTGGTGGAGCTAAGCGGGATCGAACCGCTGACCTCTTGCATGCCATGCAAGCGCTCTCCCAGCTGAGCTATAGCCCCATCAAGGGTCCGGCAATGCCGGTTCCGGGAACCCCGTGAAGCAGTGCTTCCGTCGGGGTGGCGGCTTAATACGTTCGGTTTCCGAAGATAGCAAGCCTAAAAATTCGGACCCGGAAAACTTTTCGTCTCCGGGTCCGAAAATATTGAAAAATCAAACTTCGTCGTCGTCGCCGGAGACGCCGATGATGCCGGTCATATCGTCATCGTCATCGTCTTCATCGGCTTCGAGGAATGTATCGTCATCGTCGTCGCCGTCGATTTCAACATCATCGTCGCCAAGGTCCGGAATATCATCGCCGCCGGCTGCATCATCTGCATCCTCAAGCGAAACCAGTTCGACATCCGTGTTCTCGGTATCGACTTCGGCCACTTCCTCTTCTTCAGCCTTCTCCATGATGGCTGCGACCGAGGTCTCCTCGAAGTAGGAGAGGGGCCAGGATTTGCCCGTGTAGGGGGATACGACCGGATCCTTGTTCAGATCGTAGAATTTCTTGCCGGTATCAGGGCAAGTGCGTTTCGTTCCAAGTTCTGCCTTCGCCACTGTCAAAGCCTCATGAAGTCGTGAAGAATTAGGGCATGCGCCAAGCGCCCGGCGGAAAGCCGGCCAATCTGTAGTCGGTCCCCTTAATCGTTGCGCTCCGGTCTGTCAAAGGCAAACTGCGACAATTGCGGAGACGGGAGACCTGTTCCCGGGTTGGGCCGGTCGATGGGCATCAATTCGCGCCTTGACGCTGCGGTGCCAGCCGATGCCAGCCGATGCCGGCGTGCTTGGCTTTCATGACCGAGATCGGTATCAGAAACGCAGATTGCTTTTTCACGACGAGGACGCCGATGATCATCGCCATTGATGGACCCGCTGCTGCCGGCAAGGGAACGCTGTCGCGCCGTATCGCCGAGACCTATGGTTTCCATCACCTCGATACTGGGCTGACCTACCGTGCCACGGCCAAGGCCCTGCTGGATGCGGGGCAACCGCTCGACAACGAAAGTGTTGCGGAGGAGATGGCACGCACCGTCGAACTCGCGGGTCTCGACCGCGACATCCTGTCGGCGCACGAGATCGGCGAGGCCGCTTCCAAGATCGCCGTCATGCCCTCGGTGCGCCGCGCGCTGGTCGAGGCACAGCGTGCCTTTTCCAGCCGTGAACCCGGAACCGTGCTCGACGGCCGCGATATCGGCACCGTGGTCTGCCCGCAGGCGCCGGTGAAGCTCTATGTCACGGCGTCGCCGGAAGTTCGGGCAAAGCGCCGTTTCGACGAGATTGTCGGCAAAGGCGGGGCTGCCGATTTCGAGGCGATTTTCGAGGATGTGAAGCGACGCGACGAGCGCGACATGGGCCGCGCGGACAGCCCTTTGAAACCCGCTGCAGACGCGCACTTGCTAGATACATCGGAAATGAGTATAGAGGCGGCGTTTCAGGCAGCGAAGGTCTTGATCGACGCAGTCTTGGAAAAAGCATGAACTGATCCGGAACCGGCCTAGCCGTTTTCCTTTTCAGTTGACCAATCCCACCGTCCCCGCGCCGGACAGCTCTTTTGAGCGGACGAAGGAATTGGCCCCGACCAACACGAACCACCGGCGCAGCCCGCATCCGAGATGGATGCGATTAGGAGATTTCATGTCTGTTTCTACCCCGACGCGGGAGGACTTTGCAGCCCTTCTCGAAGAATCCTTTGCCAAGACCGATCTGGCAGAAGGCTATGTTGCCAAGGGCATCATCACCGCCATCGAGAAGGACGTTGCAATTGTTGACGTCGGCCTCAAGGTTGAAGGCCGCATCGCGCTGAAGGAATTCGGTGCGCGCGCCAAGGACGGCACGCTCAAGGTTGGCGACGAAGTCGAAGTTTACGTCGAGCGCATCGAAAATGCTCTTGGCGAAGCTGTTCTGTCGCGCGAAAAGGCTCGCCGCGAAGAAAGCTGGATCAAGCTCGAAGCCAAGTTCGAAGCTGGTGAGCGCGTTGAAGGCGTCATCTTCAACCAGGTCAAGGGTGGCTTCACGGTTGACCTCGACGGCGCCGTTGCCTTCCTTCCGCGTAGCCAGGTCGACATCCGTCCGATCCGCGACGTGACCCCGCTGATGCACAACCCGCAGCCCTTCGAAATCCTCAAGATGGACAAGCGTCGCGGCAATATCGTTGTATCGCGTCGTACGGTTCTCGAAGAGAGCCGCGCTGAGCAGCGTTCGGAAATCGTCCAGAACCTCGAAGAAGGCCAGGTTGTTGACGGCGTCGTCAAGAACATCACCGATTACGGTGCGTTCGTTGACCTCGGCGGCATCGACGGCCTGCTGCACGTCACCGACATGGCATGGCGCCGCGTCAACCATCCTTCGGAAATCCTGTCCATCGGCCAGTCGGTCAAGGTTCAGATCATCCGCATCAACCAGGAAACCCACCGCATCTCGCTCGGCATGAAGCAGCTCGAGTCGGATCCGTGGGATGGCATTGCTGCCAAGTACCCGGTTGGCAAGAAGATCTCCGGTACCGTGACCAACATCACCGACTACGGTGCATTCGTCGAGCTGGAGCCGGGCATCGAAGGCCTGATCCACATCTCGGAAATGTCCTGGACGAAGAAGAACGTGCATCCCGGCAAGATCCTTTCGACCACGCAGGACGTCGACGTCGTCGTTCTCGAAGTCGATCCGTCCAAGCGCCGTATCTCGCTCGGTCTCAAGCAGACCCTCGAGAACCCGTGGCAGGCATTTGCCTTCAGCCATCCGGCCGGCACTGAAGTCGAAGGCGAAGTCAAGAACAAGACCGAGTTCGGCCTGTTCATCGGCCTCGAAGGCGACGTTGACGGCATGGTTCACCTCTCGGATCTCGACTGGAACCGTCCGGGCGAACAGGTCATCGAAGAGTTCAACAAGGGTGACGTGGTCAAGGCTGTCGTTCTCGACGTTGACGTCGAGAAGGAACGCATCTCGCTCGGCATCAAGCAGCTCGGCCGCGATGCGGTTGGCGAAGCAGCAACGTCTGGCGAACTGCGCAAGAACGCCGTTGTTTCTTGCGAAGTCATCGCGATCAATGATGGTGGCGTCGAAGTGAAGCTCGTGGCTCACGAAGACATCACGTCGTTCATCCGCCGTGCAGACCTCGCTCGCGACCGTGACGACCAGCGCCCTGAGCGTTTCTCCGTTGGCCAGGTTTTTGACGCTCGCGTCACGAACTTCTCCAAGAAGGATCGCAAGGTCATGCTGTCGATCAAGGCTCTCGAGATCGCAGAAGAGAAGGAAGCCGTTGCTCAGTTCGGTTCGTCCGACTCTGGCGCGTCGCTTGGCGACATCCTGGGCGCAGCCCTGAAGAACCGCACCAACGACTAATCGTTGCGGTTTCGCTGAATAGGAAAACCCGCCGGACGGAAACGTCCGGCGGGTTTTTTTGTTGTGAACGCCGGGCCTTGTCGCAGCCACTCCGGCTTCAGATCAATCCGGACATCCGAACATAGAGATCATGCGCGGGATCATCGATCTCTCCGGCCTGCATGACCCGTCGTTTGACGCGGAGATCCTCCAAAACAGCGACCGGTTCAGTTTCACCAAGGGAGAGGACAGGCGCTTCGTCTGCCGCGTCCTGCGCCGCCGCCTGGTCTTCACCGTGTCCGTCCTGTTCTGCGCTGGCAGAACCGTCGTCAGGCTGATCCTCATCGTCCTGCTCTGTCCCGTCGTCCTCGTCGGCATGCCTGCGCTCTTTGGTCTCGGCTGGCTCCGCCTCGAATTCGTCGGCAATCAGATAGTTGACGAAAGGAACGGGAATGGCCACGGGCAGCCCGTGATGGACCAATGCAGCAGGCGGCTCACTCGGTGACATCGTCATCGAATAGACCACCTGCTCCTCGAACCCGCCGCTGCGGATACGTTGCGCGAGAGCGAGGTTCACGGCATCCTCATCAGGCATTGAGCGCGTCAAGTCATGTTCCTGATGGGTCATCATCTGATCGTCAGGTTCGGCCCGGATGGCGCCGGCACTGGTGACGTCGCCGTTGTCGTCCTTTTGCTGAAGATTGAGCAAGGTGAGGACCAGATCTGTCTCGGCTGCTTCAACCAGCAAAGCCGCAAGACTTGTGGCGAGAGTTGCCGGCGTCGATCCGACAGAGCCTGGCGACACAGCAGACGAGGCAATGTCTGCGTCTGGATCAATCGGGTTGCGATCGAACCCGCCCGCGAGCACAGCACCCTGCTCGACATCTTTGTTCCGTAGTCCGGGCGGGAACCGGATATTATCGTCAGGCTCGGCACCGTCGAGTGACCGAGGGCCATCGCGTCCTGCTTGCTCGGGCAACCCAGCAGGCTGGCCCTGGGCAGCCGTTGCAATCGGCTTGCTGGCTGAGAAAACCTCATCCAAGTGCTCCTGGAGCAGGTGAGGTCCAACATCGAGGTTGCGCACCTGGTTTCTCGCCCGCTGAATGTCTTCGGCTGCAGTGAGTGTCGGACGCAAGGATGCCGCCTGAGATGGCTCCAACCGCTCAGCCAGAGGATGTTTTCTCACACCATCTGAAGCAGCGTCCGCAGCGTCGACTGATGCCGCTAACACGTGTCGTTCAGCAGGAGTCGAACTGACAGTCTTCTGAATTTCGGTATCGCGCCTGTAAGCGGCGGGTAGTGCTGCGGTTGCGGGTGCGGCCTCGCTGCCGGCCAACGTCGGGATCGCGGCCGCAGGTGCCCGAACCTCGCCAGCATTTTGCCTGTAGGATGTCACGACAGACCGGGCGGCCAGATCGCGATCCTTCTGGCGGTAAAGCTCCAGATAGATCGACAAGGTTGCAGCTTCCGGGCCGGCGGGATTGCGGAATGCCTCCATCAGGGTTCGCAACTGCAGGCCCGCAAATGCCCGCATCAAATTGCGCTGCAAGGCGACACGTTCACGAGGCGACAGATCACCCAGCGCCTCCACCAGGCGAACTGCGTAGCCACTCAGCGTTTCACTAGGCAAGCGTTCCATCTTCAGTGCGCTGCCGAGCAGATCGACCAGCACCGAGAGGTTTTGCGACATGCGCTCCTGGCCCGTCAGAAGGAGAAGATTCAGGCGTCCCGCGATTTCCATATTTTGTTCCAGTGCACGGGGCGGTGTCACGACCGTGATCGCGGCAGATCCAGCCCCCACGCTCGCACCCATGCCAGCCCCGCTGCCAACGCCGATACTGGACGCACGCGTTTCCTGCTGGTTCAGATAGATATTCGACGCGGCGCTCACAGGAGGAAGCATAGCCACCTCTCTCGGTGCGAGTGAAACAACAAGAGCAGAATCGGGCCGCTCATGCGGCCGCGGTCTCCATGCAGAACGGCACGTAGGCATCAACACAAAGGTCTTGCCGACTTATCAACGCATAGTGTCGTCAAGGATGGTTAAGAAAACGCTAACCATAAATGCCAAGGCTTTCCTTGCCGCTCCAGCACCGCTCGCATACATCTCTATGAAGCGTGATTCTCGGTCGGCGATGCGGTATTGTCGGGCTGAAATCCGGATGGGCGCCAAGCATGACACTCAATGCGATTTTGAATACGGATAGCTACAAGCTCGGGCACTATCTGCAGTATCCCGCAGATACCCATGCCATCAGCGCCCTCATCACCACTCGTGGCAACTCCTTCCGGCCGGAGGTGATGTTCTTCGGACTACAGATGTTCCTGAAGGAATATCTGTCAAAGCCGATCACCGCTGCCGATATCGATGAGGCAGAAGAAGTCGCGGGGCTTCATGGGCAGCCGTTCGACCGGGCCGGCTGGACACATATCCTCAATGTCCATGGCGGTTACCTTCCGTTGCGCATCGAGGCCTTGCCCGAAGGCATTGCCATCCGTCGTGGCGTGCCTGTTGTGCAGGTCGTCAACACGGATCCGCAGGTGCCGTGGCTCACGTCGCATATTGAGCCCGCACTGCTGCGCGCCGTCTGGTATCCGTCGACAGTCGCCACCACGGCATGGCGCCTGCGGTTGGCAATCCAACCTTACCTCGACCGCACGGCCGACGATATTGACGGCCTGCAAAGGAACCGCATCAGCGACTTTGGCGCGCGTGGAACATCCAGTCTGGAACAGGCGGCCTTGGGCGGCGCCGCACATCTGGTGCATTTCGACAGTTCCGATTCCCTGCCGGGCATCTTGCATGCACGGCGCTACTACGGCGCCCGGATGGCCGGTAAATCCATCCCGGCATCTGAACACAGTACCATTACCGCCTGGGGCCAGAGCCGCGAGGCCGATGCCTTTGCCAACATGATCGACCGCTTCTCGAAGTTTGCCGCCTATTCCGTCGTGTCGGACAGCTACGATCTCAACAACGCCGTTGCGGAAATCTGGGGCAAGCAGTTGCAGACCAACGTCAGGGCTTCAGGGGCGACTCTGATCGTGCGGCCCGATAGCGGCGACCCGATCGAAACACCGGTGCAGGTCGTGGCGCAACTCGCCTATGCCTACGGCACCCGATTGAACAGCAAGGGCTTCAAGGTTCTGGACGCGAATGTCAGGGTCATCCAGTCGGATGGAATATCGCTGCAAGACATCCAGATGATCCTTGGTCGTCTGGAAGGCATGGGATTTTCGGCAGAAAATATTTCCTTCGGCATGGGCTCGGCATTGCTGCACAAGATCAACCGGGATACCCTGTCCTTTACCATGCGGGCGAGTGCGTTGAAGGATGACAAGGGTGCCTGGCGCGATATCGGCCGGCGACCAACAAATCCTCAGGAAAAAGCACCGATGTCCGGTCGGCTGGCGGTGATCACAGATGGCACCGACATCGTCAACATCCCCCTGACCGAACTTGGGAACCGGGAAAACATCCTGCAACCGGTCTGGGAGAATGGCAGGCTTGTGCGCGACTGGACCTTTGACGAGGTCAGAAAGCGCGCCGCGGAAGTGGTCCTCCCGCGCTGATCAGTCGATCGCCTTCATATGCATTTGGTAGAGGCCCGCGTCGTCGGAAGGCGAAGCAATTCTCGGAGCGATATTGCCCGAATGGCTGCGCTCGTCGGCGGTGAACGCATCGAGCCAGTTTGCCGGTGCATAACTTGGCGATGCATCCGATTGATCCTGATCAGAATGCGTCTCGTAGTCATCGTCGCCATCCGCAAACGATGACAACTGGCTGTCGGGATCATCCCGAAACATTGGCAAATCACGTGATACTGCCTCAAGCAGGCTAAAAGATGCTTCCGTCATGTCCGCAGAAATTCACCGCGTTATGGAGGCATGATCAGCGCAAAAGCCAACCCTGCCCCTCCGATTCTTTGCAGCCATGATGGGTGACGGGGGTTAAGAAAGGCTTGGCGAGTTCGCCTCCTCGCACCAAGAATTAATCCGTGTTTTTTGAGGGCCCATTGCCTCCCGCGAGACGCGGGAATGCACAGGCAGGATGCGTCTACAGGGTCGATCTCAGCTATGGGCAAAAATGTCTGTTTCGTCCCAACCCAGAAGGTCAAGCTTGGCGCGCGTTGGCAAAAATTCGAAGCAAGCCTCGGCGTGATCCATGCGACCATCGCGAATCAACCGGGCTGTCAGGCGATCGCGCAATGCATGGAGGTGCAAGACATCCGATGACGCATATTCAAGCTGGGCCTTGCTCAGGGTCTGGGCAGCCCAGTCCGAAGACTGCTGCACCTTGGAGATATCGACTTCGAGCATCTCCTTGAGATTGTCCTTCAGGCCGTGGCGATCGGTGTAGGTTCGGCTGAGACGGGAGGCGATCTTGGTGCAAAAAACCGGTGTGGTGGTCACGCCAAAGGTGTGAAAGAGGACGGCAATATCAAAACGCCCATAGTGGAAGATCTTCTGGCGGGCAGGATCAGCCAGCATGCCCACGAGATTGGGTGCCTCTTTCTGACCAGCGGCAATGCGAATGATGTCGGCGCTGTCGTCGCCTGACGAAAGCTGCACGAGACAAAGCCGATCACGCCGCGGCACAAGGCCCAGTGTTTCCGTATCGATTGCGATTGCACCGGTGTAGCGCGAGGCATCTTCTGCGGAAATATCACCTTCGTGAAAGCGGATCGTCGATGGCATGCCGGTCTCCCCGTCAAAATATGCTCTGCTCGCTATAGCCGAAAGCACATGCCCGAGCCACCCCAACGGCCCGGGGACCGGAACCGGACCACATTTGAAATGGAGCAAACGCCCGACGACAGAGCATTTACCCTAACAAAACAGGTGCTTGCACACACTCGCCAAAGCTGGAGCTATCCGAAGTTTGCATAGACTTTGACGCCTCGGCCTAATACATGTTCAATTTTTCCCTCTGTATCGACGACTGAGACTATTTTCGAAGACTTTTTCTTCAAATACGAACGTCATTCGAATGGAAAGTACACACAGGCCGTTCCACGTCGCGATCAGCCATGCAAATTTTGCACTGCTGCGTTGCAACAACAAGGATTGGCTTCGAAAAACGAACCGCGTATAAACAAATCATCGAAGCGGCGCACTCCTCCTCCCAGTGCCGCCCGATAGGATCGGCAACTCTCCTCCTCCTCCCGATTGCCGATCAAGTTTAAGAGCCTGGCGCATCCTCCTCCCGCGCCAGGCTCTTTCCATTTCTGCATCCCCATCGAAAATGACAGGTTTGCTTGAGGCTTCGGCCTTCGGGCTCTATATGCAGTTCTCCACCCGTCTGATGAGCAGGAGAATCGCATGGCAGTGAAGTTCGGAACTAGCGGGTTGCGCGGGCTTTCCTCTGAACTGGTCGGAAGCGTATCGGCCCTCTATGCAACGGCCTTTGCCCGGTTCCTGCTCGAAAAGAATTTGGTCGGCACTGGCGGCCGTGTCGTCATCGCACGGGATTTTCGCCAATCGAGCCCGGAGATTGCGGCAACCGTCATGGCTGCGCTCACCCGTGCGGGACTGACGCCGATCGATTGCGGGACGATCCCGACACCGGCACTGGCGCTGTATGGTGCAGCGGTCAACGCCGGCGGCATCATGATCACCGGATCACACATTCCCGCGGATCGGAACGGCATCAAATTCTATCGGCCGGACGGCGAAATCGACAAGCAGGACGAACAGGCAATCGTCGCACTGGCAACGAGCCTCGCGGAAGACGCAGAAGCCAATCGCGTCGAAACAGGCTCCGGCTCCAATCACGAGGCGCAGGCCACGGAACTTTTCCTGGAACGGAACTTTGCAACGCTGCCCAGCCAAGCGCTTGCCGGCATGCGGGTTGGCGTCTACCAGCACAGCACCGTCGCCCGTGACATGATGGTCAAGGTCTTCGAACATTTCGGCGCAACGGTATTCCCGCTTGGCCGCTCAGAGCAATTCATTCCAGTCGATACCGAGGCTGTATCGGAACAGACCGTCGCCTTGCTGGCCGAATGGACGGACGAACTTGCCCTCGACACGATCGTTTCGACGGACGGCGACGGCGACCGGCCGCTGATTTCAGACGAGCGTGGAACACCACTGCGCGGCGATCTGCTTGGCCTGATTTCAGCGCGCTTTCTGAAGGCGACGGTTGTCGCGACACCGGTGACCTCCAATTCCGGTCTGGAAGCTGACGGACAGTTTGCTGTTGTTCGCACGCGTGTCGGATCGCCTTTTGTCATTGCCGCGATGAACGAAGCGATCGCGGGCGGACATACAGGCGTTCTCGGTTTCGAGGCCAATGGTGGCCTGATGCTGGGTTCGGATTTCGATGTCGGCACGAGCATTCTGAAGGCACTGCCGACACGCGACAGTTTTCTGCCAGCGCTCGCAGTTCTGGCAACGGCAAAGCAGACCGGGCAATCGTTGTCTGCACTCGCCGCTTCGTTCAGCATGCCGATCGCGCTCAGCGACCGGCTGGAGAATTTCGCCGTCGAGCGCAGCGCAGCCTTGATGGCGCATCTGCGCCACTCCCATCAGAACGTGGCGAATTTCCTTGCCCCATTGGGTGGCGTGAAATCGATCAGCGACATCGATGGCTTGCGCGTGACACTCGATGATCGCTCGATCGTTCACTTCCGCCCGTCGGGCAACGCGCCGGAGATGCGATGCTATGTCGAAGCGCCCTCTGCTGACGCGGCGAAAACGCTGTTGAAGGGCGGCCTGGGACTTTTGGAAAGCTGGCAGGCCTGAACCGACAGGCCGGTCATGGCGTATTGGTTGCATGACAAAGCAAGAGGATGCCATGACCAAGATCGCGTGGATTACCGGTTCCAGCTCCGGCATCGGCCGGGCACTCGTTGAACGACTGGTGCGCGACGGCTATACCGTCGCCGTTAGCGCCCGTAGTGCTGATGCACTGGCCGATCTGGCCACAAGTGCGCCGCATCATATCCGACCTTTCCCGCTCGATGTCACGGACGGTGCGGCAGTTCAGACCGTTGCAGAGACGATCGAGGCAACCCTCGGCCCCATCGATCTGGCGATCTTTGCCGCTGGCTCCTATACGCGCGACTACGCCGAAGGCTTCAGCAGCGCGCGTACCCGGCAGATGTTCGAGTTGAATGTCCTGGGCACCGCGCAATGCCTCGAGGCGATCATGCAGCGCATGATGCAGCGCAGACGCGGACAAATTGCCGTTGTCGCATCTGTGTCTGGCTATGTAGGACTGCCAGGTGCGGCGAGCTATGGCGCGACCAAGGCGGCGCTCAACGCATTGTGCGAGGCACTCTATCCGGAACTGGACAGCCACGGCGTGAAACTGACCATCGTCAACCCCGGTTTTGTCGACACGCCCCTGACCCAAAAGAACGATTTTCCCATGCCCTTCCTCGTCTCGGCGGAGGAAGCCGCCAACAGCATTGCGGACGGCTTGAATACAAACCAGTTCGAGATCATCTTTCCCTGGAAAATGGCACTAACAATACGTCTGCTCCACGCGTTGCCGCACAGACTGCGATTTGCCATCACCCGCAGGATGTTACGGCCGCCTGCTGCCTGATCTCGCGCCTGCGGTCAATTCAGCGTCGGCTTGTCCAGCCTGAACTGCACAACATCGATGCGTCCCGTGCGGAAGCCGACAGCGCAGTAGAGCAGGTAGAGCCGCCACATGCGATAGAAGCGGCGATCGAAGCCGAGCGGCTCGATCTTCTGCCAGTTGGCCGTGAAGGCCGCGTCCCATGCCAGAAGGGTTCGGTCGTAATCCTTGCCGAAGCGGAAGCAGTCGGAGACCTGCAATCCAGCTCTTTCAGCATCACGCCTGAACAGGGAAACGGATGGCAACATGCCGCCCGGAAAGATGTAGGTCTGGATGAAATCGGCATTGCGCCGATAGCTCTCGAAGCGTGCCTCGTCGATGGTGATCGTCTGGATGAGGGCGCAGCCGCCCGGTGCAAGCCGATCCTGTACCGCCTTGAAATAGACCGGCCAGTTTTCCTCGCCGACGGCCTCGAACATCTCGATGGAAACGATCTTGTCGAACTGTCCCTTGCAGTCGCGATAGTCCTCGAGACGAATATCGACACGCTGGGCAATGCCGGCCTTCTGCAATCTCTCCTCGGCAAAACGGGCCTGCTCCACAGACAGCGTCAAACCGGTTACGCGACAGCCGGTGGTGCGGACCGCATATTCCGCAAACCCACCCCAACCGCACCCTATTTCCAGGACATGGTCCTCGGCGCCGATACCGAGTTCTCGGACGATACGCGCGTATTTTTCTTCCTGCGCCTCGGCGAGAGAGAGGCTCGACGACGTATACAACGCCGACGAATAGGTCATCGTCCGGTCCAGCCAAAGACCGTAGAAAGCATTGCCCAGATCGTAGTGGAAGGCGATATTGCGACGGCTGCCCTGTTTCGAGTTGCGCCGCAACTTGTGGCGAAGATGCGCAATCCGGCCGAATATCGTCGACGGATGGAGCACCTGTTGAAGGCGGTGTTCGTTTGCCACTGCCAGTTCCAGCACCGATCCGATATCAGGACTGTCGAGATCACCATCCATGAACGATTGCGCAAAACCCAGCGTACCGCCGGTCAGAATGCGAAACACCGACTTGGCATTTCGGACAAACAAAACAGCGCATGGTCCCGCTTCGTCGCCAATCGCCGTATGTTCGCCACCGCCCTCAAACTGCAGCTTCAAGCGGCCGACCGATATCCTGTCGGCCCACCCGCACAAGATACGTTGCCAGAACGAGCGGGCATTGGTCAGAGTTTGCATTTCCTGCTCGGCATGGCTCATGGCTTGTCTATCCCATTCTGCAGAACGATCGTGGTTGCGACCGGCTGGGCTGCGGGCTTGTGGCGGTAAACCGGCGTGCCTTTCAGCCATAGCCGCAGCGCTTCCCAGTGAATTCCGCCCATCACCTTCAGGGTCATCAAGGGAAAGGTTGTCAACACCTGCAATAAACCTGGGTCCGACAAGTCCCGGCGTCGTCCGGTGAAGCCGGCGAAAAGCAGCGGTCCATCGACATCGGTCTCGCTGATGTTGATCACCACGTCGTCTGACGGCGGCCGGATACTGAAACTGTACTGGCAATCCATGGGAATGAACGGTGAGACATACATCTCCTTGGCACAGTGATGATGCAGCACTTTGCCGCCTGCCTTCACCGGGATCACATAGGTATGGCGCTCTTTGAAGGTATTGCTGACCTCGTAGAGAACAGCCGCCAGATCGTCATTTTCGTGATAGCAAAAATAGACCGTAAGCGGATTGAATACATAACCCAGTATGCGTGGATAGCAGAGCATGTGAACCTTGGCGCCCCGCGCCTCGATGCCCGCAGCAACGAGCTGGCGCTCGACCCATTCGTGCAGACCTCCAACGACACCGTCCCCATGATCTTCGTCATGCACCGAATAGACACCAGCGCGGTTATAGCCGAAGAGGCGCAAGGACCGATCGAGCAGCGGTAGTTCGTCAAGATCGACCAGCAGCGAAAACACGCTGTAGCGCAGCTTGTGCTGTTTGGGCCGGTGCCGAACATGCAGCACGTGACCGGCATAAATTGCTGACGACATATTCATTCCGCTGCCTCGAAACTGTGCCTGAGCACGATCCGGCCGGATTCATTGGCAACGATCCACGGTCGGCGAACGCCACCGAGCGCCTCTGCGACGGCAAGTCCGGCTTGCAGGCCGTCTTCATGGAAGCCGCTGCCGAAATAGGCGCCGCAGAACCAGGTGTTGCGGCGGCCCTGCAACTGCCAAAGCTCGCGTTGGGCGCTGATGGCAGCTGTATTGAACAACGGATGTTCGTAGTTGAATGTCCGGACAATCTTCCCCGGATCGATCTCGCGGCAGGGATTGAGCGTAACGAAGAGTGGATGCGCGGCGTCCAGAGACTGAAGCTTGTTCATCCAGTAGGTGACGCAAGGCGCTTCACTGGCCGCATCCCGACCATCGGCGATGTAGTTCCAGCTCGACCACACCGATTTGCGCCTCGGCATTAGGTGCTCGTCGGAATGAAGGACGGCAAGGTTAGGCGTATATTGAAAGGCTTCAAGAACACGACGTTCCGAACTATCAGCATCTTCCAAAAGATCGAGGCTCTGATTGGCATGGGTCGCCATCACCACATCATCGAACTGGTCCCGGTGGCCGCTGACATCGGTGACTTCGACGCCGGCACGACCGCGACGAACTTGGGCAACCGGAGTAGACAACCTCAGCTCGCCTGAAAAATCGGCCAGAATTCGCTTTACGTATTCCCGGCTCCCGCCTTCGACGGTGCGCCAACGAGGCCGATCCGTGAGTGACAACAGACCGTGGTTGTCGAAAAACCGGATGAAGGCATGCAAAGGGTAAAGCTGCATGTCGTGCGCTGTGGTGGACCAGATTGCTGCTCCCATGGGCAGGAGATGGTCTTCGATAAACGACGCACCATATTTGGCGGACGCCAGATAAGAACCAAGACTGACGCTCTCAAGCTCCGGCCGCTTCAGCAAGCCCGGCGCTTCCCGGTAGAAGCGCATTATGTCCGACAGCATTTTCCAGAAGCGCGGGCTGAAGATATTGCTGCGCTGACCAAGCAGGCCGAATAGCCCGGAGCCGGAATATTCGAAACCGCCACCCGACAACGATGCCGAAAACGACATGTTCGACGCCAAAGTCGGCACCTTCAGATGCTCGAAAAGCTTGACCAAGTTCGGGTAGTTGCGGTCGTTGTAGACAATGAAGCCCGTATCGACCGGGATATCCCTGCCGTCCCCCGGCGCAACTACCGTATTGGAATGACCGCCGGGACGGGCTTCGGTCTCGTACAGCACGACATCTGCACTTTTCGACAACAACCAGGCAGAGGAGAGACCGGAGATTCCTGACCCGATGACCGCGATCCTGCGCCTTCCGCCGGCAACAGCCCTAGAAATGTCCGTGTCCATTGTCCGCCCTTCAATTCAATGCCACAACTTTTATGTGTCCTCACTACGGTTGCGTGCCGTGAACGGATTGTTGGCGGCGGAATAAAATCTCAACGGTGATCCAGCCACGCAAGGTCACCGTAATGGCTGCCATGATGCTCAACACGATTCCCATATCGGCAGATGCATGCCAGAATGGCCCCAGGCTATTGACGCGGCAGACTGCCGTGGCACAGCCTCACAAGGGGAAGACAAGCGTTTCTATGTCAGATTCTGCAGACGATCTTGCGCAGCGCAATTTTTCGAAACTTCTGGCGGCCGTTGGCCGGGACAGGGATATCGAAGCGTTCGAGGAGATCTTTCGGCACTACAGCCCGAAAATTCGGGCCTATATGGCCAAGCTTGCCCGCGATGGACAGGCGGCCGAGGAATTGATGCAAGAGACGATGCTGGCCGTCTGGAACAAGGCCGAACAATTCGATCCGTTGAGGGGCAATGTCTCCAGCTGGATCTTCACGATCGCCCGCAATCAACGCATCGACGCCTTTCGCAAGGAACGGCGACCGACATTCGATCCCACCGACCCGGCTTTCATACCGGACGATGTACCGCCTGCCGACGTCGAGTATGAAGGACGCCAGGAGGCCGATCGCCTCCGGCGTGCCATGGAAACACTCCCTCCCGAGCAGCTCGAACTCCTGAAGATGTCATTTTACAAAGAAGCCTCGCACAGTGCCATTGCCGCCGAACTCGGCTTGCCGATGGGCACGGTCAAATCCCGTATTCGCCTCGCATTTGCAAAATTGCGGGCAGCCCTGGAGCAACGCGCATGACGGTCCAGGTTCAACATCACATCAGCGACGAACTGCTGCTCGCCTATGCCACCGGAGAACTGGCAGAAGGTTGGAGCCTTGCGGTCGCCACGCATCTGGCGCTCTGCCCGAGCTGTCGCAACCGGCTTTCCTTCATGGAGCATGCCGGTGGCGAAATGCTTGAACTGGCGACACAGGAAACGACAGCCGAGACGCCGGCTGGCAGTTGGGACGACATGAAGGCGAAAATTTCGGCGTCTGAACCGTTGAAAAAGCCGGAGGTCAAGACCGCGCCAACTCAAACGCATCCTCCGGTTCTGCCGGAACCGCTTCGATCCTATCTCGGCGCTGATGTCGGCCAACTGAAATGGAAAGCGCTCGGACGGGGTGCCTATCATATTCCGATCAAGACAGCGGATGGCCAAACCCAAGTCAGGCTGCTGAAGATCCCCGCCGGAAAGCCGGTTCCAGAGCATTCGCACGGTGGACGTGAGCTGACGCTGGTTCTGAAGGGTGCCTTCACCGATGGTGCCAGCGTGTTCAAGCGGGGTGATCTTGAGGAAGCCGATGAGAGCCTGACGCACCAGCCGGTGGCAACGCCGGAAGAGGACTGCATCTGCCTGGCGGTAACCGATGCGCCGCTGAAATTCCAAAGTCGGCTTCTGCGGATCTTGCAGCCTATTCTCGGCATCTAATCAAACGCGCGGTCACGGCAGGCCGAAGAATGGAGAGACACGATGACCTATGTGGTCGCCTATCTTTCGACAGCAGTCGTGTTCTTTGGTCTCGACTTCCTGTGGCTGACGCGCATTGCCATCGGATTCTACCGCCGCAATATCGGCGACCTGATGCTGGCGCGCCCCAACTTTGCAGCAGCGGGTGTGTTTTACCTTCTTTACATCGCCGGCATCGTCTATTTCGCAGTTTTGCCCGCCGTCAGTGCCAGCAGTATCACCACCGCGATCGTTAACGGCGCCCTGCTCGGACTGTTGGCCTATGGCACCTATGACATGACCAATCTGTCGACCCTGAAAGGCTGGTCTGTTTCGGTCAGTGTCGTGGATATGGCTTGGGGGGCGTTTCTCACGGCCACGGCCTCAACAGCGGGCTATCTGGCCGTCTCACGTTTCGCCGCTTGAGCGTCTGGCAGGGCGGTGTTGGCCGCCCTATCTTGTCAGCATGATTAGACCAGAGCATCTGCTGCATCCCACACCCAACGGGCTCTATTGCCCGCCCGGCGACTTCTATGTCGATCCGGTTCGCCCCGTTGGACGGGCACTGGTGACCCACGGTCATTCCGATCATGCACGCTCCGGACACTCCCATGTGCTGGCGACGCGCCAGACACTGGATATCATGGCCATCCGCTATGGTGACGACTTTTGCGACAGCGCCCAGGCCGCAGAGTTTGGCGAGACGATCCACCGCAATGGCGTCTCTGTCTGTTTTCACCCGGCGGGCCATGTACTGGGCTCGGCGCAGATCGAAATCGAGTACCAAGGTACACGAATTGTCGTTTCCGGCGACTACAAGCGCGGTGCCGATCCGACCTGCGCGGCTTTCGAGCCCGTGTCCTGCGATGTCTTCATCACCGAGGCGACTTTCGGATTGCCGGTTTTCCACCATCCCGACCCGCAGGTCGAGATCCTCAAGCTGATCACGTCGCTCAACCAGTTTCCCGAACGCAGCCATCTGGTCGGCGCCTATGCGCTGGGCAAGGCGCAGCGGGTAATTTCACTCATTCGCCGTTCCGGATACGACAAGCCGATCTATATCCATGGGGCGCTTACCAAACTCTGCGACTATTATCGCAACGAAGGCATTGATCTCGGCGATCTCCGGCCGGCAACCGCCGAAGATACAAAATCCGGTGCCTTCAAAGGGGCAGTCGTCGTTGGACCGCCATCGGCATTCAATGATCGCTGGGCGCGCCGCTTCGAAGATCCACTGTCGATTTTTGCGTCCGGCTGGATGATGGTTCGGCAGCGGGCGAAACAGCGCGGCGTCGAGCTGCCACTGGTCATCTCCGACCACTGTGACTGGCCCGAACTGATATCAACGATCACCGATATCGCGCCGCAGCAGGTCTGGGTCACGCATGGCCGCGAGGAGGCGCTTGTCCGATGGTGCGAGCTTGCCGGGATCAAGGCACGCCCGCTGCATCTTGTCGGCTACGAAGACGAGGGAGACTAAGCGATGAAGGCATTCGCGGCCCTTCTCGATCGCCTGGTGCTGACGCCCAGCCGCAATGGCAAGCTGAAGCTGCTGCAAGACTATTTCCGCGCGACACCTGATCCGGACCGGGGCTATGCACTGGCAGCACTGACCGACAATCTCGAGATTGGCAGCGTCAAGCCGGCCTTGCTCAAGGAACTGGTGCTGGAGCGCATGGATGAGGTGCTGTTCCGCTACTCCTACGACTATGTCGGTGACCTTGCCGAAACCATCTCCCTGGTCTGGGAGCCGCCAACCGATGCAAAACCTGCCGAAGGCGCCGATTTGCAGCTGTCGAGCATCATCGAAAGGCTGCAACGGCTTGGGCGGAACGAGACGCGCGGTGTGATACGCACGCTGCTCGATACCCTCGGCCCCTCTGAACGTTTCGCACTGATAAAGCTGATCACCGGCGGCATGCGCATCGGTGTGTCGGCGCGCCTAGCCAAGCAAGCGTTGGCGAATTTCGGCGAAAAGGATATCGGCGATATCGAGGGCCTTTGGCACGGACTTGCGCCACCGTATCGGCAGCTTTTCGACTGGCTGGAAGACCGCACCGAAAAGCCCGTGCTGGCGACGCCTGCCATTTTCCACTCCGTCATGCTGTCGACACCGATCGAGGACCGCGATCTTGAAGTGCTTGACCCCTCGGATTTCGCCGCCGAATGGAAATGGGACGGCATTCGGGTGCAGCTTTCCTGCTCCGACGGGCGAAACCGGCTCTATTCCCGGTCCGGCGACGATATCTCAGGCGCCTTCCCGGACATTGTCGAAGCGGCACGTTTCGATGGCGTGATCGATGGCGAACTGCTGGTCGGAGGCACCTCGCGCAGCAATGCGCCCGTCCGAACTTTTTCGGATCTCCAGCAAAGGCTGAACCGCAAGACGGTGACCGCGCGCATGATGGAGGAGTATCCGGTCTTTATCCGGGCCTATGACATACTGTTCGAGGGAAGCCAGGACGTTCGCGACGAAGTCTTGCCTGCAAGGCGCGAGAGGCTGGGCAAGCTTGTCGAGGCGCAGGAGGCAACCCGTTTCGACCTTTCGCCGTTGGTTCCGTTCTCAAGCTGGGAGGAGCTGGAGCGCTTGCGATCTTCCCCGCCCGATCCGGTGATCGAAGGCGTGATGCTGAAGCGCCATGACAGCGTTTACCAGGCTGGACGCGCGAAAGGGCCGTGGTTCAAATGGAAGCGCGATCCGATGAATGCCGATGCGGTGCTGATGTATGCGCAGCGCGGGCATGGCAAGCGTTCGAGCTATTATTCGGATTTCACCTTTGGTGTCTGGACCGCGGTTCCCGGCGAGGGCGATATTCTGGTCCCCGTGGGCAAAGCCTATTTCGGCTTCACCGACCAGGAACTTGAGGTGCTCGATCGCTTCGTGCGCAACAACACCGTCGATCGCTTCGGCCCAGTGCGGGCGCTCAGGGCTGAAGCGGAACATGGTTTTGTCGTGGAAGTGGCCTTTGAAGGCATCGCCCGCTCCAATCGGCACAAGTCGGGCGTCGCCATGCGCTTCCCGCGCATTGCACGCCTCCGGCAGGACAAGCTGCCGAAGGATGCCGACCGACTGGAGACCCTTGTCGCGATGATCGCGTAGACTTGAACCTATCGCTTGGTCAGGCAGCGGCTGACGCAATCCTGCCAGCCGGCAATGGCTTGCTCTCTTTCGGAGGATTGCATCTGGGGTTCGAAGCGGCGGTTGCGTTTCCAGGTTGCGGCAAAACCAGCCTGATCCGGCCAGAGACCGGCACGCGAGCCCGCAAGCCAGGCCGCGCCCAGCACCGTAGTCTCCAGGATCATCGGACGGTCGACGGGCGCGTCGAGAATGTCGGCGAGGCGCTGCATCGTCCAGTCCGATGCGACCATGCCGCCATCGACGCGCAAGACCGTCTGATCGCTGGCACCCGACCAGTCCCTCTTCATCGCCTCCAGCAGATCATTGGTCTGATAGGCAACGCTTTCCAGCACGGCGCGGGCAAATTCGGCAGGTCCGGAACTGCGGGTCAGACCGAAGATCGCGCCGCGTGCGTCGGCATCCCAATGTGGCGCACCGAGGCCGGTAAAGGCCGGCACGAGATAGACGCGCTGGTTGGGGTCGGCGCGCATGGCCAGCGCATCGGTATCGGACGCGACCTTGACGAAGCCCAGCTCGTCGCGAAGCCACTGCACGGCAGCACCGGCAATGAAGATCGAGCCCTCAAGGGCATAGGTGGTCTTGCCGTTCATGCGATAGGCGATCGTGGTCAGCAGGCGGTTCGACGAGGTGACGCGATCCGAGCCGGTGTTCAACAGTGCAAAACAACCCGTTCCATAGGTCGATTTCATCATGCCCGGTTCAAAGCAGGCATTGCCGATGACGGCCGCCTGCTGGTCGCCGGCAACGCCGAGGATCGGGATTTCGGCGCCGAGAACAGTCTTGTCCGTGATGCCGAAGTCGTCGGCGCAGTCCTTGACCTCCGGAAGCATCGCCCGCGGGATCTCGAGGATCTGCAGCAACTCGTCGTCGAATTGATTTTCGCTGATGTCATAGATCAATGTGCGCGAGGCATTGGTCGCATCCGTGGCATGGACCTTGCCGCCGGTCAGCTTGTAGATGAGCCAGCTATCGACCGTGCCGAAGCAAAGTTCGCCCTTTGCGGCACGTTCCTTCATGCCGTCGACATTCTTCAGCAGCCAGGACAGCTTGGTGCCAGAGAAATAGGGGTCGAGCAGCAGGCCGGTCTTCTCCGTGAAAAGCGGCTCCAGGCCCCTCGCCTTCAGTTCATCACAAAAACGAGCTGTTCGGCGGTCCTGCCAGACAATCGCACGATGCGCGGGCTTCCCGGTTTCGCGGTCCCAGACCACAACGGTCTCGCGCTGATTGGTGATTCCGATCGCGGTCACGTCGCCGATCTTGATGTCGGCTGCGGCGACCGCCCTGTCGATCGTCTTCAAGACACTCTGCCAGATCTCCTCGGCATCATGTTCGACCCAGCCGGAATCGGGGAAATGCTGGGTGAACTCCTGCTGGGCGACTCCGACAATCTGCATATCTTGATCGAAGATCATCGAACGCGTCGACGTTGTTCCCTGGTCGATCGCCAGAATGTAACCGCTCATCAGGTCTCAAGCTCCCTCATAGAAGAAGCCGGGGCGTAAGAAGCGCCCCGGCAATTGTCAATTCGGCATATTTGCCGGCTTACTTCTGCCAGCTCTTGACCAGTTCGTCATAGTTGACGGTGATCGGCTTTTCTTTTTCGTTCTCGACCTTCAACTGCGGCGCAAGGTTACCCTTTGCGACAGCATCGGCGTTCCACTCTTCGAGGGTCTTTTCCTCGGCGAGTTTAGGACCGAAGTCACCCTGGACGCCTGCGCGTTCCAGGCGCTGCATGACCTTTTCCTGTTCGGCGCACAGCGAATCCATGGCTTCCTGTGACGTCTTAGCACCCGAGGATGCATCGCCGATTGCCTGCCACCACAGCTGAGCCAGCTTCGGATAGTCCGGAACGTTGGTACCGGTCGGCGACCACTGGACGCGGGCCGGCGAACGATAGAACTCGATCAGACCGCCAAGCTTCGGCGCACGGTCGGTGAAGCTCTGGTGCTGGATCGTCGACTCACGGGTCAGCGTCAAGCCGACATGGCTCTTCTTGACGTCAACCGTTTTGGAAGTGACGAACTGGGCGTAGAGCCAGGCTGCTTTGGCGCGGTCGTCCGGGGTGGACTTCATCAGCGTCCAGGAGCCCACGTCCTGATAGCCGAGCTTCATGCCGTCCTTCCAGTAGACGCCATGCGGGCTTGGGGCAAAGCGCCACTTCGGCGTGCCGTCCGCATTGACCACCGGCAGGCCGTCCTTGACCATGTCGGCGGTGAAGGCAGTGTACATGAACATCTGCTGAGCGATCTCGCCCTGGGCCGGAACCGGGCCGGATTCGGAGAAGGTCATGCCGGCAGCGGATGCAGGTGCATAGGCCTTCAGCCAATCCAGGTATTTCTGGATGGCATAGACGGAAGCCGGACCATTGGTATCGCCGCCACGGGCAACGCAAGAGCCGACCGGACGGGAATTCTCATCGACCTTGATGCCCCATTCGTCGACCGGTAGACCGTTCGGCAGGCCCTTGTCGCCATTGCCGGCCATAGAGAGCCAGGCGTCGGTGAAGCGCCAGCCGAGCGACGGGTCCTTCTTGCCGTAGTCCATGTGGCCATAGACTTTCTTGCCATCGACTTCACGACCCGTGAAGAACTCGGCAATATCCTCGTAAGCCGACCAGTTGACCGGAACGCCGAGGTCGTAGCCATACTTCGCCTTGAAGTCGGCCTTGTTCTTATCGTCGTTGAACCAGTCATAGCGGAACCAGTAGAGGTTCGCGAACTGCTGGTCGGGCAGCTGGTAGAGATTGCCGTCCGGCGATGTGGTGAATTTCAGGCCGATGAAGTCGTTCAGATCGAGACCGGGATTGGTCACGTCCTTGCCGGCATTGGCCATCCAATCGGTCAGCGAACGGGCCTGCTGGTAGCGCCAATGGGTGCCGATCAGGTCCGAGTCGTTGACATAGGCGTCATAGATGTTCTCGCCCGACTGCATCTGTGTCTGCAGCTTTTCGACGACATCGCCTTCGCCGATGAGGTCATGGGTGATTTTGATGCCGGTGATCGCGGTGAATGCCGGTGCCAGAACCTTGGATTCGTATTCATGCGTGGTGATGGTTTCGGAGACCACCTTAATATCCATGCCGGTGAATGGCTTCGCTGCATCGATGAACCACTGCATTTCCGCTTCCTGCGCGGCGCGGTCGAGCGTCGACATGTCGCCGACTTCCTTGTCCAGGAACTGTTTTGCCTCGTCCATACCGGCATAAGCCGAGCCGGTCATTGCCAGCAGCACAGCTGCCGTCGTCGTCATAAGGTGCCGTCGCATAGTCATCCTCCCTAAGGTTGCGATTGCAGTGTCTAAACAGTCGATAGAATGGCGACCTCCCGCCGCCACCCGCCTTTTCTTGCTCTAGACGTAGCGGAACACGCCGATGGCGTAGACCACAGACAGAGCGAGAGCCCACCACAGGCTCGGTCCGATCAGACCGAGCCATGCGAGATGAATGAATGCCGAGCCGAGCAAGGACACGAAAAGCCGGTCGCCGCGGGTCGTCTCGAAATGCAGAATGCCGATGCGCGGGCTGCCACCCGGGACAAGATATTCCCATACCGCCATCGAGGCGATCAGTCCCAGGATCACCAGGAAAAAGATCGCGGTTGGCAACGTCCAGGCCATCCATGTGAAATCCATTGTAGCCTCCTCAGACGCGACCCAGGGCAAAGCCCTTGGCGATGTAGTTGCGGACGAAATAGATGACCAGGGCACCGGGTATGATGGTGAGGACGCCGGCCGCGGCCAGAACACCCCAGTCCATGCCCGAAGCCGAGACCGTGCGCGTCATCGTCGCGGCGATCGGCTTGGCATCCGTCGTGGTCAGGGTGCGGGCAATCAGAAGCTCGACCCAGGAGAACATGAAGCAGAAGAAGGCGGCGACACCGATGCCCGACGCGATCAGCGGCATGAAAATCTTCACGAAGAACCTCGGGAAGGAATAGCCGTCGATATAAGCGGTCTCGTCGATCTCCTTCGGTACGCCCGACATGAAGCCTTCCAGGATCCAGACGGCCAGCGGCACATTGAACAGGCAATGGGCGATGGCGACCGCGATATGCGTGTCGATCAGGCCGAAGGCCGAATAGAGCTGGAAAAAAGGCAGCGCAAAGACGGCCGGCGGCGCCATGCGGTTGGTCAGCAGCCAGAAGAACAGATGCTTGTCGCCGAGAAAACGATAGCGCGAGAAGGCATAGGCCGCCGGCAAAGCCGCGGTCACCGAGATCAGCGTGTTCAGCACGACATAGATGATCGAGTTGATATAGCCGTTGTACCAGGACGGATCTGTAAAGATCACCATGTAGTTGCGGATCGTCGGGTCCTGCGGCCAGAGCGAAAAAGCACCGAGGATCTCCCCATTGCTCTTGAAGCTCATGTTGACCAGCCAATAGATCGGCAACAGCAGAAAGACGATGTAGATCGTCGGGACCAGGAAGCCGAAGCTTGAACGGTTGTCGGAATTGCTCATCGGTTCTCCTCCCTTATTCGCCCTGGGCATCGCTGACGGTCATGACGGTGTAGAAGATCCAGGACAGGGCCAGGATGATCAGGAAGTAGATGATCGACATGGCGGCCGCCGGGCCAAGGTCGAACTGTCCGACGGCCATCTTGACGAGGTCGATCGACAGGAAGGTGGTCGAATTGCCGGGGCCACCGCCGGTGACGACGAAGGGTTCGGTGTAGATCATGAATGAATCCATGAAACGCAGCAGGACGGCAATCAACAACACGCGTTTCATCTTCGGCAGCTGGATGAAGCGGAAGACGGACCAGCGCGAGGCGCCGTCGATCTTGGCGGCCTGATAATAGGCATCCGGGATCGACACCAGGCCGGCATAGCAGAGCAGCACGACAAGGCTTGTCCAGTGCCAGACATCCATCACGATGACGGTGATCCAGGCATCGATCGGGTTCTGGGTGAAGTTGTATTCGATGCCCAAGGCACTCAGCGTATAGCCTAGGAGGCCGATATCGACACGGCCGAAGACCAGCCAGATCGTGCCGACGACGTTCCACGGAATGAGAAGCGGCAATGCCATCAGGACGAGGCAAACCGGCACGCCCAGGCCCTTTTTCGGCATGTTGAGCGCGATGAAGATGCCAAGCGGCACCTCGATCGCCAAGATGATCATCGAGAAAATCAGGTTGCGTGCCAGTGCATTCCAGAACCGGTCCGAGGACAGGATTTCCGTGAACCAGTCCGTGCCGGCCCAAAAGAACTCATTGTTGCCGAACGTATCCTGTACCGAATAGTTGACGACGGTCATCAGCGGGATGACTGCGGAGAAGGCCACCAGTACCAATACCGGAATGACCATGAACCAGGCTTTGTTGTTCCAGGTCTTGTTCATCACTTGGCCTCCATGCCAACACGCCAGCTGTCGGCATAGATGCCGATCGCCTGGGGTGCGAATGTCACCTTCGGATCCGATGGAATGTCGGTATCCTCTGCAACGACGATCGACATCGGATGATCGCAGAAACGTGTGCGAATGATCTTCTGGCGGCCAATGTCCTCGACCTTTGAAATCGAAATCGGCATGCCCTCGCGACCAAGGCTGACAAACTCGGGGCGAATGCCGAGCTCGATCCTGGACTGACCCGACAATTTCGGTGCCCCAGGAAGGGCGATCGACTGGTCGCCGACGGTCGCAGTCGCGCCGTTCACGGCAGCGGGCAGAACATTCATGCCGGGTGAGCCGATAAAATAGCCGACAAACGTATGGCTGGGCTTTTCGAACAGTTCGGCCGGCGTGCCGATCTGGACGATCTGGCCGTCATACATCACCACGACCTTGTCGGCGAAAGTCAGGGCTTCGGTCTGGTCATGGGTGACATAAACCATGGTAAAGCCGGACTGACGATGCAGGCGCTTCAACTGCGAGCGCAGCACCCATTTCATGTGCGGATCGATAACCGTCAGCGGTTCGTCGAACAGGATCGCGTTGACATCGGCGCGAACCAGGCCGCGACCGAGCGAAATCTTCTGTTTCTGGTCCGCTGTCAGGCCCTGTGCCGTCTTCTTCGCCATGGCAGCGAGATCGGTCATCTCGAGGATTTCCGTCACCCGGCGATGCACCTGATCTTCCGGTACATGCCGGTTGCGCAAGGGGAAGGCCAGATTGTCGTAGACGCTCATCGTGTCGTAGACGACCGGAAACTGGAACACCTGGGCGATGTTGCGGGCCTGGGTCGAGAGATTGGTCACATCGACGCCATCGAACAGGATCTTGCCGTCCGACGGATTGATCAGGCCGGAAATGATGTTGAGCAAGGTCGTCTTGCCGCAGCCCGAAGGGCCGAGCAGTGCATAGGCGCCGCCGTCGGCCCATTCGTGATGGACTTCCTTCAGCGCATAGTCGCCGGCAGCGCGTGCAGCGGGCGAGTAGGCGTGGCGGATATGGTCGAGATTGATGCGTGCCATGTCGCGCCTCCCCTCAAGCGGCCATGCTGGCATGGGCGAGCAAGGACAGGCCTTGCGCGTCGAACGCCATCAGGTGACGGGTGTCGATATAGACATCGATTTCCTTGTCCGGATCGATGTCGTGAATGCCATGCGCCAGGATCACCCAGCGCGCACCGGCAAATTCGACGTGGATGAAGCTTTCCGATCCGGCGATTTCCGACACCAGCGTCCGGGCCTGCAGAGGCTTGGCGGCATACGGCGTAGCAGAAAGAGACAGATGATGCGGATGGAAGGCGACCGTGAGCGGTCCGTCCGCAACACCTGCGAGATGCGTTGGAACGTCAAGCACATGGCGGTCGGCCAGAAGGAACCGTTGGCCGGATTTCACCAGGCCCAAGGTGTTCAGCGGCGGGTCGGCGAAGGTTTTCGCCGTCAGGAGATCGACCGGCTGTCGATAGATTGCAATGGTCTCGCCAAACTGCGTGACACGTCCTTCGCTCAGGGTTGCGGTATTGCCACCCAGCAGCAATGCCTCCGACGGTTCTGTCGTCGCATACACAAAGATCGCACCGGATTGGGCAAAGATCTTGGGAAGTTCCTCGCGCAATTCCTCACGGAGCTTGTAGTCCAGATTAGCCAAGGGCTCGTCGAGCAAGACGAGTGTCGCCTTCTTCACCAAGGCACGGGCAAGCGCCGTTCGCTGCTGCTGGCCTCCGGAGAGGCTGAGTGGCGTGCGCTGAAGATAGGGCGTCAGCCGCAACAGTTCCGATGCCTTGTGGACCTCGCGGTCAATGGTGGCGGCGTCCTTGCCGGCAATGCGCATCGGCGAAGCGATGTTTTCATACACCGTCAAAGCGGGATAATTGATGAATTGCTGGTAAACCATGGCGACATTGCGCTGCTGCACCGGCTGGCCGGTGACATCGACGCCGTCGACATGGATCGTGCCGGATGTCGGCTTGTCCAGCCCGGCCATCAGCCGCATCAGTGATGTCTTGCCCGAAAGCGTCGGCCCGAGCAGGACGTTCAGCGAACCCCGCTGCAACGTCAGGTCGGTCGGGTAAATGTGGTATTCACCACCCGCCATTTTCGAGATGTTCTTCAATTCCAACATATTTCCTCAGGCCTCCTCCAAACCTTCGGCAATCCGGGATAACGCGGCTAGGTTGCCGCGACAGCCCCCAGATATTCCTCCAGTCCCCGCGCCTCTTCCGGCGACAGGAACAGCCCCTGTTTCGTTCGGCGCCACAGCACATCCTCAGCCGTGACTGCCCACTCGTTTTCCATCAACCAGCGCAATTCGCACTCGTAGAGACTTCCGCCGAAATGGCGGCCCAGATCTTCGATCTTGGCCGCATTTCCGAGAATGGTTTTCGCATCGGTACCGTAGCAACGGATCAAGCGTTCCGCGTGACGGCGATCGAGAAACGGATAGAAGCGGACAAGATCCTCCACCATCGCATCATAGCCGGTCACCCGAAAATCGCCGCCCGGCAGCCGACTGGTTGCGGTCCAGGCATTGCCCTTAGTGCCAATCGCCTCGCCGATTTTCTCCAAGGCATGTTCAGCGAGACGACGATAAGTGGTCAGCTTGCCGCCGAACACGTTGAGCAACGGCGTGTCGTCGTCTGTCATCTCGAGCTTCAGAACGTAATCGCGTGTCGCTTCTTGTGCCTTGGATGCGCCGTCATCGAACAGCGGACGCACCGCCGAATAGCTCCAGACTATATCGCCCGGCACGACCGGTTCCTTGAAATACTCGCTCGCGGCATTGCAGAGATAGCTTACCTCTTCCGCACTGATCTTCACATCCTTAGGATCATCCGTGTAGTCACGATCCGTTGTGCCGATCAGGGTAAAGTCGCCCTCATACGGAATGGCGAAGATGATGCGGTTATCCGGGTTCTGGAAGAAATAGGCGCGGGTGTCGGAGAATTTCTTGCGGACAATGATGTGACTGCCCTGCACGAGGCGGACATTGTGCACATTGTTGCGCCCAAAGGCACCGGCGAGTACCTGATCAACCCAGGGGCCAGCAGCATTGACCAGCATGCGGGCGCGGTGAACGGTTGTCGTCCCATCGCCCTTTGCCTTGGTGGTGATGACCCAGACGCCGCTCTCGCGATGCGCAGATATCACGCGGGCGCGGCTAAAAATCCTGGCACCGCGATTTTGCGCGTCACGGGCGTTGAGCACGACCATGCGGGCATCATCGACCCAGCCATCTGAATATTCGAAGGCCTTGGAAAACATCGGCTTCAGCGGCTTTCCGGCCTGATCGTGGCGGAGATCCAGTGTCTTCGTTGCCGGAAGCAGCTTTCTGCCGCCAAGATGATCATAGAGGAAGAGGCCAAGACGGATCAGCCAGGCCGGGCGAATGCCACCTTTTTGAAAAGGCAGGACAAACCGTAGTGGCCAAATGACATGCGGGGCCATTGCCCAGAGGACTTCCCGCTCCATCAGCGCTTCACGCACAAGTCGAAACTCGTAGTGCTCCAGATAGCGCAGGCCGCCGTGGATCAGCTTGGTCGCGCCGGACGAGGTGCCGGAAGCGAAATCGTTCATTTCGGCAAGAGCAACGGAATAGCCACGGCCAGCGGCGTCGCGGGCAATACCGCAGCCATTGATACCGCCACCGATCACAAACAGATCGTAGATAGGCTCGTCCGTCATCATCCCCCCGTATTTCGCGGTGCAACATATATTGCAATTGCGAAAGCATGATTATCTAAAATGAAATCAAAACGAATGTCAAACGAAAGTTAATTCGATTAATCAAGAACAGTGTTCGACGGTGTCGTCTCGATCAATTGGACCTCCTTGTCCAGGCAGATCGCCCGGACGTTGGTTGAAGGACAATGATCGGTGATGAAGGTGTGAACCTGGGATATATGGCCGATACGGACGGGGGCAGTGCGTTCGAACTTAGAGGCGTCTGAGACCAGGACAACATGGCGCGCATTGGCGATAATGGCCTGCGCGACCTTCACTTCGCGAAAGTCAAAATCCAGCAGTGCACCATCCTCGTCAATCGCCGAAACACCAATGACGGCAAAATCGACCTTGAACTGGCGGATGAAATCGACCGCGGCCTCGCCGACGATGCCCCCGTCAGCGCCACGGACGACACCGCCTGCAATGACAACCTCGATCGAGGGATAAACCCGTAAGCGATTGGCGACATTGATATTATTGGTGATCACCATCAGTTCTTTGTGATCAACGAGCGCCTCTCCGACGGCCTCCGTTGTTGTTCCAATA
>ERZ1034401.48-NODE-48-length-42890-cov-3.510517_pt1 | contig 42890 bp, 43 predicted proteins | sample MGYA00520601_ERZ1034401 | MGnify/ENA primary metagenome ERZ1034401 (study PRJEB33736, sample SAMEA104288476) | Azolla filiculoides | biome: Urban; feature: water surface; material: ditch water | place: Netherlands | collected 2014 ... | reverse complement strand
GACTGCGACAGCCGAGCCGTTTTCCCGCTGGATATCCGTGATCTGGCCGGCCAATCGGTTGAGGGCCGAGAGACCGCTCACCTCGGCCGTGGCAAGCACGATATCGGCGACAGGGACGAAGACACGGATTTCTGTGCCGGGGGGCAAATCGACCGCCCGGAGAAACAGGGGACCGGTCCCGGACTGCGCCTCTGTCAGCCCGTCGGCCTGATGATGGGCGGTAATGGTCGCGGAGATGAAGTTGCCGGCCGGCAGGGCGCCGGCACCGCGCGGCACATTGGACAGAACCGCATCCGGCGCGCCGATGGCAATGGTCTTGCCGCGCTCCAGCACAACGACACGGGTCGCGAGCCGTGCGACTTCCTCGACCGAATGGCTGACATAGAGGATCGGAATGCCGACTTCGTCGCGGATGCGCTCGATATCCGGCAGGATCTGCAGCTTCAGTTCGCTGTCGAGGGCCGACAGCGGCTCGTCCATCAACAGCAGCCGCGGGCTTGCCATCAGCGCGCGGCCCAGCGCCACGCGCTGCTTTTCACCGCCCGACAGATGTTGCGGGCGGCGATCGAGCAAGGGAGACAGGTGCAGCAGATCGGCGATGCGCGGCAGGCTTTCGCGGCGCTCCGTGCGCGGCAGCAGACGTTCGCCATAGGCAAGGTTCTGGCGCACGGTCATATGCGGAAAGAGACGCGGCTCCTGGAAGACATAACCGATGCGCCGGCGATGCGCCGGCAGGAAGACTCCATGATCGCTGTCGCTCCAGGTTTCGCCCGAAAGCCGGATCTGTCCCTGCTCTGGCCGGACAAGGCCGGCGACCAGATTGATCAGCGTCGTCTTGCCGGAACCGGAAGGGCCGAACAGCGCCGTCAGGCCTTCGCCGATCTGAAGAACCGCTTCAAGCGAGAAGCCCCCCTGCTGATGGCGGATAGCGATGTCCAGCATCAGCCCTCTCCCATGCGTGCGGCCAGTCGGCGGGCGAGAACTTCGGAAGCAATCAGCGCGGCGAAGGAAATCGCAATCGAGATCAGGGTGAGCCGCATGGCGGCAACATCGCCACCCGGCACCTGGGTATAGGTGTAGATGGCACTCGCCAAGGTCTGGGTTTCGCCGGGAATGTTGGAGACGAAGGTGATCGTCGCACCGAATTCGCCCATCGCCTTGGCAAACGACAATATTGCGCCGGCGGCGATGCCCGGTAGGATCAGCGGCAGGGTCACGGTCAGGAAGACATAGGCCGGCGGTGCCCCAAGCGTGGAGGCGGCGGCTTCCAGCCGGCGATCCACGGCATCCATGGACAGGCGGATGGAACGCACAAGAAGCGGGAAACCCATGACGGCTGCGGCAAGGGCAGCCCCTGTCCAGCGGAAGGAAAAGACGAGGCCGAACCAGCTTTCGAGAAGCATGCCGACACTGCCCTTGCGACCGAAGGTGATGAGCAACAGATAGCCGGTCACCACCGGCGGCATGATCAGTGGAAGATGGACCAGACCGTTGAGCAGTGTCTTGCCCCAGAACTCACGGCGCGACAGCAACCAGGCCACAGCGATGCCCACAGGCAGCGAAAAGGCCACGGCGACGGCCGCGACCTTCAGGCTGAGCAGCATAGCGGTCCATTCCTCAGCTGTCAGCGTCACGCGGTCATCCTGATTGCAGTCTCCAAGCCCCGATCATGATTGCCGGTCGGTTCGCCTCGGTCAGTTGGTTTTGGCAAGGACCGTGAAACCAGCTTCGGTGAAGATGGCATGTGCCTTGGCGCCCTGCAAGTAAGCGAGGAAGGCAGCGGATTCAGCGCTTTCGGTCTCCGCGGTCAACGCGGCCGGATAGACGATGGCCTTGTGGCTGTCTTCGGGGAAACGATCGAGGATGCGGACCGATGGATCGACCTTGGCATCGGTTTCATAGACAATGCCAAGCGGCGCTTCGGCGCGGGAGACGAGAAGCAGGGCCGCACGCACGTTCTCGGCCTGCGCGACCTTGTCTTTCACCGTGTCCCAGACGCCGAGCTTTTCCAGGGCGGCCTTGCCATAGGTTCCGGCCGGCACGGCATCGACATTGGCCATCGCGAGACGGCCGTCCCCCAGAAGCGTTGCCAGCGGAAAGCCCTGGGCAATGGTCGTGGTCTGCGTGGAATCTTTCGGCGCGACAAGCACGATGCGGTTGCCGAGCAGGTTGACCCGTGTGTCGGACTTGATCTTGCCGGCCTTGTCGAGGTGATCCATCCATTTCAGGTCAGCGGAAATGAAAACGTCGGCCGGGGCGCCTTCCTCGATCTGCTTGGCGAGCGCGGAGCTGCCGGCAAAGGACAGGCGCATGTCGTTGCCGGTTTCCGCCTTCCAGTCGATCGCGATTTTCTCCACGCTTTCCTTGAGACTTGCGGCTGCAAATACCGTCACCGGTTCAGCGGCGAAAGCGGCCAGCGGGGCTGCCAAAAATGCTGCCAAAGCAACGGCTACACGGCTGCCACTTGCCATTCGGTTCCAAAACTTTTTCGTCACGCGGACTTCCACCTCGATATATCCCAATGAATACATCGATAGTTCAAAAAAAATCTGCCGACAAGTCGCGGCAGATTTTAAATCACGATCAGATCCGGCGGCGCCAGCAGGGCTGCCGGATTTGATCAGACCTAGTATTTCAAGCCGGCAAGCGTTGTCAGGAGATCGGCGGAGATCCCGCCGCCGCTGCCCTGGAGAATGGACAGTGCGGACGTGTCATAACTGGCGTTCTCGGTGTCATACATGGCGGTGTAGCGCTGCAGGAAGCGTTCCATCTTGGCGGGATCCTGGAAATCCGAAAGCGTGATATTGTCCTCGACGATCTTCGCCTGCATGTCGACGTCCATGTTGGAGAATTCTTCCGAATAGCCGAACGTGGTGCGGAAGACTTCCAGCAGCGCCTCATCGGCGATCAGGTCATAGGCATCGGTCAATGTCGGCGCCGTGCGCTCGAAATAGAGCGCCAGGCGAACACCCTCATTGCTTTCGCCTTCGCTCTCTTCAAACGTCTGGCGCAGGTAGAGGTTGATGGTTTCGAGCGTTTCGCCGCGTTGCTGCACCGTTCCGACGGTGTCATCGGTCAGGTTGCCCTCGCTGTCGAAATTGAAGGACGCGAGCAGTTCCGCCCATTTGGAATTGGCCTGCTGGTTCGCGAAGCTCTTGGGATCATCGAGATCCGAGGCAAACAGCTGCTTGAGGAAGTCGTCCGTTACCTCATCGCCATCGAAACCGAATGCGCCGAGCACGACATCGACGACACGGCGATCATCCAGAAGCTCATCGACCGTGCGAATGCTGGCGATCTGCTCCTGATAATATTCGGACTCCTTGGTGGCAGCTTCCTTGGCGGTCGTCTGCTCGTCACCCTCCAGGTAGAGGATCTGCTTGACGATGTAGTCCTTGGCGATATTCGTCGCAGTCGCTTGGTTTTGCGCCTGCAACGGCGCCTTGGCTTCACCTTCGCTGTCGAAGTTGAACAAGGTCGCCATTTCGATCAGGCGCGAATCCTTCGATTTGTTGGCGTAGCTGTTCGGATCGGTGATGTCGCTGGTCAGGACCCTGCGCAGCTCGGAATTACTGAATTCATCCCCTTCAAATCCGAAAGCCCTCTGCAGCATCAGGCGAAGCGAACTGTTGTCCAATAGATCATCGACACTGGTGATCTCGGCCATCTTTTCGGTGAAGTAGTCGATGGTCGACGTCTTCATCTCTTCGCTTTCGTCATCGTAAAATTCGGCAAAGCCGGTATGCGTCGACGCAAGCTGGGCGGTGCCCTGTGCCGAATAGCCTGACCTGACGTTGCCATCCGTGCCGAAATTGAACTTCTGCGCAACCGCGACCCATGCGCTGCCGCCATTGGTGATGGCGTAGTTGCCAGAAGCACTCAGGTCGCTGGTGACGATCGACTTGAACACCGAAGCCGTCACCGTTCCGTCGAGCTCCAGGGCGGTCTTGACATAGTTGAACAGCCGCTCGTCGCCGGTGATATCCTCGACCGTGGTCACGTTGGCGATCTGGGCTGTGTAGTAGGCCTTTTCGCGCTGAAGATAGTATTCGGAGGCGTAGGTCTGCTCTTCCTCGATATAGAGAGCGACAGTGCCTTCCTTCTGCTCGGCGCTCTGGGCCGTTGTTCCGGAAAGGGAACCATCGGTATTGAAGCTGAACGCCTGGGCCATTTTGAGGAAGGCCGCCGAATTCGACGCGTCGTTTTCCACCAACTGGTTCACGTAGCTTGCGCTGTCACTGAGATCGCTGGTCAGGATCTTGGTGAAATGTTCCTTGGTGTAATAGGTGCCGTCGATGCCATAAGCGTCGAGCACATAATTGAACAGGCGAGTGTTCTTGACCAGGCTGTCGGCCGAGGTGACCGTGTCGATCACCGACTCGTAGTAGTAGGTTTCGGTCTCGATCGCGTCGTTTTCGGCAACGAGCTGCTCATCCAGAAGCGCAAGCAGCTTGGTTTCCTGCGCCGACGTCTGGGAATCCTTGGTTTGGCCGGTGAACTGGAATGCGGCGGCGAAATTGCGATATCGATCATCTGACAGGACGTTGGCAAAGCTGGTGCTTTCGCTGAGATCGCTTTCAAGGACCTTTTTCATATAGGCCTTGGCATAGGTCATCTCTTCGAGACCGTGGGCCTTCATCGCAAAGGAATAAAGACGGTAGTCGTCGAGGAATTCATCCACGGACGTGACGTTGCCGATATTCTCTTCGAAATACGCGGTTTCGCGCGCAACCTGGCTGTCAGAGGCGACGCGGTTGAGGCTCGACTTCATATCTCGCGTCGCAAGATCATAGCTCAGATATGTGGAGACCATCGCGTCCTCGGCAGAAAAATCGATTTATACGAATCGCATCATGCGCCTTAATTCTTGCTCGGAGCTTTATATCTTTGTGAAGAAACGCTGCGAATGCGCTTTTCGAGACTGCCGCATGAAGCAGGCGGCATACGGGCTCGCCTTCCCACATCCCGGCGATCCGACATCTGTATCGATCTGGAATAGATCGTGGCCGATTTTCACGTTTCAGCAACCCTGCGCAGTACGACAAAACTAACCATTTGAGACTGCAAGGTTTTTTTTACCGCGATTTTTAAGCTGTCTCGAACAGCCGCTGGCTATGTTGCCCCCACAGAGGACGAGAAGTCCCAAACAGACGAGCACATGACGCGCTCTCGGGTAAAACAAGGGTAGCATGAAGATGACGAACACGGTTATGAAGCCCGATTGGGCAGGAGCCACTCTGCGACTGGATCCCTCGCGGTTCCCACAGCAGGTCTCCTACGCACTGCACGGCTCCTTAGGCGATGTGACAATCACCATCGACGAACGCGGCGCGGTGCTGCGTAAAATCCTTCCTGGTAGCGGTCTCCCCCTCTCCTTCGCTCTGCCGGCCCGCGCCTTCAAAGGCGTTGCGGCCCGGGCGATCGACCATGGCGACGGCGAAGTGACCGTCACACTCGAACTGCATCACGACGATCCGGATCTGTGCATCCCACTGCTCGTCGCCCATGATCTCTGCGATATCGCTGCCGACTGGCGCGGCTGGGCGGATGCCTTCCGCATCCCGATGCTGATGGTCGAGGCCGACGGCATTGCCCGTCCGCTGGAAGATCATATCGGCGAGGTGCGCACCCGTGACACGCAACCGCGTCGCCGCCACTCCTATTTCGCCGAGCGCCGCCCGCGCTTCCTGGTGCGCCGCACGACCGGTTCGCTTGGCGTAACCATGAAGATTTCCGGCAAGGAAATCATCGCCCGCAGCTGATTTCGTCCCAAGACGGAACATTACAAGGCCCGGAAGGCAACTTCCGGGCCTGTTTGTTTTCAGGGTATTTGCGACAGAGCGTGCCGATCCAAGCCAGTTCGCCCTTACTCCGACCATGAAACCCGGACGTAAAGCGAGGCGATTGCTCAGGCGAAAGGCAGCGCCATAAGCAGGCCGAGGAAAATGATCGCCCCGACGCGGTTGTTCGACTTGAACAGCGCAAGGCACTGGGCGCCGTCATCGATGTCGAGGACCTTGATCTGCCAGGCAAACAACCCGCCGGCGATCATCAGGCCGAGAATGGCCGGAAAGCCGGCGCCCGCCATGACAAAGGAGACGAGAAGCAGCAGCAGCGTCAGACCGTAAAGACCGGCGAGCCAGAGTTTCGTGTCGTCACCGAACAGGCGAGCCGTGGAGCGCACGCCAACGAGCGCATCGTCCTCCTTGTCCTGATGGGCGTAGATCGTGTCATAGCCGATGGTCCAGGCGACGGCGCCGAGATAGAGCAGGATCGCAGCGAGCGACAGGTTGCCATGCAGGCCGGCCCAGCCCATCAGCCCGCCCCAGGAAAAGGCAAGGCCGAGAAAGAACTGTGGCCAGTCGGTAAAGCGCTTGGCAAAGGGATAGATCGCCACGATGGCCAGCGAGGCTATGCCCAGGACAATCGAAAACATGTTGAAGCAGAGCAGAACCGCAAGGCCGACCAGCGCCTGCAGGCCCACGAAGATCTTGGCATTACGGCGCGATACACGGCCCGACGGCAGGGGGCGCGAGCGGGTGCGCGCGACCTTGTCATCGATCTCATGGTCGACGAGGTCGTTATAGGTGCAGCCGGCACCGCGCATGGCAACCGATCCGACAAAGAACAGGACGAGGTGAAAGACGAACTGCGTCGGGTTCAGCCGGTCGTCGGCAGCCAGCACGTTGGCCGCCAGTGCCGAGGACCAGAAACACGGCCACATCAGCAATTGCCAGCCGATCGGCCGGTCCCAGCGGGCCAGCTGGGCGAAGGGCCAGAGCCAGCGCGGCAACGCGCGGTAGACCCAGTTGTCGGAAGGCGCGTCGATAACGCGATCGTGGTGGTCGGCTGAACTGTTCATAATGCCAGTGATAGAGCATGGCGGCGGCCAAGAAAACCGCGATTGCCGGTCAGCAACCGCGAAAAATCAGCACAGTGCCCGGCAGATATGCCGGAGCCTCAATCGAGGCTGAAGCCGAACTTGTAGCTGGCCGAGACGCCGAATGTCAGCTGGTTCTTGCTGCCACGTTCCTCGACAAGGCTGCTGTCGGCGGCAGGGCCGGTCAGGCGCTTGTATTCGGTAAAGGCGCTCATCTGCAATTTTTCGGTGGCGTCCCAGGTGATCGCCGCGCCGGCACCGACGGATGTGAAGCCACCATCCGGGTGATATTCACTGAGGCCCGAGGCTGCAGATTCACCGGCATCGACGCCGTAATAGGCCTTGGTATAGCCGCTCGTCGCATAGGTGGCGCGCGGACCACCGGAAATGCGCAGATCCGGGGCGATATCGGTGAAGGCATCGAGCGCAAGATCGGCGACAAGGCCGTCATGGCTGCGAATGCCCTGGCGCAGTTCGGCACGGGCGCGCAGATAGTCGGTGACATAGACATCGGCGAAGCCGCCGAGTTCACCGCCCCACTTGATCTCGGAGAGACCGATCAACTCGTCGGCATCGCCGGCATCACGGCCCGGAATGAACTTGCCGGCAACACCGGCACGCAGGACGTCGGTATCATAAATGGCGAAGGAGGCGCTGTCATTGCGCGAGCTGAAGCGCGGCTGGTTGCCACGGCCGAGCGAAATGATCGGCGAAAAGAACAGCTTGTTGTCCTTGGCACCTTCGAATTTCGGCGCGGAAATGCCCGAGCCGCCGAGCGTCAGATACCAGTTTCCCGACCAGAAACCTTCGGCGTTCGCCTGACCGGCAAAAGCAAGCGCGCAGGAAGACAGGACGATGGCACGGGTGGCATTTCGCATGATGGACCCCAGACTGACGCAATACAAACCTCCGCTACGGCGGAGACGAACCGCTTCAATATTGCAGCAATGCGTTACGGGATCTTTAACCAAGGCGAGCAACTTGGTTGAGGCGCAATCGGGCGGCAGACGATCCTTGATTGTGGAGACCCATCACCCGTTTTGATCGACCGATCAGCCAAGCTTCTGATTTTCCGCCAAATTCCGCGGATGTTTCGTGCTTTTCTCCCGGCATCGCGCCTTTGCGGAGCAGCCAGACACTTTCTCCTTGACCTTGGCCGACCGGAAGACTTTGCTCGTTTGCAACTAAGAACAGGAGACTTCTGATGGCTGTCGATTCCTCTGCCCGCACGACCACATTCACCTATGTCGATGGCGACTGGTTTGCCGGCAATCCGCCGCTGATCGGGCCGACCTCGCATGCCATGTGGCTGGGTTCGACAGTATTCGACGGCGCCCGCTGGTTCGACGGTATCGCGCCGGATCTCGATCTGCATTGCCAGCGGGTCAATCGCTCGGCAGAAAACCTGGGCTTGAAGGCGACCATGGACGCCGGCGAAATCGAGCGCCTGGCCTGGGAGGGCATTGCCAAGTTCGACGGCAAGACAGCCATCTATATCAAGCCGATGTACTGGGCCGAACATGGCCAGGCCGGTTCGGTCGTGGCCGCCGACCCGGAATCGACGCGCTTTGCGCTCTGCCTGTTCGAAGCGCCGATGCACACCGCCAAGCCATCGTCGCTGACGCTGTCGCCCTATCGTCGGCCGACGCCGGAATGCGCCATGACCGAGGCCAAGACCGGCAGCCTCTATCCCAATTCCGGCCGGATGATCATCGATGCCCGCAGCAGAGGTTTCGACAATGCGCTGGTGCGCGACATGAACGGCAATGTGGTGGAGACGGCCTCCTCCAACGTCTTCATGGTCAAGGACGGCATCGTGTATACGCCGGCTGCAAACCGCACCTTCCTGGCTGGCATCACCCGCGCCCGGATCATCGGCCTGTTGCGCCATGCCGGCTTCGAGGTGCGCGAGGCGACGCTGTCGGTCGAGGACTTCATGGATGCCGACGAGATCTTCCAGACCGGCAATTATTCCAAGGTGGTGCCGGTGACACGGCTCGATGACCTGCAGTTGCAGGAAGGCCCGGTGACCCGCAAGGCCCTCGATCTCTACATGGACTGGGCAAGGTCGTCACACAGCACCGACGGCTGAGCACGCCCGGACAGGAGAGGCCAAGACAGGACAGGCCGCGCCTTGATCGCGGCGTCCGGCCTCTCTATCTCTCGCTCAACCGCCTGATCCAATTCTGGAAGGAAATCACCTTGTCCATCTTCAACAACCTGCCGAGCCCGCCAACCGTTGCCAAGAAGCCGGTGAGCGACACGCGCCACGGGATCACCCGCACCGACGATTATGCCTGGCTCCGGGCCGACAACTGGCAGCAGATGTTCAAGGATACCTCGATCCTCGATCCGGAAATCCGCAGCTATCTGGAGGCGGAAAACGCGCATATGGACGCGGCCATGGCCGATACCAAGGCGCTGCAGAAGACGCTGTTCGACGAGATGAAGGGCCGGATCAAGGAGGACGATTCCTCGATCCCGATGAAGGACGGCCCGTTTGCCTATGGCTCGGCCTTTGTCACCGGTGGCGAGCAGCCGCGCTATTTCCGCATTCCGCGCGATGGCGATCCGAAGGACGAGGCGCTGCGCGATCTTCTGCTCGACGGCGACAAGGAGGCGGAAGGCAAGGATTATTTCCGCCTCTCGGGCATCGACCATACGACCGATCATGCCTTCGGCATCTGGGGCTATGACGACAAGGGCTCGGAATATTACACCCTGCGCATCCGCGATTTGGCCACCAAGCAGGATCTCGAGGATGTGCTGGAGAACACCGCCGGCGGTGGCGTCTGGGCGCCGGACGGCAAGAGCTTCTTCTATACGCTTCAGGACGAAAACCACCGACCGTCGAAGGTCTTCCACCATATCGTGGGTGAGCCGCAATCTTCCGACCGGCTGGTCTACGAAGAGAAGGATCCCGGCTTCTTCATGGGGGGCGGCGGCTCGCTACTCGACGACTTCATCTATATCGACATCCACGACCACGAGACCTCGGAATACCGCCTGCTTTCGACCAAGGACCTGACCGCCGAGCCGCAACTTGTGGCCGAGCGCGAGGAAGGCATCGAGTATGCGATGACCGAAGGCGGCGACGTCTTCTACATCCTGACCAATGCCGGCGACGCCAAGGACTTCAAAATCGTCGAGGCGCCGGTATCGGCTCCCGGCAAGGCGAACTGGAAAGAGGTCGTCGCGCATGAACCCGGCCGGCTGATCCTCAGCCACATGGCCTTTGCAAGGCATCTCGTCTGGCTCGAGCGCCGCGAAGGCCTGCCGGTGATCATGATCCGCGACCGCACGTCCGGCGAAGAGCATTCGATTGCCTTTGCCGAGGAGGCCTATTCGCTCGGCCTGTCCGGTTCGGCGGAATACGACACCGATGTCATCCGCTTTTCCTATTCGTCGATGACCACGCCGAGCCAGTTGTTCGACTACAACATGGCGACGCGCGAGCGCACGCTGTTGAAGACACAGGAAGTCCCGTCCGGCCACAATCCGGATGACTATGTCACGCGCCGCGTCTTTGCCAAGGCACATGACGGTGTCGACGTGCCGGTCACCCTGCTCTATCGTCGCGATACGAAGCTCGACGGTTCCGCACCCTGCCTGCTCTACGGCTACGGCGCCTATGGCATCACAATCCCCGCCGGCTTCAACACCAATTGCCTGTCGCTGGCCGATCGCGGCTTCGTCTATGCCATCGCCCATATCCGCGGCGGCAAGGACAAGGGATTTTCCTGGTATGAAGACGGCAAGATGGAAAAGAAGGCCAATACCTTCAAGGACTTCATTGCCGCCGCCGATCACCTGGTGAAGGAGAAGTTCACCTCCTTCGACCGGATCATCGCCGAGGGCGGATCTGCCGGCGGCATGCTGATGGGGGCGATCGCCAATATGGCACCGGAGAAATTCGCCGGTATCATCGCCGCCGTCCCCTTCGTCGACGTGCTCAACACCATGCTCGACGACACGCTGCCGCTGACGCCGCCGGAATGGCCGGAATGGGGTAATCCGATCGAGTCGGTCGAGCAATACAACTGGATCGCCGCCTACTCGCCCTATGACAATGTCGCGGCAAAAGCCTATCCGCCGATCCTGGCGCTGTCTGGCCTCACGGACCCTCGCGTGACCTATTGGGAGCCGACCAAGTGGATCGCCAAGCTGCGCGGGCATGCGCCGGATGCAGGACCCTTCCTGCTCAAGACCAATATGGCAGCCGGTCACGGCGGCAAGTCCGGCCGTTTCCAGCGGCTGGAGGAGATCGCGTTCGAATATGCGTTCGCGATCAAGGTCGCGGGCAAGATGTAATGACCGGATTATGAATTAAAGTTCACGGTGGATTTGACATAACATCCATCGTGAACCATAGTTCACATATAATCGAGATCCGGTAGCATCCCGATTCCATCTCATGGATTCGCAAGCTGAGGGATCAGCAGGCGCAGACACGGATTGCAACCAGGCTTGTGCGCCTGCAATCGGGACTGTTCGGCGACGCCAAATATTTCGATGGCATCGGCGAAATTCGGATCGACTACGGGCCAGGCTACCGGATCTATTTCGTCCAGCGGGGCACCACCATCATCATTCTGTTGTGTGGTGGAGAAAAGAGCAGCCAGGAAAAGGACATCGGCCGTGCGAAGTCTTTGGCAAAGGAAGTTTGATATGGCCGTTGAAACCATCCCGTTCGACGCATCCGAGTTCTTTCTGGACACAGAGGCACAGGCCGCGCTTTTGACTGATGCTTTCGAGACTGGAGATGCAGCTTATATTGCCAATGCTCTTGGAGTCATCGCCAAAGCCAAAGGCATGACCAGCGTCGCCCGGGAGGCCGGCGTGACGCGCGAGGCACTGTACAAGGCTCTCAGCGAACGAGGCGATCCGAAATTTTCCACTCTGCTCGGTGTCACAAAAGCACTGGGCCTGAAGCTGCTCGTCAAGCCCGCTGCAGAGCCAGCAGAATAAGTACCACCCATCTAGCAGGGTCAGTGATAGAGCACGTGCAAGCTTTCACGGGTGTCTTTTCGTGATTGCTTGCGCATCTCCTAAAAAATGAAGCTCACACATCCCTGATTCGGCCGCCGCGTAGTCCGAGTGCGAGCTTGGCGCAAGGTCAAATCTCGCTCTTGCGCCGCAACACGCAAGCCTCGCGCAAGGTTCAAAGGTTAACAAATGGTTAATTCTTTCAACCGAGGCGTCCGCCATGAGGATCGATAGCGGTCTTAGTAGCAACTATTCCTATCAAAATCGCTACGTGCCCAGCACGGCCGATACCGATGACGCTGCGCCGGATACCAGCACGATCTCGAAGGCCCGCACTGGCAGCCCCAACACGTTCTCCAGCACATTGCTATCGAACCAGCTTGCCTCGGCACTCTGGACTGTTGAGGGCGGACGCAAGGCTTCGCTCACGACTGAGTCCGCGACAGCCAACAGCGACGAGCGCGTTTCCAACTCTGTTTCGCAGCAGGTCGAAGCGGCCTACCGCGAATACGACCTGCCGGACTACGCCGAATTCTGAGTTTACAGCGCAGGCTCCAGTCAACCGGCCAGGGCAACCCGGCCGGTTTTTTTATGCGCAATCGCGGACAGGACCGTCAGTGCTTGTGCCCATGCCCCCCGTGGTGGTGATGGGCATGATCCGTGCAGCATTCAGCCATGACAGGCACGACATCCTGAACACCATGCCCATCCGCATGGTGCCCCGCTTGATGGCCACCCTGCTGCCACTCCATCCATGACTGCTGCAGGATCTGGACCGAAGACGTCAGGAACAGACCGGCCATGATGCCGGCAACGATCAGGTCCGGCCATGCAGTCGCCGTGCCCCAAACCCCAATGGCCGCGATCATGACGATGACATTGCCGATTGCATCATTGCGCGAGCATAGCCAGACGGAGCGCACATTGGCATCACCATCCTTGTAGCTCATCAACAACAGGACGCTGGCGACATTGGCAATCAGCGCCAGAAAGCCGATCACGCCCATGATCGGCGCTTCCGGCAAGTTCATGTAGAAGACGCGGTACAGCGTGGAGCCGAAGACCCAGAGGCCCATCAGAAACAGGCTTATACCCTTGGCAGCAGCGGCCGTCGTGCGGACACGGATAGAGGCGCCGATGACGGCGAGCGAAATGCCATAGGTCACGGCATCGGCGAAGAAATCCAGAGCATCAGCCTGCAGCGCCTGAGAGCGAGCCAGTTGGCCGGCGGTCATCTCGATGAAAAACATCCCGGCATTGATGGCAATCACCAGCCAGAGCCTGCGCTTGTAGGTGTCCGACATGCCGTCGAAGGGGCCGTGGCTATGGCCACAAGAGGCGCTCATGAGATTTCCTTTCCTGCTTGATCTCGTCCTGCATCCTTTCTAGAATCTATAGCGACTAGAGGTTCAAGAGGTTTTTTCACCGATGTATTCGATTGGCGATCTATCGCGCCGAACGGGGGTTAAGGTGCCGACCATCCGCTACTATGAGCAGATGGGGCTGATCTCGGCGCCTGACCGGACAGAAGGCAACCAACGGCGCTATGAAAAAGCCGAATTGGACCGGCTGGCCTTTATCCGTCATGCGCGTGATCTCGGCTTCCCGATCGAGGCTATCCGCGAGCTTCTGACGCTGAGCCGCCACCCGGAAGAGCCATGCGGCACGGCCGACCAGATCGCCCGCGAACAATTGGCCGACGTCCGCGACAAGATCGCCAAGCTGCGCAAGCTCGAAGACGAACTGACCCGCATCGTCTCCCATTGCGAAGGCCATACCGTTGGCGATTGTTATGTGATCCGGGCGCTGTCCGACCACGGGCTTTGTGAACACGAACATTGAGGATCAGGGAATGCCGGTGATCAGACAACAGGACGCGGGGCTTGAAGAAGGCAAGGCCGAGGGCATCAACACCGAGCTTGGCCCCTATTCGGCACGCCTTCTCAGCGATGCCGGCGGGTTGACGCAATTCGGCGCCTTTATGGAGACCCTGCCGCCGGGATCGCGCTCGTCGCACCAGCACTGGCACGAGCGGGAGGACGAGTTCATCTTCGTGGTGTCAGGCCGGGTAACGCTGCTCGAAGGTGATGACGTGACCGAAATGCAGGCCGGTGATGCGGCGACGTTCAAGGCCGGCGTGGCCGTCGGCCATTGCCTGGAGAACCGTTCTGCAGCAGACGCCAGCTACATCGTCGTCGGCACCCGCGCTCCGGACGACGTGGTGCATTACACCCGAAAGGACATGCTGCTGACCAAGGTCAATTTCGACAAGCACCTAACCGACCGGGCGGGGAATGCGTTGACGCGGTGATCCACAGGGATGGATATTGACAACCGATTGAAATCGGCGCATTGCCATTGCATGATCAACGCACGCGCAACCATCTCCTGCACGTATTTTTGGGCCTACCGGTAACCGGCGGCTCGACAGATCACTTTGTCAACAGGCCGCCGTCAGGCGGCCTTGTTGTTTAAAAACGCAGCTTCCCCTGACGGCACATCAAAAAAGGGAAGCGAAAATGACCGAAGATACTGAAACAACACTGCCGCGCCCGCCCGTCGTGGTGATCCGCCATGCCCGGCACCAGGACCTGCCGCAACTCAACGACATGATCTTGGCCCTTGCCGCCCATCACGGCGACGCCTCTGCGATGACGGCGGAAACGCTGGAACGTGACCTGTTCGGCGCCCTGCCCTGGATCACCGCGCTGGTTGCCGATGGCGGCGAAGGCCTGATCGGCTACGCCATTCTGGTGCCGCTCTACAGGGCCGACGAAGGCAAACGCGGCATGGACTTGCATCATCTCTTCGTCCGAGACGGCCAGCGCGGCAACGGCATCGGCCAGCATCTCGTGGCGCGGGCCCGCGATATTGCTCTTCAGTCTGGCTGCGACTACCTTTCGGTTGGCGCTGCGACCGGCAATGTGGCGGCGCATCGGTTCTACGAGCATATGGATTTCGTACCGCGCCCCGTCACCGGAATGCGCTACATTCAGCGCCTGTCGTAACAGGTCGATGCCAAGCTGCAGGGAGACATGTCGATGACCCGTATAGCCATTGCCCTGACCGAAGACTTCGCCGACTGGGAATGCGCCCTGCTGATGGCGGTGGCGCGATCCTATCTGGGCGTCGAGATCAGGACCGCTTCGCCCGATGGCCGGCCGGTCACCTCGATGGGCGGACTGAAGATCACGCCCGATCTCGCCCATGATGCCGTGGATGCAGAGACCTTCGACGCGCTGATCATTCCCGGTGGCTTGAGCTGGGAAAAAGGCACCGCGCCGGATTTCGGCGCAAAGGTCCGCGAATTTCACGGCTCGGGCAAAGTGGTCGGCGGGATCTGCGCGGCGGCAAGCGCGCTGGCGGCGACCGGCATCCTGAACGACGTGGCCCATACCGGCAACCGCCTTGCGTCGCACCAGAAATATCCGGCCTATCAGGGCGCCGCACTCTACCGCGACCAGCCGCAGGCCGTATCGGACGGCAAGGTGATCACCGCACCCGGCAATTCTCCGATCACCTTCACCATGGAGATCCTCAAGGCACTGGATCTCTGGAGCAGCGAGGCGGAGGACGAGATCGCGGCGTTTGCCAACGAACATCTGCCGCATGGCGCCGTCGGTTAATATCCGCAGGCCGTCAGATGTCGATGCGTTCAGCGCAATTGCCGCGCTGGCGAAAGCTGCTCGAGCGCGCGGCGAATATCGCGACTGTTGAGATGAAAGGCGCCCTTGGTGGCGCCGCTTTGTGCCAGCTTTGTTTCGGCTGCAGCCGAAAACGCCGCGTGATGGGTGCAAAACCAGTCCATGCAGGCACCGGGTTCCGGCTGGATGCCGATCAGGCTGCGAAAAGCGAGCCGGTGGACAAAACATCGCCCGCCCGCCGGCCCATGTTCAAAAACCAGCGCATCGATATCGGAGCGCCAGTCGAAGGCGGGCAATAGCTCACCCGCCATGGCTAATCAGGCCGCGAAGCGACGGCTGAAATAGCCGCTGAGTGTGCCGAGCAGCGCCCAGAACACCAGGCTGGTCAGCGTCGCCACGGTGATGAAGCGATGTGAAAGCTCGGCGGGCGCCAATGCCGTTTCGCCATGCGGCGGCAACGGTGCGCCGATCAGATGCGGCAGGGCGATCAGCAGGATTGCCAGAGCCGCAGCCCAGGGCTTGCGCACCAGGAAGAGCAGGCCAAGGCCGGCCGCAGTGGCAAGGGCCGTGCCGATCCACCAGACCTGCCGGTCGAGCAATTCGGCCGCGGGCGTGCCCGGAAGCTCGGGATGGAGCCCGAACGATGGCGCCAGCATCACGGTGACAAAGCCGCAAAGACCCCAGACCAGGCCTGAGCGCCAATCGGCACCCTTGCCTGTACCCTGGCCGACAACCTGCATCAGGCCGTTCAGCACCAGCGCGAATCCGATCGCCGTCAGGATATTGGCAACCAGCGTTGCGCCATTGCGCTGCCAGCCATCGGCCGGAGCCCAGGCTTCGCCATGGTCGTGGCTGTGACCATCGGTGGCCGCAGCCGCATCGTGGCTATGGGTTTCGACGACGGGTTCAGAGACCTCGTAGACTTCGGCTGCAAGGATGAGCGGCGTTGTGCCGACATACTGCACCAAGGTGACAACAGAGCCGACGATCAGACCGACGAGCGCGGCGGTGAAGAAGAGTGAACGAAAAATCGACATCAATGCCGATCCTCAATGGCACGGGAAGGCATTGGCATGCCGCGTGTCATGGGCCGCATTGTGCAGCACTTCCATCGGCGAAAAGCCGACGAAGCCAACCATGACGAGGCCGAAAATAACGCTGAATGCCGAGGCGACGAGCGTGTTGCTGCGGATGCCGGCAGCCGATGCGCCGAGCGTGGTGGTGTGTTGAACGGACATGTTTCCCTCCGAACGATGACTGCAGAAATCGCATGATGTTCGAGGAGCGGAGAGCGGAACTATCGGCGGTCTGAAAACAAGATCACCCACAGCCTCGGTCTTCCAGACAACCCCGTCCGGCAGGCGACGACAGATGATGGCAGGTCTCCTGGCTCGCGGGTCATGACACCCGGACCGCCTTCCCGGAAAAATCCAGTGGCATTGTTGTCCGGACGTTCGCCGCTTACAGTTGCGGGGGCAGCCACGAATCGAGCCCCATCAGGGTCGTCCCTATCGTGTTCCCTATTAATCCCCGAAGCGCCGCTTCTGGGGAACCATCGCGGCCACTATCCGCGCACGATCGGGCGCTGTCAATTGTGACAACGACGGCTTCCGGCGGCAAAGCGACAACAAGACTGGATATGCGCACAAAGCGCGTCGCACCGCCGCCATCAGAGGCGCAAAGATGCGGCTGTCACCCAACCGATTGACCGTCTTATGGGTTCCTATCACCGATCCTTGGTATAACCTGTCCGAGAGCGTCAACAGGGGGATAGACTGTAATGAACGATGCCGTGGAAATGCGCCTTGAACACGTTTCCCAGATCTTCGAAACGCTTGATCCCTATCCGTTCAGGGACCGGGAACTGTCGCAGGATGCCATCGAGTACATCACCCGGCACGCAAGCCTGATGCCGAAGACGCAGCCGATCCAGATCACGGTTCATCTGCCCGAAGAATCCGCGTCGAAGGATGAGGTCCAAGGCCTTGATCGGGCGATTTCAAACTATTTTCTCTATAGTCACGGGGTCGTCGAGCACCAGTTGCGCGAGCTTCTGCGCACCGGACGACGGGCCTTGTTGCTCGGTCTCGCCGTGCTTGCCTTGTGTCTTGTCTTCGGCCAAGCCGTTTCTGCGCTGACACCCTATGGCCGGATCTCGCATTTCCTCGAAGAAGGCGCCATCATCGTCGGATGGGTTGCCCTGTGGCATCCACTGAACATCCTGCTTTACGAATCCTGGCCGCTGCGGGAACAGGCCAAGCTTCATCGCCGCTTGTCTCAGGCGCAGGTGGCCCTGCGCTTTTATCCGCCGGCACCGGACCAGTCCGCGGCAGACGCTTGATCCCTTCGCGACGGTTCGGCGCAATGGTCAGGCAGGCTGCGTTCTTGTCGCGGGCAGCGGGCAAGCGTATGTTTGGTGCGGCAAGGCTCGCAGCCCATACAGCATGCATGACGGCGCTCAACCGAGGCCTTGCGATGCGTTTATCGGTCGAACGTCGACTGTCCCCCATTTCAAACATCTGGATCAACGACACGACAGCAAAACGGAGGAGGCATACATGGCGATTTCGCGCAAACAGGAAGAGCGGTTGCTGACTGAGGAGGAATGGCATCTGGTTCAGCAGTCGCACCATCCGGCGGTTCAGCAGTTGAACGATGCCGATCTGACCAAACTGCTCAAACAGGTTCGCGATAGACGCAATCGTGCCCAGACCGAGGCGCATCGGCAGACCCGCGAATTGCGCGGCAAGGCTGCGGCGAAAGGCGCGGAACCGGTCAGGAAGGATGTCGGCACAAGGGGCAAACTGGAAATCCTGGCCATGAGCATGCGCCGGCTGAATGGCGAACACGCCCGCCGCCAGAAGATGCATGGCAAGGTGCAGCTGATCGAGAACATGCGCGCCGCCCTGGCCCTGAAGCAAAGCGCCAAGGTCGAGCGAGACGAGGCCTACAATTCCCGCCATGCGCATGCAGGCATGCGGGCGATCGAGTCCAAACGCTACAAGAGCCTTGTCCGTCCGGCAGAACGGGGACGACTACGGTCGGCTGCAGCGGTCGCACAGGCAAAGCGGGATTCCCGCAGTGCGGCGGGATGAGGTCTGATCACACATGCGGTCGGGAAAGCCGGTAGCGGACCGCCAGCCTCAATGGCGCACGGGCGGCTTTTCCGACCATTTTTGCAGGGTGGTCTTGATCAGGATAAGCGCCGCCTGCTGGGCATGATCGCGCTCGCGCGGATCGACAATTGCCGAAAGACGTCTTTCAAAGGCACGCACCGTCTCGTCCACCCAGCGATGCAGGGCGGGATCAGGATAGTTGTCGAGCAGCGAGCGGATTGCCGATTCCATCCGCCGACGTTCGATGCTCATGGATCCTCCGAAGTCATTTCGAGGAGTGCATGATGACGGCGCTGGCTTGCGCGATGCTTGAGGCGACGGTTTCAATTCGCGGCGGAGCGCGGAAAGGTGCGTGGCGCCCGATACCGCCCGCCACTATTGCACGGCGGGGATGGCCTTGAGATAGGCGGCAATCGCCTCTCTATCGCTGGCGGACAATTCGGCCATGTTCTTCTGCACCTCGACCATCGTGCCGCCGACGCTGTCGAATTCCGGGGTAAAGCCGGTTTCGAGATAGCTTGCTATATCCGCTTCGCTCCAGGATCCGATGCTTTTGCCGCCCGGCGTGATGTTGGGGATCGTGCCCTCGCCTTCCGGATTGGGGCCGCCCGCGAGCCACTGGTCGCTTCTGAAGCCGCCGAGCATATCGCGCGGGGTGTGACACTCGCCGCAATGGCCGGGGCCTTCGACCAGATACTGGCCGCGCTTGACCATATCGCTGGCGTCGGTCAACGCCACACGCGGCTGATCATCCAGATAGAGAAATTTCCAACCGCCGAGCGACAGGCGAATATTAAATGGAAACGGCAATTCATGCGCCGGCGCCACGGCATCGCTGGCAGGAAGCGTCCTGATGAAACCGAACAGATCGTTGATGTCATCCGGTGTCATGCGCGCATAGGAGCCATAAGGAAAGGATGGATAGAGATGTTCGCCCCGGCGCCCGACACCACGGGTCATGGCATCGCCGAACTCGGCAAGTGTCCAGCCTCCGATGCCGGCCGTCGGACTGCTGGAGATGTTGGGCGCATGGAAGGTGCCGAACGGGCTGTGGATCGGTGCGCCGCCCGACAGGATCAGGCGTGCATCACCGCTGCTGCCGGCCGGTGTATGACAACTGGGACAGCCGCCAGCAAAAAATACCTCGCGGCCATGCGCCAGATCCGGCTCGCCGAGCCCGGCCCAGACAGAGGTGTCCTGGCGCGCGGGTGCGGCTACGACGAGAAATCCGCCCACACCCAGAGCGCCGATCGCCGACAGGCCAACCATGCCCTTGACCCATTTCGAAACCATCCAGCGCCTCCGCAAGAACCACGTGACCCGCAACCGAGCCAAAACGGACAGTCGCCCGGCAGGTGACCCACCGGGCGCGCCAGATGCCTATTTCTTCAGGCGATAGGTCTCGTGACAGGTCCCGCAGGTCCCGCCGACAGCCTTCATCACCGCACCGACGCCAGCCTGGTCGGTCGGCATAGACGCAAGCTGTGCTTCGGCGGCTGTCACCAGCGCCATCGACTTCGACTTGAAGTCTTCCATGTTTTCCCAGATCTTCGGGCTGGCTTCCGTTTCCAGACCGGTTTCCGAGCCTGCCGGGAACTGGTCGGGGAAGGTCTTGCCGACCTCGACCATGGTGGTCAGCGAAGCCTTGACGACCTCTGCATCGAACGGCTTTTCGCCTTTCGCGATCGCCGCCAGGGCACCCATGGCGCCGCCGGTCTTTTTCATCATTTCCTGACGGACAACCTGCGGCTCACCCGCCGCGATGGCCACCGTCACGCCAAGACAGATGGCCGCAGCGGCCGTCAAAACGAGCTTCAACTTCATTCCCATTCTCCCACGGAGTTTGCCGGCGGACCGACGTTGGCTTCGAGCGTGGGGATGTTTGCAGGTTTGGACTGGCGGAATGAAGTCACAAAGCGGTGATCATACGACAGAGCGTCAATCATCTGATATTCATGACAGATCGGCCTGCACCGCAAACCAAGCGGGGCGCTCGGCGTTACCGCAGTTCATGCGCCAGGGTGAAGATTGCAGCGGCAACCAGCAACAGGCCGGCGCTTCGGCCAATGGCCTTGGTCACACCGGGATTTGCCACCAGCGCATGGCGGGCGCCGTGACCTGCGAGCGCAACGCTGCCATAGACAACGCCCTGCACGGCCATGGTCATCAGTCCCATGACAACGCCCTGCATCAGCAGCGATCCATATTGCGGCTTGAGGAATTGCGGATAGACGGCAACCACGAAGAGATAGGCCTTGGGATTGAGCATACAGGTGGCAAGGGCTTGGCCGAATGTCGACGAAAGACGCCTTGCGGCAGCGGTCTCGACGGCCCCGACGGTGATGGAACTGCGGACCAGTGACACGCCGATCCAGATCATGTAGCCGGCACCGGCGATCAGCAGCGGGGTAAAAAGCTGAGGTACCAGCGCCACCAGCGCGCCCGTGCCCAAAGTGCCGAAGACCGTGTGGATTGCGCCTCCGGCCATCATTCCGGCAGTTGCGGCCAGGCCTGCGCGCTTGCCGCCGGAAAGAGCGCTGGCCAGCACATAGATCATGTCCATTCCGGGCACGACGACGATACCCGTCAGCAGGAGAAGAAAAAGCCAGAGATTTTCGGCGTAACTCATGTCAGTATCCTCAGCACAGAATTCAGCATTGAAGCCTTTTATTTCAGATAATCAGCTTGTTATGCGCTGCATACAGCGGAGCTCCTGACAGCATTGTGTCAGGAGAGACAGAGAGGGTGACATGCGCAAGGCATCGCGGCTGTTCGAGATCATCCAGATCCTCAAGCTTTCCCGCACGGCGGTGACGGCGCAAAGCATCGCCGACCAGCTGGAAGTGACCGTTCGGTCGATCTACCGCGACATCGCCGCCCTGCAGGCGATGCGCGTGCCTATCGAGGGGGAGCGCGGTCTGGGTTACATCCTGCGGCCAGGCTTCGATCTTCCGCCGCTGATGTTCACCGTTGAGGAAACGGAAGCGATCATGCTCGGGTTGCAGATGCTGGAGCGCAGCGGCGACAACTCGCTCATGCGTTCGGCGGAATCGGTGAACCGGAAGATCGCCGGTGCCGTGCCGGAACCACTGCGGCGGAGCCTGCAATCGTCCACTCTTTATGCCTGGGGCTCGCCGCCGCAGATGCCGAAGGACTTCGAACTCGAACAGGTGCGCACAGCGATACGCAACGAACAGGTGCTGCGGATCGACTATCGAGACGATCGCGGTGAGGCCAGCCGCCGGATGATCAAGCCACTGGCGCTGATCTACTATGTGCAGACGGTCAATGTGGTCGCCTGGTGCGAGTTGCGGCAGGCGATCCGCAATTTCCGCAGCGAACGCATCGCGCAATGCGTGACGCAGGAACGCTTCTTCAAGGGCGAAGGCGACCGCTTGCGCGCCTTGTGGACGAGCGGCTGGGCGAATGCCGCTGTCAAAGCGGCATCGATTTAAAGCGCAAGCCTTCGGCTCTGTTCGCGGCCAAAGCCCTCGATCTCGATACGGTCGGGATAAAGATCGAGCACGGCGAAGGCATTGTCGAACTCGGTGTCGACCATGCCGCAGAAATTGACGAAATGCGTGGTCCCAAGCAGGCCGTAGTTGCCAGCATGATCATGGCCGCACAGATAGGCGATGGCGGCCGGCGAACCGGCCAGCATGCGCGCCATGTCCTCGGCCTGCCAGAGGCAGTGATCCGAAAATGGATAGAGCGGATAGTGGCCGAGCACGATGACCTTTTCGCCCGCCGCTTCGGCGTCTTGGAGCCGGCGTGCCAGCCAGGCCATCTGGCGTGCGCTCATGCCGCCGTTCCAGTCCATCGCATTGACGGCACCGGCCGCCTTCATGGCGGCAAGGCGGGCCTGCGCCTCGTTGCGGCGCGGATCACCTTCCGGTGGCGCAAAAAGCGAGATCTCGTTACCATCGGTGACGATCAGGCGGACACCACTGATCGCCAGGTCATGATAGGGCGCCGGCATGGCCAGTACCTGATGGATCTCGGCCAGCCGCGCGGGTTCCACCGCAAAATCATGATTGCCCGGCAGCAGGATGCGCGGATGGCGCAAGCGGTCCAGTTCGGCCAGAACCGGGGCGAAATTCTCGAAACCGCGATCGATCAGATCCCCCAGAACAACGACGACATCCAAAGGCATCGTGTTAAAGCAATCCACTGCCTGCGCGAGTTTCTCCAGGCTCCTGGCGTAGTGACGGTTCAACTGTGGATGCGGAGGCAGCATAGCATACTGCGGATCGGCAATGACGCCGATGCGCAAAGCAGGACATTCTTGCGACATATACGATTTCAACACATGCGTTTCAGTAACCGCGCTCTACACAGTCGCCGTGACAATGAGATGACATCGAAAACCCATATCTAAACTTTGGCCCAGCGCCCGAGCAATTGTTTTCTATTCCTAAAGACTTCTCTGATATTGCTTCGTGATGAATGGATCCGGTTGTGATCTGGGTTGCTATGAGAGCACGTTCAAGAAGATTCTGCTGCGTGCGCCTATTGCAACTGGACTGCTTTCTTCATGGATCAATCATTGACCGCATCGCCGCTCTCGGCCCGGCCGGATGACAAGCACGTAACACACTACGCGCGCCAGCGCTTCCACCGCGGCGTTGCCGAAGCCTTCGCGCCGATCATTCGCGGCTTTCTCCTGCCGGCCATCGTCTATTACACGCTGATTACCGTCGCGCATTTCTTCGCCGAGACAGGCACCGAACAGATCATTTTGACGGGCATGTCGCTGGCAACCGTCTTGCTGGCGCTGTTTCTTCTGCGCAGCCTGAAGGGCGACCTCGGTTACGGAAAACTGGAGCTGATCAGCCTCAGCATGCATCTGGCGATGTATGTGAATATCGTGACTTACCTTTCGATCCATTTCGAAGAACACAAGCTCGTCTACTTCGTCCTGCTGATCCTGGTCATTTCGACATCGGCCGTGAGCGCACGGGTGATCATTGTCGGCTCGGCCCTGTCACTGACGACGATGCTGTGGCTCGCCCAGAAAGCCGGGGCAGAGGTCTTTCTGCAATACGCGTTTATCGGTCTTGCCGGTGCTTTTGCCGCCCTCGGCATGGCCTGGCTGATGCGCACGGCGATCCTGAAGGCGGTCGCAGCGCGGACGATGGCCGACGACCTACGTCGCAAGGCGGAAATTCTCGCCGATTTCGATTCGCTGACCGGATTGCCGAGCCGGCGCAGTTTCTTCATTGAGCTTGACCGCGCCCTGACAAAGTCAACCGCGACGACGTCCGGTTTCTACATGGGCATCATCGATCTGGATGGCTTCAAGCCGGTCAACGATCTCTATGGTCATGTCACGGGCGACAGATTGCTGACCGAGGTCGCAGAGCGATTGCGCGCGGCCTTGTCCAATGACTGCTTCATCGCCCGCCTGGGCGGTGATGAATTTGCGCTGATCGTGCCCGACGTCTCGGGCCAGAGCGAGGTCCAGGCGCTGGGAGAGCGTCTGTGCAACGGTATGCGGGATCCGTTTGTCCTCGACAGCCTGAGCATTTCCATTTCCGCGTCGGCAGGCTTTGCCCATTGCCCGACCCATGGAAGCACGGCCAATCAGTTATACGAGCGTGCCGACCATGCCCTTTACAGCGCAAAGCGTGCGACCCGCGGCGACGTGGTGATCTTCTCGGCCAGCCATGAGGCCGCAATGAAAGATGTCGGCCGCATCGACCAAACGCTGCGCAACTGCAACCTGAACAAGGAAATGTCGCTCGTCTACCAGCCGCAGATCGATATCAATACCGGCAGGACGATCGGCTTCGAGGCGCTGGCGCGCTGGAACAGCCCGACACTCGGGCCGGTTTCTCCCTCGACATTCATCCCTGCCGCCGAGCGTTCCGGCCTGATCGAACGCATGACCTCCGTGCTGCTGCACAAGGCGCTGTCCACGGCGGCGACATGGCCGCACAATGTCAAGCTATCCTTCAACCTGTCGGCAATCGACCTCATGTCGCCTCGATCGATCAGCAATGTCGTGCACATCGTGCGCGACAGCAATATCGAACCCAACCGGGTGATCTTCGAAATCACGGAGACCGCTGTCATGGCGGATTTCGACCGCGCCCGCGACAGTCTGGAATTGCTCGCTGGTATGGGGTGCCTGATCGCGCTCGACGACTTCGGCTCCGGCTATTCGAATTTCGGCTATATCAATCGTTTCCCGCTGCACAAGCTGAAGACCGACAGGAATTTCGTGCTGCGCCTGCGCGAAGACGATGGCGTGGGCGGAAACATCCTGCGCGCCATTGCCGACCTGTCCTCGAGCCTGGGCATCGAATGCCTGGCCGAGGGTGTCGAATCAGATTTCGACCTGGAAGCCGTGCGGGCAGCCGGAATCCACCAAGTTCAGGGCTTTTACTTCGGCCGCCCTATGGCTGGCCTCGATGCGATGAACTACCTCCAGGCGGAATCGCACCGGCTGGCGTCGTAACAAACGGCTCAGCCTGGAAGCTTAGGCTGAAGCTTTGTCTGCGGCAGCAATTCGTTGGCAATCGTGATGACGATCAGCAAGAGCGGCACGGCGAGCATGGCGCCGATGGCACCCCACATCCATGTCCAGAACACGATCGCGACAAAGACCATGAAGGAATTGATTTCCAAGCGACGCCCCATCACCGCGGGCGTGACCAGGTTTTCGATGACGCCATGCACGGTGAAATAGACGATGGCCGGCAAGAGACCGATCAGAATGCTGTCATGCACCAGCAAACCGGCGACCGCCATGGACAGGGTAATCAACGTAATGCCGAGAAACGGGACAAAACTCGCGAGAAAGGCAAACAGGCCCCAGAGCAAGGCATTGCCAAGTCCGCCGACCATGGCGGCGGTGGCGGCGACAAGGGCCGAGGCGGCATAGAGGACGATGGCCGTGGCAAAATAGAAACCGAGCGCCCGTTCGATCGAGTTCAAGGTCCGGATCGCGGCCAGCCGGCGCGCCCTGTCCTTGAAGCCGATGATCAAAGCCTTTCGCAGCGACAGGCGGCTACCGAGAAAGAGCATCAGGCCACCGAAGAAAATCAATGTCTGTACCAGCGCTGGCGTGATGCCGCCGGCGACGGTCGACAGGACCGCACCGCTGTTTTCCAGCATCGCTTCTGGCGAAACCGGACCACTGGTCATTGCCTCAAGTGGACGTTTGAGCCAGGAAATCCGCTCGAGCCGCGGTATCAACTGGTCAACTGCCTGCTCGATCATGGCGGGGCCGCGACTTGCCAGATCGCTGAGCGGCGCGGCAAGGGCGCTACCGACAAATAGCAGCAGACCGGCAAACAGGCTCGACAGGATGAATGCCGTCATCATCGGGGGAATGCCGAGATTGCCCAGCTTGTCTGCCGCGAGCCCCAAAATGAGGCCGACCACGATAGCCAGCGTCAGCGGCATCAGAACTGCCGAAGCCGTATAGATTGCGGCGACACTCATGATGGTAAAAATGCCGATGACCGACCAGGCATGCGCAAAATCAAGACCGGATTTCTGCACCTTGACGCGGTGCGTCGTGTAGCGCCGCTGCTGCATGGTCCGATACGCAGCCTTTTCCATCGGCGACATGTGCGACATGGCACGCTCGTCGCTTGCCGAATTGTCTCCAGCCTGTGTCGCATCCATCGTCGTAAATCCCCTTGCGCTGCCTGCAAACGCGCGAGGCCGCGCAGGGTTCCACGAGGATGGAACAAAGTCAGGCGGCGAGCGTGATGCCGATGCCCCAGGGGTCTCTCAGGCTGTGGCCTTCCGCCGTGCGCGTCACCGGGATTTCCAGGCTTTCCAGAGTCGCGAGAACCTTGTCGAGGCTGGCCTTGTCGTTGAAATTCAGCGCGTAATCCGACAGTCCGGTCATCGCGTCCGAGCGGGCGCCGGCATTGCGACTGTTCCAGACATTGGCGGCGATGTGGTGGTGATAATCGCCGGAGGCAAAGAAGCTGGCGCCGGGATAACTCGCCATCTTCTTCAGGCCGAGAACGCCTTCGTAGAAGCGATCGGCCTCCGGTACATTGCCGACCTGCAGATGCATATGGCCGATGGCCGCATCCGGCGCCATGCCGCCCCACTCCGTCTTCGGGGCACTGTCATACAACGCCTGGAGGTCCAGGCGTTCGGTTGCCATCTGGACGGTGCCATCGGAATTATAGGTCCATTCGCCCGGCTTGCGGTCGGCGTAGATCTCGATGCCATTGCCTTCCGGGTCGGACAGATAGATCGCCTCGCTGACCAGATGGTCGCTGGCACCGTCAAGCCGGATATGGCGATGGGCGGAATGGGCGAGCCAATGGGCAAGCTCCTGACGGCTGGGCATCAGGAAGGCGGTGTGAAAGAGACCAGCGGCATTGCGCGGCGCACGCGCCACGTCGCCGCGCGTGGTCAAGGTCAACAGCGGCTTTCCGGCGACACCCAGAACGACGCCGGAAGCGCTCTTTTCGATCACCGAAAGGCCGAGTATCGTCTGATAGAAATCACTGACGGTCGCAAGGTCGGTCACCACCAGATGGGTCCGCCCGACATGCACCGGACGAGTGAGGGCGAAACTGTCGTCCCTGGCTGCAGCGACATCGGTCATGGTCATGGCTCCTATTTCCGTCCGCTCTCTGTGGCGTGATGGGACCTATATGCTCCCTCTCGGTCGTTCACGATAGATGACTTCTTTTCGACTTATCGTTCGACATTTGTTGACGATGGCGCGACGTCAAAATTTGATCCTGATCAATGCGGCTTTCAGGTCGCGGGACCATTGTCAGCGCATCGAGTGGAAACGCCATTGAAAGGCGTCGCGATAAAGGAGACCATGATGTATAAGAAGATCATTGTACCGGTAGACCCTGCGGCGCTCGACAAGGGAGAGAAAAGCCTGCGCAAGGCGGCATCGCTTCTGGATGCCGGCGGCGAGATCGTGCTTCTGACCGTTGTCGAGGATCTGCCCGGCTACCTGGCGATCGACGTGCCTGTGGACCTAATCGAAGGCGCGATCAAGGATGCGAAGGCACAGCTGGTCGAGTTGAAGGAAAAGACCGCGATCGCGGCGAGGATCGAGATCCGCTCCGGTGCCCCGGCCCGCGAAATCCTGGCCGCATCCGAAGATCATTCGGCGGACCTGATCATCGTCGCTTCGCATGTTCCTGACTATTCGAACTACTTCATCGGCGCGACCGCAGACCGGGTTGTGCGCCACTCGAAGGTCTCGGTCCTGGTGGACCGCTGACACAAAGCACAACAACAAGAAAGTTCGGAGGACGCCCATGGATATCGCAGGCTACGAACGCATCCTGACCAAGCGGAAGGCGGAGATCGAGGCGCGGCTGACCAGGATCGATGACGACCTTGGCCAGCAGCGCAGCGCAGACAGCGAAGAGCGGGCAACCGAAACCGAAAATGACGAAGTGCTGGAGGAATTCGGCCAGGTCGGGGAAGCGGAGCTTCGCGCCATAGATGCAGCGCTCAACCGGATCGATGGCGGAACCTACGGCACCTGCGTGACCTGCGGACAACCGATTTCGGCAGCGCGGCTTGCCGCCGTGCCGCACACGCCGTTCTGCCAGGAATGTGCCGCCGGGCGACAGGGCCGATAACACCCCGGCGCGCGTTCGAGCGCAAAGTCAGCTTGGACACTTGAAAGGCCGGAGCGAAACGCTCCGGCCTCTTTCCGTTTGACGGGTATTACTTCTTGCGCATGGCCTCGGCCAGCGCCGCGCCGAAGCCGCCAACGGAGGGCGTTTCCGGCTTGGGCGGCTTGGCATTGGCGTGGCGCATGGCGTTGGCGTTGCCGCGCGTATCGCCACGCGGAGACGGTGCCTGGGCTTCGCCGCCATCCTTGCGCATGGTGAGCGCGATGCGCTTGCGCTTCACATCGAACTCGACGACACGGACCTTGACCACGTCGCCGGCCTTGACGACCTCATGCGGGTCCTTGACGAAACGATCGGCGAGCTGGGAGACATGCACCAATCCGTCCTGATGCACGCCGATATCGACGAAGGCGCCGAAAGCGGCAACGTTGGTCACCGTGCCTTCCAGCGTCATGCCGACCTTGAGGTCGGAGATCTCCTCGACACCATCGGCAAAGGTGGCCGTCTTGAAGCTCGGCCGCGGGTCACGACCCGGCTTTTCCAGTTCCGCCAGGATGTCCTTGACCGTCGGCAGACCGAACTGCTCGTCGATGAACTGCTTCGGATCGAGCGCCTTCAACGTGGCGCTGTCGCCCATCAGCGTGCGCAGGTCGCGACCGCAGGCAGCGACGATCTTCTTCGCCACGCCATAGGCTTCCGGGTGGACCGAAGACGCATCGAGCGGTTCCTTGCCATTGGGGATGCGCAGGAAGCCGGCGCATTGTTCGAAGGTACGGGCGCCGAGGCGGGCAACCTTCAACAGGTCCTTGCGGCTTTGAAACGGGCCGGTCTGGTCGCGGTGGCTGACGATCGCCTCGGCAATCGAACCGCCGAGGCCCGACACGCGGGCAAGCAGCGGAGCGGACGCCGTGTTGAGATCGACGCCGACCGCATTCACCGCGTCTTCGACAACGGCATCGAGCGAGCGGCCGAGCCTGCCCTGGTCGACATCGTGCTGGTACTGGCCGACGCCGATCGATTTCGGCTCGATCTTCACCAGTTCGGCCAGAGGATCCTGCAGGCGCCGCGCAATCGAGACGGCACCGCGCAGCGACACGTCGAGATTGGGGAATTCCTTGGCGGCGGTTTCCGAGGCCGAATAAACCGAGGCGCCGGCTTCCGAGACGATCACCTTGGTCGGCTTCGGTGCGGTCGCCGGGAACTGGGCCAGCATGTCGGCGACCAGCTTTTCCGTCTCGCGGCTGCCGGTGCCGTTGCCGATGGCGATGAGTTCGATGTTATGCTTGCGGATCAGCGAGGCCAGTTCGACCTGGGCACCCCGCACGTCGTTGCGCGGCTGGAAGGGATAGACGGTCGAGGTGTCGAGCACCTTGCCCGTGCCGTCGACCACGGCGACCTTGACGCCGGTGCGGATGCCCGGGTCGAGGCCCATGGTCGGACGCGAGCCGGCGGGAGCGGCCAGCAGCAGGTCTTTCAGGTTGCGGGCGAAGACATGGATCGCCTCTTCCTCGGCCCGTTCGCGCAGGTCGCGCATCAGGTCGAGCGACAGCGATACCGAGAGCTTCACCCGCCAGGTCCATCCCGCGACATCCATCAGCCACTTGTCGGCCAGGCCTTTGGCGGCAATGTCATAGGCGGCTGAGATCGTGCGCTGCGACGGCTTGACCGGAGACGGATCGTCGCGGTCGACCTCGATGGAAAGCGTCAGGAATTCCTCGTTCCAGCCACGCAGCATGGCAAGCGCCCGGTGGCCGGGCACCGTTGCCCAGCGTTCGAAATGGGCGAAGTAGTCGGCGAACTTTTCGCCCGCCGCCTCCTTGCCCTCGACCACCTTGGAATAGAGGATCGCACGCGCCTTCATGTCATTGCGCAGCCGGCCGAGCAGATCGGCATTTTCCGAGATCAGTTCCGCAACGATATCGCGGGCGCCTTCCAGCGCTGCCTTCACGTCCGGTACATCGTCGGTGATATAGGCGGCGGCTAGTGTCTGCGGGTCGGCGGCACGATCGGCCCAGATCGCGTCGGCCAGCGGCTGCAGGCCCTTTTCGCGAGCGATCTCTGCGCGGGTGCGGCGCTTTGGCTTGTAGGGCAGATAGATGTCTTCCAGCTCGGCCTTGGTGGTGACCATGGCAATCTTGCGGGCCAGTTCGTCGGTCATCTTGTCCTGCGAGGTGATGCTTTCGACGATCGCCTTGCGGCGGGCGGCCAGCTCGCGAAGATAGATCAGCCGCTCGGCGAGATTGCGCAACTGCGTGTCATCCAGACCGCCCGTGACTTCCTTGCGGTAGCGGGCGATGAAGGGAACAGTCGCGCCCTCGTCCAATAGACCGACCGCCGACACCACCTGATCGGGGCGGGCATTGATCTCGGTCGCAATCAGGGCTGCAATGGATTTGATGTCGTCGGCCATGGGAATTCTCCAGTCTTTCAAGCGGCGACCATAGTCGCGACAGCCGGGAAGGCAACAAAGTGCTCTACCCCTCCACAGGATTGCGGCAGTTCCGGGTTTTTCCTTGACCTTTGCCCCCTTCCCCCTTAACCGCCGCCTATCCAAGACAATCGGAGAGCGGGTTATGAAGGTTCTGTTGATCGGTTCGGGCGGACGCGAACATGCGCTGGCCTGGAAAATCGCCCAGTCTCCCCTGCTTTCCAAACTTTACGCTGCTCCCGGCAATCCGGGCATTGCCGAGCATGGCGAACTGGTCTCGGTCAATGTCGATGATCATGCCGCCGTCATCGCGTTTTGCAAGCAAAACGCCATCGACTTCGTCGTTGTCGGACCGGAAGCGCCGTTGGTTGCCGGGCTCGCAGATGCGCTGCGCGCCGAGGGCATTGCTGTCTTCGGGCCGTCGGCCGCCGCCGCCCAGCTCGAAGGCTCCAAGGGCTTCACCAAGGACATCTGCGCCCGCTTCAACATCCCGACCGGCGCCTATCAGCGGTTCAACAATGCACCGAAGGCCAAGGCCTATGTGCGCGAACAGGGCGCGCCGATCGTCATAAAGGCCGATGGCCTGGCCGCAGGCAAGGGTGTGACGGTCGCCATGACCGTCGAGGAAGCGCTTGCCGCCATCGATGACTGCTTTGAAGGCGCGTTCGGTGCTGCCGGCGCGGAAGTCGTGGTCGAAGCCTATCTCGACGGCGAGGAAGCGAGCTTCTTCTGCCTGTCCGACGGCAAGACGCTCTTGCCGCTTGCCACCGCCCAGGACCACAAGCGCGTCGGCGACGGCGATACCGGCCCGAACACCGGCGGCATGGGCGCCTATTCGCCCGCCCCTGTCATGACAGCCGACATGGTCGAGCGGACGATGAAAGAGATCATCGAGCCGACCATGCGCGGCATGGCGGAACTCGGCATGCCGTTTTCCGGTGTGTTCTTCGCCGGCCTAATGATCACGGCAAAAGGCCCGGAGCTGATCGAATACAATGTGCGCTTCGGCGATCCGGAATGCCAGGTGCTGATGATGCGGCTGAAGAGCGATCTGCTGTCGATCCTGTACGCCTCGGCCACCGGCACGCTGGACCAGGTTTCGGCCGAATGGAGCGACGACCCGGCGCTGACCGTGGTGCTGGCCTCCAAGGGCTATCCGGGCAGCTATGGCAAAAACACGCCGATCACCTCCATTCCGGCGGCATCCGAAGGTGCGAAGGTCTTCCACGCCGGCACCGCCTTGCAAGACGGCCGGCTGGTTGCGACAGGCGGCCGGGTGCTGAACGCGACGGCGACGGGCAAGACCGTCGCCGAGGCCCAGGCTGCGGCCTATGCGCTGGTCGATGCGGTCTCGTGGGACAACGGTTTCAGCCGCCGCGATATCGGTTGGCAGGCAATCGCACGCGAGAAAGCCTGACCGAAGCGTGACACCCGTCGCGGTCTGCTGGAAAATTGCGCATTCGTTCAAATTTTACCATTCCCCCTGACCGGATCGAAAGAAAGCGGCGCTAGGGTCCTCGTGAACAATCCGAGGAATACGAGATGCGCAAGTTTCTTTTGACGGCCCTGATGCTTGCTGGCACGAGCTCCGCTTTTGCCTCGTCGATCGAGGTCGTCAGCGGCTCGCCGAACCAGGCGCACAGCATCACGGCGATTGCCTGCCCGAACTGCCCGCCGCCGCAGGTCAAGAAAGACAAGTACGCCTATCAGGTGCCGAGCGTTCCAAGCGGCTCGCAAACCGCGGAAATCCTTGATATCGACGGCGAGAAAAAGCTGAAGCGGATTGAAAGCTGGCTCGGCGGCTCGCCGGTCGTGATCATGAGCTCGGCAGACGGCTGGTCGACCAATGGCTCGGTGGTCATTGCCGGCAATGCTCCGGCTGCCGGCCAGGTCGATCATGAGGCCACCACCGCAGCCGTCAATGTCGCACCGCCGGCCAATGGCAAACTCGATCTCGATACGGCCAATTTCGACCTGCGGCTGAAGTAACCACCTCGCCATTTCCTGCCCAAATTCAGCCGCACGATCCAGGCTGAGCGGGCTGCCGCGCGAATGCGGACAAACGCTCCGGCATGCCCGGAGCGTTTGCGTTTTGCCATTCATACCCTCAGTCTCAGAGACTTCACGCAAAATGCTTGCACACATGCGCATGAACGCATCGGTACCTATTAGTTTATTAATGTTTGAAACGTAGTTTTACCTTCGATGCAATGCAGCATCGGCAGCGAGACAAAGCAGCCTCCGTCATCATCGACCTTGAGCGGGCACGGCGGACAAAAGCTCTCAATTCCGATCCTGCGAGGGTTTATGAACCGCCTCAAGATTTCCATGCAGCTGATGCTGCTTGTCGGCGGCCTGATGGCCGCCTTTGCCATTGCCACGTTTTTCCAGGTAAAGGCGTCTTCCGACGCCATCTATCAGCAGCGCTATGAATTGCTGCGGACGCAGGTCGAGACGGCGATTTCCGTCATGAAGACCTATGACGACCGGGTACAGTCCGGCGAACTCTCGCTGGATGACGCCAAGGCACAGGCTTTCGCGACGTTGAACAAGATGAAATTCGAACCCGATGGCTATTTCTTCGGCTACGACTATGACGTTGTTCTCGTCTTCCACCCGACATCCAAATCCGTTGGTCAGAGCAGCAAAGGCAAGGGCGACCCGACCGGCTATGCCTATCGCGACGAGCTGGTCAGGCTTGGACAGAATGGTGGCGGCTATGTCGAGTTCATCGGTCCGAAGCCCGGCCATGATCCGAACGACTACAGCTATCCGAAAGCTGCCTATGGCAAGACCTTCGAGCCCTGGAAGATCGTCATCATCACCGGCCTCTATACCGACGACCTGAAAGCCGAAGTGCGTGCAAACGTCATGCAGACCATCGGCATTTCGCTCGGGATCCTTTTGCTGGCGCTCGGCGCGGCATTCGTGGTGGTGCGCGGCATCACCAAACCCCTCAATGCCATCCATGCTGCTCTTGAAGCCGTGGCCGAAGAAAATGTCTCCATCGCCATTCCGCATACGGACATGCGCAACGAAATCGGCATGATGGCCAATGCCACAAGGGCGCTGCAGGAGAAGATCCGCGAACGTCATGCGCTGGCCAAGCGCCAGGAAGAACAGCAGCGCGAAATGGACGGCGAGCGGCAGCACAACGCCGACATGCAGGTCGCCGAAGCGCAGCAGCAGGCGCATGTGGTCAGCACCATCGGCGCATCGCTGGTCAAGCTTGCCGAAGGCGATCTCACGGTTCGCTGCAACGACCTCGGCCCGAAATATGCTACCCTGCGCGAAAACTTCAACGAAGCGCTTGGCCGTCTCGAGGAAGCCATGGCACGCGTCAACCTGAAGGGCAACGACATTGCCGTCAGCAAGGAAGAGATCCGTCGGGCATCCGGCGAACTCGCCACCCGGACGGAGCGCCAGGCGGCCAATCTGGAAGAGACCTCGGCAGCGCTCGACGAACTGACCGTTGCCGTTCGCCAGACAGCCGACGGCGCCCGCGAGGCGGCCAGCCGCGTCGGCAGCGTCTCGACCGAAGCCCGCCAGAGCGACGCGATCGTATCGCGCGCCATCGAGGCGATGAGCGGCATCGAAAAGTCGTCCGAGGAGATCACCAAGATCATCGGCGTGATCGACGAGATCGCCTTCCAGACCAACCTTCTCGCCTTGAACGCCGGCGTCGAGGCGGCACGTGCCGGCGAAAGCGGCAAGGGCTTTGCCGTGGTTGCCCAGGAAGTGCGCGAACTGGCCCAGCGTTCAGCGGCAGCCGCCAAGGAGATCAAGGACCAGATCGCCCGATCGTCTGCCCAGGTCGAACAGGGCGTGCAGCTCGTCGGCCAGACCGGAGAGGCCCTGAAGCGCATTTCCGACCAGATCGCCAGCGCCAACGACATCGTCTCGAAGATCTCGCACAGCGCCCAGGAGCAGGACACGACCCTGCGCTCGATCTCGTCGTCGGTGAACCAGCTCGACACCGCCACCCAGCAGAACGCCGCGATGGCCGAAGAGACCACGGCATCGGCGGAGGTTCTCGCCAACGATACCGGCGATCTTCTGGACCTGATCCGCGGCTTCCGCACATCCGGCGCCAAGGCAGCTCAAGGCCATCAACCGATGCGCATGGCGAGCTGAGCCAGCCGCATATCGATGACAGATACAAACCGCCGGAACGATCCGGCGGTTTTTGTTTATGCGGCTATCTCCGCAGCGACCCGGGCAACCAGGGCCTCGATCTCCCGGTCCGAAAAAACCGCGATACCGGCCGCCTGCATCAGCGCCGCCGTGACACCGTTGCCGACATGGCGCTCGCCGGCGAAAGAGCCGTCATAGATAAAACCGGAGCCACAGGACGGGCTGCCATCGATCAGGAGCGCATAGCGGCAGCCCTGCGCTGTTGCGAACTCGACCGCCTTGCGGCCTCCTTCGAGGAATTGCGCCGTGACATCGCCACCGGTGATTTCGACGACCCGCGCGCGTCCGGCCATCACATCGGTACCGGTCAGGCCATGCTCGATCTCGGCCGGCGGACGCGGCGTCGACATGCCGCCAGCCTGTTCGGGACAGAAGCCGACAAGCCGGCCCTCGGCCTGCCAGCGGGCGATGGCCGGATGATCGAGCCGCTTGCCCTTGCCATCGTAGCGCACCGGGCGGCCGAGCAGGCAGGCACTGATGAAGATCTTGGAGGACAAGGGAGACATGGGGAACCTGGGTGCTATTCGTCCAGTTGCTGGCTGATATCGGCACGCCCATGCAGAATACGAGCAATCTCGACTGCGCCATCGGGTATAATGAGGTAAAATATCAAGTGAACTCCGGCGCGGTGGCGGCGATAACCACTCTTGATCCAACCGACATCCCGGCCGGCAAATGGATGGGCGGCGATCCACTCGATAGCATCCAGCAACGCCTGTAGATAGGCTTCGGCCTGTATGTGCGACCACTGTTCTTCCGAATAGCGGCCAATGTCGCGAAAGTCTCGTTCAGCGGCCGGACGTAACCGAACCTCAACCACGCTGTTTCCGGTCCTCCCGCACAGACGCCATCAAGGCATCGCGGTCGTACGGCCGGGACGGGCCGCTTTCGTCGCCCTCGATCAAGGCCTGTCTCAGCCATTCGAGCTTGTCCTGCTCCTGCTTCAACAGCCGCAGCCCCGCCTCGACGACCTCCTGGGCGGAGCCGAACTGGCCGCTCTCCACCTGTGCGTCGACGAAGCGCTCCAGGGGCTCGCCCAATGTGATCTGAACCGACTTGTTCATCCATGCTCCTGTGCGCCTAGGACCGGTGTTGCCAGATCATACTACAAGGGATGGGTCGATACAAAAAGCCCCGCCGAAGCGGGGCTTGTCGGTCAGCCGGTGATCCGGGAGAAGTCGGCGACGGTGCCCGTCGCCTCGCGGATCGCTTTCAGAAGCGCCAGACGGTTGGCACGGATGGCGGCGTCCTCGTCGTTCACCAGCACGTCCTCGAAGAATGTGTCGACCGGCGCACGCAGCGCAGACAGCGCCTGCATGGCGGCACGGAAGTCTTCCTTTGAGACCGCCTCGGCCGCAGCCTTGGTCGCCTCGGTGACGGCGGCAAAGAGCGCCTTTTCGGCATCGAGCTTCAGGAGATCGGCAGAAACGCTGTCGGCGACGACGGTGCCCTTCTTCTCTTCGGCGGCGAGCAGCTGGGTGGCGCGCTTGGTGCCGGCCAGGAGGTTGAGACCGTCTTCCGATGTAATGAAGGCGGTCAAGGCTTCGGCGCGGCGGGCTACCATCAGCAGATCGTCCGCATCAGGCGTCAGCACGGCATCGATGATGTCGTGGCGGGCGCCCTGGTCGCGCAGGTAAACCCTGAGGCGATCGTGGAAGAAGGAGAGGAGGTCGGAGGTCTGCTGGAGCAGAAAACTGCCATCCTCATCAACGTAAGCCACAGCGGGACCAACACCCGATGCAGCCGCGTATCTAACCTCCGCAGCATTATTAACACCTAGCGCTTCAAGCTGATCTGCAAGCCCATGTTGTTCCAAAGATTTTCTAATGATCTGTGCCAATAGAATTCGATTGGTGCCTTGAGAAAGAAGTGGGATCAACCTGACCTTCACGCCCCGCTCCAAGATCATCCGCACAACACCCAGCGCCGCACGCCTTAGCGCATACGGATCCTTCGAGCCGGTCGGCTTTTCGTCGATGGCCCAGAAGCCCGTTAGCGTGTCGAGCTTGTCGGCGAGCGCGACGGTCAGACCGACCTTGTCGGCCGGCAGGCGGTCGGACGGGCCGTTCGGCTTCCAGTGGTCTTCGATCGCAGCCGCGACGGATGCATCTTCACCCTGCAGAGCCGCATATTTGCGGCCCATGGCGCCCTGGAGCTCGGGGAATTCGCCGACGGCTTCCGTGCGCAGGTCCGCCTTGGCGAGCACCACGGCGCGGTCAACGAGGGCGGCATCAGCGCCGACGATCGGGGCCAGAACCCTGGCCAGTTCGCGGATACGCGCAACGCGCTCGCCTTGCGTGCCGAGCTTGGCGTGGAAGGTGACGTTGAGCGCATCGAGCTTGGCCATGCGCTGGTCGAGCGGCTTTGACAGATCGAGGTCGAACTTGGCGGCAGACGCCTTCAGCGTGTCGAGGTCGGGCAGGTCGCCTTGGTCGCGCTTCCAGAAATGCAGCGCATCCGACAGGCGGGCGCGCACGACCTTGCCATTGCCGTGGACGATCTCCTTGCCGCCATCGGTGGCCTGGATATTGGAGATCAGGATGAAGTGGTTCGACAGTTTGTCTGCCTCGCCCTGCGGCCGCACGACGAAGCATTTCTGATTGGTCTTGATCGTCAGGCGGATGATCTCGGCCGGGATCGACAGGTAATCCTCCTCGAAGGTGCCGAGCAGGACCTGCGGCCATTCGACGAGGCCGGAGACTTCTTCCAGAAGCCCCTCGTCCTCGACCAGGTCGAGGCCATTGGCAAAGGCGATGTCGCGGGCGTCGTGCAGGATGATGTCCTTGCGGCGGTCGGCATCGAGGATGACCTTGGCGCGCTCCAGGCTGGTGACATAGTCGTCGAAGCGGCGGACGGTGATGGCGTCCGGCGCGTGGAAACGATGGCCATAGGTGACGTTGGACGCCACGATGCCATCGATCTCGAAGGGGATGACCTGCACTTCGTCATGCTCGGGGCCGAAGGTGCAGACGGTCGACTGCAGCGGGCGCACCCAGCGCAGGCTTTCCATGCCCTTGCCTTCGACGCCGCCATAGGTCGAGCCCTTCGGCATCGATGCATAGCCGGAGCGCATCGAGGTCGGCCAGGAGAAGGCGCGGATGATGCCGGGCATGACAGCGGCGATGATCTCTTCGGCGGCCCGGCCGGGCTTGTCGATATAGGCGACATAGAAGTCGCCCTTCTTCGGATCGGTCTTGACGACGGCCTGATCGATCGAGGTGAGGCCCGCGCCGCGCAGGAAGCCGTCGATCGCGCCCTGGGGTGCAGAGACGCTCGGGCCTTTCTTTTCTTCACGGATATCGGCGGAACGGGCCGTCAGGCCACGAATGTCGAGCGTCAGGCGACGCGGCGTCCAGTATTCGCGCGCACCGTCATAGGTCAGACCTGCATCGACCAGCGCATCGGTGACCGCCTTCTTCAGATCGCCAGCGGCCTTGCGCTGCATGCGGGCGGGAATTTCCTCGGAGCGGAGTTCGAGCAGAAGATCGGGCATCAGACTGACTTTTTCGCTTGTTGCATAGGGCTGCGGCGGACTTAGCAAGCCGCGCGGAAAAAGTCATCCATGCATTCACCGAAAATAGTCGTTGGCTCTACCATCCCCCGCCACCGCCGCCGCCACCGCCGCCGCCGGAAGATCCGCCGGAGGAAAAGCCGGAGGTCGACGAGGACGAGGAACTCGGCGGTGGGGCCGGAATGGTCGAGGCGATCGTCGTTGCCATCGACGACGAGAAGCCACCGATGCGGTCGCCGAACGTGCCGCGATTGCGGCCGTGATACCACATCGGCTGATAGGGTTCGGCATCGGCCCGGGCCGCGGCCAGCCAGGTCTCAAACGTTGCCGACCAGGGTTTTTCGACCCCGAGCGCCACGGCATAAGGCAGCAGCGTTTCGAAATGCGACGGTGACATGGTCGGGGCACCCGCCATGTTCATCCGGTCCTTCTCGGCCAGCGTCATATAGATGCGAAGTCCTTCGATGCCGTCCATCAGCTTGCGGCCGAGCGGCGTTGGCGCACTCATCAGAAAGAAGAACAGGAAATTGGCGAGAATGATGCCGCCGATGGCGATGATCACATGCAGCTGGCCGCTGTGCGACAGGTCGAACAGGATCGACATCACGATCGTGCCGAAGATCGATAGGCCGACAAAGCCGACAAAGGCGCCGATGACGATGGAAGCAATCCGGGTGAGCAGAGGCGCCCCGCGCCGCAGCCCCTTGCCGATGCCGACCGAGAAAATGCCGAAAAAGACGGAAAAGAAGGTCGGTACGATCATCAGCGCCACCGTGTCTTCCTGCAGGTCGCCGAATATCAGCAGCAGGACCATAATGACGACGCTGAGGCCGATGCCGCCCGCGATATAGCCGGTATTGCCGCGGTAATATTTACCGCGATGTTCCTTTTCGATCGCCGCGCGGAAGCTGTTGCCGACCTGCTGCACACGTTTGCCATTGGCCTTGTCGATGGTCAGCGTGTCGCCCTTCGATCCGACGGCGGCCAGCAGGATCTCCTGTCCGGAAGGCAGCTTGTCCTTCCTAGCCTTTGCCGTACGGGTCAGCGTGATGGACTTCTCCAGGTCATCCAGGGTGATGTAGCCCTTGACGGCGAGATCGAGCGCCGATGCCGACAGGGCGGTCCAGCCACCGTTGGAAAAACCCTTGTTGTCGACGTAATTGACCAGCGCCGGAGAGATGCCGTCCGGCGCATCCCAGCGCGGCACCACGATGCCCTTGGCCGGGTCGCGGCCGACCGCCATCCACGACCGCAGGTAATAGCCCAGCACGAGGATCAGGCCGCCGATAGAAAAGATGTCGGCGAAATTGTCGCGCAGATACCACCAGAGGCCCGTTTCCGGCTCAGGGGCCGCCACCGTGCCCTTCGGCAAGGCGAGCACAATGGTCATGCCCTCCTGCGGACCAAGCGGCGCCGTGGTTTCGAATTCCAGACCACCGCTGCCGGGAACGACGCGGGCATTGCTATCGGTTGAGCCGACTGCACCGGTGTAGACTGCGGTTTTGGTCGGCTCATTATCGCCCGGCAAGGTGACGCTGGCGCTCGCTTCTTCGATCGGGAACATCCAGCCATTGCCGGTGACGTTCCAGTAGAGTTCGTCGTGATCGTCGAAATAGCGGATCTGCCGGGCCGTGGTGTAGGTGATGGCATAGGTATGCTCGCCGGGGTCCAGCGTCACGTCAGCCGATCCGGCATAGATGCGGATGCCGCCGTCGATGCTCTCGGTGTGAAAAGGCTCCGGTTCGCCGTCGCGCTCGACCGAGATCAGGTCGAATTCGACCTCGCGGCGCTTGCCGCGCTCATTGGTGTAGTAGAGCGGGAAATCGCGGAAGATGCCGCGCTTGATGTTGAAGCCTTCGGCATTGACCGTGATGGTTTCCATCACCTCGAGGCTCGCATCCCCGGACACGGCGATGTCGGCATGATAGCTGCGGATGACCTCCTCGGCCCATGCGCCGCATGCCGTCCAGAGTGTGAGAAGCAAGGCAGCGCAGAGGCGAAGGAGCATCGTGGTTATCCGTTGGTTCTGACCTGTTCGACACCCAGCGAGGCGAGTTCGTTCCAGTAGTCGGGATAGGTCTTGCCGACACAATCGGGGTCGAGAATGGTGATGTCGCGGATCTTCAGCCCGGCCAGCGCAAAGCTCATGGCGATGCGATGATCGGCGAACGTGTCGATATCGGCGGGCAGCGACTGGCCGGACAGCGACGGATCGGCCGCAACGATCAGATCGTCGCCCTCTTCCGTAGCCAGACCTTCACGGATGTTGTTCAGCCCGGTCGCCACGGCATGGATGCGGTCGCATTCCTTGACGCGCAGATTGGCGATACCGACGAAGCGCACCGGATGATTGTTGAAGGCGGCGAGCACCGCAATCGTCGGGATCGCATCCTGCATCTGGCTGCCGTCGATGACAGAAGGCATGTCCGGGAAGGCGGCGATCACGTCATAGGCCTTGGCATCGGGCTGGGTGAAGGCGTCAGACGGCGTGCCGATATCGATCTTGCCGCCGGTCAGGACTTCGGCGCCCCAAAGGTAAGTGGCAGCCGATGCATCCGGCTCGATGTGGAAATCGGTCGCGGTGTAGCCGGTCGGCTGGATAACCCAGGACGACGGCGTCGGTTGCTCGACGCTTGCACCAAAGACGCGCATGGCCGCCAGTGTCAGGTCGATATAACCACGCGCACCGATATCGGCGCCGGCCAGTTCGATGGTGAACGGCTCGGAGCCACAGGCTGCCGCCATCTGCAGGGCCGAAACATACTGGCTGGACAGACCGGCATCGATGACCACGCGGTTCCTCTTGAATGAGCCATTGGCATCGATGGCGACCGGTGGGCAACCGGAGGGAGCAGCGATTGCCACACCGAGCGACTGCAGCGCGTCGACCAACGGCTTGATCGGCCGCTTGCGCATGTGCTCGTCGCCATCCACCACATAGCGACCCTTGCCGAGCGCCAGGGCTGCCGTCAGGAAGCGGGTGGCGGTGCCGGCATTGCCGAGGAAGAGCGGCTCTGCAGGCGGCTTCAGCTCGCCGGAACTGGTGACGACGAAGGTGGTCGCATCCGGCTCCTCGACGGTCACACCCATGGCGCGCAGGGCTTCGGCCATATAGCGGGTGTCGTCGCTTTTCAGGGCACCAGTCAGGCGGCTCGTGCCCTTGGCGAGGCCTGCGAGCAACAGCGCACGGTTGGTGATCGACTTCGAACCCGGAGGGCTCACCCGGCCGGTCAGGGCATGGGCAGGCGGAATGATGGTCAGTCTGTCAGTCTTCATTGTTTCGTCTCGGAGGGGGCAGCAGGCCTGGTGTCAGAACTTGACCGTCGGTACCGCACGGTCGGCCTCGTTGGCAATCTCGAAATACGGCTTCTTGGAAAAGCCGAACTGGCCGGCGACGAGATTGTTAGGAAAGGTCTCGACCTTGACGTTCAGGTCGCGGGCAGCGCCATTGTAGTAACGACGCGACATCTGGATCTCGCCTTCGATGGTCTCCAGCGAGTTCTGTAGCTCAACGAAGTTCTCGTTGGCCTTCAGGTCCGGATAGGCTTCGGCGAGGGCGACAATCCTGCCGAGAGCCGCACCGAGCAGGCCTTCCGCGGCAGCGCGACCGGCGACGTCGCCGGCGGGCACAGCCTGGGCCTTGTTGCGCAGCTCGATAACGCTTTCCAGCGTGCCCTTCTCGTGGCCGGCATAACCCTTGACCGTCTCGATCAGGTTGGGGATCAGATCGGCACGACGCTTGAGCTGCACGTCGATGCCGGACCAGGCTTCCTCAGCCATCTGGCGGGCTTTCACCAGACCATTGTAGATGAGGACGACATAGGCGGCGATGGCGGCAATAACGGCAAGCGTCGTGAACATGAAATTTCGACTCCCCAGCTTCGATGCGCAGACGTTAGCGGGTCAGCGCGGCAAAGTCATGCGGGTTCGGCGATGCGGGCAATCTTAGTCAGGCGTGGCCTGGCGTCAGGCCGCCTTGCCGAAATTCACACCCCCGGCATCGGTCAGCAAAAACGCCTCGCCGCAGGCCTTGGCGAGCGTGCGCACGCGCAAGATGTAGCTTTGGCGCTCGGTGACCGAGATCACGCCGCGGGCATCAAGCAGGTTGAAGACATGACTTGCCTTGATGCACTGATCGTATGCCGGGAAGACGCATTTGTGCAGGCGCTGGTTGTCGTTGTCCGACGGAGCGCCGGCGGCGAGAAGCGCCTTGCATTCGGTCTCGGCATCGATGAAGTGGCGATGCAGCATCTCGGTATTGGCAAATTCGAAGTTGTGGCGGGAATATTCCTGCTCGGCCTGCAGGAAGACGTCGCCGTAGGAGATCTTCTCTTCGCCTTCGCGGCCATTGAAGTTCAGGTCGTAGACATTGTCGACGCCCTGGACATACATCGCGAGGCGTTCGAGGCCATAGGTCAGTTCGCCGGCGACCGGCGAGACGTCGATACCGCAGACGGCCTGGAAGTAGGTGAACTGCGAAACTTCCATGCCATCGCACCAGCATTCCCAGCCGAGACCCCAGGCGCCGAGCGTCGGGCTTTCCCAGT
>ERZ1034401.47-NODE-47-length-43432-cov-3.829956_pt1 | contig 43432 bp, 44 predicted proteins | sample MGYA00520601_ERZ1034401 | MGnify/ENA primary metagenome ERZ1034401 (study PRJEB33736, sample SAMEA104288476) | Azolla filiculoides | biome: Urban; feature: water surface; material: ditch water | place: Netherlands | collected 2014 ... | reverse complement strand
TCCTGGTGTTTCTAGCCCGCTGCACCCTCGCGCAGGCGGTTTTTCCTGATAGCGGCGTCGATCAAGGCTGCGACCGGTTGCGGGCGCGCGAAGAGATATCCCTGGCCGTAATCCACGCCGAATTCCTCTAGAAGGACGCGTTGTTCCTCGGTCTCCACGCCTTCCGCCACAACGCTGCATTCCATCTTGTGCGAAATGGCGGTGATGCCTTCAACCAGCATGCGGCTCTTGTTGCGCAGTTCTGGCTCGACTTCCGACAGCGAGCGGATGAAGGACTGGTCGATCTTGACGATATCGACTGGGAAGCGGTTGAGATAGCTCAGCGACGAGTAACCCGTGCCGAAGTCGTCAAGTGCAATACGATAGCCGAAGCGGTTGAAGTCATCGAGAATAGTGCGGATCTGCGGGTTGTCGTGCAGCAGGGTTGCCTCGGTGATCTCGATGACGATGCGTTTGGGCGCGATGCCGTGCCTTGTCGTCAAGGACGCCAGCCGGACCGGTAGCGATGGCTCGAACTGCAGCGGCGAGAAGTTGATCGCAAGGTACGTGCTATCGTCATCCGTTGCCGTACTCAGTCGCACCAGGTTCTCCAGCGCCTTTTCCAGAATCCGGCCACCGACCTTGCCAATAGCGCCGATTTCCTCGGCGATCCGAATGATTTCGGTTGGCGGCACGATGCCCCGCTCTGGATGCACGAGCCGCATCAGTGCCTCGTAGCCGACGACCCTGCCGCTTTCGATCTGGACGATGGGCTGGAAAAATGCCTCGAACCAGTCGTTGCTCAATCCCTGCTCGATATCGTGTTCGATCTCGGCGCGCTGGCGCGTGTCGTCCTGAATGAGCGGATTGTAGAGCTGAGCGCCATTCTTGCCGTCGCGTTTCTTGCTGTACATCGCCATGTCGGACTTTTGCAGCAGTTCCGCCGCATTGGCCGCATGGCGCGGATAGATGGCGATGCCGACACTGGCGCTCAGGCGGGCGGTGGCGCCATCGATCTTGATCGGCTCGACAAAGATGTCGCACAGTTGCCGGCTCAGCTCCATGGCAACGCTCTCGGCATCCGTGGCGCGCAACAGGATGGCAAACTCGTCCCCGCCAAGTCGGGCCGCCGTCGCGCCGATCGGCAAATGTGCCTTCATCCGTTCGACGAAATGGCACAGCACTGTATCGCCAGCCTGGTGGCCGAGATTGTCGTTGATCCACTTGAACCGATCAAGGTCGACAAAGATGCAGGCAAGTTCGTGTTCAGTTGCGTCGGTCAGCTTGATCTCGTCGTCGAGTGCGTTCTCGAAGCCCTGGCGGTTGCGAAGGCCCGTCAGGTGGTCGGTGATCGCCTGACGGTGGTTGCGCTCCTCGGACTGCTTGAGGGCCGTGACGTCAGTCATGACGCTGAGCGAAAGGCCTTCGTCGCCCTCCTGCGCCTCGCGATTTGCCTCGGCGATCAGAACGTCCATGACCGTGCCGTCGGCGCAGACGAAGCGGGTGGTGGCCTCGAGGACGCCGACAATCGCCTTGGTCCGCTTGTGCTCCAGATAGTTTTCCCAGGCGTCCAAGGGTACGAGTTCGGAAAAGTGACGTCCGACGATCGTGTGACGCTGATAGCCGGTGGCGAGCAGCCAGTAGTCGCTGACGCCAGTGATGCGATCCTGCTCGTCGAGCGAAAAGAGCATGGCCGGGGTCAGGTTGTAGATTTCGGTGGTGCGTTGGTGGGCGAGCTTCAGTTCGCGTTCTTCCTGCTCGAGCTTGATCTGCATGGCGTTGAAGCTGCGTGCAAGCCGGCCGATCTCGTCATTCGACTGCCAGTCGACATGATGGCGAGAACCCAGCCTGCGGGTTGCCTCGATGGCGGCAGTCAGTTTGAGCAATGGTCTCATCACCATGACGCGGTTGCCGATGACTGCAGCGCCGACGACGCCGAGGACGGCCAGCATGAAGATGCCGATCAAAATCACTTCTGCTTGGCGGAGCGAAGAGAACATGTCGATTCGGCTATAATATATGGTGATCGTGCCGACGAGTTTTGGTCCCTCGATGGCATGGTAGAAGATTTCGCGGGTGATCGAGCTCAGGCCGTTCTTTGGCCATTTCGGCAGCGCTGGCATCGAGACATTGATGCCATTGGACAGATCGCGGACGTGAACCCGGCTGACGGTGCTGTTGGAGATGATCGTTGCGGTAATCTGTTCGACGCTCTCGCGGTCGAAATCCCACATCGGCTTTGCGAGAGCCTGGCCATTGGCGGCGATCAGCACTTCCAGGTTTTGCTGCAATTCGCTGGAGGCGCGCTCCGTGGTGAGCGAGAGGAAGAGGGCAAAGAGCGGAACGACAAGAATGAAGATCGTGATCGCAACAATCGCCAGGAATCGACTCTCGACTGATCGTGTCATCGGCATTTCGCTCCTTTATGCCGCTGACGATGGGACATGTTTCTCGGGATGCTCCCTTTGTGGCGAGAATACGGCCGTCACGCTTTCATGAAACCGTTAAATCAAGTCAAAGCCGCCATCCGCATTTTTGTGAGTTTTATGACAATAAGAGCCTGAAATACAAAAAAACCCACCCTGTTTCCAAGGTGGGTTCTCTTTCTAACCGAAATTTCGGTTTGATCAGGCTTCAGCTTCGGCTTCTTCTTCGACGCCACCAGCTGGTGCAACCAGCGTTGCAATGGTGAAGTCGCGGTCAGCGATGACCGGGGTCACGCCTGCCGGCAGCTTCACGGCCGAGATGTGGATGCTGTCGCCGATCTTGGCGCCGGAAAGATCAACCGTGATGAATTCCGGGATGTTGTCGGCCGGGCAATGCAGTTCAACGTCGTGACGCACGATGTTGAGGACTGCGCCGATCTTGACGGCAGACTTGTCTTCGTTGACGAAATGCACCGGAACCTGAACCGAGACCTGGCTGTTGGCCGAGACGCGGAGGAAGTCGATGTGCATGGTGAAATCGCGGACCGGATCGAGCTGGTAATCCTTCGGGAGAACCTTGATCTTTTCGCCGTTGATTTCGATAACGGCGATCGTGGTCATGAAACCGCCGGCATGAATGCGCTTGGTGATCTCGTTGGTGTTGATCGAGATCGAAATCGGGGCCTGCTTGTCACCATAGATGACAGCTGGGATGGAACCGTTGCGGCGAAGTTCGCGGGAGGACCCCTTACCTACCCGTTCGCGTGCTACGGCCTTGAGCTCGTATGAAGCATGGCTCATGGCTTTAACCTTTCAAGTTGTCTGGAGAGCCCCGGTGGCTGCCTTTCAGCGGCGTTCCAGGACTGGAGGCGTTTGACGGCCTCATCCGCGTTGCCTCCAAGGGTGTCTACGCGGACGGGGGCGCTATAAACCAGTCCCCCCCGAATAGCAAGTTTCGTTGCAACAATACCGTTGGCCGGCAAGGGTTCTTGGCGATTAACTTCGGATTTATCGCGATTTCCGCCAGCGTAGCGATCTCGCTAACTATCTTTGCCAAGCATTTGGAAATTGACGACTGCTAATTGGGTGATGCGCAAGATTTTACACACGGTCCCATTTGATGCTGAAACTCGTGAATTGCATTGTCGTTGATCATGATCCCGTCTCATTGGCCGCCGCGGTTGGAATATGCATCTGTGGTGCCTTTCTCACGATGCGGCTGTTCGGTCGTATCCGTGGTACGCGCGGCATGGCCCGGGCGAGCTGGATCTCGCTGACCAGCGTGATCGGTGGTTGTTCGATATGGACCACGCATTTCGTTGCGATGATGGGTTACGAAGCCGGGGTCGTGACCGGTTACGAGCCGCAGCGGACGCTGATGTCGCTCATTCTTGCCGTCAGCATCACGGGTATTGGATTTGCCATTGCCGGCATCGCCCAGCGCAGCCTGGCCATCGAGGCGGGCGGCGGCCTTGTCGGTCTCGGCATCGCGGCCATGCATTATGTCGGCATGAGCGGCTATCAGGTTCAGGGTCACCTCGAATGGGACCGGAGCTATGTGGTGATGTCGCTGATTTGCGGGGCGCTTTTCGGGGCGATCGCAACAAACCGTGCGTCGCGGCCGTTGACGCGCTTTTGTCGCCTGGGCGGCGGTGTGGCCTTGCTTCTTGCCATCGCCTCCACCCATTTTCTCGGCATGACAGCGCTAACTGTCGTGCCGAACATGCAGGCGCAATTGCCGTATGACGTGTTGCCGGAAAGCATTCTGACGGTCGTCGTGGTGGTCGTGACCCTAATGATCATGACGATTGGCGCCACATCCTATGCGATCGACAGGCAATCGTCGAAATCGGCTGTCGAGCGTTATCGCCAGCTGTCGTTGCACGATGCGCTCACCGGCTTGCCGAACCGCGCGGCGTTTATCGAGCGTCTGACGCATATGATCGATATGCCATCGGCACACAGCGAGCGCATCTACGTGTTTTCGTTCGACCTCGACCGCTTCAAGGAAATCAACGACGTACATGGCCATGCGGCCGGGGATCAGGTTCTGCGGGCGGTTGGCGAGCGGCTCAGTGCCCGTTTGCGTGAAGGTGAGTTTGTCGCCCGCATCGGCGGAGACGAATTCGTCGCCGTATCGTCGCGGCTCTACACCAAGGCCGACGCACAGCAGTTTGCCGAAAAGGTCATCCAGGATCTCGGTGCTCCGGTCGAGTGGGTGGGCGAGACCCTGTCGATCGGAACCAGCATCGGCGTCACGATGTATCCCGAGAGTGCCGAGAGCATTGATGACCTGATGGCGCAATCCGATATCGCCATGTACCGGGCCAAGGCGATCGGATCGAACAATGTCTGCTTCTACGACCGCTCGATGGATCTTGCGGCGCGCGAGCGCAATGCGCTGGCGATGGATATGCGCAGCGGCTTCCTGCGTGGCGAGTTTGAACTGTATTATCAGCGCCAGAACGACACCGCGACCGGCGACGTGATCGGTCTGGAAGTACTTTTGCGCTGGAACCATCCGGTGCGCGGCCTCGTCTCGCCAAGCGAATTCATTCCGATTGCCGAGCGCAGCGGTTTCATCCTCGAACTTGGCGACTGGGTCCTGCGCCAATCCTGCCTCGCGGCGGTGAAATGGAGCAATCCGCTGAGGATCGCGGTCAATGTCGCGCCGAAGCAGCTCGCCGATATCAGGCTGCCCGAGCGGGTGCGCGAGATTCTCGAGGAAAGCGGCTTGCCGGCGGAAAGGCTGGAGCTGGAAATCACCGAATCCGGCATCATCGCCGATCAGCAACATGCGCTGCAGATCATCCGTCAACTGAAGGCGATCGGCGTGAAGATTGCGATGGACGACTACGGAACGGGCTACTCGTCGCTTTCGACGCTGCAACTGTTTCCGTTCGACAAGATCAAGATCGATCGCGGCTTCATCGACGGCGTGGCCAGCAGCCGGCAATCAGCGGCGATCGTGCGGTCGACGCTGATCCTTGCCGCCAGTCTCGACATTCCTGTTCTGGCAGAAGGCGTGGAAAGCGAGGCGCATGTCCGGTTCCTTCAGGCCGAGGGTTGCGAGCAGGTGCAAGGGTATTTCTACGGCCGGCCGGTTCCGCTGTCCGCGCTGAGCGATGTGGTCAATCTTGTACGGGAGATTGAAGCGGACGCCGGATCGTCCGCCGTTCCGGGCAAGCCCGGACTTGCTGCCTGACAGCTGCCTGGCCATTGCATCTGTAGATCTGTCGCATATCTGCGCCAGTTTTCTGGATCTACATGTTCGGATGCTTGTATTTCTTTCGTCTCATTGAAACATGTGGAATGCACAGGCATAACTGCATCATGCTTTGGGAGGAGCCGATGCGACAAGATACCAGCCATTCGGCACTCGTCTACTCGACGGCGCAAAAAGCCTCTGCGGCCGTGACGTCGCCGGTCGCAGCGTCCTGGAGCCGCTGCCTCAATCTTTATCGCCTTGCGCCGGAAGAGGCGCGAAAACCGGTTCAGGTGGACGATATCGCCTTCCGCGAGGCGCATCGGCGCATGGAACGGCTGATCGGCAGCTCGACCGACGAGGTTGACCGGCTTTACCAGATGATTGGACGCTCCGGTTGTTGCATCATTCTGGCCGATGCCGACGGGATCGTGGTCGATCGACGTGGTGCGCCGGGCGATGACACCGAGTTTCGCTCGCTCGGTCTCTGGCAACAGAATGTCTGGAGCGAGGCGAGCGTCGGGACCAACGGCATCGGTACTGCGCTGGTGGACGAACGCTCGGTGGTTATCCACCGCGACCAGCATTTCATGAGTGCCAATATCGGACTTTCCTGCGCGACAGCGCCGATCCGCGACCATCTTGGCCGGGTCATGGCAGCGCTCGATGTCTCGACCTGCCGCAACGACGTGAACGACATGACACTGGCCGTGCTGTCGCAGGCCGTGAAGGATGCGGCCGCCCGGGTCGAAACCAATCTCTTCCGGCAGGCATTTCCTGGCGCACGGATCGTCGTCGTGCCGCAGGCCAATTCTATTTCGGCTCTGATCGCGGTTGATAGCGACGACCTTATTCTCGGCGCAACCAAAGCAGCGCGAGTGGCGCTGAAGCTTGATGATCAGCTGATTTCGCAAGGCATGCCGGCGGCTGACGTGCTGCGCGAGGCGCGCGGCGATGGTGGCAGCGATCTCGATGATGCCGAGCGCGCGGCGCTGCGCCGCGTGCTGTCGCGCACCCAGGGTAATGTCTCTCAGGCGGCCCAGATCCTTGGTATCAGCCGTGCGACGCTGCACCGGAAGCTGAAGCGCTTCCAGGCGCAATAGAGATTGGCAGCAGTGTCGCATTCCTGAAACAGAGTGCGGTGCGGCACGGTCCAGGTGGGCTTCACGCCAACGCCAATCGCGTCAATCATCTTCCTACTGGCCCGAGGAGGGGCCTGTTCACAGGGAGGATAAGACATGAATATTCAGGTCCAGAAGATTGCCGCGTCGCCATTCAAGCTGAAATACGGCAACTTCATCGGCGGCGAATTTCGCGAGCCGGTCAACGGTCGGTACTTCGAGAACACCACGCCGGTCACCGGGGGCAAGCTTTGCGATGTTGCGCGGTCCGACGAACATGACATCAATCTGGCGCTCGACGCCGCGCATGCCGCGAAAGACAAGTGGGGACGCACCTCGTCGACGGAACGCTCCAACATCCTGATGAAGATCGCCCAGCGGATGGAGGACAATCTCGAGCTTCTGGCCAAGGCCGAGACCTGGGACAATGGCAAGCCCTTGCGCGAGACCATGGCCGCCGACATTCCGCTCGCCATCGACCATTTCCGCTACTTTGCGTCGTGCATCCGCGCTCAGGAAGGCACGATCGGCGAAGTCGATCACGACACGATCGCCTATCACTTCCATGAACCGCTCGGGGTTGTCGGCCAGATCATTCCGTGGAACTTCCCGATCCTGATGGCGGCCTGGAAGATGGCGCCGGCACTGGCTGCTGGAAACTGCGTCGTGCTGAAGCCGGCCGAGCAGACGCCGGCCTCGATCCTCGTCTGGATCGAACTTGTCGGCGATCTCCTGCCACCGGGCGTGCTCAACATTGTCAACGGTTTTGGTCTGGAAGCCGGCAAGCCGCTCGCCACCAGCCCGCGGATCGCCAAGATCGCCTTTACCGGCGAGACCTCGACCGGTCGCCTGATCATGCAATATGCCAGCCAGAACCTCATTCCGGTGACGCTGGAACTGGGCGGCAAGTCGCCGAACATTTTCTTCGAAGACGTGATGCGCGAGGACGACGACTATCTCGACAAGGCGCTGGAAGGTTTTGCGATGTTCGCGCTCAACCAGGGTGAGGTTTGCACATGCCCGAGCCGCGCTCTGGTGCATGAGAAGATCTACGACCGGTTCATGGAGAAGGCACTGAAGCGGGTCGCCGCCATCCGCCAGGGCGATCCGCTCGATATGTCGACGATGATCGGAGCGCAGGCTTCCTCGGAACAGCTGGAAAAGATCCTGTCCTATATGGATATCGGCCGGCAGGAGGGTGCCGAAGTGCTGATCGGCGGGGAGCGCAACAACCTCGCGGGCGATCTGGCCGGCGGCTACTATGTCAAGCCGACGGTCTTCAAGGGCCACAACAAGATGCGGGTCTTCCAGGAGGAAATCTTCGGGCCGGTTGTCTCGGTCACGACTTTCAAGGACGATGCCGAAGCGCTTGAGATCGCCAATGACACGCTTTACGGCCTCGGGTCCGGTGTGTGGAGCCGCGATGCCAATCGTTGCTACAATTTCGGCCGCAATATCCAGGCCGGTCGGGTGTGGACCAATTGTTACCATGCCTATCCGGCGCATGCGGCTTTCGGCGGCTACAAGCAGTCGGGCATCGGTCGCGAGACCCACAAGATGATGCTCGACCACTACCAGCAGACCAAGAACATGCTGGTTTCGTACAGCCCGAAGGCGCTCGGCTTCTTCTGATCATCGGATCCTCCCCCGAGGCGGCGTCTCCGCCGATGCCGCTTAGCCCTCTCCCTGGTTCGCCAGGGGGAGGGCAGTCATTCGATCAGGAGGCTTCAATGTCGACAGGAAACGAACCCCGCGTCATCGCGACCGAGGCGGCACTCGCCTTTCTCGCCGAAATCCGGAAAGACCATCCCGACATCCTATTCCACCAGTCCGGCGGATGCTGCGACGGCTCTTCGCCGATGTGTTATCCGGCAAGCGACTATCGGGTCGGTGAGACGGATGTAAAGCTCGGCGAGATCGGCGGGGTGCCGTTCTATATCAGCGGCAGCCAGTACGATGTCTGGAAGCACACACAACTGATCATCGACGTCGTGCCGGGGCGAGGGGGCATGTTTTCCCTCGACAATGGTCGTGAGCGCCGGTTCCTGACGCGGTCACGGCTGTTTTCCGGTGGCGAGGCGTGTCCGCTGCCGGTGCGCTGACCGAGTCTGCAAGGAGCGAGTGCGCCCGGTCAGCGAATGCCGAAGGTTTCGCAGGCAGCGTCGATGATCGCCAGCTTGGCCGATTGCGATTCCGCGTATTCACGGCGGAATTCCTTCGAGACCCACATGACCGACCGTCCGCGGGTGCCTTCCCAGCCGATACTGCCGATCGCTTCGGCTTCGCGCAGCTTGCGAGTGAGATGCGTGCGCGACAGGCGGAATGTTTCGGCCATCTGCGGCACGGACCTGACTTGCGTCGCGACACGCTCGACCGACGCGTCCGCCGGTTCGATGCCTGCCAGCAGCCAGTCCATCACGATGCCGCCATTGTTCAGCCAAGTGAACAGGGTGAATGTCTGCGGCGGCGTGCGGATTTCCGGCGAAACGAGAAAATTCGCCGTTATTTCTGGATGCAGGCGATTGATCAGCGTCGGGTCGTCTTTGTAGGCCGCCTGACGGTGGCCGCCATCGAGCCGGTCGAGCGTTGCCAGATGGATCCACATCCACTGGCCAACCGCTGCAACCGTCTGGGCTGCTGGCCGTACCGGGCGGTTGCGCTTGTCGGCGGTGGCGATCTGTTCCGCGATGCCGTAGACCAGCATTTCCTTGACGAAGGCATCGGCAGTGTTGACGCTGGAAATGCTGTGGCTTTTCACCTGCTCGAAGAAGCGCGCCATGACGATTGCCGGTTCGGGCGCGCCGCGTGCCGCTTCGTTGAAGTAGATCGACATGGCGAGATGCGCCAGAAGCCAGCGTTGTTGCGTGCCAAAAACCGCTGCAAGCTTGGGCGCCACAGCGTTGATTTCGAGCAGGGCTTTGGACTGATCGCGAATTGCCTCGTGCAGATCGGCATTCTGGAGCAGCAATTCGACTGTCAGAGACATGGAATGGATGGCCGGGTGAGAGTAATTCGATGCATGCGCAGACGCAGCAATCACTCAACATGATAGCCGATCTGTTTTAATGGAATTGCGTCAAGGAATGACGTTTTGCAATATAACTAGAAAAATAAGCTAAATATTCCAGTGCAATGCGTCTAAATGCGACGCATTGCACTGCATTGCCGAATATCAGTCGAAGAGGCTGGAAACCGACTCTTCCGCGCTGGTGCGGTTGATGGCTTCGCCGAGCAGGCTGGCGGTCGAGAGCACACGAATGTTGTGTGCCGACTGAACGGCCGTGGTGGGCTGAATGGAATCGGTGATCACCAGTTCGCGCAGTTTCGATGACGCAACGCGGGTGACAGCGCCGCCAGACAGAACGCCGTGGGTGATATAGGCGGTCACGCTGGTCGCGCCATGCTTTAGCAGGGCTTCGGCGGCATTGCAGAGAGTGCCGCCGCTGTCGACGATGTCGTCGATCAGGATGCAGTCCTTGCCGGCCACGTCGCCGATGACGTTCATGACTTCGGACTCACCCGGACGATCGCGGCGCTTGTCGACGATCGCCAGCAGACAGTCGAGGCGTTTGGCCAATGAGCGGGCGCGAACCACGCCGCCGACGTCTGGCGATACGACCATGACGTTGTTCTGGTCGTAATGCTCCTTGATGTCGCGCGCCAGAAGCGGCACGGCGTAAAGATTGTCCGTCGGAATATCGAAGAAGCCCTGGATCTGTCCGGCATGCAGATCAAGCGTCAGGACGCGGTCTGCTCCAGCCTCGGTGATCAGGTTTGCCACGAGCTTGGCCGAAATCGGCGTGCGCGGTCCCGGTTTGCGATCCTGACGGGCATAGCCGAAATACGGAAGCACCGCGGTGATGCGCCGTGCAGACGAACGCCGCATGGCGTCGATCATGATCAGCAGTTCCATCAGGTGGTCGTTTGTCGGAAACGACGTCGATTGTACGACGAACACGTCCTCGCCACGCACGTTTTCCTGGATTTCGACGAAGATTTCCTGGTCTGCGAAACGGCGGACGCTGGCCTTGCCGAGTGGAACATTGATATAGGAGCAGATCGCTTCGGCCAGCTGCCGGTTCGAATTACCTGCGAAAACCTTCATCGTGGCCCGCCTGTTATATGCCTTGAGATGCGCGCTTTTTACCGTCCTTGCCCCTGAATGCAATAGGCTAGGCGGTGTTCACCCGCTTTTTCGTCAATTCGGGGTGAGTTAACTCTGGATAGGGTGAATAAGGCAACTTTGACGGGTTGAAATCCAAGGTCTAACCGGTCTGCGCGTTTTTCCATGCCACATATTGCGCCACGCTCTTAGTGGCGATCTGCTGCATGACCGATGCGGGAACGGAAGCCCACGGATCTTTTGCGCCCGAAGGCAGGCTTTCCTGACCCTGAATGCGATGAAGCCGGCCGCCGCTGGCGTCCAGTATGTCCCAGACATAGACGATCGTCACATTGCTGCCGTCGGCAAAGGCGGAAAAATAGCCCTTCAGGATATGTTCGCTGGCCGGATCATTGGCGCTCTTGATGGTCAGGCCATGGGCGCGCGCTTCGGCACCCAGTTGGCGCGACAGGGGCGTCACGGCCTGAACCGGGGCGCCGATGATGGGCAGGAAACGGATTGTTCCGCGCGCGGTCGTCGCGCCGGCCGGTGCGAGGGAGGCCTGTTGTGTCTGCTGGGCGGCCGGCTGTTGCTGTTGTTGTTGCGCCGCCTGCGCCTGTGGTTGCTGCGGAAAGGCCTGGCTTGTCCGATCGGTATCGTATGCGCCTCCGTCGAGCGGAGCGGAGGCTGTCGGATTGTTGCCCTGGCTCAAAGCGGCCGCCTGAGCCTCCAGCGTGTTCTGCGGAGAGCGGTGATACTGATAGCCGGGTTGGTCGAGAGGGGCGCTCTGGACGCCCTGGGTGGCGACCGCTCCAAGCGGTGCCGCGGATGTTTGCCCGATGTCGCCGCCGCCCTGGCTGCCATCGCCGACATCGACGGGGGGCGTCAGGACTTCGGTACTGTTACAGGCGCCAAGCTGCAGGAGCAGGACGAGTATTGATGCCAGCCGTACGGAACGTCTCATCTATCGCCGATCCTTCCCAGTCACTCCTGTTTGTATGCTTGTAGCAGCAATTTACTGTCAATTTTCTGAACAGACGGTGATCGCTTCTCGCCTCAGCGGATGATCAGCTCGAGTGGATGGCGGGAGAGGGCGCGTGGCGCATCCTCGGTGGTCAGATAGGTATGACCGAGCGTCATCGCCGTTTCGCGCTCGCTGTCCATGATGATCATGTGCACGAACAGGGTCATGTCCGGCAATATCGGCTGCGCATTGCCGGCGTGGAACATCTGGTGTTCCATCCAGGAGGGCGAGAAGCGGGCGCCCAGCGAATAGCCGCAGGCATTCAAGCGGTGCCGGGTCAGGCTACGGTCGTCGAGAATGCGGGCGTGCGTGTCGAAGACGTCGCCGAACGTGTTGCCCGGACGCAGCACGCCCTCGATCGCCTTGATGGTCTCTTGGCAGGCGGCGTACAGTTCGCGGTGCCGCGTGCTGGGTTCACCGACGATCACGGTGCGCATCATGGCCGCATGGTAGTGTGCGGCGGCACCCGCCCATTCCAGGGTCAACTGGTCGGTCTCGGACAGCTTGCGGCGCCCGGACTTGTATCGGCACAGCAGCGCATCCGGACCCGATCCGATGATGAATTCATTGGCCGGATAGTCGCCGCCGCCGCTGAACACGGCTCCTTGCATCGCAGCCAGTATGTCTGCCTCATCCGCGCCGGCGCTGATCAGCGGCAGGGCGGCGTCGAGGGCATCATCGGCGAGTTCGGCGGCGCGAGTTGCAAAGGCAATCTCGGCCGGGCTCTTGATCAGCCGTAATTCACTGACGAGATAGGAGATGTCGGCGATTTCGCAGAAATTGGTCATCTGGTTGTCAAGCAGCCGGGCAACGCGGCCGGTCATGCCATGCGTGTCATATTCGATGCCGATTCGCGTGCCGAGCAGATCCATGTCGCTGAGCAGTCCACGCAGGTCTGCGGTCGGATCGGCGTTGACGCGATCGACCCAGATGACAATGTTCTGAATTGTCGAGGTGTGCTTTGCCTGACGCAGGTCGGCTGACCGCGTCAGCAGTGTCATACTGCCATCAGCCCTGACCACGAGGCACTGGAAGAAGCAGTAGCCGAAGGTGTCGTAGCCGGTCAGCCAATACATGCTTTCCTGGGCAAAGAGCAAAACCGCATCGAGCTTCTGCTCCGCCATGCGGGCGGTCAGACGCGACAGGCGGGTCGCATATTCGCTCTCGGTGAAGTGCAGTGCCATGTCAGTCCTCCAATATCGCGATTGCGGAAATCTGTCGGCCGTAGTCCGGTTCTCCGGCATGGGTGGTGCGGCGGTACGAATAGAAGGCGTCAGGATCGGCATAGGTGCAGAGGCCGAGCGTGTCGACCTCGATGCCGGCCTTCGCGAGCCGCATCAAGGTCAGGCCCGGCAGGTCAAACATCGCGTGGCCCAGTTTTGCCGAGGGCGTGAAGAACGCGGTGAAGGCAGGATCTTCGTTGGCGAAGCGGTCGACGAATTCCGGCCCCACCTCGTAATTGGCGCCGCTGATCGACGGCCCGAGCGTGGCGTGGATGGACTGGCGGCAGGCCCCGAGCGCAATCATCGCCTCGATCGTATTTTCGAGCACGCCTGTCAGGGCGCCTTTCCAGCCGGCATGGGCCGCACCAATGACGCGGTTTTCAGGATCGGCAAACAGGATCGGGCCGCAATCGGCGGTCAGGACGCCAAGCACGATGCCGGGCGTTGCCGTTACCTGAGCATCCGCTTTCGGACGGCTGCCATCATAGTCTGCACCGACCGTCACGACGTCCGGCGAGTGGACCTGATGGGCCGTGGCCAGCCGATCAAGCGGCTGTCCGAACCAGGCACTGACGCGGCGCCGGTTCTCCTCGACATTTTGCGGCTCGTCATTCGAGCCGAGACCGACGTTCAATCCGCGATAGATGCCATCCGACACGCCGCCGGAACGGGTGAAGAAACCGTGGCGGATACCGGAGGCCGCCGCCTGTTGAAGCCGCGCGCCGATGATCGGTTGCGGCGACGAGGTGTCGCTCATGTTTTTGTCTCCGGCATCGATGCGTCCTCCGGCGCCTGATTCGCTCATGCGTGAAAACAACTGAATTCATTCGTCTTTCAGGTGTTCCCCAGGCGATATTTTCGGCGCGATGGTGTCAATGGAGGCCGGTCAAGTCAATGCTTGACCTTGAACGGGGCAACATGCACGGCGGGACTGGACACCGCCATGACCTTGAAAAGTTCGCCCATATAGCCGTTGCCGGAGCCTGCCAGACGCCGCACGGCGTCGACAATATCGGCCTGGGTCCGCTCGTCCTTGCCGCGCCCAAGGGCGGCGGCGCGCTCCTCGATGCCGAGCGCGACCAGAAAGTCGCCCTGATGCATACAGCCGTTCAGATGGACACCTGCGGACAGGGAGGTCCGGGCGAGATTTTCGAAATCGACGTGGCTGGTCAGGTCTGCGAGGCCGGGGTGGGCGAGTGGCGGATCGTATTCGTGGGCACGCACAGCCTGCAACGTGTCGCCGAAATTGCTGACCATGTGGCCATAGTCGATGACCAGAGCCGTTCCATGATACTGCCGCAGGCGTTCACAGATGGTCAGCATTACGGACTGGCGTGCTGGGGCCACTTCGTAGATTGCCCCGTCCTCGGGGGGCTCCATTTGTTGGGGCAGCAGTGCCGCGTCGAGCGTCGCCACACCGGTGGTGAAGCAGAGGTCGTCATGATCGTCGAGGCTGACCATGCGCTCGCGAAAACCGGTCGGTGTCTTGACGAACTGGCGGATCGGGATTGCGTCGAACAGTTCGTTGGCTGCAAGCAGGGTGAAGCCAGCCGGCAAACCCTCGAAGCTTTCGTGCCAGGATACCTTTTCGCCGTGCGAGGAGAGGGTTTCCATCTGCGTCAGCTTGAGCAAGGCGCTGGTTTCGACCAGATGCACCGTCGCGGTTTCATAAAGCCCGGGTGCGACGCGGGCAATGACGCGCAGCATGTCGGCCATCATCGTGCCACGGCCAGGGCCGATTTCGACCAGCCGAACATCCTGAGGCTCGCCGTGGTGTTGCCAGGTGCTGATCATGAAGATGCCGAGCATCTCACCGAAGAGCTGGCTGATTTCCGGGGCCGTGATGAAATCGCCGGCGCGGCCGAAAGGATGGCGGGTGCGATAGTAGCCATGCTCGGGATCGGCAAGGCAGAGGGCGAAATAGTCGGTGATGCTGATCGGGCCATTGGCGAGGATCAGAGCCTTGATTTTTTCGGCGAGCGGTGTGGGCATTCGCATGACCTCCTCAGCCTCGTTCCGTCCGATTGGCGCCAACGGCGGCCCGACCAGACCACACGATCACCCAGATGCCGATGGCAGCCATCGGCAGCGACAGGACCATGCCCATGGTCAGCCAGCCACCGAAGAGGTAGCCGATCTGCGCGTCGGGCTCACGGAAGAACTCGACGAAGATGCGGGCCGCTGCATAGAGAACGACAAAGACGCCGGTAATGCGGCCAGGGTTTCGCAAGGACTTGAAGACGCGTGCCAGCACCTGCAGCACAACGAACAACAGAAGCCCTTCAAGGGCTGCTTCATACAACTGGCTTGGGTGACGCGGGAAAGGGCCGCCGGTCGGAAAGGCCATGGCCCAGGCGACATCAGCCGGACGGCCCCAGAGCTCGCCATTGATGAAATTGGCGATCCGGCCGAAAAACAGCCCGAGCGGGGCGACGCTGGCGACCAGGTCGAACAGGCTCCAGAGCGGGATTGTGTGCTTGCGGGCAAAGAGGACCATGGCGAGCGTGGCACCCAGAAAGCCGCCATGGAAGGACATTCCGCCATTCCAGACCTCGATCGCGCGCATCGGATTGGCGGCAACGGAGGCGAAATCGTAGAACAGAATGTAGCCCAGACGTCCGCCGGCAACGATGCCGATGGCCGCCCAGAGGATGAAGTCGTCTACCTGCTGGATCGTGACCGGCGGTTGGCCGTTTGGCCAGAGCTGCGGCCGGCGCAGCAGATCACGGGCGACGAGCCAGCCGAGAAGAATGCCGACGACATAGGCCAGTCCATACCAGTGGACCGCCAAAGGGCCGACCGAGAAGGCGATCGGATCGATCGCGGGGAAGGTCACGACGGCGAAAAGTTCCAGGACTGACAACAAATGGCTTTCTTTCGTTTATGCAGGGCGAAAATGGCGTTGCTAAATGAGCCGGTCAAGATGGAATCGCGTGCCCCTGTGACACCGTCAACCACCTTTATCACTTCGAAACTTCTTGCAAGCTCCCGGCCGAATGCCTACCTCATCTTCAACGGGGTGATCCCCAACGGATCTTGATTGAAGAGGAGCCATGCCATGTCGACCGGGCCGAACCGTATCATGGATGAATTTGCCAAACTGATGACGGACGCCGCCGGTGCCGCGCAAGGCGTGCGCCGGGAAGTCGAAACCGCGTTTCATGCCCAGGCCGAGCGCTGGATGAACAGCATGGATCTGGTGAAGCGCGAGGAATTCGACGTCGTGCGCGAGATGGCGCTGAAGGCACGCGAGGAAAACGATCTGCTGCAGAAGCGGATCGAGGCGCTCGAAGCGCAACTTGCGAATAAGCCGGGTAAGGCGAGCAAGCCGGCAGTCTAAGTTTCCGGTAAGCCGGTTCAAATACTTGTTTTCCAAGGATGCCCATAACCTGTTGGTTGTGGGTCTTTTGTCTTTTCAGGCCCTTGACCGTGGGTCGTCCCAAGCCAATCCCCGGTTATTTTACCGCTTGTGGACAGGTGGCAAAAAGCCAATGGCCAGAGTCGCTTATGCCCCGTTGCGCAGGCGATTCCCGAAGGTCCATCCACAGGCCCGAGACGCAATTGTGGCATTGGGGGCTGGTTCTTGGTTCTGGCGATTATACACTGATTTTAAATGATGATTCGAAACGGGCCTACGTAAGTTTCGGACAGGGTGCGTGTTTTATCCTGGGGTCCTTCGGAATCGTTCCAGTGTAGTTTCCGGTTCTGGTGTTTGAGTTCTTCGGCATGCCGCCGAAAGCCTACATTCATTCCGGTCAAGAAGGTGATGCATGAGCCTCATGGAAATGGAAGTCGAACGCCAGTCCAACCCGGTCGATATGATCGAGTTTGTCGCGGCGACCAATGATTGGTCGTTCGAGCGTTCCGGCGAAGACGAGATCGCGATGACGGTCGAAGGGCGCTGGACCGATTACCATGTGTCGTTCTCCTGGATGGAAGAGTTCGAGGCGTTGCATCTGGCATCGGCCTTCGACCTGAAGATCCCGGAAAATCGCCTCAACGAGGTGATCAAGCTTCTCTCCTACATCAACGGACAGGTGCTCATGGGGCATTTCGACCTGTGGCGTAACGAGGACGTGGTCATTTTCCGCCAGTCGCTGCTGCTCGCTGGTGGTGCTGAGCCGACCAACCGACAGGTCGAAGTGCTCCTCTCGTCGGCGGTGGAGGCCTGCGAGGCCTACTATCAGGCTTTCCAGTTCGTCGTCTGGTCGGGCGTCGATGCCAAGACTGCGATGGATGCAGTGCTGTTCGAGACCGTCGGAGAGGCCTGAGCATGAGCCAGTCAGCATTCGGGCAGATCGTGCTCGTCGGCGCCGGCAATATGGGCGGCGCCATGCTGTCCGGATGGCTGAAGAATGGCGTTCCCGGCTCTTCCGTGCTGGTCCTTGATCCGTCGCCGTCAGAGGCCATGCTGACGATGATCCGCGATGCGGGTGCAAGCCATTCGGTCAATCCGCCGGATGGTCTCGTTGCCGATATCCTGTTTTTGGCGTTGAAGCCGCAGGTGATGGATGCGGTCCTACCGAAGCTGACCTCGCTGATGGGCGACAGCACTGCTGTCGTTTCCGTCGCTGCCGGCAAGACGATTGCCTCAATGGAATCTCATCTGGGGGCGGCGGCGATGGTTCGCGCCATGCCGAATACGCCGGCGATGATCGGTCGTGGCGTGACGGGCGCTTATGCCAATGCTGCCGTCAGCGAAACGCAGCGCGATATCGTGCATCGTCTGCTGAAGGTTTCCGGCCCGGTCGAATGGGTCGATAGCGAGGATGCGATCAATGCCGTGACCGCGCTTTCGGGCAGTGGGCCGGCCTATGTGTTTTATCTCGTCGAATGCATGGCAGAGGCAGGCCGCAAAGCCGGACTGCCGGCGGACCTTGCCATGCGTCTCGCGCGGGAAACGGTCGCGGGGGCTGGTGAACTTCTTCATCAGTCTCCCGACCCCGCTTCCAGACTGCGTCAGAACGTGACTTCGCCGGGCGGCACAACCGCGGCTGCTCTGTCCGTGCTGATGGCGGACGAGGGCATGCAACCCTTGTTCGACCAGGCGATCGAAGCTGCGCGCAAGCGGGCCGAGGAACTGGCACAGTGAGCGAAAGCAGCTTGAGCGAGATCACCTTTGCCGATTTCGAGAAGGTCGATATCCGTGTCGGCACGATCATCGAAGTCGAAGACTTCCCCGAAGCGCGCAAGCCGGCCTTCAAGCTGAAGATTGATTTCGGGTCGGAGATCGGGATCAAGAAATCCTCGGCGCAGATCACGGTGCACTATACGCCGGAAAGCCTGCTCGGTCGTCAGGTGCTGGGGGTGGTCAATTTCCCGCCGCGCCAGATCGGGCCATTTCGCTCCGAGGTCCTGACGCTTGGCTTTGAGGACGAAGCGGGTGCGATCGTTCTGGCGGCCGTCGAGCGGCCGGTTGCCAATGGCCGCAAACTGATGTGATCAAAGGCCCGCGAGGGCCTTTTCCTTTCAGTGAATGTCCCTGCTGACAGGATCGGTGAGCGAGAAGCCGTGAAAGCGGACCTTGAAGCCCGCCCGTTTTGGCGAGCATGCGGTGATGCCGACAGAGAGCTGTTCGATGTCGGGCGGAAAATAGGCGAGCCTCGCCATCTGCCAAGGACCGTCTCCATCCAACTGATACTGGACAAAGAGCGCGTCACCGAGGCGGCTGGCTCTGACGCTGATGGTCTTTGTCGACGGGGGCAGTGCGAAGGCCGACCAGTCGGAGCGCCCACGCGTCGTCACGACGGTGCTGAAATGGCACAGGCCGTCCGTGAACTCGATGCCGCATTTCATCCAGTGATCCGCATCATGGCGGATCATCAGGCCGGCCTGATCGTAGAGTTCCTCATAGGCACCGGTGAAGCGGGTCTCCGCCGTGAAGTCACCGTGCCTGGATTGATGCAGGACGTGGCCGTCGTCATGCCGGAAGCCGTAATAGGTCGTCTGCCAGAAGTCACCTTCAAGGCCGGTCTCGATCAGCAGATCGTTGCCCTCGACATGTGCGGATGCCGGAGGATTGAGCCATGTCATGGCATTCCATGGTGCGCTGTCGGGCGGGGTCATGTCGGCTTCCTTCTCGGCTCAGACGGGAATGCGGATCACGGCTCGAAGACCGCCAAGGGGACTGTCCTCGAGCGTGACATTGCCGCCATGGCTGCGGGCGATGTCACGGGCGATCGCTAATCCGAGACCTGTGCCGGAGGCGTCGAGATTTCGCGCTTCATCGAGCCGAAAGAACGGCTTGAACACATCGTCGCGCGCAGACTGCGGAATACCTGGACCGTCGTCGTCGAAGATCACCACGAGCCACTTGGCGGTGTGGCGTGCCTCGATGTTCAGCTTCGTTGCGTAGCGCCTGGCGTTGGAGGCAAGGTTGGTGACCAGGCGCGTGAAGGCATTCGGCCTGACGGCAATCGCTTCATCGCCTTCGATCGTATAGGTCAGCGTCTTCTTGTGGAGGGCAAAGTCCGTGGCGAGTTTCTCGAACAATTCGCCGAGCCTGATCTGGCCGACGTCTTCCTCCGCCTCGCCCTTGGCAAAATCGAGATAACCTTCCAGCATGGTCTGCATGTCGTCGACATCCTGATTGAGATTGTCGAGTTCCGGATCGTCGCCGGCGAGTGCCAGTTGCAGCTTGAAGCGGGTCAGGATGGTGCGCAGATCGTGGCTGACGCCTGACAGCATGGCGGTACGCTGTTCCATCTGCCGCTCGATGCGTTCGCGCATCAGGATAAACGCCAGACCGGCGCGGCGGACTTCATCGGCGCCGCGCGGACTGAAATCGTCCGGCGGTCGCTGGCCCTTGCCAAAACTCTCGGCGGCATTGGCCAGCGCCAGGATCGGTCGGATCTGGCCCCTCAGGAACAGGATGGAGATGATGATCAGCACCAGCGACGTGCCGACCATCCAGACAAGGAAGATATGGGTGTTGGAGGCATAGGCCTCGTTGCGCCGGGCAAAGATCTGCAGGATGCCCTGATCCAGCACGATGCGGATTTCGACGAGGCCGGAATCCCCTACGGTATCGATCCAGAAGGGCCGGCGGATCTGGCGCTCGATCTGGTCGGACAGGATCTGGTCGAGGATCGAAAAGAAGGGGCGGGGGCGGGCGGGCGGCAGGTCCGATCCGGGCTCCATCGCGATGGTCAGGTTCAGCCGTTCCTTGGCGATCTGGACCATCTGTCCATAATCCTGCGGGCTCGGATAGGCCTCGATCAGGGCGATTACCGCCGATATGTCGCGGGTGACGGCGGAGGAGAGGCGTTCGGTCACCAGCTGCCAATGGCGCTCCATGAAGACGAAGGCAACGACCGTCTGGAGGATCAGCATCGGCAGGATGATAATCAGCAGCGAGCGGGCGTAGAGACCGGTCGGCAGCCGGTGGCGCAGCCAACGGGCAAGATATCGCAGGCCCGTTGCCGGACTACGATCCTGATCCCGGCGGATCTGCTCGAAAGGCGTCATCGTCTTCGCGTCCTTGGTCATCGCTTCCTTGCCGGCACGTGCCGTTTGCCGTCGGCGGACCGACTAGTCCATGCTCAGGCGATAGCCGATGCCACGCACGGTTTGCAGCCACAAAGGATTGGCCGGATCATCCTCGATCTTGCGGCGCAGGCGGTTGATCTGGACGTCGATCGTGCGTTCGCCGACTTCTGCGTCATTGCCGACCAGTTCATGACGCGCAATCGTCTCACCCGCCCGCGTCGCGAAGAGGAACATGATCTCCTGCTCGCGGTCGGTCAGGCGGATGGTTTCCGCGCCTTTGCGCAATTCCTTGCGGAGGACGGAGAAGGTATAGGGGCCGAACATGACCTGCTCAATCTTCGGGGCGTCCGGATTGAGGTTACGCTTGAGGATGTTGTTGATGCGCAGCACCAGTTCGCGCGGATCGAAGGGTTTGGCCAGATAGTCGTCAGCCCCGGCTTCCAGGCCAGCGATACGCGAATCCGCTTCCGAGCGGGCGGTTAGCAGGATCACCGGGCATTTTTTTGCGTCCGACAGGCTCTGGGTCAGCGACAGGCCGGATTCACCCGGCATCATCACGTCCAGCACCAGCAGGTCGAAATTGAGGCCTTCGAGCTTGCGGCGTGCTTCCGCTGCATCTGCGGCCACCGTCACGCGAAACCCCTTTTCCGTCAGGAACCGATGGAGCAGGTCGCGGATACGGGTATCGTCGTCAACGACGAGAAGATGGGGTGCATCGTCTGAAAGCAGGATCTTCTTGGCCACGTCAGTCGGCTCCGTCGTCGATATCCGGGTTCACGGCAACTGTCTGTTTCTGCATGCCGTCGAGGAAACGGCGCACCGCCTCACGCTCGGCGATGGACAGGCCCTGCATGGCATTGGCAATGCGTTGCGATTGCGGCTCCGACAGGGCAAGCGCCAGTTCACGGCCGGCGAGCGTCGGATAGAGGCGCCGTTGACGGCGATCGGCGGGACCGGCCATCTGGCGGATATAGCCGCTGTCGATCAGTTCCTTCAACACGCGGGCAAGGCTCTGCTTGGTAATCTGCAGGATCGCCAGCAGGTCGGCCACGGTCATCCCGGGGCGCCGGCTGACGAAATAGACAACCCGGTGATGGGCCCGGCCGTAGCCGAATTTCGACAGGATCGCATCGGGATCGGAAACGAAATCGCGATAGGCGAAGAACAGCCTTTCGATCGTTTCGAAATCGATTGCCTTGTCGTCGACCACAGGCAATTCGGGAAGATCCTTCTTGGCAGCCTTTACCGCAGACTGTCGTACCACGCTGTCATTCCTTTCCTTCCGGCCTTTCCCGGCAGATGCGCGGGGCTCTGCCCAGTCGATGCCGGCTTGCTGTCCGGGATTGCCGCGGCACGATCGTCCGCGTTTGCTCTCCCGCTCGTTCCTGACCGCTCGTTTTGGGCCGGATCACTCAATGCGCATCCATGCCACCGGAAACGACACTGTATTCGATTGGCGGCAAACTAAGCGGAAGTGCGGCAAAACTCCAATGATTTTACACGGATCGCACAGCTTGCGAAATAGTCGGAAACCTCTTGCCGACTTGGTCGTTATGGGCTTCGAGAACGGTCGAACAGGTCCACGTAAGGACATTCGGCTAGGGATACCAGGAATGAGGAAGGGACGGGCTCTCATGCTCCACAATGAAATCGAGGAAAGCACATCGGCACGGTCGTTGAAACCGGTGGTGATTGTCGTGGTCGCGGCCAAGTTGATGGTGGCCAGCCTTCTGGTGGCGCAGGCGACGATGTTGCCGGGATCGCCGGTTTCGAGCGCCTATGGGCTCAACCGCTGATTTCCGTCGTCGAACAGTCGTGATATGCGCTTCCAGTCCCTAGCGTCAAAGGAAGCAGTCCCGATGGGTCAAGTTCAGGCAGGCATTATCCCGGTTACTCCATTCCAACAGAATTGCACCATTCTCTTCGACGACGAAACGCGCGAAGGCGTGATTGTCGATCCAGGCGGCGATGTCGATGTCATCATCCAGACGATCGAAGAGAACAAGATCAGCTTGAAGGCGATCTGGCTGACCCATGGCCATCTTGATCATGCCGGTGGTGCTGCCGAGCTCAAGGAGCGGCTGGGCCTCACGATCATCGGTCCGCACAAGGACGACCTGCCGTTGCTCGAGCGGATCGAGACGCAGGCAAGGACCTATAACGTTTCGGGCCTGCGCAATGTGGTGCCCGATCAGTGGCTCGAGGATGGTGACCGGGTATCGTTTGGCGATCACGAGTTCGAGGTCTATCACTGCCCGGGCCATGCACCAGGTCATGTCATCTACTTCGATCGCAATCAGAACTTTGCCCATCTTGGCGATGTGCTGTTCAGCGGCTCGATCGGCCGAACCGATCTGCCGGGAGGCGATCATCAGACCTTGCTGAATTCGATCCGGGACAAGGTCTTTCCGCTGGGCGATGATGTCGGCTTCATCTGCGGCCATGGTCCGGGCGGGCGCATTGGCGAAGAACGCCGGAATAACCCTTTTTTGCGCGGGCTCTGATCCAACGGGTCTGTTTCAAGGGTGGATGGAAAAAAAGCGCCGCAGAAGCGGCGCTTTGCAGTTCAGGCTAACGGTCGTTTCGGTCAGCCTGCGGTGCAGAAATGCGACATGCCGTCGTAGCCGATATAGGTGCCACTGCGCGAATTGAAGCTGCGGTAACGGTTCGAGCAGTAGTCATACCATTCCGGCGTCCATGGCTCGACGCCGTAGCTGACGCGGCGTTCCTGGTAGACGCTGCGGCGCGGCGGGGGCGGCGGCGGATAATCGTCGACGTAGTATTCCGGTTCGTCATAGACCGGTGCCGGCTCGACATAGACGCGGCGCTGCGGCTGGCTGGCGATGGCCGAACCGACGATCACGCCGGTTGCAAGGCCCAGAACGCCGAGGGCAACGGCGTCATTGTCCCTGTGGTGACGATAGCGATCCCGTGCTTCGGCTTGGCTCGATGCCATGATCGGGGTCAAGGTGACGACCGTCGCGAGAAGGGCGTATTTTGCGATTTTCATCATAAGGTCAGTTCCTCATGCCAAAGCGGCTTTGCTCTTGGTTAACGAGCGATGAGGAGACACTAGGCCCCGCCGGCTGAACGGAAGCTGAACGAAAAAACCCGGCAAACCTGCCGGGCCGCGAATGCGAAGCAGGGACCGGATGAAATCAGCCGGATACCTGCAGGTTTACGGCCTTCGGGCCCTTGCCACGGCGATCCGGTTCCGTGTCGAAGCTTACCTTCTGGTTTTCGGTCAGGCCCGAAAGCCCAGATGCCTGCACTGCGGAGATATGAACGAAGATGTCCGCGCCACCATTGTCTGGCTTGATGAAGCCAAAGCCCTTGTCGGTATTGAAGAATTTTACAGTGCCAGTTTCGGCCATGCGTCAGGTCCTTTTCTCTCTGCCCATATTCGGCGGGGCAGCATTGCAATGTTTCCCGCGAACGGGTGAGCGACAGGCATTTGTCGATATGTGAGGAAAGGGGCCCTGTTACCGCATGCAACCTTGAGGCCAACGGCTCAAGATTGTCTGCCCGGAGTTGTTATAGCGTCCCCGGCGCGCATCTGTTTATTAGGTCTTCCCATGCTCGCAAATTTGCCCGAACACGAAAAGAGTGCTTGGTTTATCAGGAATTGGCAAGCAAAAGTTTTCCGAAGGTTAACGGCGATAGCCCTTGGATATCAAGGGATGTGCCGGTCTCCGGAGGAGGATTTTGGCCGGAATTGGCGTTTCGGCGAAAAATTGCATCGCGTGCGATGGAGATTTACGGAAATCGAAGTGCGAACACGGTGTTTTTCAGTTGAAATTTTCTGTGTTCGCCTTTTTCGCCTTTAGGATGCATCGGCGCGTGATAGTCGGATTAATTGTCCATCTTCTTCATCCGTGACCAGCAAAATTGAGCCGTCCGGCGCCACCTTGACATCGCGGATGCGGCCATAGTCTCCGGCCAGAAGTCTTTCTTCCGTGCCGATGGAGCCGTCCTCGGCGCGATCGATGCGGGCGAGCAATTGATATTTCAGGGCGGCAATCAGGAAGTCGCCATTCCATTCGGGGAACATCGCACCGCGATAGACTGCAATCGCGCCGGGGGCGATTGACGGATCCCAGTAGTGCAGGGGCTGCTCATAGCCATCTGCCGCCTGGCCAACGCCTATTTCAGCGCCGGAATAATGCTTGCCGTATGAGATCATCGGCCAGCCGTAATTGCTGCCGGCATTCGGGCTGTTGATTTCGTCGCCGCCGCGGGCGCCATGTTCAACCGTGTAGAGCTGGTTGTCGTTCGGATCGATGGTGATGCCTTGCGGGTTGCGGTGGCCGATCGACCAGATTTCTGCCGCACCCTTGCCGTTGGTGGCAAACGGGTTGCCGTCGCCGGGCGTGCCATCGGGCTTGATGTGGAGAATGGAACCGGCGTGATCGTTCGGATCCTGGGCGCGATCCATCTCGCCACGGTCGCCGATGCCGAAATACAGGCTGCCGTCGGCGGCAATCGCGATGCGCGAGCCGAAATGCTGGCCGGTTCCGGTCAGCCTGTTCATCACGAAGATACGCTGGACGTTTTCGAGACCGCTTTCATCCTTTGAAAGCCGGGCGGAAAAAACTGCTGTTCCGTGTCCGCCTTCACCGGCGACGGCGGCGGTGAAATAGAGGACGCGGCTCTCGGCAAAGTCGGGCGCCAGGGCGATGTCGAGCAATCCGCCCTGGCCGGTCACGCGGATTTCCGGCAGGCCGGCCAGCGGTTCGCTGGTCTTGCCGTCGCGGATGATGCGGATACGGCCCGGCTTTTCCGTGACGATATATGCTCCATCGGGCAGGACTTCGACCGCCCATGGGTTTTCAAGGTTGCCTGCGATGGGTTGGACGTTGATCGCGACGTCGCCGGCCTGAATTTTCTCCTGGGCCAGAACGGGTTGTGCTGCCGGAAGCGCTGCCGCAGCAATGATGGCGGCGAGGGAAAGGCGCATTTTCAGGCTGGATGTCGCTGTCATGGATCCTCCAAACGGTCTTTGTCTTCCGGGCGCAGCGGGTGGTTTTCAGGCAATCCGGTCTCTGATGCTATTTGGTGGACTGGCGAGGCCAGACAAGGGCTATAACAGGTGCCAGGTGCAAAACCGCCGTCTGTTGACCTCATTGTGAACTGCAGCGTTAACAGCGCGGCAGTGTCAATGTCAGTTCAGGGCCGGTCGACACCAATCCGGGTTTGGATCAGATCCCTGAAGCTGCGGCGCCATAGCACGTAACCGCCTACTGCCATGACCGCGAAACAGAGAAACAGCAGGCCGATCAGCACACGCCTTTCCTCGCTGATGAGGGAACTGCTGTGCCCGCCGATGCTTCCGGTTTTTTCGCCGTCAGTCTTGTCTGACGGGCTGACCAGTGGGGCGGCCAGTGGGGCGACCGGCTGGTTACTTGCGATGGGGCTGGCGGCAGGATCGCCGTGTGGTGCTACCATGACGGTTGCTTGGTGTTGCGTGGTCGGGAGCCTCGGCGCGAGCGGTGTTTCGGCGCTTGCCCCGAAGGTCAGAGCCGCCACCAGGCCTGTGACCGCCAATGTTGTGATGCCGACGGCTTTGATGGCGGGCCGTCGGGACCGTCGATGGGAGGTTGCGCAGTCGAGCTCAACAGGATTCTTTGTGCGGGTATTCATGGTGGGCCTTCCACGCTGTTGCCGGGCAGGCGCAGACAATCGGCTTTTCGCGACGGCAGCGGGACGGAATTATGGCGATGCCGGGTTCATGTCGCGGCTTTCACATGATTGGGCAGGTGGTGCGCCGGGCGGATTGGCTCGGTGACGCGATAATCGCCCGACGCACGCGCTTTCCGCTTGAAAGCTAGGACCATTTTCGCCATAGAGCTTGAACCTGAAGCCTTGGCTCCGTCGAGGGTTCCAATTGATCAATCAGCTTCAGGATCTCACACAATGGCATTTCTCGCCGACGCCCTTTCCCGTGTTAAGCCGTCCGCCACCATCGCCGTCTCGCAGAAAGCGCGCGAGCTGAAAGCGAAAGGCCGGGACGTGATCGGCCTTGGTGCCGGCGAGCCGGATTTCGATACGCCAGACAATATCAAGCAGGCTGCCATCGACGCGATCCAGCGTGGCGAGACCAAGTACACGCCGGTTTCGGGCATTCCTGAACTGCGCAAGGCGATCTCGGCCAAGTTCAAGCGCGAGAATGGTCTCGAGTATACACCTGAGCAGACCATCGTCGGCACCGGCGGCAAGCAGATCTTGTTCAACGCCTTCATGGCGACGGTGAACCCGGGCGACGAAGTCATCATCCCGACGCCGTACTGGGTTTCCTATCCGGAAATGGTTTCGCTTTGCGGCGGCACGCCCGTCTTCGTCGCGACGACGCAGGACAACAATTTCAAGCTGACCGCTGCCGATCTGGAAAAGGCGATCACGCCGAAGACCAAGTGGTTCCTGTTCAACTCGCCGTCCAACCCGTCGGGTGCGGCCTATAGCCATGACGAGCTGAAGGCGCTGACCGATGTACTGGTCAAGCATCCGCATGTCTGGGTGCTGACCGACGACATGTACGAACACCTGACCTTCGGCGACTTCAAGTTCGTCACCCCGGTCGAAGTTGAGCCGTCGCTCTATGACCGCACGCTGACGATGAACGGCGTTTCGAAGTCCTATGCAATGACTGGTTGGCGCATCGGCTATGCGGCCGGTCCGCTCGCGCTGATCAAGGCTATGGACATGATCCAGGGCCAGCAGACGTCGGGCGCCTGCTCGATCGCCCAGTGGGCCGCCGTCGAGGCGCTGAACGGTCCACAGGATTTCATTCCGGCGAACAAGAAGATCTTCGAAGGTCGCCGCGATCTCGTCGTGTCGATGCTCAATCAGGCCACCGGCATCGTATGCCCGAAGCCGGAAGGCGCCTTCTATGTCTATCCGTCCTGCGCCGGCCTGATCGGCAAAACCGCGCCGTCGGGCAAGGTCATCGAGACGGATGAGGATTTCGTCACCGAGTTGCTGGAGACCGAAGGCGTGGCCGTGGTTCATGGCTCGGCCTTCGGTCTCGGCCCGAACTTCCGCATCTCCTACGCGACCTCGGAAGAGCTTCTCGAAGAGGCTTGCAACCGCATCCAGCGCTTCTGCGCTTCGTGCAAGTAAGCAACACGATCTGAAATGCGAAAAGGCGGGACCTCGCGGTCCCGCCTTTTTTGTTGAGTCGAACCGGGTGTTTAGGCCGTGTTCTTTACCCATGGGCCCAGGAAGGCGCTGTCGCCGAACAGCCGTTCGCGGTCGCGCCACAGGGCGGGCAGGGTCAGGAGTGCCAGTGCGACGGCAGTGATCATCGTCTTGGTCAGTTGCGACAGTTCCGGCGTGCGGCCGTCGACATAGTAGACCAGATAGACGATCAGCACATGCCAGACATAGATCTGCAGCGAGTGGCGTCCGAGCAGTTGCAGGATTTTCAGCGAGAACAGGCTGGTCAGGCCGTTGGCGATCTTGCGGATGGTGCCGTTCTCACTGCGCGGGCCGGCGATCAGCAGCCAGGCGAGACCATAGGCTACAGCCGCGAAATTGAGCAGATAGACGGGACCAAAATCGGCGCGGACTTCCATCAGCCCGAATTTTTCCAGCACGACGCCCGGCATCAGACCATGCGCGGTCATGATGCGCAGTGGCATGAAGAAGAGGCAGATGGCAAGCGCGGTCCAGGCCAGCGTGGTGTTGCGTGGGTTGAACATTTTCTGCCATTCGATTTGCTTCGTCGAGGTCAGACTGCCGCCAATGATGCCGGCGAAGAAGACGATCTGCCAGCCGAGCAGATTGAAGCTGACCCGCAGGCCCTCCTTGTCGGGCGCTCCGGCTAGCCACTCGTTGAGCGGATAGGTGAGGGCGCGCTGCAGGCCGAGCTGAGCTGCCATCCAGATCAACAGCGATCCGATGGCGACACCGAGCCACTGACCGCGCAGGCATAGCCAGATGACGATCGGCGCAAACAGCATGTAGACGATATATTGCGGCAGGATGTCCATGAAGGTCGGCTGGAACAGGAAGGAGATCACCGGCGCTAGGCTGCTCGGGTCGAAGAGCTTTGTCGGACCCAGCCAGTTCTGCCAGATTGCACCTGCGCCGGGCAGGATCAGCTGCAGTGCCAGGACAACCAGCATAATGCCCATCGCATAGCGATAAAGCTCAAGCGCCCGCGACCAGATCCGGTCGCGACCGACGGCATAACCGTCCTTCATCATCTTGCGGGCATAGACCATGCCGGTCAGCAGACCGGACAGGAAGACGAAGCCCTGCGCATCCTCGACAAAGGCGAGATTGCGATGGTTGATTTCGACGAGCCAAAGGCCGCCTGTGAATACCAGATGGTTGACCAGCATAAACACGAGGAAATAGCCCCGCATGCCGTCGATCACGTCCAATCTTTTCACGTTCGACTCCCGAGTTGGCCCCCCGGTAACCTGTGGGAGCGATGTGCATCCGCATCGTGTTGACAATGCGGCGGGTGGCCCAAAGCGGGCTGACCATCGCTGGAGGAACGGCAGTTTTCCACAAAGGTTCCGAAGGAATTTCGGTTTTCGTGTGCGGTGCACAAAGGCTGGAGGGGCTCAGAGGCCGATGAAGGACAGCATAATGAAGGTCGTGAACAGGATGAAATGCGTCATGCCTTCAATGGCATTGGTCTCGCCGTCGTTGAGGTTGATGGCCGCTGCAATCAGAGTGATCGCTACCATGGTGGTCTGGACAGGGGTCATCGCCATCACGAAGGGTTGACCGGTGTAGAGGGCAATACCTTCCATCACAGGGACGGTGAGGATGACCGTCGAAAGCGAGGCACCCATGGCGATGTTGATGGTGGCCTGCATGCGGTTGTTGAGGGCGGCGCGCAGGGCTGTGAGGATTTCGGGCGCTGCGGAAATCGCCGCGACGAGAATGGCGGTGAGGGCAACCGGGGCACCGGTTCCTTCCAGTCCGGCATCTGCCAGAACCGCCATGACTTCGGCCAGGCCGCCGATCAGAACGACGCCGAAGAGAATGACGGCAATGGAGACGGTGGTGGACTGTCGATGCGTTGGTGCGTGAGTTGGCCTGGGGGATGGCCCGGGGGATGGATTGTCGTGTGCCCCGGACTTGCTCTCTTCGGCAGTCGGTTCCCGGGTCGGATAACTATAGGAGAAGAAGTAGCTGTGGGTGCCGACCTGCATGCGCAGGAACAGTCCATACAGCGCGATCATCGCGAAGATCGTATAGAGCGAATAATACTGCCATTTTTCGTGCGGGATGAATTCGGGGACGATCATGGAAATTCCCATGGCGGTCAGGATCATCACGCCATAGGTCTTGCCGGAATCGTCATTGTAGGGCTGTTCGCCGTGCTTGAGCCCGCCGATCAAGGCGGCAAGGCCGAGAATGCCGTTTATATCGAGCATGACCGCGGAATAGATGGTGTCGCGTACAAGGGTCGGTGAGGCCTCGTTGTTCATCATGATCGCCAGGATGATCACCTCCACTGCGACTGCCGAGAGGGTCAGGATCATCGTGCCGTAGGGGTCGCCAACCTTGTGGGCGAGGATTTCGGCGTGATGGGCCACGCGCATCGAGGCGATGACGATCGCACCGATCAACAGGGCCGCACCTATGAGGGATGCTGCCTGGCCTGCCTCCGAGACCGCGTGTTCGACAAGATAAGCGAGGATTGCCATGACAATCGGAATGAACAGGGATCGTTCCTGGCGGATCAGCGACATACTTGCATTCCTCACGGTTGTATTGCGGAACGGCGAAAGCATTCAGAGGTTCCCGCTCAAGCGGCTGTGACCGCATGACATTTGCGAAGCATCGTCTTTGATGGAATAATCGTCAAACCGTGAGAGGAGAAGGCCATGGTGAAGATTGTCTATGAGATCGTGCCCCATGATGGGGGCTGGGCTTATCGGCTGGGCACAGTCTATTCCGAATCGTTCGCGACACATGATCAGGCGCTTGAGGCGGTCCGGATTGTGGTGGCCGAGCAGCAGGTCGGCGACGAACCGGTGACGATCAGCTTTCAGGACGAAAGCGGTCGCTGGCTGGAGGAATACAGTGACGGTGGCGATCGCCCTGAAATCGAGGTCGTCGATGCCTACGTTCCCGAGGCGCCTTCACAGCTGTGATGCCGATGGCGGCAGTCGTTTCGTGAATCCGATCAACCGGCTAGCGGGCCTTCTTCACGCTTGGGCCGTGCGTTAATGTTTTGAATCAAGTGATTGGGGGTTTTGCTCCCGCCGAAGGTCGGAGCGGGGCATGGTTGATTGTGATCGCCGGTGTGCCTCGACAATGGTCTTTTCGTTCGCAATGCAAAACGCCCACCGAATGTTGGACATTCGGTGGGCGTTTCTCATTCCATCAGTGGCTTTTATCGAATGCCGCGGCCAGGCGTGGCGTCAGGCAAGCGCCGGGTAGGTCGTGTAGCCCTGCTCACCGCCACCATAGAGCGTGGATCCATCCAGCTCGTTGAGTGGCGCTTCTTCCTTCAGGCGACGAACCAGATCGGGGTTTGCGATGAATGGCTTGCCGAAGGCGACGACGTCGGCATAACCGCTTTCAACGGCTTCGATCGCCGTTTCGCGGTCATAGCCGTTGTTGACCATCCAGACACCCTTGCCACCCTTGGCGCGGTAGGCTGCCTTGAGGGCTGCCCAGTCGAAGGGCAGAACGTCACGTGGGCCGCCGGTCGCGCCTTCGACGACGTGGATGAAGGCCAGGTCATGGGCCGCCAGCTTCTCGACCAGGGCCGTGTAGACAGCCGTCGGATCGGGATCGGATACGTCATTGGCTGGGGTGGTCGGCGAAATGCGGATGCCGGTGCGACCGCCGCCGATTTCCTTGGCTACGGCTTCAGCCACTTCCACAGTCAGGCGGATACGGTTGTCAATCGAGCCGCCATAGGCGTCCGTGCGCTGGTTGCTGCTGGAGCGCATGAACTGCTCAAGCAGATAGCCGTTGGCAGCGTGGATCTCGACGCCGTCGAAGCCGGCATCGATCGCGGCACGGGCGGCCTTGCGATAGTCTTCGAGCAGGCCCGGAATCTCGTTCAGTTCCAAGGCGCGGGGTTCTGACGTTTCGGCAAATGCGCCGGTGCCATCGGGGTTGAGGATATAGGTCTTGGACTTCGCCTGGATCGCAGACGGGGCGACAGGCTTTCCACCGTCCGGCTGAAGCGAGGTGTGGGAAATTCGGCCGACATGCCAGATCTGGGTGACGATCTTGCCACCCGCTTCATGTACAGCGCTGGTGACGCGTTTCCAGCCTTCGATGGCTTCCGGCAGATAGAGCCCCGGCACATCCGCGTAACCCTGGCCCTGGTGGGTGATGGCCGTGCCTTCGGTGATGATCAAGCCGGCGCCGGCGCGCTGGCGATAGTATTCGACATTGAGATCGTTGGGAACGGCGCCCGGGGAACGGTTACGGGTCAGCGGTGCCATGGCAACGCGGTTCGCTACGGCGATATCGCCCACGGTGGTCGATTGAAAAAGCTTGGACATGAAACCTCTCGGGAGTTTTCCAATGATGGGGAGGAAAGCGCATTGGAATTTCTCATTTGGGGTCTCAAAGCTTGCTGTTCAAGTCCTGGATAAATTCGGAAATGCTCTGTTCGTTGCGACGATACAGGACGCGTTGTCCTACTCGCTTCGAGGCAATCAAGCCAGCGCGCTGGAGTGTCGCGAGGTGGGCAGAGACCGCTGATTGCGACAGGCCCGAGCGTTCGAATTGTCCCGCACTGATGCCTTCCGAGGCTTCCTCTCGTGCGACGCCGAAATATTCGAGCGGATCCTTCAGCCAGATGAGCATTTCCAGTCGCGCCGGATGGGCCAGCGCTTTCATGACGTCTTCCAAAGAGATTTCTCCTCAGTGTATGTTACGAAAGTCAAATAGGGGATTATTGACTATCGTCAAGTTTGTAGATTGCCAAAGGCGGGAGGTTGAACGCAAGCGGCAATGCCGCCAGACAGATCACTTAAAATTTTGGCAAAAAAAGAGGGCCACTGGAAAAATCCAGGGCCCTTTAAAGTGTGAAGGTCAAAAACCTCCAGAGGGGAACAGCTGCTGCGGTGGAACTGGGAGGAAAAAGCCACCATATGCATCAGCTGAGTGCGATATGGTGGTTTTTTGTGCAGTGAACAATGCTTTTTTGTGCATGTCAGGCATGCGTCAAGCGCAGGCCTTAACTTTTCAGCCTGAAAACGACTGCATTGCTTGGCTGATCAGAAGTTCCAGTTGCGCGCCTTGGCGACGATGAAGTCACGGAAAGCCTTGAGTTTTGCCGCGTTCTTGATCTCGTCCGGGTAGCAGAAATAGGTGTCGAAGGATGGAATGTCGGCGGGGATGGCCAACTGGACCAGACCCGGATCGCGGCCGACAATATAGTCCGGCAGCATGGCGATGCCGATGCCGAGAAGGCAGGCGCGCTTGATCGATGTCTGGCTGTTGATCTGAAGATGCGGCATGCGGGCATTGTCCGACGAGCGGCCTGCCGTTTCGAGCCAGTTGACATCGAGCAGGTAGTTGGGCGCCGGCTCGCCGAAGGAAATGATCTTGTGGCTGTCCAGATCCTCGATCGACTGCGGTTCGCCGTAGCGGTTGATATAGGATGGCGCGGCATAGACGTGCATGTGCACGGTGAATAGCTTGCGCTGGATCAGGTCCGACTGCTGTGGCTGGCGCAGGCGAATGGCGCAGTCGGCATGACGCATGTTGACGTCCAGTTCCTCGTTGTCGAGGAGAAGTTGGATCGACATGTCCGGATAGAGTTGCAGGAATTCCTGCACCTTGTCGGTGAGCCATCCCTGACCGAGGCCGACGGTGGTAGTGACGCGCAGCTTGCCGCTCGGCTTCTCCGTCGTCTCCGTCAGTTGCATCTTGACGGTCTGCAGTTTGAGCAGGACGTCATGGGCGGTGCGATACAGAAGTTCGCCCTGTTCGGTAAGGATGAGGCCACGGGCATGGCGATGGAACAGCTTGACGCCGATGTCCTGCTCCAGCGCCGAGACCTGGCGGCTGATCGCGGACTGCGACAGATGAAGCTTGTCGGCTGCATGGGTGAAGGACCCGGCCTCAGCGGCCGAGTGGAAAATACGCAGCTTGTCCCAGTCCAGCGGCATGCCGCCCCCTCTCATCGCTTATTCCGCCGCTTGCTGGACGGGAGCGATGGCGGCTGACAGGAAGCGTTCCGCTTCCAGCGCCGCCATGCAGCCCATGCCGGCGGCCGTGATCGCCTGCCGATAGATATCGTCAGTCACATCGCCAGCGGCAAACACACCGGGGACATCGGTTGCGGTCGAATCAGGCGCGGTCCACAAATAGCCGTTCGACTTCAGCTTCAGCTTATCCTTGAACAGTTCGACGGCCGGCGCGTGACCGATCGCGACAAAGACGCCATCGATCGGCATTTCGGTGATCGCATCGGTCAGCGTGTCGCGCAGCTTGACGCCGGAGACCGATGGCGGCATCGGCGGCTTGGCAGGCGCCCCGGTGATTTCATCGACGGCGGTGTTCCACAGCACGCGGATATTGTCCTTGGCGAAGAGCCTTTCCTGCAGGATCTTTTCCGAACGAAACGAGTCGCGGCGATGCACGACCGTGACCGATTTGCAGATATGCGACAGATAAAGCGCTTCCTCGACGGCCGAATTGCCGCCGCCGACAACGATGACATCCTTGTTGCGGTAGAAGAAGCCGTCACAGGTCGCGCAGGCGGATACGCCGAAACCCTGGAAATGCTGCTCGCTCTCGATGCCGAGCCATTTTGCCTTGGCGCCGGTGCATATGATCAGACTGTCGGCAGTCCAGACCTGGCCGCTGTCCGTCTTGATGGTGAAGGGGCGGTGGCTGGTGTCGACTTCGGTGACCAGATCGCTGACGATCTCAGTGCCGACATGGATCGCCTGGTTGAGCATCTGTTCCATCAGCCATGGGCCCTGGATCGGATCGGCAAAGCCCGGGTAGTTCTCCACGTCCGTGGTGATCATCAGCTGACCGCCCTGTTCCATGCCGGCGATCAAGACCGGTTTCAGCATTGCACGGGCGGCATAGATCGCGGCGGTATAACCGGCGGGGCCGGAGCCGATGATCAGCACCTTGGTGTGGCGGGCAGACATGATGGATCCTTTCAAAACGACCAATAGAGAGCTGCGTTCGAACCGTGGAGCGCGCTCCCGCTTGTCGCTTCATTTATGAACGCTCCCCATGTTTATTCAAGGGGAGCTTTGCATTAGCAACAGGGCTTTCAGAGGCAGTGTAATATTTGTGCGCATTCCGGACAGATTATTGCGTATTCTGACGTTTCCGCTAGATAACTGAGGCTGATTTGGGAAAGGCCCGCCCGTGCTGAAAGTGGAACTCGACGCCATCGATCTTCGAATCCTTCGGGAGTTGCAGCGCGATGGCCGGATGACGAATGTCGAATTGTCGGAGCGGGTCGGGATCTCCGCACCGCCATGCCTGCGCCGCGTGCGCAAGCTTGAAGAGGCCGGCGTGATCGAGGGCTATCATGCGCTGGTGAGCGCAACCAAGCTCGGCTACGATCTTGTCGCTTTCTGCATGGTTGGCCTGAAGCACCAGTCCGAAGCCAATCTCAAGGCCTTTTCCGCAGCAACCGACGGCTGGCCGATCGTGCGGCAGGCGTGGATGGTCAATGGCGACAGCGACTTCCTGCTCCATTGCGTTGCGGCCAACCTGACCAAGTTCCAGGATTTCGTCATCGAGGTTCTGACGGCGAACGAGCATGTCGATACGGTTCGCACCATGCTGACGATCCGGCAGGTGAAGAAGCTTGGACTGGTGGAGGTCTGAGAGCCGAGGCTCCTGGCCGGCGACGAACCGCACCAAATTTAGATGTGATTGGCTCTAAGCGCCGTACCAGGCCTTGCGTAGCCAAGTGACGTCACCGATGCGGCGGTACCATTTCTGTCCGCCGCCATTCAACGCTTCACCCATTTTCGGATGGCCGGCAAAGACGACGATCCGGGCGTCTTCGGGAAGCGACGGATCGCGCAGGAAACTGGCGAGGTTCTTTGGTACGCAGTCATTCTTGAAGCTGACGCACCATTGGCGCGGCCAGTAGCGCAGCTTGCCAGCGCGAAACATATGGTCGCTCAGGAATTGCTGTTCGTGCTCGTAGTCTACGGCGGCCTGCGCAGGATCCGCCAGGTAGTCTTCAAGCACGTCGGCATGGGCGCCGAATTCATAGCGGAAGACGGAACTGTTGCCGACCATCGCGAGGAATGCATCGCGCTTGCGGTTGAGCCAGCGGAAGGGCTTTGTGCGGAAAAGGTCGTCGTCGCGGATGACCAGGAATTCGCCTGGCGCGTCGAACAGGGCATCGAGACTGCCGACGACGACGAGGTCGAGGTCGAGAAAGAGCGTTGGTCCCGACAGACCGGCAAGGTCCCTGGCGAACACCGACAGTTTTCTCCAGCGTGTATCGGTTTCTCCATCGCGCATCTTCAACGCGGGAAGGGGGGCGGTCTCCACTACCGGGTCTAATCCGGTCGTGTCATCGGTAAAGCAGACAAAACGATGCGGGCGCTTCAGGTGGAGTTGCACACCACGGCAGAGATTGTTGACGTATTCGGGGCCGTAAAGCGTGCCCCATTTCATGCAGATGACATTCACCGGAGAGGCAGTGGGCACCGGAAAGGCGGCGGGAGCGGCGGAGCTTGGCGAATTCATGGGCGTGTCTTGTCGCTCTCGATTGATGACGTCTCTGACGGTTCGGCGGCGATTGCCGGCTCAGCCGCCCGCGCGTGAAAGTCGGTCGTAAATGCGCCGTAGGCCTTCTGCTTCGCCTTCAATGGAGAAGGTGCCATGGGCTCTCTCGATTGCACGCCGGCCTGCGGCGTGTCTGCGTTCTTCATCATCCATCAGCAAGCTGGTGGCATTTACCATCGCCGTCGTGCTGATGTCTGCAAGCACAACGCCGGTTTCGTTTTCGCCAACCGCGATCAGTTCCCGGAATGCGCCGACATCGGTTGCTACCACCGGCACGCCCGAGGCCATGGCCTCGAGAGGGGTCAGGCCGAAACCTTCCCAGCGCTGCGGCGCGATGAAGAGATCAAGGGCGCGGTACCAGTCGTTGATATTGGTCTGCTCGCCGACAAACAGAATACGGTCCTGAAGGCCTGCCGTCCGGACCTTGTCCTTCAGGGTGCGTTCGAATTCCGCATGCTTGGCGGTGGCACGTCCGGCGATCACCGCGACCCAGTCCGGCCGCGTTGGCAGAAGTTCGATCATCGCGTCGACGAAAAGGTCGGTGCCCTTCTGGTGACGCACTCGACCGAAGCAACCGACATGCTTTTGCTGCGGGGCAAGGCCAAGGGTCTGCTTGGCTGCAATCTTGTCATCAGCAGGACGGAAACGCTGCTCGTCAATGCCATGCATGACCACCGCGTTAGGGACTGTTAGGTAGCTCGACGTCTTGGCACTTGTCGCCACGACCGCATCCATGCGCGAGACGAGAAATTTGGTCCAGCGGGAATGTTTGCGCTGCGAGGCGGAGGTGAAGACGAGCTTGAGCGGCATCCGGAGAATGTCCCGGAGCACGAGGCCCGGCAGCATCTCGATGTTGCGGCGGGCATGCCATACGCGGACATTGCCGTCTTTCGGCTTCTGCCAGAGCTTCCACAGATCGGCAAACCGGATATGTGGCAGGTGCGCCGGCAAGCCAGGGCCGATCACCGCCACGCGGTGACCGAGCCTGTTTTGAACCGGAACAAGCTGGATGATCGTCGATGTGACGCCCGAAAGACGCTGCTTGAAGTTTGGCGCAATCACGTGGATCTCGGATGGATCCACGTAAGCTATCGGTTCGGGTGCCACATGCCTCTCCTCGGTGCTCAGCCCCACTGAACGGCGAGGATTTCGTAAGCCTTGGAGCCGCCAGGTGCCACGACCTCAATATTGTCGCCGACTTCCTTGCCGATCAGGGCGCGGGCAATCGGCGAAGAGATCGATATGCGGCCGGCCTTAACGTCGGCCTCCTGGTCGCCGACGATCTGGTAGGTCTTTTCTTCGTCGGTGTCCTCATCGACCAGCTTGACGGTGGCACCGAACTTGATCTTCGAGCCGGACATCTTCGACAGGTCGATAACTTCCGCGCGGGCGATCAGGTCTTCCAGTTCACCGACCCGACCTTCGTTGTGGCTCTGGGCTTCCTTGGCCGCGTGATATTCCGCGTTTTCGGAGAGATCGCCATGAGCGCGCGCTTCCGCGATTGCCTCGATGATGCGGGGACGCTCTTCCTGCTGGCGCCAGCGAAGCTCTTCGTTCAGCTTGACGAAGCCGTTCTGCGTCATCGGTACTTTATCTACCATTACCTCTTCCTTTGGTCTTTTTATCCGCGAGCGCGGGCACAAAAGAAAACAGGTTCCGAAGCAAAGCTACGGAACCGTGTCACAAATCAAATTTGAACCAACTATAGCAGATTGCCTGACGCAAATTCCAGACATTTCGACAGGAGGGATTCGGAGGGTGTATTTCCGAATGCAGGATTGCCGCTAAGTGTCTGTGATTAATATGTATATTTAATTTTACTGGAATATGAATGTCGGCTTTGGCCATATCGAAAAGGCAGAGGTTTCGGTTGAGTTGATGCGAAAGTCTCAATTTCAGGCGGTAAAATTTAGCCTTTGCCGCAGCCGTCGATCGGCGTTTTCGCATCAGGCGCGACCAACTCCGCCGTGCCGATGCCTTGACGCAAGCAGGCAGAACATATAGTGAACATGCTTATGAAGAAATCTCTGAAAGAGCGCCTCGCCATTTTGTCGGATGCGGCGAAATACGATGCTTCATGCGCTTCGAGCGGTACGACCCGCCGCGATTCGTCGGCGAGCGGCGGGCTGGGCTCAACGGAAGGCTCGGGTATCTGTCACGCCTATGCGCCGGACGGACGCTGCATTTCGCTCCTGAAGATCCTGCTGACCAATTTCTGCATCTATGATTGCGCCTATTGCATCAACAGGTCATCGAGCAATGTCGAAAGGGCGCGTTTCACGCCGGACGAAGTCGTCTGGCTGACAATCGAATTCTATCGTCGAAACTATATCGAGGGGCTGTTCCTGTCGTCGGGCATCATCCGGTCGTCGGACGACACGATGGGCGAAATGGTACAGATTGCCCGCGACCTGCGCATCAAGCATGGCTTTCGCGGCTATATCCATCTGAAGACGATCCCGGAGGCTTCGGCGCGACTGGTAGAGGAGGCCGGGCTTTATGCCGACCGGCTGTCGATCAATGTCGAACTGCCGACGGATCAGGGCATGCAGCACTATGCGCCGGAAAAACGCCCGGCCGGGATTCGTCGCTCGATGGGCGACCTGCGTCTGAAGATCGAGGCTGCGGGCGAGACGACGCATACCGGCCGGCGCAAGAGGTTCGTCCCCGCCGGCCAGAGTACGCAAATGATCGTCGGTGCCGACGGGGCGAACGATGCGACGATCCTCGGTTCCAGCGCTAGGCTCTACAGCAGTTATTCGCTCAAGCGGGTTTACTACTCGGCTTTCAGCCCCATTCCGGACAGTTCGCGCAATCTTCCGCTGATCAAGCCGCCACTGGTGCGCGAGCATCGGCTCTATCAGGCTGACTGGCTTTACCGATTCTACGGCTTTTCGGTTGAAGAGATCACGTCGGCACGTGCCGACGGCATGCTCGACCTGGAGCTTGATCCGAAGCTCGCCTGGGCGCTCGCCAATCGCCAGGATTTCCCGGTCGATGTGAACACGGCCGATCGGGAGAGCCTGTTGCGCGTGCCGGGTTTCGGCACCAAGACGGTGAAAGCCCTGCTGGCGGCCCGCCAGCATCGCACGGTTCGGCTGGAGGATCTGGCCCGCCTCGGCGTCGTGCTCAAGAAGGTGCGGCCTTTCATTGTTGCCGAAGGTTGGTCGCCGCACAGGACCCTGGAGCGATCCGACCTACGGGCTGTCTTCGCACCGCAGCCCGAACAGTTGTCATTACTCTGATGCCGGTTGTGTCACTGGAGGGGCGCGGCGATTTCGGGGAATGGCGCGATGCGGCGCGGTCTCTTCTGAGCGCGCATGTGCATCCGGATGACGTGCGATGGATCGTTTCAGGCGGGGCGGACGATCTGTTCGGTCGAGATGCCGCCGCGCACAATCAGGGTCAGTATGGTGACCGTGTCCAGGCGTTCAGCGTGCCGCGCGCCTTTGTGGAGGCAGCGAATGCTGCGCTTTGTCATTGCGAGCCGGACCGGTTCGCGTTGCTTTACCGGATTCTCTGGCGGCTGCAGGCCGATCGGTCGCTGCTGGGAGATACAGCCGATCGGGACATTGTGCATTTGCGGGCACTGATCAAGAACGTTCGTCGCGATGCACACAAGATGACCGCTTTCGTGCGGTTTCGCGAGGTTCCCGACCGGCGTGTCGAGGAGCGCCGCTGCTTTGTCGCGTGGTTCGAGCCGGAGCACTACATCGTTGCCCGGACCGCGCCGTTCTTCCAGAGGCGGTTTACCGACATGGACTGGGTCATCGCCACGCCAAAGGGCTCGGCGATCTGGGATGGCCGCAGCTTGGAGATATCGGCGGAATCTGCCGAAAAGCCGCAGGCAGAGGATGCGACGGATGATCTGTGGCGGACTTATTTCGCCAATATCTTCAATCCGGCACGGCTGAAGATCAAAGCCATGCAGGCTGAGATGCCGAAGAAATACTGGAAAAACATGCCGGAGGCCGATCTGATCCCCGGCCTGATCGCCAATGCGGAGCAAAGGGTGGCGGAGATGGCCGCGCGCGAAGCCAGCCAGCCGCCGGCCTTTCATGAAAGGCTGCAAGCCGCATGGCAGGAAAAAGCGGAGGACGAGGATGGCGGGCCCGACGATGCATTTGCCGGCCTGAGGCAGGACGCTGCAACATGTGAGCGCTGCCCGCTGCATTGTCATGCCACCCAGACGGTGTTTGGCGAGGGGCCGATCGATGCTGCCTTGATGTTCGTCGGCGAGCAGCCCGGCGATCAGGAGGATCTGGCCGGCCGCGTGTTCGTCGGGCCGGCCGGCAACGTGTTCGACCATGCGCTGACGTCGGCCGGGATCGTGCGCGAGCAGGCCTATGTGACCAATGCGGTCAAGCATTTCAAATACGAGATGCGCGGCAAGCGCCGTATCCATCAGCGGCCGAATGTCGGAGAAATCGAGCATTGCCGCTGGTGGCTGGCCGGTGAACTTGACATCGTCAAGCCGAAGATCGTGGTCGCCATGGGCGGTAGCGCCTATTTTGCCCTGACCGGCGAACGCAAGGCGCTTGATGAGGTGCGTGGCCATCCTCTTGCGCTCGCCAATGGCCAAATCCTGTTCGTCACGGTGCATCCTTCCTACCTGCTGCGCATCCCGGACGAGGCGCGCAGACGCCAAGAGATTGCGCGTTTTCACTCGGATATGCTGGCCGTGCATAAGGTATTGCGCGCGTGCTGACGCTTGGCGTGCACATCCAGTACCCAATCAGAATGTGTGGCTCTAATGTGCTTGAAGGGCTTTTTCGTCGAGATGCGCGGTGTCGTAGACACGCTTGGCGACCAACGCGAGCAACAGAAGCGTGACCGCCGCAGCGGCGCAACAGACGGCAAAGCCGAGGGCGTAGCTTGCCCGGGCCTCAATGAGCCATTCGGGAGCCGGGCCACCGAGCGCTTGCGCTATCTCGACCGTGCTGGCGAGTGATGACGAAACAGCAAGAGCGGTCTGGCCGTCAAGGCCGGAGAGATCGACGCTGGACATGGCCATGCGGTAGACGAATGTTCCGAGGCTGCCCAGCACGGCAATGCCCAGAGCACCGCCAAACTCGGCGCTTGTTTCAGAAATCGCCGAGGCAGAACCGGCGCGTTCCGGCGGCGCCGTGCCGACGATCAGGCCGGTGGTGGTGAGGATGACCGGCACGAAGCCGAGGCCGATGATCATGCTGGAGAACAGGACGCCGACAAGGCTCGAATGATAGGCGGCGATGGCCATGCAGGCCGCACCGGCCGCGTTGACCACAAGGCCGAGAAGCACGGTTCGAACCGGTCCGAGATGATTGGTGACGCGGTATGCCTGAAAGGACATCACGGTAAAGACCAGCGATGAAGGGATCGACCAAATCGCTGCCTCTAGTGGTGTCAAGCCGATGACCAACTGCAGGTATAAGTTCTGGAAGAGGAAAATGCCGAAGATGAAAAACACGCCCGAGAGGTTCACCAACAGCGAGGCTGTGAAGGCGGGAATCTTGAACAGGGCGAGATCGATCAGCGGGTGGCTGAGGGCTTTTTGACGACGAACGAAGATATAGCCGACCAGCAATCCACTTACGATCGGTATCAACTGGTACGGCATGAAGCCGTCGGCCGCCATTTTCTTGAAGCCGTAGATGATCGGCAGCACGGTCAACAGTGACAGGCCGACGCTGAGCAGATCGATACGGGACGCCTGCTCGTCGCGATATTCCGGCAACAGGAAGGGCGCGGTGGCGAGCAGCAGCGCCATGATCGGTACATTGATCAGGAAAACAGAACCCCAGTGGAAATATTCCAGAAGCACGCCGCCGATCAGCGGGCCGACAAGGCCGCCAAGCGCAAAGGCGGTGCCCCAGATGCTGATGGCGCGATTGCGCTCGCTCTCGTCGCGAAACAGGTTGACGACGAGTGATAGTGTCGAGGGTGCGATGGTCGCGCCGGCAATGCCGAGAAGGGCGCGGGCGACGATCAGCATGTCGGCCGTCGTGGCGAAGGCGGCAAAGGCCGAGGCGGCGGCAAAGAAGAAGGCGCCGATGAGCAGGACCTTGCGGCGACCGATCCGGTCGCCCAGCGTGCCCATCGTCACAAGAAAGCCGGCGACCATGAAGCCGTAGATGTCATTGATCCACAAAAGCTGAGTTGCCGAGGGATCGAGATCGGCGACAATGGCCGGCATGGCGAGAAACAGGACCGAGAGGTCCATCGAATAGATCAGGCAGGCGATCGACAGGATCAGAAGGCCGATCCATTCGCGGCGCGTCGCATGTTCACCGATCCGGTTTGGCACTTCCATGTCGTCTCCCCCAAAGGCTGGCGGAGAGTTCCGCGATTTCTCAGAATTGGCAAGCGTCAAATCCGAACGTACGACAAAACGGCATTGCGCAGGCGTTGTTCAGACCCGTTTCCGTTGGCCGCCGACATAGGCATCCAGGCGCGCCAGGGTTTGCCTTCCACCTTCGACGGCGCCGAACTTGATCGTCGCGTCGCGTGCTTCGGGGCTCGGGAAGATCAGTGTGATGGTAACACGGGTGCGGTCTCCTTCCGGCTGCAGGGTGATGACGCCTTCGAAATGGGCGGGTTCGCCCATCTCGCCGCCGTGCTGATAGGCGATGCGGGTCGGGGGCGTGATGTCCTGGTATCGGATCCAGTTCGGCCAGTCCTTGCCATCCGGGCCATGCATCGTATAGCGCCAGAGACCGCCGACGGCGAAGTCCATCTCATGGGTCTCGTTACGAAACCCGTCCGGCCCCCACCACTGGTCTATATGGCCGGGCTCGGTGAACATCGTGAAAACGAGATCGATCGGCGCGCCGACGAGGCGGTCGACCTCTATGATGCGGGATGGGTCCAGTTCGAGGGGCATGTCACAGCGCTCCCGCGTGCTGGTCGAGCACCTGTTCAAGGCGGTCGAAATTCTGTTCGTTGGCCGCGGTGATGAATTTTTCGAGTGCGCGATTTTCCTCCGTCGGCTCGAACAGCATGCGCCAATGGAGCCGCGTGCCGTTGCTTTCCGGCGAAAAGGTCATTTCCATCGTGTAGATGTGCATCGGCTCGTGATGCAGGAAGGCGATACGGCGGGCCGGGACGATTTCCTTGAAGGTCGAATGGTTGTCGAAATCGGTGCCGTCGGACGCGGTCATGGTGATGCGCCAAC
>ERZ1034401.46-NODE-46-length-44686-cov-3.721584_pt1 | contig 44686 bp, 39 predicted proteins | sample MGYA00520601_ERZ1034401 | MGnify/ENA primary metagenome ERZ1034401 (study PRJEB33736, sample SAMEA104288476) | Azolla filiculoides | biome: Urban; feature: water surface; material: ditch water | place: Netherlands | collected 2014 ... | reverse complement strand
CGGACCTGAAGTCCTGACACATCTGATCCGGATCGGGGCATCTCGCTGGGTGCACCCCCTATTTCTGGGGTAGTGGCGGAGTGCCGCCCGTTAGGGATCTGTTAAGAGGCAGTCGGCATAGATGAGGGCAACTTGGAGACGCACGATGACTGTGCGGTGTAAACCCAAATCGGGTTTTGAAAACATGATGTTGATCGCCTTCTAACTCCGGTTCAACAGCATCAATTTCAGGGCGGCATTGGCCGCCCTTTTTTTATGCCCGGACGACCGACGCCTGCCTCGTCAGTTGCCCGCGTCGAGCGAGCGAGACACCAGGATCACCGGGATCAGGCCCGCCAGGATGATGATCAGGGCGGCAACGGAGCTGTCCTGCGCCATGCCGCGCGAGGCATCCTCGTAGACGAGCGTCGCCAGCGTGTTGAAGTTGAACGGTCGGAGCAGGATCGTCGCCGACAATTCCTTCAGGGTTTCGATAAAGACCAGAAGCGCGGCGGTGAGCACCGCGGGCCTCAGATTGGGCAGCAGCACTTCGCGCAGGGTCTGCAGTCCGGAGCGTCCCAGCGTGCGCGATGCCATGTCGAGATGCGGCGAGAGTTTCTGGAAACCGGCATCGATCGTGCCTTCCGCCATGGTCAGGAACCGCACGGTATAGGCATAGACGATGGCAAAACCGGTGCCAGACAACAGGAGCCCGGTCGAAATGCCGAGATACGCCCGCAGGAAACCGTCGACCGCGTTGTCGAACGCGGCAAGCGGGATCAGCACGCCGATGCCGAGCACGGTGCCGGGGATGCCGTAGCCGAGCGAGGCAAGCCGGCTCGCACCGGTCGCAAGCCGGGAGCGGTCGGTACGGGCTGCGTAGGACAAGACGAAGGCCAGGATCACCGTCAGGATGGCGGCAGACGAGGAGACCAGCGCGGAGTTCCATAGAGCCTTGATCAACCGCGGTTCCAGGAAGCCATCGAGGCGGCGCAGCGCAAAGCCGCCCATGACGACAACAGGGATCACGAAGCCAACCAGGATGGGCATGGTGCAAAACAGCGTGGCAAACAAGCCGCGGGCGCCGGCAAGCGGCAGCCGCACTGCATCGGTAACGATTGCCGTGGTCTTGTGGCTGGCAAAACGCTGGCGTTTGCGCGCATAGCGTTCGACAAGCAGCAGCAGCGCCACGAAGATCAGCATGACGCAGGCGATCTGCGCCGCGCCCGCCAGGCTGCCGCGGTTGAGCCAGGTGTCGAAGATCGAAAACGTCAGCGTCTGCACGCCGAGATACTCCACCGCCCCGATATCGTTCAGCGTTTCCATCATCACCAGGGTGAGCCCGATCATGATCGCCGGCCGTGCCATCGGGATCTGCACCTTGGCAAACACCCGCAAAGGCCCGGCACCCAGCGTGCGGGCGACGTCGGCCGCGGCACGCCCCTGCATCAGGAACATCGAGCGGCAGGCGAGATAGACATATGGGTAGAGTACCGCAGACATCACGAGCACCGCGCCGCCCAGCGAGCGAACGTCGAAGAAACTGTAGTCCCGCGCGGTCTTGAAGCCGAAGATCGTACGATAGAGCGTCTGGACCGGACCGGTGAAATCGAGAAATTCGCCGAAGGCATAGGCCGCCAGATAGGACGGGATGGCGAGCGGCAGCACAAGCGCCGGAGACAGCCAGCGGCGAAATGGAAAGTCGCAGGCCGCAACCAGCCAGGCGGTGCCGATGCCGAAAAGTGCGGTCACGGCGCCGGTCAGGACCAGCAACCACAGGGTCTGCAGACCGGCCCGCGGCACCACATTCATCAGCATATGCTGCCAGTTCTCGCCATCGCCGGAAAAGCCGATGACAAAAATGGCAGCGATCGGCATGAACACCACGGCGGCAACGACCATAGCCGCCTTGGTGGCGGCGCCGATCCCGCCGCGGGCGGGCTTCATCCGAGGGGTGGCGAGCGGGCGCACGTCAGAGACCAATCTGTCTGTCCTTGCGAAAGCGAAACTGGGTTTTCTCTAGCCGAAAGGCCGCGCAAAGGAAACGGCCACCTTGGCCGCACCGCCATCCCGCCCAGTCTTCAGTTTTTGGCCGAGGACAGGCTTTCGCTGATCAGCCGAACACCGAGCCCACCCATCACGACGCCAGCCGCGCGGTCGACCCAGAGCTTGAAGCGCAGATAGACGGCCTGAGAGCGCCTGGCGGAAAACGCCAGCGCGACGATGGCGTACCAGCCGGCCTCGATGACGAAGATCGCCGGAGGCAGGATCAGCAGCGCCGCAGCCGGCGGACTGGCCGGCATCAGGGCCGCAAAAATGCTGGCATAGACCACGGCGGTTTTCGGATTGCTGATTTGGGTTGCGAAGGCGATTGCCAGGCAGGAGAGCGCCGAGCGGCCGTCATAGGTGCCGGTTCCGACATCGGCGACAGGCAGGCGTGCCCCCTGCCAGATCCGGATGCCGAGATAGACGAGATAGATGCCGCCAAGAACCTTGAGCGTCAGATAGAGCCAGGCCACCTGCTGCAGCAGGGCGGTCAAGCCCGCGAGCGCTAGCGTCGCAAAGAGCGCACCGCCCAGGCCCATGCCGATCGCGGCGGCAAGACCGTGTAGGCGAGAGCGCGAGACGGAGAGGCGTGACACGAGGATGAAACTCGGCCCGGGGCTCATCGCGCCGATCGCGATGGCGCCGAGAATGCTGAAAAGCGTGGCAGTGATCGTCAGGGTCATGGGCGCAGTCCTTCTGTCGGAGGAATTGCCCAGGCGCGCGGCGGTCGGGTTGGTCCGCGCTCCCCGATGGTGATCCATCTCCCTGCGCCAGTCACGCGGACAGCGCATCAGTCCTTTGATTCCGCCGAGATTGCAAGACCGTCAATCGGGATAGCCTGCCGCAAATGCAGTCGCCATTTGCGTCCGCTGGTTGTATTATGTCGCTCGATCCTCGGCTTGTCACGCAAGAGCCGACCATATGGGCTTTGATTGACAAGACCCCTTTCGCCGAAACTATATCGACTGGACAGCCGCTTACATTCTCCTTCCATCACCGTTCACAGAGAGATGAATGCATGGATGAATTGGCATGGATCGCGCACAGCGAAGTCGGAAGTGCTGTTCAGGGCTTCGATGGCGAGGGCCGTATCGCGTTCGTCGATGGCCCGTTTGCCGGGTTCATCGAGCGCGTCCCGGTGCGGCCGGGCATCGCTCTTTATCGCTCACGGGGCCGTTCGAGCCATGCGTGGACCCTGAAGGCGCAAGGGGATTCTCCGGCGGGCAATCTGGTTCTCGGCACCATGCTCGACGGGGCCGGCACGATCGACGCGAGCGGTAATACCAGACAGGTCTGGCACGAGCCGGGGCGTCCTTTTCTGCTCAGCCTTGCCGAACGTGACATCGCCTATAATCTGCAGGCCGGCCAGCATTGGAGCGCTGTGACACTGCTTCTGGAACCCGATGCGCTGGAGGCACTTGCGGTGCAGGATGGGGTTCCGCCGCTGGTGCGTGCCGTTCTGGACAATGGACGCTTGCCTGTTTCACGGGTGCTGGAAGGCAACCGCATGGTGGCCCGCTTGGCGCAGGATCTCTTGAGCCCCGTCTACATGGGCAGCATGGGCGCCCTTTGGCGCGAGAGCAGGGCGATGGAACTCCTGGCACATCAGCTCGATCACCTGGCGGATGGAGCGCCAATCGCTGCGGCGTTCACCCTGAGCGAACTTGCCCGCGTCCGTGACGCCCATCAGCAGCTGATAACGCAATTGCGCTGCCCTCCCAGCCTTGACGGGCTCGCCAATCAGGTGCGCTTGTCTCCGCGTCGCCTCAACCAGGCCTTTCGCCATCTCTATGGCATGACCGTCTTTGGGGCTTTGCTGGACGCACGGATGAAAGCTGCCTCTCGCCTGATGCGCGAGCGGACCGATCTGCCTTTGAAACATGTCGCCTGGATGGTAGGATACCGCCAGCTTTCCAACTTCGTCACCGCCTATCGCCGCCGTTTCGGTGTGTCGCCGGGACAGCACCGGCGCACCGACCGGATCGACTGACGTCGCTTGACGGCTTTGCGAACGGACACGCCATGGTCGGCACAAAGCAGTTCTTGGCCAGGACACGCTCGAAGGGCGGCGACCGGGCATGATGCGGCCTCTCCGTTCCGATGAATGACCGAGCAAAAGTTATGCGGGGCTGCAAATGATTATGCGGCTTTGATCGGCGTGTTGATCACGCCTGCAACCTGCGGGAAACAGTGCGCCATGTCTCTCTGGCCTGCGCCCGGGAGCGCGGCACGGCTGCGAGGGCGGCATCCATCAGGTGGCTCCACCGGTACACCTCCCGGATTGGCGTCGGTTCGGTTTCGTGCCGGCACACCTGACCGCCCTCGTGGGTCATTGGCGAAGGAATATCGATATGCAAGCGTTCATTCTCGCTCTTATTCTGCGCGCACAGGCCTGGCGTGACGGTCGGCGCAATCGCAATCGTTAAGCCATCGGCGGTGGCGATCAGGTCGTGATGCGGCGGTCCCGATCGATCCATGCCACCATACCGATGGCGCAACGGAGCGGCAGGCGCGAGATCTCCTCCCGATCATCGCGGCAACCTGTCGCTCCACCATTTCATGGTCGCCGCAGACTTGCATGCGGCTCAGCCGGTTTCCAAAAGCGCGGACTGCTGCGCGGCCGTCTCAATCTGCCAGCACCCTCGGCGAGGGGAAACTCACCTCGACCAGCGTACCTTCGTTCGGCGCGGACGAAATGGCAAAGCTTGCCCGGTTGGCGTCGACCATGGCCTTTGTCAGCGGCAGGCCGAGGCCGGTGCCGTCGCCGCGGTTGCGCGGGCTGCCGGTCGAGACCTGGCGGAACGGCTTCATCGCCTGTTCCAGTTCGGTGCGCGACATGCCGATGCCGGTGTCGCGGATCCTCAGCGCCACGCTGCCATTGGCTTCATAGGCCGTCGAGACGATGATCTGGCCGCCGGACGGAGTAAACCGGATGGCATTGGCCAGGATGTTCAGCACGATCTGCTTGATCGACCGACTGTCGGCCACGACATTCGGCACAGCCTGCGACAGGGCGGTGCGAATGATCACGCGCTGGCTGTTGGCCTGTGGCTGGATGATCGACACGGCTGCCTGCACGGTCTCGTTGAGGCCGACCGCGGCAAAATCGAGGTCCATCTCGCCGGCTTCGATCTTGGAAATGTCGAGCAGGTCGTTGACGATGTCGAGCACATGGCGGCCCGAGCGCACGATGTCATGGGCATATTCGCCGTAGCGCGGATGGCCGACCGGGCCGAAATGCTCGTTCGCCATCATGTCGGCAAAACCGATGATCGCATTCAGCGGCGTGCGGATTTCATGGCTGACCCGGGCGAGGAAGTCGGTCTTGTGCGCATTGGCGGTTTCGGCCGCCCGCTTGGCGTTGCGCAGCTCTTCTTCGGTGCGCTTCCACTGGGTGATGTCGCGGATGACCACGCAGAAACCGTTCGACGAGCTCAGCTTGCCGATCGTCATGAACAGCGGCAGGAAGCCGCCGGAGGCCTCGCGGCCGATCACTTCGCGGCCGTCGTTCAGCACGCTCGCCACGCCATGGCCGGCAAGGCCGCTCAGATAGTCGAGGATCGACTTCTGGCTTTCATGGGCAAACAGCATGACAAACGGTTTGCCGCGCGTTTCCATGTCGTCGAAATTGAACAGCGCGCTGGCGGCCCGGTTCATCGAGCGGATATCGCCATCGGCATCGAGGATCACCACGCCATCGGTTGCGGTCTCCAGGATCGAGCGCATTTCCTCGACTTCGACCCTCAGGCGCGCAGCCTCTCCAGCCTGGGCTGCTGTCATCTCCGGCAGCGCGTGGACCGGCGCCGGGCGGGTCGCTTCCGGTTGCACGATCAATGCCAGCATCAGCGCGCTGGCGTCGTCGAAGCGCACCGACTGCAGGCGGGCGGTCACCGGCACCAGCGTATCGTCGGCCCGGACTGCCACGACCCGGCTGGACTGATCACCGTTGCTGTCGAGATCCTGGCGCTGGATCAATGCGTCGAGGCCGCCGGATTGTTCGAGTTCGTCCAGGGAGGCATAGCCGGTTAGCGAGAAGAATTCCGGATTGGCATGGATCAGCCGGTCGCCGACATGCACGAGCAGCGCCACCGGCATCAGGTCGACGATCTCGGCCGTCAGGCTTTTTTCCCTCTTCAGCGGCAGGCCTTCAAGCAGGGCTGCTGCCGGCTGCACGCGCTCTTCGCGCGGCGCATCGGCTTCGTCTGCCGGTGCTGAAGATGGTGCTGTTGTCACGGATGTCGACGGTATTTCTGCGGTGGCCGCTGCCGGGACATCGGCAGCATCGGGCTCCGGCGCGATGTCGCTTGTCTTTGCCTGCTGGCTTTCACTCAGCGATTCTTCGACCTTGGCACGCAGGCCCATCGGGTCGAGCTTGCGGCCGATCTCGCGGAATGCGGCCTGTTCGCCGGGAGAAAGGCCGTCACGGTTGCGCGTGCGGTGCTCTTCCAGCTGGACGATTTTCTGCGGTCTGGCGACCGGGCGAACCGGCTCCATGATGCGCAGCACCGGCGGCTCGACGGATCGGAACGGAGCCGACGGGATCAGGCTGAGCGGCTTTGTCAGGTCCTCGGCATCGGCATCGGTATCAGGCTCAATCACCTCGTTTGCCGTGTCTCCGGTCTGACGGTCGTCCGCAATATGATCCTCGGGCGCGCCGCCATCGATGTCGCCGGCCTTCGCCAGTTCCTCAACCGCGTCGTCAGCCGCCTCGGCTTCCGTGAACTCTGCCGGGGCCTCATCGAGCGCTTCGGCCTGCGTTTCGAGAAATTCCGGCGTCTCGTCTTCGAACTGGTAGGCGCGGAACTCGTCCTCGTCTTCCTCTTCCTCAACGGTCGTTTCAGGGGCAGCGCTCGCAAACACCGCCGGCGCATCCGCAACGATTGCGGCCTCGGGTGGCTGCGGCACGAAGGTCAGGCCGGTGGCATGCGGGTCCTCGACCGCATCGCCGACGCGCACGATGCCGAAGCCGCGGAAGCCGTCGAAATCGCGATTGCGCGTATAGGTCGGCAGGGCGGCCAGATCGACGGGAACCATCAGGCTGGTACCTTCGGCCGGCCAGTAGATCGTCTTGCCGGACCAGGTGTCGCGCTTTTTCAGCAATTCGCCGATCTTGCCGTCGGGGTCGAGATTGAACAGGGCGGCGAGATCGGAAAAGGCTACGCCGTTGATATCGGCCGCATGTGGGCCGACGGCCTCGGCGAATTCGCCCGACACCTCGCTGAAGCGGCCCTCGGCATCGATCTTCCAGACAAAACGCGAGGCGCGGCGCGCACGCGAGAAGACGAAGGGACCGTCTTGCGAGACTTGCGAGTTTTGCGGGTCTTCGGTCGCGACGACCGGGGGCTCGCTCGTGTCGGCGGGCACCGGTTCGGCCGCAATCGGCCCGCCCGGCAGATCCGCCGGTGAAGGTACGAAGACCGTGTCGTTCGACGCAAGGGCGCCGGAATGCTCTGCCGTTTCGACGGCTTCCGCAAAGGCTGCTTCTTCACGCGACGCGTCGTCCGCCGCGATCTCGGTCGCCAGAGCGACCGGCGGCGCGTCTGCCGCTTCGACTTCGATGCCGACTTCGGTTTCGCTTACCGTGTTGCTTTCCACGTCGCTTTCCACATCGCTTTCCGCGTCGCTTGCCATGCCGGCAGCCTCGTCACCGATCAGCGGCTCCGCCAGATCCTCAGCAACACCCTCGCCAACATCGTCCACGACGGCCTCGGCCTGGGCGTAGCCTTCAGCCTCGATTTCATCGGCAGGCATGTCGGATGCCGCATCGCCAATAACATCGCCAACAACATCATCAGCGGTCGTCACTTCGGCGGGCGTCGCAACGTCGCCGGACAGTTCATCACCATAGCTCTCGACGGAGCCAAGCGCGTCGGCTTCGATTTCCTCGGCCGAGACCTCGATTTCCTCGATCGTGCCGATCGCGGCAATCACGCTGTCGAAGGGTGCCGAGGCAAAGCCGCCCGTGTCGGCGGCCGCAGGCAGCGCATCGATGGCCTCGGCGCGGGCGGTTTCTGCGCCGATGTCCGTGGCGCTGTCTTGCGCTGGCATTTCGGCATCCACGAAGGACGTCGCCGCAACCGGTTCGAATGCCGCTGGGCTGGCCATGTCTTCGGCGATCGCCACAGGCTCCGGTGCGACGGCTTCGTCGATGGCAGGCATCGAGTTGGAAGGCATCGAGTTGGAAGGCATGTCGCCGGCAGTCGCTTCCGCGGCAATCTCTTCTGCAGACGTCTCTTCCACGGCAGGCACCGCGGTGACCGGCTGCGCCGGGGCGGGCTCGGGAGCGGTAAATTGCTCCACCACCGTCTCTTCGACGACGGCAGCCTGCACGACTGCTGCTTCCACGATCGCTGCTTGCGCCACCTCTACCGGCCTAACCTCCACTTGTGCGGCAGGCTCGGCAAAATCGGCGCTCGGGTCCATCTGGCCGAGAATGGTCTCGACGGCAAACAGCAGATGCAGCGCCGGCGCGTCCGAGATCTTGCCGATCGCCGCCGGCAGATAGCCACGGCCTGTCGGGATCGGCCGCTTGACCAGACGGTCGCTCTCGCTCGATGTCAGCTTGACCAGAGTCCGGGCCGTATGCGGTGTAATGCCGAGAGCGGCGAACTGGCTGGACGAGGCCACGACGTGGCCGTCGCCGTCGAACACTGCCATATGCGTGTCGGGATCGTCGAAGCCGGCCATCAGTTCCTGCGCCAGATCGACGAGGCTTGATGGCTTGCCGATCGGCGGGATCGCCACCAGCACGACCGGCTCGCCGCGTCTGATTTCCACGAGTTCGGCCACCGCCGTCACCGGCACCTTCTGGAAGCCGGAGGTGATGCGCAGCATCAGGCTGCGGCTGTCGCCGGTCTTTGCCAGTTGCCGTGCCGCCGCCTCGATCTGGCGAAACGTCACGTCGCTGCGGTTCGGCCCTTCCTCGAGAAAATCATAGATCGAGGCGCTGCCGAAGAAGCGCGCGCCGGCGCCATTGGTCCACAATACCCGTTCCAGTTTCGGCGAAAACACCATCAGCGCTTCGCCGCGCGAAAGCCGCGGGCGGATCTTGTCGTTCACGGCGACATCGATGAATGGGTATTGGGCTGGCATCAGCGGACCTGTCGTTTCCATTGCCTTCAGGCACAAATTAACAGATTTTTAATAGCTAGCGAGGCCCCCCGGGTCCAGCAATGCGGTTTTGTTTCGGAAGGTAAGGTTAATCCGCAAGCATGTTCGAAGGGAAAATTTCATATTGCAGTGCACAATAATATTGCAATGCACCATCGGTAATGCTATATCAGCAACATCAGTGCAAAAGAGGGGTCCGCAAAAACCCCACCAGATGAGGAAATGCGATTATGACCAAGGATATCTTCTCTTTCACCGCCTTCGACCCGTCCAAGGTGCAGGAAAGCCTCCGCGACTTCGCCGAAAAGGGCGCAGCCCAGTCGAAGGACGCTTACGCCAAGCTGAAGACCGCGACCGAAGAAGCCACCAAGACCGTTGAAGCCACCGTGCAGACCGCCCAGGCCGGCACCGTCGAGATCGGCCTCAAGGCCATCGACGCGCTGCGCACCAATGCCGAAATGTCGCTCTCGCACATGGAAGCGCTGCTCGGCGTCAAGTCGGTTGCCGAACTCGTCGAACTGCAGACCTCCTTCATCCGCAAGCAGGCTGAAGTGACGGTCGAACAGGCCAAGTCGATCCAGGAAACCGCCAAGAAGGTCGCCGAAACCGTGACCAAGCCGGGCAAGGACGCCGCCGAAAAGGTCATGTCGACCTTCAAGGCCGCCTGATCCAGCCGATCGGGCGATTTCATCGCTTGAAATAATTCTGAAGGGTCGGGCAGTGATGCCCGGCCCTTTTCACATCCCCCAGCCGTTTTCGCATAGCCGGGCCTTTTCACATTCGATGCAGAAAAGGCTTGAAAAAGATTCCGTCTGCTCGTATGTGACCCCTCGACGGCGTCAGCGACGCAGTCATGTGCGGTTGTAGCTCAGTTGGTTAGAGCGCAGGTTTGTGGCACCTGAGGTCGGAGGTTCGAGACCCCCCAACCGTACCATTTTTTCCCACGAAAATTTTGAGTGTTTGAGGTCAGCTTGCTGTCGCTTTCCGCGCGAAATTGGAATTTTGACACGCAAACAAAACGGAACTCATTTTTCCGACTGCTCCGCAAGGCACCTAGTTAGCTACTTTGAACGTCGAGAAACACTTCCACAAACATAAGCCGAGGCGGCATCGAGATTCAGCGAAGTCGTCCTACGACAGCATGGAAAACTGGTGTGCCTAGTAGTCGAAAAAGGTGGATTACAGATACGAGGTAGGTTGACCCGCCACGCTGTACTTTTTGCAAAGAAACATGGTGCAGCCGACCGGGCTGCGGGGGCTGAACCGCTAAATCACCACCGATCCAGTACCGGAACGCACCATTTGTCTTGCCATTGATCAAGTCCAGCAACATCGGCGCGAACGCGCTGCCATGATATGCGTAGGCGTAAGAATGTCCGATCTTGGCTAGAAAACGCGCGAACGTATAGGGATTTATCTGACCTACGTAAGTTGCGACCGTGCGCTTTTCCGTTGTCGGAATTGTTGGTGCGGGGCCGATTGACCAATGTTTCCAAGGCAACGGTTCAAATTTCGGAACCCCCCGCAAAAAACCAGCTTGATCCATCATAAGTGCATGAAACCGCCAAGGGAAATCCTTTGGCTGGACAGTGGCGTCTTGTCTTGCCGCATCCTCAAATGTTCCGTCCTCTGAAAAACTCTGATGGAGCTTAAATTCCGTCAGGCGGTCTTTTTTGTTACGGGTCTTCACATTCAATGCCGTCCGTATGTGGATCATTTGCTTTCGGAGAACATCATTCTCGATATCGCGTGTGATCTCGGCGCAAGGGATGCAACTGGACGCCGGCAAAACGAGTGAGTTCCCGGCCAATCCATACGGAACAATATGTTCATCCGTCATTTTGCCATCAGTGGTTCCGCAATAAATGCAGTGGCCTACCGGTCCGAACTTCACCGGACGCGTAACGATGTTGTCGAGTCGATCAGTTGCCATAGTTGGCTACATAGCACAGCTCAGCAAATTGCAGTTGGCCTACGTTTCAAAAGCAGCAGGTTGAATATGACGTGCGCGTTGAGAACAAGGCCGCATCGGGATATCCAAAGCTCACCGCATTAAAACTTGTCGCGTTGGCTGCTTGTGAAGACCTGGCGGTTGCCCAACCCAAACGTCAAAGGCTTAACTCCCCCTCAAGCCGCCTCCAGCACCGTCACAACAATCCGCTTGCCAAGTGCCTGCAGCGCGTCCTGCAGCGGGCCGAGTTTCGACCGGTGGTCGGGGTCGAGAAGCCGGCGGGCCTCGTTCTCGGTCTTGCCAATCCGGCGGGCGAGTTCACGTTTGGATATGCCGGATTCCTTGAAAGACTGGATCACCGCCAGTTTCACCGCGTCTTCGGCATCGAGAGCCACCGGTTCGCCGATCAAGGTGACCGGTAACGGCAGGGAACGGCCTTCCTGAAGGATGCCCCTGAGAGCCAGGCTGAGCGCCTCGCGGGCGCTGGCCAAGGCCTCGGCTCTGTCTTCGCCATGCGTAATGGCTTCCGGCACGTCCGGGAAGGTGACGAGGAAACCGCCATCGGGGTCGGCTTCCAGTTCTGCGAAATAGACATATTGCATCAACTGAGCACTCTTCTGCTTGAGAGCCGCGATGAGGCTCTTTGGTCGGTGATCGTGGGCAGACGCTATTCGATACCGAGCTGCTTCTTGATCAGTCTGACATAGCCAGGGGTAAGTTCGCCTGACTTCACGGTCGTAAAACGGCCGTCATAGTTCACCCGGTAGTGCGAGCCTTTACCCTTGTCTTCGAACACTTCGAAATGCCTGCCCTGATCCTTGGCCAGCTTGCGAAGCTCTCTCAGCAACTGCTCGCGTTTCATCCTGTCGCTCCGAAGAAGTATGCGCACAAAAATGTGCGCAATTCAAGCGCGACAGCTTCCCTTGACTAAAATGCATAAGATGGCGCGCCATCGCGCCAGGATACATGATGATCACTGAAATGCACCCAAGGATTGCATCACGTTGACAATACGGGCGAGCGGCCGCCATCACCTCACCAAACGAAAAACCCCGCCATGTTACCATGACGGGGTTCCCCTCATTCCCAATTCCACCAGCCGCTTACGCCAGCGTGACGTCCTTCACCCAGCCATGGCTGTCGGCGACCGTGCCGCGCTGGATGCCGGTCAGCTGGTTGCGCAGCTTCTCGGTTTCCATGCCGGTGCCGGCATTGCCGATGACAAATTCGCCGCCGGCATGGCGGACCGTGCCGATGGCGGCAACGACGGCGGCGGTGCCGCAGGCAAAGGCCTCGCGCAGCTTGCCGCTGGTCGCGTCATTCTGCCATTCCTCGAACGAATAGGGGCGCTCGACGACGTTGAGGCCGTTTTCCGTCGCCAGCTTGATGATCGAGGCGCGGGTGATGCCGGGCAGGATCGTGCCGGCGAGCGGCGGGGTGACCACGCTGCCGTCATTCATCACGAAGAACACGTTCATGCCGCCCAGTTCCTCCACCCAGCGATGCTCGGCCGCATCGAGGAAGACGACCTGGTCGCAGCCGCGCTTAGTGGCTTCGGCCTGGGCGAGCAGGCTGCCGGCATAGTTGCCGCCGCATTTGGCAGCCCCGGTGCCGCCGGGACCGGCGCGGGTAAAATCTTCCGAGACCCACAGCGTCACCGGCTTGCCGCCGCCCTTGAAATAGGGGCCGACCGGCGAGGCGATGACGCAGAAGATATACTGGCGCGACGGGCGCACGCCGAGAAAGGTCTCGCTGGCGAACATGAAGGGGCGCAGGTAGAGGCTGCCTTCGCCTTCCGGCACCCATTTGGCGTCGATCTTCACCAGCTCTTCGACCGCCTTGAGGAACAGGTCCTCCGGCACATCCGGCATCGCCATGCGCGCCGCCGACTTGTTGAAGCGGCGGGCGTTTTCTTCCGGGCGAAACAGGGTGATGCGGCCGTCCGGCGTGCGATAGGCCTTCATGCCCTCGAAGATTTCCTGGGCATAGTGCAGGACGCTCGCGGCCGGGTCGATCTGGAAGGGCGCGCGCGCCTTGACCTCGGCCGAATGCCAGCCCTTGTCGATGTCCCACTGGATCACGGTCATATGGTCGGTAAACAGCGTGCCGAAGCCGAGGTTTTCAAATGCCTTCAGCCGCTCGGCTTCCGCCATCGGATGGGCATTCGGCGTGATCGTGAAGTCGAGCAATGCGGTATCTGTGGTCATGGGGAGCCTGTGCTGGATAATTCGACTATGCCGTCGGCCATGCCCGCATGCTGCGACATGATCCGGAAGCCGTGGTTTGTGCGGTTCCGGGCGGTTTTGTCAACTGAAACCCGCAGGTGCAGCGCAGCAATCGCGCGCCGAAGCCGGCCTTCGGATCAGGCAAGCAGGACCGATGCGAGAAACCACAGGCCGCAGGCGGCGATCAGACCACCGAGCCCGCGCACCAGCCGGCCGCCAAGCAGCGGCTTCAGCCCGTAGCCGACGCCGATGCCGAGCACATGGATGACGCCGGTCGACACGACGAAGCCGACGGTAAAGGCCGCAGGATCGGTGGCGCGCGGCACCAGCACGCCATGCGGAATGCCATGCAGGATGGCAAAGGCCGAGACGAGCACAAGCGCTGCCCATTCCGGCGCCTGCCACTGCGCGGCAATCACCGCGCCCAGCACCAGCACCGAGACAGCGATCCCGACCTGGACGATCTCCGTCGGCAGCAGGCCGAGCATGCCGAGCACGCCGCCGATGCACATGATCAGCGGAAAGGTCGCCGGCAGCGACCAGACCGAGCGGCCGCCCATCTGGGCGCCCCAGAGCCCGACGGCGAGCATCGCCAGGAAATGATCGGGACCGGCCAGCGGATGGCCAAAACCGCTGCCGAAGCCGCCCAGCGGCCCGTCCATCACATGCGCTTCGGCGATCGAGGGCAGGGCAAGCAGCAGGGCGGCCGGCAGCAATGCCTGCAGCAGGCCGGTCGTAAACGGGGTGCGTGTCATGGGTCGATGCGGGCGGTTCATGATTGTCTCCGGTCGAAGGCGGGCAGGCGCCGGCACGGCATTCTCCGCCCCTTGCTCTACCGTCATCGGCGATTCGGTTATAGTGGTGACGAAGCCATGATGCGCTGCCGCCGTCGTCCCGATTTTGCCTCAAAGCTGCGTTTGTGCTGTGAGGCGCAAGGCGGTCCGCCGCGATACCGGCAAAACTGCGTATCGATTCTGTCAGCCGAGATGTGTAGCAATAGAGACATGCAGCGCCGCAGCCACGCCCGTTCTAGACCGAAGCGTTCCACCCACCATGTCAGCCAACCGACCCAGCCAACCGACCTAGCCAAGCGATCCAGTAAGCTTATCCAGTCAGTTAATCCACCGTCTTTCCACCGTTTGGAGACCGAATTCATGTCGCGCCAAGTTTCTCGCTCCCGCCTGTCCATCGCTGCCGCAGCCGCCGTGCTTCTTGCCATGCCGGGTCTGGCCGAGGCGCATATCCTGACCGGTGAGGCGGGTGGCTTCCTGCATGGTTTCGAACATCCGCTGTCGGGCCTCGACCATCTGCTCGCCATGTTCTGCGTCGGTCTCTGGGGCGCGCAGATGGGTGGGCGTTCGGTGTGGTCGCTGCCGATCGCCTTCCCGCTAATCATGGTCGCAGGCGGCATGATGGGCATTGCCGGCGTGCCACTGCCGGGCGTCGAAAGCGGCATCGCGCTGTCGATCGTCGTCCTGGGCGCGGCCATTGCTCTGGTCTGGCGGCCGCCGGAACTGCTCGCCCTGTCGGTCATCGGCGTTTTTGCGATTTTCCATGGCTATGCCCATGGAGCGGAACTGCCCAATGCGACCGATCCGGCCGATTACGCTATCGGCTTCGTCGTCGCCACCGGCCTGATCCATCTGGCCGGCATCGCCGTCGGTCTCGGCTTCCAGCGCCTGCGCGAAGGCAATCTGTCGCGCGCGCTCGGCGGGCTGATCGGCATTGGCGGCCTCTATTTCCTCATTGCCTGATGCCGGTTGAACCGGTGTGAGCAGGGCACATGGGGCAGATTTTGCAGATTAAGCAAAAATCCGGATGGGCGCTGCTGGCCGTCGGTGGCGTCTGTCTGCTGGCAACGCTGGCGCTCGATCTCGCCGCCGGCCGCAGCTGGCTTCTGGCCGGATTGTGCGCGGCTGAGCGTCTCCTGCCGCTGTTCGGGCTCGGCCTGCTGATCGGCCAGCTGCCCCGCCCGGCCAAAACGGCGGCGGCACTCCTGCTTGTTGCCGGTGCCCTTTTCGGGCTTGTCTTTCGCGAACAGATCTATCTGCTCATCGCGCCGATCCCCGGGGCGGCGGCCAATCTGTTCATGACAGGGCCGCTCGCCTGCGTGCTGACCGGACTGGCGCTGGTTCTGCCGCGCCCTGCACGGCCTCGTCTGGCCTTGCCACTGATCCCCGTCGTGGGAGCCGCCATCGCGATATCGACGCGGCTTGGCGACCCGACGCTCTACGCGCCGCATTACCTGCCGGCAGCGCTGCTGGCGCAGTTCTGGTTCATCGCCGCCGTTGCGCTGCCGGTCGGCCGTTTCGACCCGCCCTGGCTTTCGATCGGCAGCCGCATCGTCGCAAGCTGGATGATCGCCATCGGCCTGCTCTACGGCGGCGCCTACCTGGCCGCCAAGGACAAGAGCCTGACACCGCCGCCCTTTGCCGTGCTGCAGGGCGAGGGCGCTCTTTTCGGCTTCGATCCGGTTTTGCCGGCGCTCGACGCGGAGGGAAGCGCGCTATGAGGCACCCTGTGAAACATCGCGCCATCCTTGCCGGACTGCTCGCAATCACGAGCCTGCTCTGCGTAGCGCCGGCCTTCGCCCATCCGGACATGGCGGTGACGGCGCGTGTGCTGTTCGACATCCGTGCCGGCAGGCTGACCGGCATTGCGCAATTGCTCTCCTTCGATGCGGCGACCAGCGCAAGGCTGCTTGCCCGCGTCGATTCCGATCGCGATGGCGCGCTGGATCCGGAAGAAGCGGATGCCCTGACCACCGAGATCACGACCAGCCTGGGCACGCATGGCTTCTTCACCGAAATACGGATCGCCGACAGATCTGTCGCACTCGCTGCGCCCGTCGCCGCCGACACAAGCATGCAGAGCGGCCATATCGTGCTGCGCATGGCCTTTGCCGTTCCGCAACCAGCCATGCTGCAGGATGGCGCACGGCTGGAGCTGATGCTGCGCGACCGCGACCTGACGCTCGCCTTTCGCTTCGCACGGGTTCAGCCGTTGATCCTGCGCGGCGATCAGGGGCGTTGCAGCACGGCGATCGCGCCGAAGCCCGATGCGGCCTATTTCGGCGGTCTGGTCACGCCGGACGTGGCCGTTCTGACCTGCCGTTGAAAGCTTAGCTGAAGATCGCCCGATCCACTTCGACGGCCTCTTGGAGAAACTGCACCACGGCGCGCACGCGCGCCAGGTCGCGAGCGCTTTCGTGATAGGTGGTCCAGTAGGCGCGTTTCAGGCTGATCTCCGGCAGCGCCCGGACGAGAGTGTCATGCTGGCGTGCGATATAGCTGTGCAGGATGCAGATCCCGGCGCCGGCCAGCACCGCTTCCGTCTGGCCGATGGCCGAGGATATCTCGAAGCCGGCATTCCAGTCGCGCATCACCTCGCCGGTAAAATTCAGCGACGGCGTGAAGATCAGGTCTTCGACATAACCGATGCGGCGATGGTTCTTCAGGTCTTCGGCCGTTGCCGGCAGGCCATGCGCTTCGGCATAGGCCCGCGATGCATAGAGCCCGAGCGTGTAGTCGACCAGCTTCGAGGACACGAGCCGCCCCTGGTCCGGCCGCTCCAGCGTCACCGCGATATCGGCCTCGCGCTGTGACAGCGAGAAGGAGCGCGGCACCGGCACCAGCTGGATCTTCAGCTCCGGATGTTGCTCGATCAGTGTGCCGAGCCGTGAAGCTAGGAAGAACACCCCGAACCCGTCCGGTGCCCCGATGCGGACGGTGCCGGCAACCCGTGCATCCGTCCGCCCGAGGCGCGCCTGTACCTCCAGCATCTCGGTCTCCATGCGCTCCGCCGACGTGAGGAACGCTTCGCCCTCCGCCGTCAGCTCGCAGCCATTGGTGCGGCGGATGAACAGCCGCGTCTTCAGCGCCGTCTCCAGCGCGGTCAGCCGACGTGACAGCGTCGCGTGGTTGAGGCTAAGCCGGCGCGATGCAGCCAGGATCTGGCCGGAGCGCGCTACGGCGAGGAAGATACGGACATCGTCCCAGTTCATCGCCTATTCCATCTTGCTGCGCATTAATACCGGATCGACTTCGACAAGCCGCAGGGCTTTGACCATGCCGGATGTCAGGCTTTTGTATGTGAGAAAATGCGGCGTTTGCAGATGGGCCTCGTAGTCCCCTTGGCTGGCATAGACTTCGAGGATGCGGATCTGGGTCGGATCATCCCGGAGCGCAACCGCATTCAGCATCAGCACGCCCGGTTCTATGGCAACGGAAGCCTCGATCTCCTCGGCCAGCAGCAGACGATAGGCCTCCAGCTGGTCCGCATCGATCTCCAGTTCGGCCATTCTGACGATATGGGTGCGGGGCGCTTCGCTCATGTCACGGTTCCGGCAATCAGTGTGCTTGCATCAAATTTTGCACAGCAGGCGCCAGATTAATAGCGCTGGCCTGTTAAATTTGAAGTGCTGATTCCCGATCAGGCGGTGTCCTGCCCAGCCTTGGAACTCCTTGGTGATGTGACATCATGGTCTGGACCCTGGCAAACCCGCGTCGAGTCCGAGAAGCGCCATGCGGGTTTCGAAACTGTCGGCAATGTCCGACAGGCGGATGGTCGCAAAGCGTGACAGCAGCAGGGCCTCCGCCTCGCGCTTTGCATCCTCGAGCGCGTCGCTCACGGCGATCTCGACCAGGCAACCGGCATGGTCCGAGGAGGTGACTAGGCAGAAGAGGTCCGGCCGCTCCAGCGCGTCATAGACATCGAGCAGGGTAATATCTGAAAGCGGTTTCGTCAGCCGCCAGCCGCCGCCATGGCCTTTTTCCGACTGCACGTATCCGCGCTCACGCAGGCCCGCCATCGTCCGGCGCACGACGACGGGATTGGTGTTGAGCATCTTGGCGATCATCTCCGATGTCATGCTGTCGGCATGGCGGTCGAGATGGATCAGCACATGCAGCATGCGCGACAGCCGTGTGTCACCTCGCATCGGTCTATCCTCCTGGGGGCTTGCGTGTATCAGTTAGCGCAAAGCGCCTTATGCAACAAGCGGAGTTACATCACTTGACGGCGGACGCTTCCGTAACTTATGAAAGTACGTAACTTGAAAAGATACGTGAAAGGGAGCCTGTCATGAAATTCGATGCAATCGTCGTCGGGGGAAGCTTCGCCGGCCTGTCGGCAGCCATGCAGCTGGTGCGCGCCCGAAAACATGTGCTGATGGTCGATGCCGGTCGTCCGCGCAATCGTTTCGCCGCGACATCGCATGGCTTTCTCGGCCAGGACAATCGCCGTCCGGCCGATATCCGTGCCGAGGCACTTGCGCAGCTTGGCCGCTATCCGACTTTCACACTGTGGCAGGACGAGGCGCTGACGGCAGAGCGCCGTATCGGCGGTTTTCATCTCGAACTGGCCGAACATGGCCGTGCCGAAAGTACGGTCCTTGTCCTTGCGCTGGGCGTCGAGGACACGCTGCCGGCGATACCAGGCCTCGCCGAACGCTGGGGCAGGAGCGTTCTGCATTGCCCCTATTGCCATGGCTTCGAGATCGGTGGCGGCCCTATCGGCATCCTCGCCTCGTCGCCGCTCGCCGCGCACCAGGGTGGACTGCTGCCGGATTGGGGCAAGACCACCATGTTCGTCGAGCCGGGGGCGACCTTCGACGAGGAATTGTCCGCAATGCTTTCGGCACGCGGCGTTGCGATGGAAACCGAACGGGTTGTCGAACTGCTGGGCGAGGGGCAGGGCCTGCAGGGTGTCCGCCTCGCCGATGGACGCATGGTCGAGGTGCATGCCCTCTTCGCCCAGTCCAGGATTGCCATCGCCTCGCCGCTCGCCAGCCAACTCGGGCTGGAGCTGGAGGAAGGTCCTCAAGGGTTCCACATCAAGGCCGAGATGGGCCGCACCAGCCTGCCCGGCGTTTTTGCCGCCGGCGATGCCGCGAGCCCCATGCACAATGCCACGCTCGCCAGTGCCGCCGGTGTCATGGCCGGCATCTCGGCCCACCGCGCACTGATCGAAGCATCCTTATGGGGATGAGACCTTTGCAAATCATGCGAGCTACGATTTACGCACAACGGATGCGGTAATCATCGCGTTGATTTGTGCAAATCAAAGCGCATACTGCCTCCATAACAATTCAGGAGGACACCCATGTATCAGGTAGGCCATTTCATCGGCGGCAAGCATGTCGCCGGCACCTCGGGTCGCAAGCAGCCGATCTACAATCCGGCAACCGGCGAAGTGCAGGGCGAAGTGTCGCTCGCCAGCGCCGAGGAGCTAAACGCCGCGGTCGAGAACGCCAAGGCGGCCCAGATCAAGTGGGCCGCCACCAATCCGCAGCGCCGCGCCCGCGTCTTCATGAAGTTCGTCCAGCTCTTGAACGACAACATGGATAGCCTGGCCGAAATCCTGTCGCGCGAGCATGGCAAGACCATCGAAGACGCCAAGGGTGACATCATCCGCGGTCTCGAAGTCTGTGAATTCGTCATCGGCATCCCGCATCTGTCGAAGAGCGAGTTCACCGAAGGCGCCGGTCCGAACATCGACATGTATTCGATCCGTCAGGCGGTCGGCATCGGCGCTGGCATCACCCCGTTCAACTTCCCGGCCATGATCCCGATGTGGATGTTTGCGCCCGCCATCGCCTGCGGCAACGCCTTCATCCTGAAGCCCTCCGAGCGCGACCCGTCTGTTCCGATCCGTCTTGCCGAACTGATGATCGAGGCAGGTCTCCCGGCCGGCATCCTCAACGTCGTCAATGGCGACAAGTCGGCCGTCGACGGCATCCTGACGCATCCGGACATCTCGGCCGTCTCTTTCGTCGGCTCGACCCCGATCGCGCGTTACGTCTATGGCACGGCGGCGATGAACGGCAAGCGCGCCCAGTGCTTCGGCGGCGCCAAGAACCACATGATCATCATGCCCGACGCCGATCTCGACCAGGCCGCCCAGGCCCTGATGGGTGCCGGCTACGGCTCGGCCGGCGAACGTTGCATGGCGATCTCGGTCGCCGTCCCGGTCGGCGAAGACACGGCAAACCGCCTGATCGAAAAACTGACCCCGATGGTCGAGAGCTTGCGCATCGGCCCCTATACCGATGACAAGGCCGATCTCGGCCCTGTGATCACCAAGGAAGCCCGCGAGCGGATCCTTGGCCTGATCGACAGCGGCGTCGAGGCAGGTGCCAAGCTCGTCGTCGACGGCCGGGATTTCAAGCTGCAGGGCTACGAGAACGGCAACTTCGTCGGCGGTTGCCTGTTCGACAACGTCACCCCAGACATGGACATCTACAAGACCGAAATCTTCGGTCCGGTCCTCTCGGTCGTCCGCGCCAAGACCTACGAGGAAGCGCTCGATCTGCCGATGAAGCATGAATACGGCAATGGCGTCGCGATCTATACGCGCGACGGTGATGCCGCTCGCGACTTTGCCAGCCGCATCAATATCGGCATGGTCGGCATCAACGTGCCGATCCCGGTTCCGCTCGCCTACCATTCGTTTGGTGGCTGGAAGTCGTCCTCCTTCGGCGACCTCAACCAGCACGGCACGGATTCGATCAAGTTCTGGACCCGCACCAAGACGGTCACCAGCCGTTGGCCGTCCGGCATCAAGGACGGCGCCGAATTTGTCATGCCGACGATGAAGTAAGCAGCGTCACAGGCGAAGATCCGCGCCACTCTGCCGCAAGGCGGGGTGGCGTTTGCTTGCCGGGCAATAGTGATTGCAATAGTCTTTCCCGAACTGGGGAGGGCGGAAATGGCACGATCGAAGATTCACACAGGCGGCTGCCTATGTGGCGCGCTGCGCTTTGAGGCGGACGCACCGGCCGCAAGGCCGCATACATGTTCCTGCAAGATGTGCCAGCGCCATACCGGTGCCCTGACCGCCACCTGGGTCGAGTTCCCTCGCGATGCCGTGCGCTGGGTGGGGCAGGGCGGTGCACCGGCGGTCTGGCGTTCATCGGACATCTCGTCGCGCGCATTCTGCAGCCAGTGCGGTTCGTCGCTGGGCGCCGTCGACGACGCGCCCACCATCGCTTTGCTTCTCGGCTGTTTTGATCGGCAGGGAAGTATCGAACTGCGCCCGACCTTTCATTCCTATACAAGCACGCGACCCAAATGGTGGTGCGTCGAGATCCGCTAAGCCAGACGGGATTGGCTTCGTCGCAGTGTCGAAGCGCACTTGAGTGTCACCGCCGGGCATGCTCAGTGGCATTTGCGCGCGTCCCGGGGATAAGGGAGAGCGTCTAGGTGATCAGCTAAGGGACATTTCATGCAACAAGCAGTCTTCGGCCGGGCAGCCAACCTGAAGCGCGGCGATTTCCGCGGCAGTGCCGGCGAATATTTCGGCATCTGGATCGTCAATGTTCTTCTGACGATCGTCACCCTCGGCATCTATTCCGCCTGGGCCAAGGTCCGCCGCAATCGCTATTTCTATGGCAATAGCTTCGTTGACGATCACTCGTTCGAATACCATGCGCGCGGTATGCAGATCTTCATCGGCCGGGCCATCGTGTTCGCCTATATCATTCTCTACAATATCGTCCTGACATTCATGCCGTTTGTCGGCATTGCGCTTGGCGTGCTGATGCTGCTGCTTTTGCCGTGGATCGTCATGCGCAGCCTGCGCTTCAACGCACGGGTGACCAGCTATCGCAACATTCGCTTCGATTTTACCGGCAAGACCTGGGGCGCCTTTGTCGCCATCATCATCGGCGGCATCGTAGCCCTGTTTTCGTTCGGCATTCTGGCACCCTTCGCCAGTCGCTGGCTCTATCGTTACATTTTCAACAACCTGCGTTATGGCGATCGTCCCTTCTCCACCGATCCGAAGATCGGCAGCCTCTACCGCGTCTGGCTGCCGGCTTTCCTGATCATGATCGTCGGCATGGCACTTGGCGGCGGCCTTGGCCTGCTCGCCTATTTTACTGCCGCCGACAGCGCCTCCTTCGGCATGGATGATGACCCGACATTCCAGATTGTCATGGCGATCTATGGCGTGTTGATCCCCGCATTCCTGCTGTTCGGGATCGCCGCGATCTTCTACCGCATCGGCGTGCGCAATGTCGTGATGAACGCCACCACGCTCGATACCCGCCATCGCCTGTTTTCCGATCTCGGCCGGCTGCGCTATTTCTGGATCCTGGTGTCGAACTTGATCGTCTCGGTCGTGACGCTGGGCCTGATGCGGCCATGGGCTGCAGTGCGAGAACACCGCTATGTCGTCACCCATTCCGGCATTGTCGTCGATGGCGAACTGGGCGAGGTTGTCTCTTCCATTCAGCAATCCGGTTCTGCCGTGACGGCAGAATATCTCGATCTCGAAGGGTTCGATTTTGGCTTCTGACCCCACACGCATTGCAAGCGGCCGCTGGCATCCGCCGGGCTCCAGTCTCGCCTCACCGGCGGGACTGTCGGCGATGGGCAAGACGCTGGTCGTCAGCCTGGACGGGAAGACAGGTGATCCGGTGGCGGTCAACGACCTGTCGCGTGTCGATGTGTCGGCCCGCGTCGGCCGGATCCCGCGCCGCATCACGTTTGCCAACGGGTCTCTCTTCGAGACCGAGGACAATGATGCCGTCGACCTCTGGCTCCGCAGCCACCGGCGCATCGGCTTCGTCCATGAACTGGAACGCTTCCATCCGCGCCTGATCGGCGTCGTGCTGGCGATCTTCCTGTTGGCCGGCCTGATCTATCGGTTTGCCGTTCCGGCCCTGGTGGAGGTCGCCGTTCTGGCGACGCCGCCCGTCGTCACGCAATGGATGGCCAGCGGTACGCTGATCTCGCTCGACAAGACGGTGTTCAGCGCAAGCGATCTGCCCGAGGTCAAGCGCCGCGAGATCAGCGATGCCTTTGCCGGTATCGCTGCCGTTTCAGTGCGCGGCGTCGACGGCTACAAGCTGAATTTTCGCCGGGGTGGTCCGATTGGTCCCAATGCCTTTGCCCTGCCGGACGGGTCATTGGTCATCACCGACGAACTGGTGGAACTGGCCGCCGGCGATCTCGACATGATCACCGGCGTGCTTGCCCATGAGATCGGCCATGTCGAACGGGAGCACTCGCTGCGTCAGCTCTACCGTGCAGCGGGCACGGCAGGCCTGATCATGCTGATCGCCGGCGATATCGGCAGCGCCGGCGAGGACATCATGACCAATGGCGCGGCCCTGCTGGCGCTGTCTTATTCGCGCGATGCCGAGAGCGAGGCTGACCGCGTATCGGTCGAGCTGATGACCAAAGCCGGTCGCGACCCGGCGGCGATCAATCGCTTTTTCAGCCTGATCGAAGAGAAATATGGCCGCGACGATGACAGTTCTTTCCTGTCCACCCATCCCGGCACCGGTGATCGCCGCAAGGCGATCGAGGACTACGCCAAAGAGTTTTCAGGCAGCAAGTCGCCCTGAAGATATGGGGTTGTGGCCGCACCCTTGAGGCGCGGAGCGTCGCAACACGGACCACATGAAAAAGGGGCGACCTGACGATCGCCCCTTTTTCCGTTCCATACGTTGCCGAGCAGCTTAGTTGCTTGGGCCTTCGTTCAGGCCGACCTTGTCAACCAGTTCGGAGGCCACCTTGCGGTTTGCCGCGACATCGGTCAGCGCCAGGCTGTCGGGCTTGATCGTGCCGAAACCGACAACGATGTCCGAAGGCTTGGCCTTCGGGCTGACCGGATATTCGAACACCTTCTCGGCATAGATGCCCTGGGCTTCATCCGAAGCGAGGAATTCCATCAGCTTGATCGCATTGTCCTTGTTCGGCGCATTCTTGGCGAGTGCCATGCCAGAGACGTTGACATGCGTGCCGCGATCAGCAGAGTTCGGGAACAGCACCTTGATGGCGGCAGCCCATTCCTTTTCCTCGGGATCCTTCTCGTTGGTCAGCATCAGGCCGACATAATAGGTATTGCCGAGCGAGATGTCGCATTCGCCAGCCATGATTGCCTTGGCCTGGCTGCGGTCATTGCCGTCGGGCTTGCGCGCGAGGTTCTGCTTCACGCCGGCCAGCCACTTTTCGGTGTATTCGGCGCCATGATGGGCCACCATCGAGGCAAACAGACCGATATTGTAGGAGTGCTGCGCGTCGCGCATGCAAAGCTTGCCCTTCCACTTCGGATCGGCAAGCTCTTCATAGGTGATCGTGTCTTCCGTCACGCGCTCCTTGGAGGCATAAACGACGCGGCCGCGAGTGGTCAGGCCAAACCAGTCGCCATCCTTGTCGCGGTACTGCGCCGGGATCTGGGAGTTGATCCGCTCGTCATTGAGCGGCTGTGTCACGCCGCCTTCCTTGGCTTCGGTCAGGCGGGCAATATCGACGGTCAGGATCAGGTCGGCCGGAGAATTGGCGCCTTCAGCCGAAATCCGCTCGACCAGTCCCTTATCGAGGAACAGCACATTGGTCTGGATGCCGGTTTCCTTGGTGAACGTATCCATCAGCGGCTGGATCAGCTCGGGCTGACGATAGGAATAGATGTTGACCTCGCCATCGGCGAGTGCTGCACCAGCCGTCATAGACAGTGCGGAAACTGCGCTCAGAGCAAGACGGGTGAAATGGGCTTTTACCATGATTTTGCCTCCCTGTTAGATTACTTGAGCCTCATATTCATAAATTGCCCCCGGCTGTCAATCGCGCTAGACTATGCTCACGATCACGTGAGTTCAGAACTTGAGTAATTTGGAATTGTTCAAAACTACAAAAGGCGCTATATAAGGGCCAAGTGAAACTGAGGAATCATGCATGCGTTTGACAAAGCAGACAAATTACGCAGTGCGCATGCTCATGTACTGCGCTGCAAACAAGGAAAACCTGAGCCGGATCCCGGAAATCGCCAAGTCCTATGGCGTGTCGGAGCTCTTCCTGTTCAAGATTCTCCAGCCTCTGAACAAGGCCGGTCTCGTGGAAACCGTGCGCGGTCGCAACGGTGGCGTGCGCCTCGGTCGTGCCGCCGACAAGATCACCTTGTTCGATGTCGTCCGCGTCACCGAAGACAGCTTCGCGATGGCCGAGTGCTTCGAGGACGATGGTGATGTGGATTGTCCGCTGATCGATAGCTGTGGCCTGAACTCGGCCCTGCGCAAGGCTCTGAATGCCTTCTTCGACGTGCTGTCGCAGTATACGATCGACGACCTCGTCAAGACGCGTCCGCAGATCAACTTCCTGCTCGGGCTGAATGAATTTTCGCCCAAGGGCATCGCGGCTACGGCCGCAGCGGCTGCGCTGACTGCACCCGCTGCCTGAAGGCTGCCGCCTGAAGAATGGCGCCTGCAGACCCACCTGAGGATTGGCGCCGATGCGCCAGTCCGGTGATCAGACCTGATCCTGTCGACCCGCTGTCACCAGCGGGTCTTTTTATTCGGCCGCCTGGATCGTGATGATCCTGGCTTCGGTCTCGTTGCAGGCCTCATCGAGGCAGATGGCATTCATCCAGATTTCGCCATTGCCGAACATGACGCCGTCGCCGTTGACGAACAGGCTGCCATAATCCTGGTTGACGATGACCTCGGTGATCTCCGGCGTGAAGATATCGTAATAGAGCGGCTCGAGATCCTCTGCTTGGCGAAGCGTCTTGCGTCGGCCGTTGATCGTTACCGTGATCGGGTAGTCGATGAAGGCTGAGACCGCGATCGAATCTTCATTGGCGATCCGCGCCTGCAGGTCCGAGATCGTGGACTTGAAGAGATCCGCATTGCCGAGCAGATTTTCGATCTGCTGGTCAACCTCGGCTTCGTCTGCAACGGCCGGCGCGATCGACAGCGCTGCGGACATGACGAAGGCGAGCAGCGTGCGGGATAGAATCGTCCGGAACGAAGATCCCGATTGCAGTTGAAGGCGCATGATATCCCCAATGACACAGATGTTGCCCGAGCTTAGGATTTCGAGCGGAATTTAGCCAAGCCTTTGTTTGCAGTGTCGAACCTCTTTTGGGAAGGTTTCGCCGCCCTTTTTGCACGTCGGCGTGACGAATTTCACCATTCTCCTGCACTTCACTGCAAAGTCGAAATGGAAACGCTGCCTTGCGCTGACGGCACTGGTCCGCCCCCGGATGATCTCTATATATGGTGCAGTGCAACAACGAATATCGAGCCTCCATGTCCGAGACCGCCGGCAATTCCGACAGCAATCGCATTTTCGTTTTTCAAGGCGGCGGCGCGCTTGGCGCCTATCAGGCCGGCGCCTATGAGGCGCTGCACAAGCATGAGCTTGAGCCTGACTGGCTGGCTGGCATCTCGATCGGTGCCATCAATGCCGCCATCATCGCCGGCAGTCCACGCGACAGGCGCATCGGCAATCTCCGCGCCTTCTGGGACATGGTCTCCTCCAGCCCGATTTTTGCCTTCGGTGATCAGGAGAGCAGCCTGCGCCGGGTGAACAACGATATTGCCGCAATGACCGGCACGCTTTTCGGCATACCGGGTTTCTTTTCGCCGCGTCTCTACACGCCGTTCCAGCTTGCCACCAATCCTGCAGCGCTGATCAGCTACTACGATACCGACCCGCTGATGAAGACACTGGACAATCTGATCGATTTCGATCTCCTCAACGATGGATCGACCCGGCTGAGCCTCGGTGCCGTCGATGTCCAGTCAGGCAATTTTGCCTATTTCGACAACCGCAAGACCAAACTCGACGCCCGCCATATCGCCGCATCCGGCGCGCTGCCGCCAGGATTTGCCCCGATCGAGATCGATGGGCACTTCTATTGGGACGGCGGGCTGGTGTCCAACACGCCGCTGCAGCATGTCCTGGCGGTCAACGAGGCTGATTGTGATCTCGAGATCTTCCAGGTCGACCTGTTCAGTGCCCGTGGCGATATGCCGAGGGATCAGTTCGAGGTGGAAAGCCGGGTCAAAGAAATCCGCTATTCCAGCCGGACCCGTATGAACACCGATGACTTTGCAAGAAAGCAGATGGTCCGCCGCGCTGCCAAGCGTCTCTTGGAAAAACTGCCGCCGGAATTGCTCGATGACGAGGACGCGAAGATCCTGCGTTCGATCGGCCAGGAATACGATGTCACGATCGTGCATCTGATCCATCGCCGCGCCGCCTATGCCACCCATGCGATGGATGTCGAATTCTCCCGCCGCTCGATCAACGAGCACTGGCAGGCCGGCTATGACGATGTGGCTTACACGCTCAAACATTCCAGGTGGCGCAACCGCGGCCGGCCCAAGGACGGCATCCAGATCTTCGACCTGGCGCGCGAACGTCACGACAAGCGGGCTGCCGTGTCCTGAGGCGCAATCGGCCGCACCCGCGCGGTGCCGCCATCCCGCGATAGCGGTTTCGAAGGCTCGCGCCGGCTGGCGATGATCGCATGTGCCAGCGCCTCCATGTCGGCACGCCGCGGATTGGAGCGGCGCCAGACCAGCCCGATTTCGCGGGCCGGCTGCGGTTCGGCAAAAGGCACGATGCGCAGGTGGTTGCGGCCGGTCTCGGTCTCGACGGCCATTTCGGGGATCAGCGTCATGCCCATGTCGTGCGACACCATCTGCAGCAGCGTCGCCATGGAGGTGGCGCCGAAATTGATCAGGCTGCGCCGGTTGGCGGCCTTGCAAACGGCCAGCGCCTGGTCACGCAGGCAATGACCCTCTTCAAGCAGCAGCAGGCGTTCCAGGTCGACCTGCGTCTCTGTGAGCGGCGACAGCAAGACGTCGCTGTCGTTTTCGGCCATGGCCATGAAGAAGCGGTCGGTGAACAGGTGGATATCGATGAAATTGTCGGCTTCGATCGGCAGCGCCACGATCATCGCGTCGATCCGCCCTTCGGCAAGGTCGGCTGCCAGGCGGTCCGTGACGGCCTCCTTGAGCTCCAGTTCGATCAGCGGATGCATGCGCCGCAGATAGGGCACCACCTGCGGCACGAGATAGGGCGCGACCGTCGGGATGATGCCGAGCCTCAGCAGGCCCTCGAGTGTTCCGCTGTTTTGCCGGGCGGCCTGTTCCAGTCGGTCAACCGACGAAAGCACCGCCCTTGCATGAGCCAGAAGTTCGGCGCCTTTTGCCGTCAGCAGGGTTGATCCGCGGGTTCGCTCGATCAGCTTGACCCCGAGATGGCGCTCCAGTTCCATGATCTGCGTCGACAGCGCCGGCTGGCTGACATGCACCATCTCGGCGGCGCGACCGAAGTGCAGGGTGGTGGCGAGGGCCTCGAAATAGCGCAACTGACGAATGGTAATCATGATAGGATTACCTTATCGAAGATACCATCAAATACAATTGGGAATTATGGATCAATTGGGAGATTGTGCCTCACGACACGCAGTAACAGGAGGCCAATATGAACGAACATACGAAACCGACCGGCAAATGTCCGGTCATGCACGGCGCCAATACCGCCATTGGCAAGTCCGTCATGGACTGGTGGCCGAACGCGCTGAACCTCGACATCCTGCACCAGCACGACGCCAAGACCAATCCGATGGGGCCGAGCTTCAACTATCGCGAAGAGCTGAAGACGCTGGACGTCGAGGCGCTGAAGGCAGATCTGCGCGCCCTGATGCTGGACAGCCAGGAATGGTGGCCGGCCGACTGGGGCTCCTATGTCGGCATGATGGCGCGCGTCACCTGGCACGCAGCCGGCTCCTACCGCGTCACCGACGGCCGTGGCGGCGCCAATACCGGCAACCAGCGCTTTGCGCCGCTGAACTCTTGGCCGGACAATGTCAACACCGACAAGGGCCGCCGCCTGCTCTGGCCGATCAAGAAGAAGTACGGCAACAAGATCTCCTGGGCCGACCTGATCGCGCTCGCTGGCACCATGGCCTATGATGTCGCCGGCCTGAAGACCTTCGGCTTCGCCTTTGGCCGCGAAGACATCTGGCACCCGGAAAAGGATACCTACTGGGGTGACGAAAAGGAATGGCTGGCGCCCAGCGACAATCGCTATGGCGATGTCACCAAGCCGGAAACGCTGGCCAACCCGCTGGCGGCCGTGCAGATGGGCCTGATCTACGTCAACCCGGAAGGTGTCAACGGCAAGTCCGATCCGCTGGCGACTGCCGCGCAGATGCGCGAAACCTTCGCCCGCATGGGCATGAACGATGAAGAAACCGTCGCTCTGACCGCCGGCGGCCACACCATCGGCAAGTCGCACGGCAATGGCAGTGCTGCCAATCTCAGCGCCGATCCTGAAGCTGCAGGTCCGGAATTCCAGGGTCTCGGCTGGATGAACACCAAGGGCCGCGGTATCGGCCGCGACACGGTCGTCTCGGGCATCGAGGGCGCCTGGACCACCGAGCCGACCAAGTGGGACAACGGCTTCTTTGACATGCTGTTCAAGCATGAATGGACGTTGACGCACAGCCCGGCAGGAGCGTCGCAATGGGCGCCGATCACCATTGCCGAACAGGACAAGCCGGTCGATGTCGAGGATGCCTCGATCCGCGTCATGCCGATGATGACCGATGCCGACATGGCGCTCAAGGTTGACCCGATCTACCGCGAGATCTCGCTGAAGTTCAGGGACGATCAGGACCATTTCTCGGACGTTTTTGCCCGCGCCTGGTTCAAGCTGACCCATCGCGACGTCGGACCGAAGTCCCGTTATTTCGGCCCGGACGTTCCGGTCGAAGACCTGATCTGGCAGGATCCGATCCCGGCCGGCCGCACGGACTACGACGTCGTCGCGGTCAAGGCCAAGATCATCAACAGCGGCCTCTCCACCGGCGAGATGGTGGCGACCGCCTGGGATAGTGCCCGCACCTTCCGTGGCTCCGACAAGCGCGGCGGTGCCAATGGCGCCCGCATCCGCTTGGCTCCGCAGAAGGACTGGGAAGGCAATGAGCCCCAGCGTCTCGCCAAGGTTCTGGCGGTTCTCGAAGGCATTGCTGCAGAAACCGGCGCAAGCCTTGCCGACGTCATCGTTCTGGCCGGCAATGTCGGCGTCGAACTGGCGGCAAAGGCTGCAGGCTTCGAGATCAGCGTTCCCTTCGCGCCGGGCCGTGGCGATGCAACCGCCGAACAGACCGATGTGGATGGCTTCGCCGTCCTCGAGCCGGTCGCGGATGGTTTCCGCAACTGGCAGAAGACCGACTATGTCGTCAGCCCGGAAGAACTGTTGCTCGATCGCGCACAGTTGCTTGGACTGACCGCTGCCGAACTGACAGTGCTGATCGGCGGCATGCGTGTCATCGGCACCAATTACGGCGGCACGGCACACGGCGTGTTTACCGACCGCGTTGGCGCCCTGACCACCGACTTCTTCGACACCCTGACGGACATGGCCTATACTTGGGTCCCGACCGGCAGCAACAGCTATGACATCCGCGAGCGCAAGTCCGGCGCGACCAAGTACACGGCGACGCGCGTCGATCTGGTGCTCGGCTCGAACTCGATCCTGCGCTCCTACGCCGAAGTCTATGCGCAGGACGATAACAAGGAAAAGTTCGTGACGGACTTCGTTGCGGCCTGGACCAAGGTGATGAACGCGGACCGCTTCGACCTCGTGTGATTGCTCGCTTGGTGCTTGCCGCCCTCTTTCGAGATGGCCCAAGCATCAGGCGTACCCAAGGTTGTTATTTGTAGAATGTCCCGATGGCCGAACACACGCGGCCAAAGGATGCGAAAAAGGTCAGCGCCCGCCAGCGCTGACCTTTTTTGTGTTTGCCCCCTCAATTGCGGATGCCGCATTGGTTGCGTTAACCTTTTGGGCAGGTGCGTTGCTTATTGGCTTTGTATGAGTTTGAAGGGAGCCGGTGGGTACACCGGTTGAAATGTCGATGATCGACCACAATGAAAAACCGCGCATCCGTTTACGCAAGAAGCCCCAGCAGGAACGCAGCATCCAGCGGCTGGAAGCCATCATGGCCGCAAGCATCCGCCTGTTGACGGAAAAGGGCATTTCGGGCCTGACCATGAGCGAGATTGCCGTGCAGGCAGGCATACCCATCGGTTCGCTCTACCAGTTCTTCCCGGAAAAGGCGGCGATCATCCGGGCGCTGCATGATCATTTTAGCAAGTCGATCAGCGACACCACTACCACGGTGTTCCGTGGCGTGAAGACCCGCGAGGAGGCATGCGATCGTGCCGTCGTCGCGCTCGCAAAATTCCATGAGATATTCACCAGGGAACCGGTCTACCTATCGATGTGGTCGGCCACATTGGCTGACCCTGATCTGAAGCAATTGGTCGCGTCCAACCATGATGTACTGATCACGGCCTTTCTTGCCGATCTCGGAGATCTGGTGCCAGCCGAGGATCAGGAGCGCATGCGCGCCAGCCTGAAGTTGCAGATCCTCTCCAGCGGAGAAGTCATTCGCTTCATTGCCGGACTGCCGGAAGAACAGGCGCAGCTTCATCTTGGCCAGTGGCAGAGATTCGTCAAGGCGACGCTTTTTGCCGTGTAGTTGATGCCCAGCGCTTACCAGCCGGGAATCATATTGCCGGCTCTCAGCCGCGGGTAAAAGCGTGAATAGGCCTTGGATTCTCCATCCAGGTCATCCTCCACTTGCGCCGGCGTGATGTTGTCGAGGCACGCAGTGATGTGGTCGGTGATGGCGTTCAACAGTGAGGTCGACAGGCCGGGACGTTTCATCAGGCCGATCTGCACCGGTGGGAGTGGTGGAAATCCGTCGGCAGCTGTCAGAACTTTCATACCTGTCCGGAGCGCCGATTCCGGCAGGATCGACACAGCCATGCCGGCAAGCACGGCAGCGGCAACCACGGTCGACGACCAGCTGGTAAACAGGATCTGGTACTCACGCCCGTCGGCATCCAGCGCTGAACAGGCCAACTGCCGCCACTGGCAGTCACGGCGCCCCACGGCCAGTGGTACCGGCGCATTTTCCCGCAACGGATGGTTTGCCGACCCGACCCAGCACAGTGGCTCCGTGCGCACCACATCCGACTGGCGCAACAGCGGATTGTGGGTCACCAGCGCGATGTCGAGCTCGCCCTTGGCCATTTTCTCGGCGAGATCGACCGAGGGTTCGCAGACGATATAAAGCTCGACATTCGGATGCGTCTTGGCAAAGCGCCCGATGATCTCCGGCATGTAGCGGTCGGCATAGTCGTCTGGCGTGCCGATGCGCAGCGTTCCCTCAAGCCGGTTGTCATCGAATGCGGCAATCGCCTCGCTGTTCAGCCGGATGATCCGGCGCGCGTAATTGAGCAGCTTGTCGCCATCGACCGACAGCCTGTTGCCGCGGCCATCCTTGATGAAAAGCTGCTTGCCGACACGCTCTTCCAGACGGCGCATCTGCATCGAGACGGCGGACTGGGTCTTGAACACGCGGCCGGCCGCTTTGGTGAAGCTGCCGGTATCGACAATGGCGATGAAGGTCTGAAGCTGATCGATATCGAGGGGTGCCGACATGACAAGAGCATCCATAAGTGTTGTTGATGCTTATCATTAGAAACATTCGTTGGACTGATCAATATCCTTTCGACATTCTCGGTCTTGCAAATCGCATTGACCGAAATCGGTCGCTCAGTTTCAACCCCCAACCTCATGACCTTTCCGCGCCTGCGGCAAGGACGCTTTTCCTCGTGCCAAATCGGAAGGATGATTGCCATGCGCACGACTGATCGGATCCTCGACCTCGACCTTGCCACCCCACGGCCGACGCTTGCCGCGCGTCTTACGGCCTGGCTGGTGAGCCTGCGATCCCTTCGCTCTGCTCTACGCAATCACCGCGCTGCGAACCGCCTGATCGAACTGGATGAAAGGCTCCTGAATGACCTCGGCCTCAGCCGTGTCGACATTCACGAAGTCCTCAATCTGGTCAGTTATGCGGACGATCCTTCGCCGCATCTGAAGCGCATTGCGCGTCGCCGGTCCGAGAATTCATTGCGCGGGGTTCGCGCCGAGTGACTTTTCCCATCCCCGCAGGGTGATAGCCAATAGCCCTGCATTTTGCCCGGTCCTGAACGAGTTCAGACCGGGCTTTTTTTCTGCCGAGAAGGGCCTGCCCCCAGCAAACTTGAGCGGCAAATCTGCCCAGCAAATCTGCGCGACAATCAGGCGGGAATTTACGCCTTTTTCTCCGGCGGAGCATCGGTCTCGCCCTTGCTGGCGGAGAGATAGCTGTCGAAGATCTGTTCCATGCTCTTCTGGTAACCCTTCTGCACTTCAAGGCCGCTGTCGAACATCGAGTTCATCATCGCGGTGAAACTGGCCTGGTCGTCGCCTGCGGCCGGCTTGGGGTCTTCCTTGGTCGGCTGGGCGGCACTTTCCGCCGGTTTTCCGCCGGCTGCAGCGCCATAGGCTGTCGCCATGTCCTGAAAGGCCTTGGCGAACGGATTGTCGAAGAAGGGATTGCCGGCGCCTGCAGCGGCCTCCGGCTTCTTCGCCCCGCCCATCATCTCCTGAAAGGCCTTGGTGAACGGGTTGTCGAAGATATTGGCCGGTGGTTGCGGCTTGGGCTGCATGCCGGTGCTTTCCAGCCATTGCTGCATCATCTTGTTCATCGGCGAATTGGCAAAGGCGTCGGCGCCGGGGAACTGGCCGGTCGTCTGCTTGAAAAGGCCGCCCATGATGGTGTCGGCCATGGCCGGCATCATCTGCTTGAGCACATCCTGTCCAATGCCGGTGAGTTGAGCTGCCTGCGCAGCTATCGCCCGAGACACTTCCTTCGAGCCGAACAGCTGTTGCAGTACCTGATTGCCGTCGGCCACGCCCTGCGGCGTAAATGCCGAGCTCATGTCCTCGAAATACTTCGCGTAATTGCCGGACGTCATCGCCGAGATCAGGGTGGAAAAGTCGTAAGGATTGCTGGCGCTGCGTTTGAAACCCGATGCAAACGCCGGGGTGAGCGCCGCCATCGCTTTTGCGGCCTGCTCCTGGGCAAGCCCAAACTGTCGGGCCATGGCATCCATTGCCGTCCCGTTCTGCGCCTGAAGCATCATGTCGAACAGTGGCAGCATGAACGTTTTCTCCCCGGATACATGCAGATGGTTTCTGGCACTATAACCGGAAAAAACACTGCGCAAACCGGTTTTTACCGGTTTCGCCAAAGCAGGCATGTCATGCGGACGGGAGGGCCATCGCAGCCCCCTCGATCAATACTGGTATTCTTCGAAAACCGGATCGATCCGGCCGTTCCAGCGGCCGTTATAGAGCGACAGCAAGTCGTCGGCCAGGGTCGTGCCCTTGGCGATCACTTCGTCCAGCGGACCGAGGAACACGCTCTCGTCCTGGCCTTCGCCATTGAGGCGCGCACGCGACTTCAGGCCCTGCCGTGACAGTTCGACGACGTCACGCGCCACGTCCATCAGTGGCCGGCCGGCGACGCTGGCCTTCATACCCTGTACCGGAACGGTGTCGCGCATCAGCACCACGTCCTCGACAGTCCAGTCGGCGGTCAGTTCGTCGGCCGCAGCAAGGGCTGCATCATCATAGAGCAGGCCGACCCAGAAGGCCGGAAGCGCGCAGATCCGCCGCCATGGACCGCCGTCAGCGCCACGCATTTCAAGAAAGCGCTTAAGGCGCACATCGGGAAACAGCGTCGAGAGATGGTTGGTCCAGTCGCCAAGCGTCGGCTCCCATTCGGCCACCTCGCCCTTCAGAGCACCCTCCATGAACTGGCGGAAGGTGACATGGGTGCAATCGTGGTAGCGCCCGTCGCGCACGATGAAATACATCGGCGCCTCGATCGCCCAGCGCACATAGTCGCCGAAACAGAAATCCCTGGAGAAGGTGAAGGGCAGGACGCCGGCACGCTGGTTGTCGGTATCACGCCAGATATCGCCGCGCCAGGAGACGAGCCCGTTCGGCTTGCCTTCGGTGAACGGCGAGGACGCAAACAATGCCGTGGCCAGCGACTGCAGCTTCATCGATACGCGCATCTTCTGGCGCATGTCGGCTTCCGACGAAAAGTCGAGGTTCACCTGGATCGTGCAGGTCCTGTACATCATGTCGAGACCCTTGCTGCCGACCTTCGGCATGTAGCGGGTCATGATGTCGTAGCGCGACTTCGGCATGCGCGGCGTCTCGGCCAGCGTCCATTTCGGGCTGCCGCCGAGACCGAGGAAGCGGATGCCCATCGGTTCGGCGACATCGCGCAGCACGGCCAGGTGATGGTTCGATTCCTTGCAGGTCTGGTGCAGGGTTTCCACCGGCGCACCGGAAAGCTCGAACTGGCCGCCGGGCTCGATCGAGATCGCGCCCATGCCCGATTGTTCGCCGAGACCGATGATGTTCTCGCCGTCCATGATCGGATCCCAGCCAAGCTTTGCCTGCATGCCCTTCAAGAGCGCGGAAATGCTGGCATCGCCGAAATAGGGGACCGGGCTGTTGTCGGTGCGGAAAAAGGCGAATTTTTCGTGCTCGGTGCCGATCCGGAACGCCTCTTTCGGCTTGGAGCCGGCGGCCATATAGGCGGCCATGTCCTCAATGGAGCCGAGGGGTGTATCGTCGGTCGTGTCACGAGCCATGAAGGTAACCTTGTTGGGCTTTGTCGCAGGGCGCATAGGCCCATATGGACAGGTGATTGGACCGGAAATTTGTTGCGTGCAAGTGAAAAACTCTCAAGGCCTGCTCAAAAAAGAGAAACGGCATGCTCTTGAAATTGACGTTTGCAAACCCGCCTACCGCCAGTCGCCGATCGCCGCCTGCACGACGGCCATTGCCGCGACTGCCGCGGTATCTGCGCGCAGGATCCTGGGCCCAAGCGGGATGGCCGTAACGAAGGGCAGGGAGCGCAGCAACTGGCGTTCCTCGTCAGAAAACCCGCCCTCGGGGCCGACCAGCAGTGCCAGCGAACGCTCGGTTATGGCGGCAAGGGCCGGCAGCGGGTTTTGCGTGCTGGCATCCTCGTCGCAATAGATGATCCGCCGCTGCGAAGGCCAGCGCTCCAGCATGTCCTTCAGCTTCACCGTCGGCCTGACGGTCGGGATGGCCAGGATGCCGCATTGCTCCGCTGCCTCGACGGCATTGGCCTGCAGCCGCTCTAGACTGCCGATCTTGCCCTGCACATGCCGGGTGATCACCGGCTGCAGCATGCCGGCCCCCATCTCGACGGCCTTCTGGATCAGGTAGTCCATCCGGCCGACCTTCAGCGGTGCAAACAGGAAGTGCAGGTCGCAATCGGCAGGCTGTGGCCGTGTCTCTTCGACGGGCGTCAGCAGGATGCGCTTGCGGGTCGGAAAGCTGACCCTTGCCCGCCATTCCCCATCGCGGCCATTGAAGACCAGTACATCCGTGCCCTCCTCGAAGCGCAGCACATTGGCCAGGTAGTTGAACTGCTCGGGCGTTGCCTCGAAGCCCGTTTCAGCCGCAAGTGACGCGGTGACATACAGTCTCTGCATCCGGTAGTTGGCGCGCATGAAAAACCCTCAGATATGGCCGAAAAACAGCGAAATGGCACCGTAGAGCAGTGCGGCCAGACCGGCTGAACACGGCACTGTCACGCTCCAGGCGGCGATCATGGTGATGAAATACGAACGGCGAACCAGACGGCGGCGACCGACTTCATCCGGATCGCGTTCGGCAATCTGTTCATCCTCGGCTTCCCAATGGCCGAATTTCTCCCGCAGATATGCGATGCGACGCTTTGAGTTGCGGATATACCATTCGCGGTACAGGCCGACGCCGAACACGGCACCGATGGCGATATGGGTCGAACTGACCGGCAAGCCGAGCGACGAGGCCAGAATGACGGTCACTGCTGCCGAAAGCGCGACGCAATAGGCCCGCACCGGATTGAGTTTGGTGATCTGCGTGCCGACGAGGCGGATCAGGCGTGGACCGTAGAGCAGCAGGCCGACGGCAATGCCGAAGGCGCCGATCAGCGTCACCCATGTCGGCGTCGCCCAAATCGGCGTCCCCATGCGCGCCGTGGCGGTATCTTCGCCGATCGCCTGGAAAATCGCCACCACCGGACCGATGGCATTGGCAACATCATTGGCGCCGTGGGCGAAGGAGAGCAGGGCGGCGGAAATCACCAGCGGTAGGCGAAACAGCTTGCGCAGCGACTGATTGCGGTTCTCAAGTCCTTCCGCCTGCCGCCGTACCAGGGGAATGGCGACGACCCAGCAGCCAAGGCCGACGCAGAAACCCGCGATCACCGAGTCATAACGCCCAAGTTCAAACACCTGGCCGATGCCCTTGACGGTCAGGTAGAGCGTGAACGCGCCGGCCATCAGGCCAACCAGGACCGGAACCCAGCGTTTGGCAGCGCCGATCTTGTCGATCCGGTAGAGGATGAACTCCTTGATGAAAGCGAGAAACAGGGCTGCCAGCCCGCCACCCAGGAGTGGCGATATGATCCAGCTTGCCGTGATACCGGCGAGCGCGCCCCAATTCACCGAGTTCATCCCGGCCGCTGCAATGCCGGCACCCATGACGGCGCCAACGATGGAATGTGTCGTCGAGACCGGTGCATTCAGCCATGTGGACAGGTTGATCCACAGCGCCGCGGCCAGCAGCGCGACAAGCATGGCGGTTGCGAAGTCTTGTGGATTGCCGACGGCTTCAGGAGCCAGGATGCCACGGGAAATCGTCATTACCACCGTGTCGCCGGCAATCACCGCGCCGGCGATTTCGAAGATGGCAGCCATCGCGAGCGCGGCACCGATCGAGATCGCCCGTGCGCCCACCGCCGCGCCGACGTTGTTGGTCACGTCATTGGCGCCGATATTCATCGCCATATAGCCGCCGAGAACGGCAGCAGCGACCATGATCACTGCTCCGGGACGATCGCTGACATAGATGCCGGCCAGGGCCATGACCAGAACCAGAAAGACCAGTCCGAGACCGAAGGGCAGCACGCGCCGCGACAGATGCTGCGCGGCTTCCTCGGCATAGGTGATCTTGTCGAGATCCTTGTCCAACGTCGGCTTGGACAGTTTGGGCTGCGCTCTGGGTGGCGGTTTCAGGTCGGGCTTGGTCATGTGCTGCTTTCCTTCGGATGGAATGACCCGATGTCTTGCCATCCGAGGCATTGAGGTATGATGCGGGGCCGCGCGTCGTCTATCGACGACGCAGGCGCGCATGTGATCTCCTTGCGTAAGCGCAAAAAGCCGGAGGTTCAATAAGGCGGAGAATGTTGTTCTGGCCTATTCTGCGGCGTTGATCCGGCTGCGCGCCGCACCCCGGTTGATCATGTCCTGCTCAAACGTATGCAACAGGACCTTCAGTTCCGGTTCCTGCACGCGCGATGACGCTTCCTGGCAGTTCACCCATTCCATCCGGCGCATGCCCTTTTCCGGAAAGTCGTCGAGCATGTCCTTGACCTGAAGTGCATGAACCTGCACCCGGCACAGGATCTTCAGTCCGCCATCCATGCGTTTGTGATAAGTATAGTAGCCGATCGGTTCCTTGCATGCCTTGCCCTTGACGCCAGCCTCCTCGTAGGCCTCGCGTTCGGCAACGGCATGGGCCTTCTTGCCTTCCATTGGCCAACCCTTCGGGATTACCCAGCGACCGGTGTCGCGGCTGGTCATCAGAAGCACTTCGAGATCACCGTTCTTCTTACGCAGCCGAAAGCATATCGCCGCGAACTGCTGCCTGAGCGGTCGGCGGAACATGAGCTTCAGATCGGATGCCATACGGCGCAAAATAGCCAAAAATCCTATACCTTAACTTTCTAATATGAATAAGACACGATAACGCGACAAGATGAAGACGTGGCAGCAAAAGCAACAGGTCAATACACAGATTCGTTCTGCTAACAGCTGCAGACCAGACGAGGTCACCGTCAAGCGACATGTCATGACGCAACTGACTAAGTTTGGTTGTTTGCACGCAAGTCCAGGCAGGCGCAGTCAAAGCACCTGCCAATGACGCAAGCCTTCGATCACGCCGGCCGCGCAGCGACCTTGCGTCTGGACGATATGTGGATTGGCCTTCGCGAGGCTTGCGAGTTCGCCAAGCGCATTGCCCGGCATGATTCCGCGCACGCACGGCAGCTCGAACATGGCGCGATCATTGCCGGTATCGCCGGCAACGACCACCTCGTCCAGCCCGATCGCCAGCCTTTGGCAGAGCCAGGCCAGTGCCTGCCCCTTGTCCGCCAGAACCGGGATCACGTCGAGATCGCGGTTGCTGGAATAAATGACCCGGGCGGAATGCCCCTCATCCTGCAACAGCCGCTCCAGCTCCGCCAGCATTTCGGTCGTCGCATCGTGCAGAAACCAGCTCGATTTCAGTCCGTGCTGGAAACGTTCCGGCTGGCGGCTGAGGTGGCCGAGGCCAGACAACAGCGTTTCGATCCGTGTGCTGTCGAAGTCGCGCCCAAGCGCGCCGGAATAATGTGGCGCAAGCATTTCATCCTCTGCCGCATGCATCATCGTGCCCACGCCGCCAATGACGAAGTCCGCGGTCGGCAGTCCTTCCTCTGAGGTGAATTCCAGGATGTCCTCGACCAGGCGTCCGCTATTGTAGACGAGCAGCGGACGGGTCTTTGGATCGAGCGCATCCCAGAGCCTGGCAAATTCCAGCGTCGACCGGCAGTCGCCGGCAAGGGTGCCGTCGAGATCGGATGAAAAAAGCCGGATCGGTTTCAATCGCCGTCGTTCCATGGTTCGGCCCAGTCGCTTTCTTCCAATGCCTGCGCCACCGGACGCCCCTCGACCAGCGCCACCAGCTGCTGGGCGATGCCCGTCCAGGTGAACAGGCTGCGTGCCTTGTGCGCGCCCATGCGCGACAGACGGTCGTAGAGCCGCGGATGCTTGAACGGCTTCATCATCGTGATGCCGAGATCCTCCTTGTCGAAGGGATCGGCAAACAGCGCATGGCGTCCATAGCTCACCGCCCGGAACAGACCGCCATGTACCGTGATCACGGTCGGCGTTCCGCTGGCCATAGCCTCGATCGCGGTCATGCCAAAGGGTTCGTAGCGGCTGGACAGCACGAACATGTCGGCCGCGCGGTAGTAGTCCGGCAGGTCGTCATCGGCGATGAAGCCGGAGAAGTCGACGCGCTCTTCCAGCCCGTATTGCTTGACCTTCGCATGCAGCTCATCGAGGATTTTCTGTTCCTGCGGATCAAGGTTTTCGCCGCCAAGCGCCAGATAGAGCCGCGCATCGGGAATGCGGCTCGCCATTACGGAAAACCCGTCGATCAACAGGTCATAACCCTTGTTGGTCGCCAGCCGGCCTAGCGCCAGCACCACTGTACCGTCGAAACCGAGCCGGTTGCGGATCATCTGCCGCGACGCGTTGGAGACCGGATAGAAGCGGTTGTCGTCATAGCCCGGCGGGATCATGTGCACTCGGTTGCGTGCCACGCCGTAGTCCTGCGTCAGCATGTCGAGCTGGATCGGCGTCGTCGCCACGACCAGCTGGCAGCTGCGGTAGATGATCAGCTCGTGCTGGATGCGTTCCTTGAAGTTGAATTCGGTCTCGAACTTGTCGGCCCGCTCCGGATAGTCGGTCTCCATCTGCCGCTTCTTCCACATGCCGAGCGAATGCGGCGTGTGAATGTGCGGAACGCCCAATGCCTCCGACAGGCGCTGGCCGGCCACGCCTGCATCCCAGTAGTGGCTGTTGATGAACAGATAGGACAGGCCCTCGCGCTTGATGTAGCGCAACGCCTTCTCGTTCCATTCGTTCAGATGGCGATGGAGATATTCCTTGGGAATGAAGTCACGGCCGCCACAAGGGATGCGCACCACGCGCACATTGTCGTCGACAATGTCGATTTCCGGCTGATCCTCAAAGCGGCGCGTATAGATGTCCACCTGATGGCCGAGCTGCGCAAGCTTCTTGGCCAGTTCCAGAACATAAACCACCTGTCCGCCGGTATCGGCTGCGCCAAGTGGCGGGTGAGCGGCCACATAGCCATGGGTGGAAACAAGCGCGATACGCGGCGTCTCCTGCGGGTCGATATGTTTTGTCATGGTCCCCACTTGGAAAATCTGTTCGTATGAAGCGGATAGACAACGCGCATCATACGCAAAAGTTCCAAGTTATGAGATTAAAATTTCAGAAAATGGCAGCCGATGCGGTATTTGACGGCCTAAGTCGCTGAAACAAGCAACAAAAAACTATCGCCGATGTGGCCGCTGTCAACGCTGATCCGATCGCCGGCAGAGTGTTGGCCCTTGGATCCCGGCTCGGGATCAGTCGTTTTCCGGCTTGGGCTGCAGAGCGTTGCGCTGGCTTCGGCCGGACGGCTGATGGCCCTCGCGGCGGATCATGCGCAGCTTGGAAACCCGGCTCCACTCGTCTGACCGTGCTGTCTCGGCTGCCGCCTGCATGACGAAATCGATATGCGCCTGCGCCGCCTGTTTGGCTAGGGCTGCATCGCCGGCAAGAATGGCGTCATGGATCGCGATATGTTGCTCGAGAAGCCGTTCACGGGCATTGGCCAGCGAGAAAACGGCCCGGCGGTTGAAGAGGATGCCCTCGGACAGCAGCCGGTAGCAGGCACGCATCGTGTGCAGCAGGATGACGTTGTGTGCCGCTTCGCCAATGGCATTGTGGAATTCGACATCGGCCGCAAGTTCGCCTTCGGGCTGGCCGATCTCATGTGCCCGGCGCATGTCGTCGATGATCCGCGACAACAGCGCCTTGTCGTCCTCTGTCGCCCGCCTGGCGGCAAGCTCTGCCGTTAGTCCTTCCAGTTCGCGCCGGTATTCCAGATAGTCGCGGGTCGCCCGCGCATGTCGGGAGATCAGGTCGGTGATCGGCTTGGAAAACACCTGGCCGATGATATCGGCAACGAAGGTTCCGCCACCGTGGTGACTGACCAGCAGGCCGCGCGCCTCCAGTTCTTTCAGCGCCTCGCGCAGGATTGGCCGGGAAACGTCAAGCGATTGCGCAAGGTCGCGCTCGCCGGGCAGCCTGTCGCCATCGCGAAGCACGCCGTCGAGGATCAGCAATTCCAGCTGGTGCACAACTTCGTCGGCCGTCCGGCTATGGCTCACCCCTGCGAACAGCCCGTCATCCTTGTCGCTCATTCGCGTCTCCTTTTGCGCGTTTTATCAAGCTGCGGCGCAATTGGTCAATTTATCGATCCACTTTGTTCGTGGCGGAAACGCGACACCTGTTCATTGCTTGCGAGGGCTGTGACGATTGGGCCTTTGCCGGAGGTCCCTCCCGCTGCTACGTCTTCAGATGACGCAATGGGAGACGGATGAGTGGCGAAGGGTGATTTTGCATTTCCGCTGGCTCCGGACCGGGCCTTGGCGCTCGGCGAGATTCATGCGCGGCCCTATGCGCTGGTCAAATCCGGCCGGGTAATCTTCCAGCTCGCTTTCATGACGGATGGCGGCGCGGCTGTGCATCATGCCGCGATCGCCGAGCTGTCGCGCGGTCGTGGCATCGCGCCACCGGAGCGCCAGGCCCGCCATCACCAGTTGGCCTGGGGGCAGGGCACCCTGCGCTGGGAGCGCCACACCGAATTTTCCACCTGGTTCTGGGATGGCCCGGCGCCGGAAAAATTCGGTGGCGACGTGCCGATCCATCCCTTCGGCGATGGCTTCACTGCACCGGGTCCGCTGATTTCCGGCATCAGACTGGAACTGCGTCCCGACGGCCCGGAAATCGCCGAAGCCAAGGCGGCGTTCGATCCCGCCAGCCTCTGTTACAGCGAGTTGAAGAACGGTCAGGCGGCGGTGCTGACCGACTTTCGCCAGGACGGCAATGGTCTGACCCAGATCTTGGTCATCGATCGCGGCATGACCGAGGCCGGCCGCGGCGCGCTGGTGCAGCGCCTGCTCGACATCGAGACCTATCGCACGACGGCGATGCTCGGCCTGCCGCTTGCCCAGACGCTGTCGCCCGAGATCCGCCGCATCGAAGACGGCCTGACCGCCGTGACCCAGCGCATGAAGGCCCATGCGCGCGAAGAATCCGACGAGATGCTGGCCGAGATTACCCGCCTTGCCGCTGAGCTGGAGGCCAATGCCGCGCTCAGCCTCTATCGTTTCGGCGCCAGCCGCGCCTATGACGGCATCGTGCGCGAGCGCATCAAGACGCTCGACGAGACGCCCGTTCCGGGTCACGAAACCCTCGGTTCCTTCCTCGAGCGGCGCCTAGCGCCTGCCATGCGCACCTGCCAGTCGATCGAGGAACGCCAGGCCAACCTGTCGCGCAAGCTGTCGCGCGCCACGGGTCTTGTGCGATCCTGGATCGACGTCGAACTGGAGCGGCAGAATTCCGATCTGCTGACCACGATGAACCGGCGTGCCGAAATGCAGTTGCGCCTGCAGCAGACGGTCGAAGGCCTCTCGGTTGCTGCCATTTCCTACTATGTCGTCGGCCTGATCGGCTATGCGGCAAAGGCCATCAGCCACGACATCCTGCCGGTCGACCCGGCGGTGATCACCGGCGTGTCCGTGCCGTTTGCCGTGCTCGGTGTCTGGTGGGTGGTGCGACGTATCCGGAAGAGCCACGAAGACGAGCATTGAGACCCGGGGACTGCGTGGGAACGCAGCCTTGGCCATCCGGGGTGCAGATTGTCGCGACGCGTGGCGACATTGAAGGATCGCATGGTTGGGATCGCATGGTTTTCCGTGCCGAATTTGCTTGCCCGTCTTTGCCGGGCAGCCGATATAGGGGGCAATGGCAGGAATGATGTAAGCGGACTAGATGGCTAGGCAGACACGCGCGAAATTCGACAAGAAGGGCCTGTCCGGCCTTGGCCTCGATAAACTGGTCGAGATCCTGCTTGAGGAGGCGACGGCCAACAAGGCGCTGAAGGCGCGGCTGTTGACGGCGCTGGCGGGCGAGACCGGTCCGCACGAAATGGCCCGCCTGCTCGACAAGCGCCTCGATGCCTATGACCAGGCGGTGACGCGCATCAACAATGCCCGTGCCAAGGATATGGCGGTCGAATTCGCCGGTCTGTCGCGCAACATCCTGTCGGAACTCGGCGCTGCCGATCCGGTCGGTGCCGCCGAGCGGATCCTGCGGTTTCTGGCATTGCGATTCCCGATCTCCGCGCGGCTGGTGTCGGACAATGCAAGGCTCTGGAAGGTCTTCGATGAGACTGAAGTCGCCGCCGCCGAATTGATCGGGACGATCGCGCCCGAAGAACAGGTGCTGCTGGTGCCGCAGATCGAAAAGCTGCGGCTGCGGGATCGCTACGGCGAACACACCGGTTTCCTCTCGACGCTCACCGGCGTTCTCGCCAAGCCGGCTGCCGACACCTGGAAGGCGCTGCTGAACGAAGTCCTGCCCAAGGAGCCGCTGAAACTCGGGGCGCTGGATCTCTTGCAGGCGCTTGCCCTGCACCAGGGCGATCTCGACACATTGCTGAAGCTCGAAAACAGCAAGCCGGAAAACCGTCGCGACACGTTGGCCATGGCCGCACTCATGCATGCCGCCGGCCGTTTTCAGGACGCACTGGAATGGGTACAGCAACGCCCGAGCGGCCTGCGGCTTTTGCCGTTCAGGGGTGAACTGGTTTCCGTCGGTCCCGATTACGGTGCCCGCGAGCGCCGCTTGCTGGAGGCGGACATTCTCGAACGGCTGAAGCGCCGCGAGGATGCCCAGGCTTTGCGCTGGCGCGAGTTTTCCGAGACCTTCGATCCAGCCGTGCTCAAGCTC
>ERZ1034401.45-NODE-45-length-44786-cov-2.930898_pt1 | contig 44786 bp, 44 predicted proteins | sample MGYA00520601_ERZ1034401 | MGnify/ENA primary metagenome ERZ1034401 (study PRJEB33736, sample SAMEA104288476) | Azolla filiculoides | biome: Urban; feature: water surface; material: ditch water | place: Netherlands | collected 2014 ... | reverse complement strand
CGAGCTTTTGCAGCTGTACAGCGCTATCCGGCGTCATCGCGACGCGCGCCTCTCCAGAGAAAATCTCCTTCGGCGCTCCGATTTTTATCCCCATTGACACTCCGGCATAAGCCGCCCTCTATTGCGCCAGTCCGCTTCAACTTGAGGCGTTCGATAGCCTGCAAGGACAACCCATCTCTCGCTCGCAAAACGCGTGGCGTCGTTCTAATTTTCAAGTAGCGGACTTCGCTCGACGACGAAGCGACGCCCATTGGATTTGGAAGAGCTCCAAACGCTTTCAACGCCTCCCTCCAGATCATGTCGATAATCCGGAGGGAGAGTTCGTCGCTTACACCAGGTTTCGGGCAATCGTATCTTCGCGTGCCACAAGTTCGCTTTGCGCGCCAAGAAGTGTGCGGTTCAGATGCGGATCGCGACCTTCAGCCATGTCGTAGATCGTCATGAAATAGAAAGCCTGCTGGCCAAGAACCGTTGCCGTCTGGATTTCACTGGCATCGAGCCCGTTCTTCTCCGCATCCGACAGCGCAGTCCTGTGTTCGTATAGGTCGGTCTGCGCCACCTCACCTTTAATGAGCTTGGCCGAAATGAACGGGTCGGTGCAAAGCGGGCGTGCAAGGCCGACCAGGTCGCAGGTTCCGTCGTTAAGGGCACCGATCATTGATTCTCGGCTGCGAAAGCCTCCAGTCGACATGACGGGCATCTTGGCAACAGCGCGTGCTTCTGCGGCATAGACGGCAAAGTAGGCTTCACGCGCGGCAGTCGATGCACGGGGCGGCTCGCGCTCGAACTGGTTGTCATTGTTCACGCCGAGAAGACTGAGATGCTCGTATGTCCCGCCCGTCAGTTCCAGGAGATCCAGGCCCTCGTCATTCAACCATTCGACGACTTGCATGGAATCGTCGTGCGAGAAGCCGCCTTTCTGGAAGTCTGCCGAGTTCAATTTGAGGCCTACTGGGAAATCAGGGCCGACAGACTTGCGTATGGTTCTCAAGACTTCGAACAGGAAGCGGGCGCGCGACTTGAGGTCCCCTCCCCACTTGTCGGTACGCAGATTGACACGCGGGCTCAGAAACTCGCTGATGAGATAGCCATGGGCGCCATGAACTTGAACGCCTTTGAAGCCAGCAAGTTTACAGACCAGCGCTGCGTTTCCGAACCGCCAGATGATATCCTCGATTTCGTCCTCCTCCAAAGCTCGCGGCGCCTGTTGCTGCCAACGGAGCATGGTAAGCGGCACCGAGGACGGCGCGACCGGTTCGGGGCAAGCGCCGGCCGGGGCTTGACGCCCAGCATGACCGATCTGCGCCCACATATGCGCGCCATGCGCCTGGCCCGCGTCAGCCATGGCCGTCAGGCGTTTCATCTGTTCGGCGTCCTGCTCTCCCTCGATCCGGATATTTCCCGGTCGCTCAAGTGAACGGCGGTCCACCTGGATGTTTCCTGTCAGCAGCAATCCCGTGCCGCTCTCTCCCCACAGGCGGTAAACGCGCTCATGATATTCGGTCGCGCGCCCAAGTGCGTCGGCGCAGCCCTCGGTCATTGCTGATTTGCCAAGCCGGTTCGGCAGCGTCTCTCCGCAAGGCAGCGACAGCGGGGTATCCAGTTGAATAGCGGTCTGTGTCATTACATCCTCCCATGGATTGTTAAACATCGATAAAGTCTGCATCGCCCAACCTCCCGTCAGGCTTGATGAACAGCGGTTCTTTCAACAAAGCACGAAGCTTCGACGCCACATTTCAATCTTGCGGCAGCGCCCCCATATGCTTGGCCATCAACAGGATCTGCGACTCCAGCATCGGTTTTCCGGGAAATATTGTAGCGCCTTTGGACTGCGCGGCTTCAAGCAGCGGCGTCATGGCAGGCTCCATGATCGCATCGGCGACGAGGTGTCTCGCGTGTATCCGGGTGAAATCGACCGGTTCGGCATCTGACGAGCGCATCCCGAGCGTACTCCCGTTCACGATGAGATCGTGATGCTCGATATCCTGATCGTCGGTGCTGATGGAAAGACCCGGATACGTCGCCGCCAGGCGCGATGCCAGTTCGGCGGCCCGGACCGCAGATCTGTTTGCGATTGTAATATGGCTGATGCCGGCATCGGCAAGACCAAACGCGATGGCGCTCGCCGCGCCACCCGCTCCTACCAGAAACACTTTCATGCCGGAAACATCGGCGCCGCGCGAGCGCATTGCCTCGACGAAGCCGACGCCATCCAGCATCGTTCCGACCATCCGACCGTCATCCTCCCGCCTGACACAATTCACCGCCCCGATGTGCCGGGCCGCATCGGTGACCTCATCGCACAAGTCGAGCATTGAAGGTTTGTGGGGGACCGTGGCGATGAACCCGCCGAAGTTTTGCATCTTGCGCAATCCCTCGACCAGCACAAGCAAGGCGTCTGGCGCCACATGGAACGGGACGAGCACACAATCCAGCCCATGGGCAGCGAAAACCGCGTTCATCGTCTGTGGCGTTTTCACGTGGTAGATCGGGTCGGCGAGAATGCCGAACACACGCGTTTTCCCGGTGATCTCGTGTACACGCTCACGTTTTTTCTCTGCTTCGCTCGTCTCTGAAATCATAATTTCCTCCGCCAACTGTTCATTCCGTCTGGAAACACTCAGGTCATCAGCAACCCGCCGGCCACATCGATGGTCTGTCCGGTGATGAAACTGGCTTCCGGGGAGGTCAGATAAAGTGCGAGATCGGCAACTTCTTCAGATGCCCCAAGACGGCCCATAGGCGTCATGCGAACCTGCTCGTCATTGATTTCGCTCGCGACACCGCGAACCATGGGCGTTTCGATTCGGCCAGGAGCGATGGCGTTTACCCGGATCCCGAAGGGGCCGAGTTCGCCTGCGAGATGTCTGGTGAAACCAAGGATCGCTGATTTCGTCGCCGCATAATGGCACGCCACAAGCGGCATGTAAGCCCGGCCGGCGACGGATGACATGTTGACGACCCACCCGGCCCCCGCCTCTCGCATTGCTGGCGAAAGCGCGCGGATCGTGTTGAAGCTGCCCGTCAGATTGACCCCGACGACACGGCCCCACTCAGCAGGATCCATCTCCCAGACTTTGTGCGAAACGCCTTCGTGTTTGGGTGAGATCCCCGCGTTGTTGATGACGGTATCAAACGGCCGTCCAAGCACGTTGGCGGCATGTGCAACACCGTTTTCCACGGCAGCATAATCCGACACGTCCAGCTTCATCGCCAGCCCTGAGCCTCGCCCGTCGGCTTCGATCAGACGTATCGTTTCGTTGATGTCGTCGTCGTTCATGTCGGCGACGCCGACATGTGCGCCACGGCTTGCAAAACCGATCGCGATCGCCCGGCCGATCCCGCGCCCCGCGCCGGTGACCAGAACACGACGTCCCTCGTGGCTGGCGCGATTGGTTATTTCAATGGTGTTTTTCTCACGTTCCTGCATTGTCACTGTCTCCCGTATGCGGGTTGTTCCTTTGGTTCACGGCTGCGTGTAGGTGGTTTTGACGACCGTATAGAACTCGCGGGCGTAAGCGCCCTGCTCCCGCGGACCGTAGGATGACGACTTTCTGCCCCCGAAAGGCACGTGGTAATCCACGCCTGCCGTTGGCAGGTTGACCATCGCCATGCCCGCAGCCGAACGTCGTTTGAACTCGGACGAGTATTTCAGAGAGGTCGTACAAATGCCGGAGGAAAGGCCAAATTCCGTATCGTTGGCGGTGGTGATGGCCTCCTCGAAGCTGTTCACTCGTATGACGCTTGCGACCGGGCCGAAAATTTCCTCCCGGTTGATGCGCATGTCGTTGGACGTTTCGGTAAAGAGCGCTGGAGAGAGATAGAACCCTGGATGCTCAAGCTTCAACTGCGCGCCGCCGAAGGCCAGTTTTGCCCCTTCACCTTGACCGATGCGAATATAGTCCAGATCCTGATCAAGCTGACTTTGATTGACGACAGGCCCGATCTGGCTATCGCCCGCCAAGGCATGACCGATCTTCAAGCCCCGAAGCTTTTCGATGACAGCCTGCACGAAGCGGTCATGGATCCTGGACTGAACGATCAGTCGGCTCGATGCCGTGCACCGCTGACCCGTCGAGAAATATGCGCCGTTGACGGCAACATTGACGGCGACCTCTAGGTCAGCGTCGTCCATCACGATGAGCGGATTCTTGCCTCCGAGTTCGAGCTGAACCTTTTTGCCGCGTTCGAAACATGCAGCGCCGATCCGGCGCCCGGTCTCGACCGAGCCTGTGAAGCTGATCCCCCGCACCTTCCGGGATTCGACGAAGGCTTGTCCGACGTCTCGTCCGGGGCCGATGACCAGATTGAACACACCCTCCGGCACGCCCGCCCTTGCGATAATGTCGGCCAACGCCCAGCCGCAGCCCGGCACGAGCTCGGCGGGCTTGAAGACGACAGTGTTGCCATAGGCCAGCGCCGGAGCAATTTTCCACGCAGGGATAGCAATCGGGAAGTTCCACGGTGTTATGATGCCGATGACGCCCTCGGGCTCCCGCAGGACTTCAACCTCCACGCCCGGGCGAACAGAGGTGACACGTTCACCGTTCAAACGGAGCGCCTCACCGGCGAAAAATTTGAAAACACGTCCGGCGCGCACGACCTCGCCGACGCCTTCGGACAGGATTTTTCCTTCCTCCCGCGACAGGAGCTGGCCCAGTTCGTCCTTGCGCGCGAGGATTTCCGTTCCGATTCTGTCGAGGATATCGGAGCGGACTTCAGGACTGGCTGCCGCCCAGGCGGGAAAAGCCTGATATGCGGCATCGATAGCATCCTCGGCTTGCGCTCGACCGGACGAAGCATAAACACCGACCTTGTCATTGGTGTCGCTGGGATTGATATCATTGACGACGGAGGAACCTTCGATCCACTGGCCGGCGATGTAGTTCTTGTGAATGGTCATTGTCATGTCTCCTGAATGCTTTTGAAGCCGGGTTTCGGCAATGATTTTTCCGGTTGGAATTCCCGAAGATGCTGCAACAGAACCTGTACCGGATGGCGAAGGGCCACCTTTGCGAAACGCTTGGCCTGCGAGCGGCATGAATAGCCGGTAGCCAGCAGCTCTTCTTCCGGCCGGGTGTCGTCGATGTGTCGGCGCCAGCTCATGTCGAAGATGGCTCTTGAGGTCCTGACATTGCGGGTTTCGTGACCATATGTTCCCGCCATGCCGCAACATCCCGATGCGATGACATCCAGACGAAGGCCAAGTGCGGAAAAAATGGCGATCCAATTCTGAAGACTGCCCTGCGCAGTCGCGCGTTCGGTGCAGTGCGGCAGCAGCACATACCGCTTGCCCGTCGCCGCAAACCCGGTAGGCGCTCTTGTCGCCAGCCATTCCTGCAAAAGCTGGACCTTCGGCACTGCTCTTGGGCCGAGCGCCTCCACATATTCGGAACGGAACGTCAGGGTCATGGACGGGTCGATCCCGACGAGAGGAATGCCCAGTGCCGCACACGCATTCAGTTGCTCGGTCTGGGATCGTGCAGTTTTTCCGAACCTCTTGAGAAACCCATGAACATGCAGCGGCTTTCCGTTGGGCCGGTAAACGGACAGGAGCGGATTGAAGCCGAGACCGGAGAGGAGATCGAGCGTGTCGAGAACCAGTCGGGTCTCATAGAAGCTGGTGAATGCATCCTGCACGATGATGACGGAGTGCTGTTTCTGCTCAGTGGACATCGACGCCAATACGCCAGGTGTGGCGAACGACAATCCCCTGACTGCCATTTCCCGGTCCAGTTCAAGTCCAGACAAGAGCGGCAGATCGACCAGCCCGAGAGCCCGCAAGGCACCCTTGACGGGCGGGGCACGCAGGACGGCGTTTACCAGCCGCGGTGCTGCGGCAAGGAGCGGAAGCATGCCTTCAAGGTTCGCCACCAGCCAGTCTTTTGGCGGGCGCAAATAACGGCTGTGGTAGAGTTCCAGAAACTTCGCCCGGAAGCTTGGAACGTTGACCTTGATCGGGCAGCCACCGACGCACGACTTGCACGCGAGGCAACCATCCATCGCCTCTTTGACCTCGTGCGAAAAATCGGCTGTCCGCTGGCCATGAAAGACCGAGTTCAGGACTTTGGCCGGAACGTTGCGCCAGGAAGAAGGCGAGCGAACGTTTTGCGCTTCTGACACGAGATTCGACCCGTTGGCCGCGATCTGTCTCAGCCATTCCTTGGTGAGCATTGCCCGACCCTTCGGCGAATGCCGGCGTTCTCGGGTTGCTTTCCAGGAGGGGCACATTGCAGTGTCCGGATCCCAATCGTAGCACGCGCCATTGCCATTGCAGTTGATCACGTCCGTATAGACAACACGCACGCTCTGCGGAATTTTTCTGTCGGCCTGGCCGCGTGTCGGAACGCCGTCGATTTTCAGAAGTGTCTCGCCGCGCGGCGCTGCGATCTTGCCCGGATTCAACTGGTTGTGCGGATCGAAGATCTGCTTGACCGCCTGGATCACCGGATACAGCGATCCGAAAAACTTGGGCGAATATTCGGATCGAACACCCTTTCCGTGTTCGCCCCAGAGCAACCCACCATATTTCAGCGTCAGCTCTGCAACTTCGTCGGTGATCTCGCGAATAAGCTTTTCCTGGTCGGGCGCTTTCATGTCGATAGCCGGCCGGACGTGCAGAACGCCAGCGTCCACATGACCGAACATGCCGTAGTCCAGGCCACGCCTGTCCAGCACTGCTCTGAACTCCTCGATGTAATCGGCGAGATTTTCAGGGGGAACCGCCGTGTCCTCGACGAACGCGATCGGGCGCTTGTCGCCCTGCATGTTGCCGAGAAGGCCGACGGCGCGCTTTCGCATCTGCCAGATGCGCTGAACGGCCGCTTCGCCGCGTGCAATCGTAAAGCCCAGGCGGCCCGCCACGCGACCCTCGGCCTCGAGCGCAGTTACCAGCCGGGTGAGCGGCGCCTCGACCTCGTCCGCCGTGGCGCCCACGAACTCGACGAGATTGACTCCACGCGTCGGCTCTTTGCCGACGGACGGGAAGAATTCTTTCACGCCATCCCAGACGATGTCTTCCTGCGCCAGGCCGAGCACCTTCGAATCCACCGTTTCGATGGATGCCGCACCGAACGCAATGAGCGACCGCGCATCGCGCAGACAAGCATCGAAGTTCTCGTACCGGACGTTGACCAGAACAGAGTGCTGCGGGATCGGGAGAATCCGCAGCTTGGCCTCGGTAATAACGGCAAGGGTCCCTTCGGAGCCGCAAAGAACGGAATTGAGGTTGAACCTGCCCTCCCCGCTCCTGATATGGGCGAGATCGTAGCCCGTCAGGCAGCGATTGAGCTTGGGAAACTGCCTCTCGATGGCGGCCGCATTGTCTCGGTGAAGCTGGTCAATGACCCGGTGAATGTCGCCGACAATGCCGGGCGCCCGCTTGGCGTGTTCCAGTTGCAGATCATCGAGCGGGCGAGAGGTCCATAGGGTGCCATCGGACAAAACCGACGTCAGCTCCAGAACATGATCACGGGTCTTGCCGTAAAGACACGAGCCTTGTCCGCTGGCATCGGTGTTGATCATGCCCCCGATCGTCGCACGGTTGGAGGTGCTTAGTTCCGGAGCGAAGAACATCCCATGTGTCTGCAGGGCAGCGTTGAGCTGGTCCTTCACGACACCGGCCTGGACACGAACCCAGCCCTCTTTCGCGTTTATTTCAAGAATGCCGTTCAAATATCGGGAAATATCGAGAACCACTCCGTCGCTGAGAGACTGGCCGTTCGTGCCGGTTCCTCCGCCTCGTGCCGCCAGCTTCACATTTCTGAAGGCTGGCTGCGCGAGAAGCCTGAGCGCCACCGATACATCATCCGAGCTGCGGGGAAACAAGACGGCTTTAGGGGCGAGTTCATAAATTGAATTGTCCGTTGCAAAAACCACCTGGACAGAGCGGTCTGCACTGATGTCTCCGGCGAACCCTGCTTTGGCAACGGCGACGAGATACTCATTCACCAGCGAGGCGTCTTGAGGATCTGGAGCGAGGCGCGGAATCATGGAGGCATTTCCTGGTACTGCATCAGGTGCAACGGAACGTGGATACCGCCGAAAGAGCGGTCCCGGTCACATGGGGACGGTGGTGACGGGGCAAGATCCTTGCCCCGTCACGGATTCTACAGCTGTGCTAGGCGTAAAAGTCGGGCACCTTCTTGAATTGCTTCCAGCCCTCAAGATCGTGGCCTGTGACGACGATCGCATCCGTCTGCTTGGCGAGCATCCTCAGTTTCTTGACGCTTCTCACCGTTTCCACCGCTGACGTCATGAAGCCCGGAAGGCATTTTTCATTCCAGTGATCAAGCGTATAGGCCGCATCGATCACCAGCATAATCGGACCCGATTCCGGAAGCGTGATCAAGAATGACTGGTGGCCGGGTGAGTGACCTGGCGACGTGTAGAGCTTGATCACGCCGTCGTCGTAAAGGTCGAACCCGTCGGTCTTGTCGCCTTCAAGGAAAAACCAGTCGAGACCAGGCTTGTCAAAATCCTTGCGGATGTATCCGCCTGCCGAAAACCAGTCGGCGTTGAACGCGTACTCGTACTCGCTTCGTTGCACGATATAGGTCGCGTTCGGGAACCTTCCGGTGGCACCGGTATGATCGAGGTGGAGGTGAGAATGAAGAACGTACTTGACGTCCTCGACCTTGAACCCTGCCTTGACCATCTGATTGATGCAGGTCTCTTCTTCCGTCAACAACGGATAGTAGACGTCGGCCGTCGTGCCCCAATGCCCCTTCGGATCCTGTGCAGCCTCAAGCGCAATACCGCCGTCAATGACAACATTGCCCTTTGGATGCGTGATCAGGTACCATGGGATCGGTGTGATAAACTCACCCTGGCCCCTCCCCAGTTTGATATCCACTTCCTTCTGCCGAATGTGTCCCGTCTGGAACATGTAAAGACGTATCTCTGTCACTGTCATTCCTCCTCGAACGATGGGCTCCTACCTGCCCGCTATTTTCGACTGCAGCCTATGCGCTGACAGCCATATTGGCCTTGGGATTGGCATCTTTGCTGATCGTCATCGCCAGGAGGCCGTCCCTGTCGCATCCTGATCGTGGAAGATACGCGGACACCGCCCCGTCATGCACAACCATGATCGTCTCGGACAGGGCCAGCAGTTCCTTCACAGATGTGGAGATGACGATGATGGCCGCGCCGGCCTCCGCCATTTTCAGAATGATTTCATAAATCTGGCGGATTGCACCGACATCGACACCCGAGGTCGGCTCGACGAATACATAGACTTTCGCCTGTCGTTCCAGCCACTTGCCGATCACCGCCTTCTGCTGGTTGCCGCCCGAAAAATATCGGATCGGGCGATCTGGCGCGTTGGGATAGATCGCAAGCCGCTGGATGATGCCTTCGGCGTAACGCCGTTTCGCAGCACCCTGCACGAGGCCAAGTGTTGCAAGTTTCGAAAGCGCCGGCAGACTGACATTTTCCGCCATCGACAGGCTTGGAAACAATGCCTGCTTGCGTCGCTCTTCCGGAATGAGGGCAATGCCGGCTTTCAACGCGTCTCCGGGATTGCGAACAAGTTTGATGGTACCGTCGATCACGATCTCGCCTTCATAGGCGGAGAGGCCACCGAGGCATTTCTCGATCTGCTCCATTCCAGCGCCCAATGGGCCCGTGACGCCGAGGATTTCGCCAGCTCTGACTTTCAAGGAGAGCGGCGCCAGTCTGGGTGTCGAAAGACCTTTGAGCTCAAGGACGACCCGCTCCTGACTGCGCCCGCTATTTTCGATTTGCAGGTCCGCCGAACTTCGGTTGACCATGAGCTGGGTCACCACTTCCTCGTCGATCTTGCCGCGTTCGAGCGTCCCCGAGACCCGTCCGTCCCGAAGGATCGTAGCGCGGTCGCAAAGCAGCTTTACCTCATGTAGACGGTGCGAAATATAGACGATCGTGATGCCGCTCTGCTTGAACGTCGCGATCATCTTGAAGAGAAGCTCGCTTTCGCTCGCCGACAGACGCGCTGTGGGTTCATCAAGGATGATCAGCTTGTAACGACGGTGAAACAGCGTCGCGAGCGTCACCATCTGCATCTGCGCTGCCGTCAGGGTCGATGCCTTGCGATCAGGATCGAGATCGAGACCGATCTCCTGCATGATCCTGGCCGCCTCTTCGCGGATTTTGCGTCTGTTGACCCAGAAGCGGCTCGGTTCGTTTCCGAGCAGAATATTCTCGGCCACCGTCATGCTGCCGGCCAGCTCGGAATCCTGATAGACGGCACCCAGTCCGTGGGCATGCGCATCCACCGGACGGTGGACATGGATCGGCTTGCCGTCGAGCAATATCTCTCCGCTCGACGGAGAGTAGACACCCGTCAGGATCTTGATCAGCGTCGATTTGCCGGCACCGTTCTCGCCCAGCAGACCGTGAACTTCGCCGCGCTCGAACGAAAGGGAAATGCCTTTGAGGACCTGAATTCCGGCAAAATCCTTCGCCAGGTCCCGGAGTTCGATCAATGGAGTTGCCATGGTCGCCTCCTCAAATGAACTTCAGGTGAATTTCTTCACGATTAAGGGCGGCATTGGCGCCAACTGCGGCGAGCAGAACGAAACCGTTGAACAGCTGACGCGTGGCAAACGAGATCCCGATCATGTTCATGCCGGAGCTGACCATGTAGAGGAAGAAGACGCCGAGCAGCGTGCCAAGAACATGCGGCTTGCCCTTGCCCAGAATGGTCGCGCCAAGGAACACGGCGGCGAATGCCTCCAGCAGATAGCCCTGGCCGCCGACCGGCTGCGCCGACGAAGAGATCGATGTCAGAAGCACGCCGCCGATGCCGCTGAACAAGGCGGAAAGGATGAAGCTTACAATGACCCAGCGATACACACTGATGCCGGAATAATAGGCCGCCATAGGGTTGTCGCCGACCGCACCGATGTAGTGTCCGGCCTTGCTGCGCGTTGACAGGATATATCCGCAGACGAAGACGGCGACCAGGATGATGACCGGAAAGGCGATCGGACCGACACGCCCCTGCCCCAGGAACCTGAATACAGCTTCATTATAGTCAACCGGGATCTGATAGCCGCCCGACAGATAGGTATTCACGCCGCCGAGAAGAAACATCACACCGAGCGTCGTGACGATGCCGGAGAGCCGGCCATAGGTGACGAGCATGCCGTTGATTGCGCCGATGAGGCAGGCGGCACCAAGGCCAACGGCCGTCGCCCCGATCCAACCAATGCTTGGAATGAGCAGCGCGGTGATGATGGATGTGGTCGTCACGACCGCGCCAATCGACAGATCGAAGCTCCCGGCGGCTACGACATAGGTCAGCCCCATGGAGAGCAACGCGCTGACGATCATCGAGAACAGGATATTGTTGAAGTTTGAAACCGTGCCGAAGTACGGGCTCATCAGCGAGAAGAAAACCCCGAAGAGGATGATGACCAGAATCGTTCCCCAACGTCGAAGGAAGGTCAGGATCGCGCTTGCGCCGCTTTCGGCTTGAATGTCTGTACGGGCCTTTGCGACGGCACCTGTCGAGGATGTGGACATCGCGGATGTCTCCTTGGATGTGTGTTGAACCGAGTGCCGCGTTTTCATCTCGCGCCTTCGATTTTTTCAGAATTGTCCCAGTCTTGCCGGGCCCGGAGAACTGTCTCCGGACCCGGCCCCATGGGAGGGTTAATCAGCCGCCGTAGGTCTTCAGCAGTTCGATGGCCTTCTGGTCCATCGCCTTCAGTTCCTCCAGCGCACCGGCAGCTTCAGACTTTTCGATCGCTGTTACCGGGACGTGGTAGGTGTGGTTCGGGACGTCCTGGCCTTGACCAAGCGCAAGAGCGATCTCGCCGATCTTGTCGCCAGCCGTGTGGTAGGGAACATCCGTCGAGAACGCGATCGGGCTGTCCGGAGAGGCCATTTCGCTCAGCAGTTGATCCGAGAAGTAGTGGTTCACCACCAGTGCCTTGCGGCCCATCTGCGTCAGGGCCTGTGAGGCGCCAACGGTCAGGGGCCACCACCAGGAAACGATCGCCTGAAGGCTTTCCGGATCCGGATTCGACTGCAGCAGCGACAATGCGTTTTCGCGACCCTTGGAAATCTGGTCGGACGTCGACGTGGATCCGGTCATGAACGGCAGCATCTTCATGCGCGGTTCGAACTTTGTCATGAGTTCAAGCTGATCGACTTCCTGGTCGAACGGCGTGTAGAAGCCGCGATCTTCGGCGGTCTGAATAATGGTGCCCTGGCGCGAAAGCTTGTTCTGGAGCCAGTAACCCATAGCAGTCCCAGTTGCCCAGGTGTCTTCCTGGACGGACGGGGAATCCTTGACCGGGACCATGAAACCGACGGTCTTGATTCCGCGGCGATGGGCTTCCTCCACGATGTAAGCGGTTTCGGATTCCTGGGAGTAGATGCCAAGAACGAGGACGTCGATGCCCCGGTCCAGCAGCTGCCGCGCCGAATCCTGTTCGCTCTGCTTAGAAGGTTCGCCGCGAACCGTTACGAGTTCGCCACCATTGTCCAGGACCGTCTGCGCGATCCGCCAGCAACCACGCCGCCAGGGCTGATTGAACGGGCCATAGCAAAGACCAAGACCGACCTTCACCTTCTTGCCGTTCGATACAAATTTCGGAATATCGCTTGTGAGGGCGTAAGCCGATTGGGCTGTCGCAGCCAATGCACCAGCGGCGGCAATCCCTGCTCCAAGGCCAGCCAAAATCTGCCGCCTGTTGAAGCCGATATGCTCCTGCATTTCTTCTTTCCAGAACTTCGTCATTTCCATTCCTCCCTTGTTAAGTCTCGACCTCTCAGATCATCCTGCCGCGCATGGGTCAGGCTGCTCTGTCCTCCCGGATCATGGCGGCGCCCTTTTCAGCGATCATGAGAACAGCCGCCAATGTGTTTCCGGAAATCTGCGTTGGCATGATCGACGCGTCGATCACCCTCAATCCCTCAATCCCATGGACGCGAAGCCGCTCGTCTACAACCGCTCGCGGTCCCGTTCCCATGCTGCACGTACCTACGGGGTGATAGATCGTCTGGCCGTTCTCGCGGGCGAAATGCAGCCATTGCTCGTCTGTCTCGACGTTTTTGCCCGGGCTCATCTCATGCGAGACGAAGGGCTTCATGGCGCTCTGCCCGACAATATCACGGGCTATTTTCATGCCGCGGACGAGCGTGTCCTGGTCTTCGCTTGTTGCGAGAATGTTCGGTCGAATTGCAGGTGCTGCAAACGGGTCTGCGGATTTCACATGGATCGTGCCGCGCGATTCCGGACGCAACGGCGAAACACCGATCGTCATGCCCGGCTCGTGATCGAGCTTTCGGTCCGCAGCATTGGCATAACTTGCGTGCATGAAGAAGTATTGCACGTCTGGAGACGAGAGCCCTGGTCGGGTTCTGACGAAGCCATGGGCAAGTCCTGTCGCCAATGTCAGGATGCCTTTGCGGGTCGCGAAATACTGAGTAACCGCCTTTGCAAGGGCGATGCCGCGGCTTTGTTCGTTCAACGTAATCGGCTGACTGACCCGCCAATTCATCCGGGTGCAGAAGTGATCGGCGTAGTTTGAACCAACACCCGGCAACACATGATTGACCGGGAGCCCGGCAGATTTCAGGATCTCAGGATCGCCGATCCCCGAAAGCTCAAGGATTTGCGGCGATTGAACCGCGCCTGCCGCCAGAACCACTTCCTTCGCGGAAACCTGACATTTCTGCCCGTTGCGGTAATACTCCACGCCGGTAACGCGGGTGCCATCCAGGATGACACGCGTGACATGTGCGTTGGTATGCACTTCGAGATTGGGGCGGTTGCGGGCTGGTTGAAGATATGCCGTAGACGCGCTCCAGCGACGTCCATCACGCTGGTTCACCTGGTAGTAACCAAACCCGTCCTGGTCAGCGCCGTTATAGTCGGGATTCTTTTTGAAACCGGCTTGTAAAGCAGCATCAATGAAGGCTTCGGAGAGCACAGGGCGCTCCTTGACCTGGACCACATTCAATGGTCCTTCGCCCCCGCGAAGCTCATTGGATCCGCCTTCCCAATTTTCCAGCTGCCGGAAGTAGGGAAGCACATCCTGAAAGCCCCAACCCTTGTTGCCAAGCTGCGCCCAATGATCGAAATCCTGCGGCTGCCCCCTCACGAAAATCATGCCGTTGATCAGCGAGGAACCTCCAAGGCCCTTGCCACGCGGGACCACGATTTTTCTCTGAAGCACGTTCTCTTCAGGCTCGGTCCAGAAGCGCCAGTTGAAGCGTTCATTGACCAAAAGCTTGCCAAACCCGGCAGGGATATTGACCCAGAATCCTTTGCCTTCGCCTCCCGCCTCAAGCAGAAGGACTTTGTAGTTGGCGTCTTCGGTCAAACGGTTGGCTAGGACACAACCGGCCGTACCTCCGCCAATGATGACGCAGTCGAAATTCATCTGAATACTCGCTTTTGAGCCTAGGCAATTGCTGCAACAGAAGCGCGACCTAACCGCGCTACGGAACCGGAGCCACTCTTTCCAGCTCCTGGTCGGAAGAGGTACGAACTTGTCAATCAGTATTTGGGAAAGCCATTGAATCCTCCTTAGTCGACATGGGCCGTCAGTCGCACCACAAGCGAGCTGCCTCCAGACCGTTTGCCCTTCGATAATGTTAAATAACCATGAAACCAAGTTGCCTGACAAGTAGGAATCTGCTTAAATCAAAAAAAAGTTGCTGAGACTTGGTTGCGCAAGCGGAGCCGTGATACCGGAAGATGGCCGCGTCGGTGAATGGGATGGTCGTTTCAACCTTTGAAGGTTGATGCTCGGGAATGCGCTGCGGGCTTGTAGCGGTTGGGGAGATGTATTGATGGCGAGTACGAAGTTGATTAACCGAGGACCTTCGCTTGCGGATTCTGTTTCCGATAGCATTCGCATTGAGATTACCAACGGCACGTATGCAATTGGCGACAAACTTCCTACCGAAAAGTCGCTTGCGGATACCTACGGTGTAAGTCGGCCAATTGTGCGCGAGGCAATCAATTCGCTTAAGCGCGATGGCCTTGTTGTTACGAGGCAAGGTTTGGGGGCGTTCGTCAGCGAAACGCGCGAGCAGAATTTTAGGTTTACGAGCTTTGACGTGAATGATGCGCTGGACATTCGCAACGTCATCGAGCTTTTGATGGCAGTGGAAGCTGCGGCAACCGCGCGGGCCGCCGAGCGCCGCACGGAGGAAGACATTCAGAAAATTGAGGGCCGATTCAATGCAATGCAAACTGCAATTGACCAAGGTCAGAGTGGCGTAGACGAAGACATGGAGTTTCATCGCGCAATTGTGGAAGCAGCGCGAAACCCGTATTTTCGAGACATGTCAGACTTTCTCGATGCGAACGTCAGAAACTTTATCCGTAAGGCCCGCGAAAACACCGCAAGATTGAAGAGCGGCCTGGTTCAGGAGGTTCAGGGGGAGCACCGCTCAATCCTTGACGCGATTAAATCTGCTGATCCGCTAGCGGCCAGAAAAGCCGCGGAAGCTCATTTGATCGGGGCGGCTAAGCGGCTTGCATTGTATATAGAGCCTTAGCACCGTTCCGAACCTGTCTTACTGAGCTTCCTGCTAGAAGGCTAATCGGATTTTCGCAGACTACGCCAGCTGCAAGCCGCCTGATCCTTCTGTGCGCGGCCTGAACCTGCATGATCATCACCGCATCACCCGTTTCAAAGAACGATTGCAGGCAGGCGCCCGTGTCACTCCTGGAGATCATGTTAAAATCGGGAGATTCTAGCCATGCCTAGCCGGCGTCTTGCCCGGTGGCGCAAGACGCCGATGGAGACGGAAACTAGGATCGTGTCCCACGGCATGGTGAAGCTTCGGCGTTCGCCGTGCCTTCCGGACGGAGCCGGGAATGGATCAGCTTGCCGCTGGCAGGCTGATGAGCGGATCATCGCTCATTTTGGCGATGGTTTCCAGTGTCATGTGGCGGGACCGCTGGACGGCCCACTCATCATTCTGTTCGAGCAATAGCGCGCCGACCAGGCGCATGATGGCAACATCGTTGGGAAAGATGCCGACGACCTCTGTCCTTCGCTTGATCTCGCCGTTGAGACGTTCAATGGGGTTTCTCGAGTGCAGCTTGTTCCAGTGCTGCCTAGGAAATGTCATGTAGGCGAGCACGTCCTGCTCGGCGCTGTCCCTGAGCGTGGCGAGCTTCGGCACCTTCGGCCTGATCTGATCGGCGACATGGCGCCATTGGGTGCTTGCCGCCTCTGGCGTATCCTGGGCGAAGGCGGTGGCAATGAAGGCGGAGACGACGCGTCGGCCGCTCTTTCCGGCATGAGCCAAGATATTGCGCATGAAGTGGACCTGGCAGCGCTGCCAGGTGGCAGAGAGCACTCTCGACACGGCTGCCTTGATGCCCTCATGCGTGTCGGAGACGACGAGTTTGATTCCGCGCGGGCCCCGCCTTGTCAGCTTGCGCAGGAATTCCGTCCAGATCGACTCGGCCTCGGATATGACGATCTCCATGCCCAAGACATCTCGGCGTCCGTCGGTGTTGACGCCGACGGCGATGATGACGGCGACGGAGACGATACGCCCGCCACGCCGGACCTTGAGGTCAGTGGCATCGATCCACAGGTAGGGCCATTCGCCCTCTATGGGCCTGTCGAGAAAGGCCTTCACCTTGTCGTCGATCTCCTCGCAAAGCCTTGAGACCTGGCTCTTGGAGATGCCGCTCATGCCCATCGCCGTGACCATGTCATCGACGGAGCGGGTCGAAACGCCCTGGATGTAGGCTTCCTGGATCACGGCCGTCAGAGCCTTCTCTGCCATGCGGCGAGGTTCAAGGAAGCTCGGGAAATAGCTGCCGGTGCGCGCAGCTTCGGGATACGAAGCTCGACTGTGCCAGCACGTGTCTCCCAGTCCCTGTCGCGATAGCCGTTGCGCTGGGCCAGTCAGAAGCTATTCTTCTCGCCATAGCCCACGCCGGTCTTCGTGCCGACCTCCAGCGCCATCAGTTTCTCGGCAGCAAAGCCGATCATATCCCGGAGCAAATCGGCATCGGCGCTCTTCTCAACGAGCGAGCGCAGGTTCATCATGTAGTCGGTCATCGGTGGTCTTCCCTCAGGTTGAGCTTCAACAACCCGACCCTACCGGAAAACACTGGTGACCACCGCTACGCCGCCCGCTCCCTACAGCACTATGGAGGGTGCGCTCGCGAGCGGCTTCGCTATTACCCAGCTACACCACTCGGCGGGACACGATCGAAACTAGAAGCAGGGGCTGACACCCCTACCCCTAATATATGTAAGTATCAGTGCCACTTGGAAATGAATTCGATCGTATGAGCGTTGACTTCCGCGGGATTCGTAGCACTCAGGAAGTGGTTTCCGCCTTCAACGATTTTCAATTCGGCCGACTTCGAGTTCGTGAAGCCCGCGATCTCCTTCCGGGCATTCGCGATGCTGTAAACTAAATCTTCCGTTCCGTGCAGCCACAGGACAGGGCATTCAACGTAATCTAGACGACCATGGAGTCCATCGCGGTCACGCAGATTGATTGCGCACATCCTGATACGTCGACGACCTTCATCCCCCTTGTAGTTTTCCCTGAGCTTCTTGGCCCAGAATGCACGAGCCTCATCTGAGACATTCACTCCCAGACCGGATTCGGCTAGGCCATCGCAATATTCATCCGAGGGCACCCAGTCCGGTCCGACTGGCTGAGTGAGATCGAGGATCAAGGGATTGCAGAAGTCATCTGCGAACCAGCATTTTAGGTCCCTGCTTGCTGCACTTTCATAATCTAGCGACGTCCCGAGTGGAATGATGCCCTTAATCTTGCCCGGGGCCAGTATTGCCATGCGGACTGCTATCCAACCGCCCTGCGAGGTACCCAGGACGAAAGCTGAATCGATGCCCAGCTTTTCGAGGACTTGGAGGTTTGCGATTGCCGAGTCCCAATAGGTGAATTGTTCACTTCGGGTCCGGGTTACTCCGTGGCCGTAAGGCTCGATAGCAAGAAGGTTTACCTTGCTCACAAGAGCTTCGTCAGAGAATTGAGCGCGATAAAGTTCCGACGATGTCGTGAATGAGTTCACAAGTACCAATGTCGGAAGTGCTGGGTTATACTCAGCGCCAAAACGGTAGCCGATCTGTGAGCCACCAAGATGTGGCACATCGGCCGTCTGAATTGCTTGCATTGCTGCCTCCTTGTTTCAATGCGGAACGGTTCATTCCAATGGACCGCCCTAGGTTACTGAAGAAATGACTGACCCGATTATTTCGGGAACGGGTCGGGGCGGCGACAAACTCCAAACGTGCGCCGCCCTTTCGTTTAGTTGGCGGCGATCGGTTCGATCTTATACGGCTTGTAGGCATCCGTCGGTGCATCGCACTTTTCGCAATTGATGCCCGGTGCATTCGCCGCTTCCTTAACCTCTTTAGGAAGTGGTTGGATCGTGGCGCCATCGACAGCAGTGCCATCTATAGCGGATGCCATAGACAACTCAGGAAGCATGACAGGATCAAGAACTTCGGTCACGAACGAGGATTGAACCTTGTTTTCCGGGAAGGCATTGCAGCCGTTTTCGAAACGGTCACCCTCGCAGACTTTGATATTCTCAGCCAGAACCCAAGGAAGCGGATATTCGATGTTCATGGGTTTGAGGTCGCGTTTCTTCGTCAACACCTCCATCATAAGCTTGAATGCATAGCCGGACGTTGCTGGCGGCGAGCCCGACGACACGCCTTTCAGGCCTTTGGCCTGCATTGCGGGATTCGACAGAGCGAGTCGGAACCCATTGGAGTTCTCTCCCGTGACTGGGACCAGCTTGTCGCCTCTGTCTAGTAGTGCTTGGATCGCTCCGTATTCGCCGGCTTGCGACCAGATGCCGTCAACGTCGGGATGTGCCGCGAGCGCTTTTGCGGTTTCTTGCTGCGTCGTGCGGTCATCCCAGAACGAGTAATATTCCGAAACAACTTTTATGCCTGGATACTTGTTGAAGACACTCATCGCCCCGTCGGTGTGATGCTTGTCGACAGAATTTCCTGGAACACCACGGCTGAGAAAAATATTGCCCTTCCCGCCAAGGATATTAACAAGAGCCTGCGCTGTGTTTTCACCGAAACCCGTCGTCAGATAGCTGACATTGTAGGCGCATTTCTCGGTGACGGTTGCATCATACATAAAGAACAGTACGCCCTGGTCGCAGCCGCGCTTTATCGTGCGGTTCAGCGCGGTCGAGGAAATTGGGAAACTAATGATGCCATCGGCGCCATCGTCGACCATGCTTTCGTAGGCTGAGATCTGTGCCTGTGGGTCGGTGCCTGAAATGACCTCTTTCAGGTCCACCATTTCCTTATAGGGTGAGGTAGCTGCCAACGCCTTGACAATATTGGCAGTTTCTGATTGCCAAGCGTTGCCAGAATAGCTCAGGCTCAAGTAGATCTTGAATTTTTTATCCTGCGCACTCGCAGGCTGCGCGAGCATCGTCCCGGCCGCTAGCAGCGACATGGCCGCGAGCGTGATTTTCATTGTCTTGTTAAGCATTGGCTTCTCCTCCTCAAGATGCCTATTAGGGACGGCGTCCCCTTCAATGCGGGCTCAGGGTTTCCTGAATGCACGCAACCGTTCGAAGAACTCATCGCGCAACAGAAGCAGCGCGATGAGGATGATGGAACCTTCGATGATTGTTCGAAGGCCGAAATTCAGTCCGATTGCGGAAATGACGGTGCCAAGTGTCGTCAGCAGAATCGCACCACCGACGGTTCCCAGGAATGTTCCCCGTCCGCCAAGAATCGAGGAACCGCCGATAACCACAGCTGCGATTGACGGAAGTAGATAATTGTCTCCCATGCGGAGGGTCGCGCCGTTCGAATAACCGACGAGCATCATTCCGACAAAGCCGGCACAAACGGCGCTTATCACGTATGGAAGAAACTGGGTGAGTGTCACCGGTATGCCCGCAATCCGCGCCGCCTGATCATTGGTGCCAACGGCATAAACGTGCCGGCCGAAGACACTACGCGCTTGCACGACCCATCCAAGAAGGACGAAAGCCAGCAGAAGGAGAATTGATGCGGGTACTCCTGCGATTTGGCTTTTCATCAGATCCGCCAGCAGTTCAGGTGCCGTTCCGCGTGTCGTTCCATTCGTCATACCCAAAGTCGCCGAGGCGACCATGATGGAGGTAGCCATTGACATGATAAACGGAGGAACTTTCAGCCAAACAACACCAACCGCTGTGAATGATCCGACAAGTCCGCATCCAACAAGGACGAGAGGCAGGAGGAACAGAGCATCAGGATTCCCTGCTCCAACCCAGGCTGTTGACAAAACACCACCCAGTGTGATGAGCGCGGGCAGCGAAAGGTCGAGTCCTCCTGACAGTATCACCAGTCCCTGGCCAAAAGAGAGAACAACCAGGAATGATCCCAGTGTCAGAACTGTCTCGACCTGGCTCCACGACCCGAGCGATGGACTGATAAAGCGAGAACCCAGAAGCATAACGACACAGAGAACGGCAACGGAGAAAGCGCTTATGGTTTCTCTGCTGACCTTTGCTTTGCCGCGCTTGTCCGGCACGGCAATGTATGAGGTGTTTTGGGCACGACTGGTCATTTGCTTTTCCTTTCTCCCAAACTGGTCAGCAGCGCACTGAACATGACCGCGAGGATAAGAACCGCCCCTTGGAAGATTCCGGTGTAGAAAGAAGACACCCCGCTTGAGAACAGGACTTTCTGAAGCAGCATCAAGGTGGCGGCTCCCATGACGGAAGCAAACAGCCCCCCTTTCCCCCCAGACAGCGACGTGCCGCCAAGCGCGACCGCCGCGAACGAGAGCATGAGAAGCGGTTCGCCGGCCGTCGGGCTTCCAGTAGCGGTTTGCGCGCTCAGCATGTAGCCCGCCAATCCATAGATCATGCCGGCGATGACGAATGCGAAGAAACGAACCTTCAAAACAGGGATACCCGACAACCTGGCAGCATGTTCATCGGCGCCAATCGCGTAGAGCGCCACGCCAAAATCTGTCCTTCTTGCCAAAAGCCAGAGGCATACAACCGAGCCAAGGATCAGTCCGGACACCGGGATAAAATTGAAGATTCGATCCGTGAGTTCATAGCTGACCCACTCCGCAACAGCCCCGCCGGGAGCGTCCAGGATAAGAAGCGCAACGCCCTGACAAACGATCATTGTGGCGAGGGTCGCGGCGATCGCCTGAATGCGCAGGTAGGCGACCAGCCACCCGTTTACAGCGCCGACAACGCCGCCTATCGCAAGGCAGATTACGAGCGATGCAAGGGCTCCGCCTGGACCCTCGAGCGGATAGACAGCCATGACAACGTTCGTGATCGAAACAACGCCCGCAAGCGAAAGGTCAAAGCCGCGGCTGAGAACAACAATTGCCTGCCCTGCGCTGGCAAGAGCCAGCGGAACCGTGTTGTTGATGAGGCTTGTGATCGCTCCCGCACCGAGTGCACGTGGCTGCTGAACGACGTAAACGACATAGAGTGCAATGTAGAGAGCCATTATGATGAAGCCCCCCCGCAGAAGGGCGCTCTTCATCGAGGGCTTGTGATGGACGACAACGGCCTTGCTCATCGCGTCGCCCTCGACTGGGCGGTGGCGCGGTGTCCGATCATCGCCGCGACCAGACTTTGCTCATCTATTGCCGAGCCCTCGAACGTTTCGGCAATCTTGCCCTGATAGAGAACCATGCAGCGATCAGCCAATTGAACGATCTCCGGCAACTCCGACGAATAAAACAGAACTGAACCGCCGCTGGCAGCAAATGCTCTAATTGCGCTATAGATCGCCTGCTTCGTTCCAACATCGACCCCGCGCGTGGGGTCGAATAGGAGTAGGGTGCGCGCCCCGGTGGCCAAAGTCCTCGCAATCAGAGCCTTCTGTTGATTGCCGCCGGAAAGGTCGCCTATTGCGAATGAAAGATAACGTTCGGCGAGTTCAACCTTCGCCCCCTCGGGGCCAGCCGCTTTGGCTTCCGCTTGCTGTCCTAACAACCTCGCGGTGGAAATTCTCGACAGGATCGGGACGACTATGTTGGTCGCCGCGCTCAGCCCGGCAAGAATACCCTCTGTTTTGCGCTCTTCGGGAAGATATGCGATGCCACTACCAGCCTTGAGCGCTTTGCGTGGACTCGAGATAGAGTGCTCCCGGCCATCAATTTCTACCACGCCTGACTTTGCAGGCTCCAACCCGGCGAGACACCGGAACAACGACCTCTGGCCCTGCCCTTCCAATGCCGCCACCGCAAGTATTTCGCCGGGCCGCACGTTGAATGACGCATCCACCAAAAGACCGTTGCTGAGGGAATGTACCCTGAGACGCGGCGCAGCGTCTTTAAGAGCACGATCTACATGTTGACTGACATGATCATCGCGGCGACCGACCATCATTTCGAATATGTCGTCGTTGCTTGCCTGGTTCAAAGAGACGCTTGCGATTGTGCGGCCGTTGCGCAGCACCGTTGCGCGCTGGCAGATCTCGCGAACCTCTGAAAGTCGGTGTGAAATATACAGAACGGCCACGCCACGATCCGTTGCATTTCGTATTTGGCCAAACAGCCAATCCGTTTCCGCAAGCGACGCGGTTGGTTCGTCCAGGATCAATACCCGTCGAGCATTTTCCAGTGCTCTGACGAGCTCAAGACGTTGGCGGTCGGCCAGAGGAAGTGAAGAGATTTCAGCGGCGGGGTCGAGGCGTTCAAGGTTATATCGCGCCAAAATGGATGACGCCCTTCGCATCGTCTCGCGTGCGGACAGGATAAAGAAAACACTCTTCGGGATCCGTGGCAGGAGCAAGTTCTGCGCTACCGACAAGTTCGGAACAAGGCTCAGTTCCTGGAACGCCGTGGACACCCCCTCATGCCGCGCTTCAGTAATCGACTTAGGCTGATACGGCTCGCCGTGGAGGCTCATCGCGCCACAGTCCGGGACGACAGCACCTGCCAATATCCGAACCAGAGTTGATTTCCCGGCGCCGTTCTCTCCGAGAAGCGAATGGACTTCGCCTGCGCGCAAATTGATGTCAGCCTGTTCCAGGGCGACTGTCGCACCATATGATTTCCCCACCCGAGTGACAGACAGTTCTAGCCCGTCGGATACGGCAGGCACGCAAGCCCCTGAGATCGACATATTTCCTCCTCCCTCTGTGCAGTAATTCCATCTTTGGGACCTCGCAGTCCAAATGGACAATCGCCGCCTTCCGCTCCCCCGGAAGACGCTGCGTTCCTCATAAACCAACGCAGCGATATAAACTAACCATGAAACCAGGTTGCCTTACAAGTACTATTTTGATGATTCTCGACACACTTGCGTTTGCCACGATTTTTATCGGTAATCGGCGATGAGTACTTTGTCCCAGCGGCCCGCCACGCCCCGGAAGCCCCTAAATCAGTTGGTTGAGGTGCTTCGGATCAAAGCCTGCCAAACCAGCGTCGTCGCCTTCGCGTATTTTGATGACCCAATCAGGATCAGTTATCAGAGCGCGTCCAACCGCTATCAAATCGAACTCATTTCGTTCCATACGTTGAATCAGATTATCGATACCAACGCTGGCGGAACTCTGTCCTGCGAATGCGGCGACGAACTCACCTGACAGCCCGACAGATCCTACACTGATGGTAGCGGCACCAGTCAGCCTTTTGGCCCATCCTGCAAAGTTGAGACCGTTCGGCCCATCGAGTTCCGGAAATTCCGGATCCCAGAAGCGTCGTTGGGAGCAATGCAGGACATTGACGCCGGCGTCTACGAGCGGCTGGAGCCACTCAGCCATTTCGTCAGGGGTGGTGACCACGCGCGCCTTGTAGTCCTGCTGTTTCCATTGGCTAACACGAAGGATGATTGGAAAGTCCGGCCCGACCGCTGACCGAACCGCTGCTATCAGTTCTCGGGCAAAACGAGAACGCTCCGCTATTGTATTGCCGCCATATCGATCTGTGCGCTGATTGGTACCGCTCCAGAAGAACTGGTCAATGAGATAGCCGTGGGCACCGTGCAATTCCAGCGTATCGAAGCCCAGCTGTTTCGCGGCGACGGCAGCTTTAACAAAAGCTTCAATTGTGTCAGCGATCGCCTCCTCACTCATCGATTGGCCGCGAGGGCAGTCGGGCGCCTCTATGCCGGAAGGGCTTTCGATCTGGCCGTCGGGCTCCCAGTCGGTCAGTGAGGTTTTGCTTGCTCCAGTATGCCAAAGTTGGGGCCCCATCCGGCCCCCTCCGGCATGGACGGCGTCGATGACCTTCTTCCACCCCAGGAGCGGCTTCTCCCCGTGAAAAAACGGGACGCCGGGGTCGTTGCGAGATGCGGGCCGATCGACCACCGTACCCTCCGAGAGGATCAAACCGACCCCGCCTTCCGCTCTCCTACGATAGTAATTCGCGTTGATCTCGCCTGGAACACCATCTTGTGCGAGAGCTCGCGTCATCGGGGCCATAACGATGCGGTTGGGAAGCGTCATCGAACCGATCGATAGCGGTTCAAAAAGAATCTCGCGGTTCATTTGACTTCCACCCTTTCTCATTTGGCAGTCGAGTCAATCGCCCTGCCAAGGAAGGCTGCTGCGTTAGCGATCGCCTCTCTACCTTCGGCAAGTTCAGCCTGAAACATGTGCCAGACGTGGAACATGTTCGGCCATACTTCCAACGTGACGCGAACGCGATTTTCGCCAAGGTGTGATGCAAGGCGAATTGCATCGCTCAACATCAGTTCAGCTTCACCGATCTGCACCAGTATGGGAGGTAGCCCCCGAACATCGGCAAATACAGGCGAGGCTTCTGGGCTGTTCGGCAGCGCTTCCCCGAGAAAAGTGCGCGCCATCAAGTCAAGGCCCGCCTTCGTGTTCAAGGGGTCTAGGCCTTCACGATTAAACATCGAAGGCCCAGTATGCTCCAGGTTCGCCCAGGGCGACAAGGCTGCCCCACCTGCTGGTAGCGGCACGCCGGCATTCCGCGCCATCACCATGATCGAGACGACCATCGCTCCGCCTGCAGAGTCGCCGGCGAACGTTACCGCCCGCGGATCTTGACCTTGGTCGATCAGCCAACGGTATGCCGCGAACGTGTCTTCAATTGGCACTGGGAAAGGGTTTTCCGGCGCAAGCCGGTAGTCTGGAAGATAGACTCTCGCTTTCATCGACACCGCAAATGCCGCAGCCAAACCATGATATCCGCCAGGTCCGCCAACGATGTAAGCGCCTCCATGAATATAGAAAAGCACCCTGTCGCCCAAGACAGTCTCGGGCGTAATCAACGTTCCCGGTATGCCGCCCATGTCGATGGTCTCGACCCGCACGTCTCCAACAACGGGATGTTCTGCCATCTTTGAGATGTAAGATCTGCGGATTTCTTCAATCGTCACATCTTTATTTTGACCGAGAATAACAGGACCGAGATCCTGTAGACTGTTGGCCCACTGTTCGAGCCGACGGGTTACGATTTCATTGAAAGCCATTGTGAACGTCCTTGATGATGCGGATCTTTCCTGTCACCTATAGGCGATTTATTGGCGAATTGGTGTCAACACTGCGAGGACGGACGAGCTGAGATGACCTTGGGACACATCAACGATATCGCGGCCTTTGTCGCTGCGGCGGAGACGGGAAGCTTCGTCGCCGCAGCACGCGTCCGCGCTATGACCAGATCAGGGATTGCAAAGAGCGTCTCACGACTTGAGAATCGCCTTGGGGTCAGGCTCTTTAATCGAACAACCCGCAGCCTCAGGTTGACAGATAGCGGCTCCGCCTTCTTTGAGCGATATTCGGAAATCCTTGCCGACCTGGAGGATGCAGAGTTCTCGTTATCAAGCGGATATGGAGAACCGCAAGGGATGTTCAGATTGACCGCGCCAGCGACGTTCGGTCGAGTTATGATACTTCCGCTGCTCAACCAGTTTCTCAACGACTGGCCACGACTTCGGGCTGAGGCAAGCCTGACAGATAGGGTGAACGACATCATTGCAGATGGCTTTGATCTAGCTATTCGTATCGGAGAGATGCGTGAAAACACGAGCCTTATTGCCAGAACAATTGCCACTCAACGCGATATTGTCGTGGGAAGCCCTGCGTATTTGGATGGCAGGCAACCGCCGCGAGCGCCGGAAGATCTCGCACAGCACAACTGCCTAAGCTACGTTAACGCCGGCCAACAGCGAGCATGGCGATTTTCTTTGAACGGAGAGGTCATTGCGATAAGGCCCAAGGCGCGCCTCGCCCTCGACGGCGGCGAAGTGCTGCGAGATGCGGCCCTTTCCGGAGCGGGGCTAGCCTTCCTTCCCACCTATCTCGTAAATGAGGACATCGCTGCGGGCCGACTGATTGAAGTGCTTCCGGATTTCGCGGCGCCGCCGATTCCAATCAGTGCAATTTATCCCAGCCGTCGCCATCTTGCTCCCAAAGTGCGCAGGTTCATTGATCTGGTTACGATGAACCAATGAGCGAGCTTTAATGTTTTTCTGTGATAAGCTTTTGGTTCAATGTGTCGGCTTCCGCGCCTTGTACATAGGTGCAAGCCATCGTTGTCCAGAACCCAAATGGTAGCGAGCCACAACAGCAAAATCGTCATTTCTTGGAAGCCAAAGCTTAGGCATCACTACGCCGGGAAGTAACCTCGGACTGAATAGGCTTTCTATCTTATGGACTGTCAATCGGCACGCAAAGTTGACCACTAGGAAAAAAACACGCGTAACAGGCCGCTCTAGCTAATGGCTTTCGTCCATTGTCCCACAACGCGCGGGACACCGTAATTATGTCCGTCGATCTGGCACGGTCAACAGACCGTGCCAGACACGAAACGATCCATTGGCTCATTCCGAACCGAGCGCCTGCATGACCATATGGCTGTCGACATACTGGACCATGCTGGCGATCTTGCCGTCGCGGACGACGTAGAGGTGGGCAAAGCTCGCCTTCATCGCCTTGCCCGTGGCCTTGTAGGTGCCGGAATAGACGCCGAACGCCGCAACGCGATCGCCATCCTCCAGGAAGGTATGGGCTTCGGCGCGGTAGCCGATCCATTCGGTGCCAAGCCTGTGGAAGACACCGGCAATGATGGCGTCTATGCCGACATACGTGCCGGCATAGGGAAAGCCTTCGGCTTCCGTCCACGTCGCATCGGGTGCCAGGGCCGCAACCAAGTTGCGACCGTTATCTTCCGATGAGCCCTCGTAGGTCGCCCGGATGAGTTCAAGATTGGCACCCATAGCGTATCAGCCCCACTTCATTTCGCCGGTGGCGACCTTGGAGCCGATATCGAGTGCGACGCCCATGCCGAGACCCGGGAAGCGGGCTTCCATGGCGGCCTTGAGCGCGGCCGAGTCCTTGGTCTTGGCCAATTCCTCTTCGAAGGCTTTCAGGTAGGCGATGGTATGCTCGACACCGGAAAGGTCGGTCGGAGCGTCAAGAGTCATATGGCCGGCAACGACGATCGCGGGCTTGCGCGCTGCGATCTTTTCAAGATTGGCAACCCAGGCGGCCCGCAGTTCGGCACTGTTGGTATCCGCAGTCCAAACATGCACGCCATTGAAGATCAGCACGCCGCCAAAGACCGCGTTCAGGGACGGAACGAAGAGATAGCGCCGGTTGGCCAGCCCTTCCGCCTCGACGATCTCGATGGTTTCACCGTCGACAGTCAGCGTCTTCTCATCAAAGGCTTCCGGAATGACGACATCGTCGAGCGTCTGCGGGCCATTTTCCTTGAGCTGCGGACCCCAGACGGCAAGCTTCTTCTCGACGCTGCCTTTGATGGCTTCAACCGTAGCCGTGGCGGCAATCACCTTGGCATCGGGGAAAGCGGCCTTGATCGGGCCGAGGCTGAAGTAATAATCCGGGTCGGACTGACTGATATAGATGGTCGTCAGCGTCTTTCCGGTCGCCTTGATCGCGTCCGCAACAGCCTTGCCGTCGGGAAGCGTGAAGCCGCCGTCGATCAGTACGGCTTCCGTTGCGCCGGAAATCAGAACGGGAGCGCGGAAAAAGCCATTCTGTCCAGCGGGGAAATGCTTCCACGTCAGGGTCCCGGCTGCGTGGCCAAGTCCTGCAGGGGCGAAAACGGCGGCGGCGCCTGCGGCGAGAGTGGTTTTCATGATAGTTCTCCTTGTAAACATTGCTGTCTCCTGGTGGTTGGGTCGAAGGTTTCGGGTTTCGAAGTGTTAAGTGCGGGCTGCGAGCCCGATCGTGTAGCTTGCCTGCAAAATGCCGATGTCCAGCGTCTCGACGTCGAAAGTGAATCTTTCGACTTCGGACCTCGAAAAAACGAAATCACGATCGTTCATCGTGTCTCGCGGATGCCTGTCCGCGTAATCGGCATGCTGGCCGTAGATGATATCATTGAGAGCATCATCGAACAGAAGCTGCGAAATCAGCAGTTCGTGATCATCGACGAGAACGCGCAGGTGGATATGGGGCGCGCGTCCCCTATACCAGCCGGGATAGACGGTAAGGAAGTTCGCAACGCCATCGCTATCGGTCATCTGCCTGCCCCGCAGAAACCCGGCATTCCTGGCCGTCTCGTCATCAGGGTTGCACATTTCGGCGGCCCGGCCCGAATAGACACCGCTAACGTCGGCATGCCAGATCTCTACGTCCGCATTCTCGATCGGCTTGCAGCCGTTCGCCTCGACGACCCGCAGGCTGACGCGCATCGGCAGACCGGTCACGCCCTCCGTGACATCATGCCGGATCGGTACGTCGTTCGTGTGGCAGGGGCCGAGCGTCTTATTCAGCGTCACCGTGCATTGTGCCTCCGCTCGAAACACCGGCGCCGGCAAGGTGTCCGGCACGCCGGCCGTTCCCCCGGATACAAGACCGGAAATCTGCCGCTCATGGAGCGGCCCGGGGAGCGACTGCGCCGTACCCCGGCGCGTGAAGGTCAAGGGGACGATTGCCGTGGCCAACATTGCAGCCCCCTGCATGACGACGGTTCTGCGCTTCGTCACTGCTTCCTCCCTGCCCTGCATTTTCCTGGCTTGCCTGTGACATCCTTTGCGCGACAATCAACCGGACCCGTCTCAGGGCTCAAGCCCTTTTGCGCCGGCATTGGCAACCGCGCCGTCATCGGCTGGCATCCCACCGCTGGCACCGATCGCGCCGATCACCTGATTGTCGACAACCAGGGGCACCCCGCCCTCCACCGGAAACGCGCCCGGAACACCGAGCAGGTTGCTCTGGTTGTTGTCGACGATCAAATCGCCGATGAGCTTGGTCGGTGCCTTGATTCCGTTGGCGGCCTTGGCCTTTCCGATCGCTGCATCGATGGTGCCGATGCCGGCCTGGCCGGATCGTTCGAGGTAGACCAGATTGCTGCCGGAATCGACGATCGCGATCGTCATCTCCATCTTGCGCTTGCGCATTTCAGCGGTAGCCGCCGCTGCAGCCTGTTTGGCACGTTCGATGGTGATCGGTGCGCCGTAGGGCGGGGCGCTTTGGGCAAAGACCATGGCCGGCGCCACAGTCGACAGCATGGACAGTGCAAGAGCGACGCGGATCATTCGTCTTATCGTCATCGGAACGTCCTTTCGTGAGGAATGGTCCTGGCCTTCAGGAGTGGTTCTGGCGGACGGTATCGGCGGAAGAGGCTCCGATACCCGTGAGCCTGGCGAGCAGATCGGCATTGCCGAACAGTTCCTGTGCCCTGATCGTGCTGCGGCGCTGTCCGTCATCCACGATCAAAACAGGCACACCGTCGACCCGGAATTCCTTCATCAGCACGCGCGCCGCTTCCACACGCTGACGGTTTACCGAGAGCAGATCCGCATCCGGCGCCATAAGGCGACTGGAAGCGGCGTCGAGGCCGGTACTTTCAAGAATCTCCCTGATTTCGAGCATATCTGTGACATCGTGACCGGACACATACCGGGCTTCCTGGATCAGCTTGAGCGCATCCAATTCGCGCAATGGGTTTGTCAAGGCGACGGCGGTCAAGGCCAGGGTCGCCGGACCGGAGTCCAGACTGCCACCCTTGCCCAGCACGTTCCTGCGGTAGTCATCAGTGAACCGCTGTCCCGACAAGCTTGCAATACGCTCGTCGTTGGACCAGGCAAACGCGGCAAACTGCGCGGTCATCGGCCGCGCGCCGGTTCCCGAGAACAAGCCGGTTGGCGCAAGCGCGACCGTCAGGTTCGGATGTACCGCTATCTCGCCGATGATGCCCGCCGCGCCGTAGCACCAGCCGCAGAGGGGATCGAAAAGATAGGTGATGTTGGCCTTGTCGCTCATGTCTCGCTCCTTGTGAAGCAATAGATGACATAGGAGGATTAAAATGAGAAGACTGACAAACGTTACAAACTATATGCTAAAAACTGACAATAAACGGGAGTGCCCTTCATGCAGGCGGCAACAAATCTCAATCGGCTCGCTTATTTCGTCGCCGTCGTCGATGCGGGATCCTTCACCCGGGCCGCCGAATATCTCGGCATCACGAAGGCGGTCGTCAGCCAACAGGTTGCGAAACTCGAACAGGAGGTCGGCACCACCCTGCTGGTCCGCACGACCCGGCGCCTCCACACGACCGAAGCCGGCCGGCTGTTTCACGCACGATGTGTCTCGATCCTGCGCGAGGCGGAAGACGCCTTCGATGAGCTTGCACAGGCCAGCGCCGAACCCATGGGGGTTCTGAGAGTAACGGCCCCCTACGACTACGGCACATCGATTATAGTGCCACTCGTCACATCTTTCACCGCGCGTTATCCAGGCTGCAAAGTGGAACTGTTCCTGAGTGACAAGATGATTGACCTCGTCGCCGACAACATGGACCTAGCCATCCGCGTCGGCTGGCTGGCCGATTCAGGCCTGCAAGCGCGACGGATCGGCGCCTTCCGTCAGTTGCTGGTCGGCAGGCACGATTTTGCCGATCGAATAGCCGATCTCAAGGAGCTGCCGGAATTAGCCTCACTACCCTTCATTGCGAATACTGCGCTGCGCGAGCCGCTGACTTGGACATTCTCACGAGCAAATACCGAACAATACACTCTCCACTTCAAGGCTGTCATGAGCATCAACACAACGCCTGCGGTCTTGGAAGCGGTACGGCACGGCGGCGGCTTGTCAGTCCTTCCGGATTTCCTCGTCGCTGAAGAACTTAAAAACGGCCAGCTTTTCCAGGCGTTTCCTGAGTGGCACCTGCCGTCAGGCGGCGTTCATACCGTCTATCCTGCTGCCCGCTTCCGCGCGCCAAAGGTGTCGGCATTTGTGGACATGCTGACTGACTCGCTCAAACGATGAGGGCTGCTGGACTGCATCATTGATGAAGATGGTCATCAAAGAAAGCGGCAGCACGGACAATGGCTGTCTTTGATTCAGGAGCATCGGGCAAAACGCTCTGGAAGACATGCGGCATGCCTTCGTACAAATCCAGCACGGCCTCATGTCCGGCGCTGCGGATTACCTGATACTGTCTGACAAAGTTGCTCAGGAACATCTCGCGCGTCCCGCCTTGAATAAGCGTCGGCGGAAATGGCTTCGCATAGTCACCATAGATCGGGCTGACATAGGGATTCCTGTGTTCGTCCGGATCGGCATATGCCGCAGCGCACCAGGTCAACAGTTCAGAACTCAGAGTTGGATCTGCATCCGCCAACGTCTCGTAGCTGTCACCGGCGCCGCTGATGTCGGACCATGGCGATAGAAGCCAAAGCGCTCCCGGCAGAGGCAATTGCTGGTCACGCATTTTCAGCACCGCTCCAGCAGCCAATCCGCCGCCAGCTGAGTCACCGAAGAGGCCGAGCGATTCGGCGGCATTTCCGGCGGCAAGAAGGGCCTTCCAAACCGTCAGCACCTGGTCTGTGACAACCCGCCACTGCGCCCGCGGTGCGAGTGTGTAATCGATCGAGATGACCTCGTTGCCGGTCGCCTCTGCGATCAGCGATGGCAAGCCAATCATCGTTCCGGCTGAGAAGTAAACGTAGGCGCCACCATGGACGTAAATGAGCGCCCGCCCGCCCGCCTTGCGCCTGCGCGGCACGATCCGGACGACCGGCACCCCATCCAGAACATCGCGCCGGATTGCTGTCCCCAATGTAGCGGCCAGTTTTTCGTTGGGTGGCGCGAAGGCGGCTTCCATTTGCCGATTGGCACTGTCGAAATCGGCTTCTGACAGCGGCCTGACAGGTGGCGGCGCCTGCTGGCTGGCCTCGTACACGACGGCAAGGGCTGCGGCCGCCTCGGAGGATATTGTCCGGGGCACCCGGAATCGAACCGATGGCGACGCTTTCCTATGGCTGGTAGTCATTGCAATATCTCCTGAAGTCGTCGATCTGGTTCAATACAGGGCTACTTCGTTAAAACACACGCATTGCAGCCTTCAGCGTTTCACGGCCGCGCTTCTTAAACAGTGCTGGATGTGTTGGACCCGAGAGATACCCGCTATCGGTGTGCAGTTAGCGCTCCGGTGATGGAGAGTCCAAGATCCTGCCGCTGGACCGACGCGGGCCCCCAATCCGCTCATTCCTGCTATATTTTGATGAAGTTATGCGCGGCAAGCGAACCGAAGGGCAAGGATGCGAGCGGGCCGCCGACATCCAATGTTCCAAGGTCAACCGCGAAGAAGCCTGTCGCTTCGATGATCTTGCGAACCTCGGCCTTTGCCGCGACATCATCACCGGAATAGAACAGCACGCGCTTTCCACCGGAAACCTCGGGCTCTGGCAGAACGTTGACGTCGAGATGGTTGAACGCCTTTACGACACGTGCACCCGGCACATACTGCCTGAAAACGTCGCTCGAATATTTTCCGCCCAGATCGACAGCTTTGATACCATAGGCAGCCAGCGGATTGCTGGGATCGTTGGCATCCGGCGAATTCGGATCGAGGAACTCGACCGGGTTGGTACCATCGACAACGATGCGGCCATTCCAGGCAGGCAAACTGCCTAGAACCTTCTCGGCAACACTCCAGCGCATCGCAGCAAAGACAATTTCGGCGCTTGCCGCTTCTTCGACTGTTCCTGCGGTGATGGACGGACCAAGCTCTTCGACCAGCGGCGCCAGTGAACCCGGGCCGCGGCTGTTGGAGATCGTAGCGGCGATGCCGTTTTTGGCAAAAATGCGTGCAAGGTTGGACCCAAGGGCGCCGGAACCGATAATGCCGATAGTCATAGTTCACTCCTGTTGATGGAAGGGGCTTAAAACATGGGAACCGCCGGCGCCCCGAAGGCCGAACAATTCAACGAGTCAATTTCAGACGATCGCTTGAATTTGAAATTGTGTCGATGTCACTATGACATTTATTCGCAAATGCTCACCAGACCAGCGGGACGGAGAACTTGCCAAGCCGCGCCACTTCTGCAGCGATGTCCGCAACGCTGGATTTCGCCAGTTCGGTTTCGAGCGCCGTGCGCGCCCTTGCCAGGACCGGCTGCATCGCTTCAAGAATATTGCCGCCGACTGCGCAGTTCTCGCAGGGTGGTGTCCGATGCAGGGAAAACAGCTCCGTGTCCTCTACGGCTTCATAAACATCCAGCAGCCTTATATTTTCTGCGGCCTTCGCCAGAAGAGCACCGCCTCCAGCTCCCAGTTGTGAGCGCGTTAATCCCGCATCGATCAGTCGCGACAACAAGCCGCGGATAACCACTGCGCTCGTATTCGCGGAGTAGGCCAGATCTTCCGATCGCATCGGCTTGCCGTCACTCACTGCAAGAGCGGTCAGAATATGCACGGCGACCGCGAAACGAGTACTGGTTGGCATGGCAACCTCCGTTAATGTGTAGGCATCACTATTACACACATGATTGGCTGTCAATGCCCTGTTCCCATTAAATCCGAGTTTAGCCTGAGCACTGTTTGAGGCGATCAATCATCCAACGTCCAGCAGGTCCCGGTGGAGCGTCCACTCGGTAAACCGCCGACATTGGCAGCTTCAGCCCGCCGGGCGGTACGTCCTCGATAGAAAGTTCGATCAGTCGGCCCTCGGCAATGTCCTTTGCAACGGTATGGAGAGGCATGCCTCCCCAGCCGAGGCCACTGATGAGAAAGGCATGCTTGGCAAAGAGGTCGGCCAAACGCCACGTGGAGGGCGACATGACGCCGAACTCCCGGCCGGTTGAAAGATCAGACCGATCGGTCAACACCAATTGGACGTGACGAGCAAGTTCCTCTCGGGGAATCAGGCCGTGATGTTCGGCAAGGGGGTGGCGGGCAGCTGCGACCATTATGAACTCAACGCTTGTGATCCGCTCTGCCAGGAGACCCTCAGGCAACGTCGGCAAGGATCCCACCAGGCCGAAGCTCGCCCGGCCATCGATCACCGGCTGCACCACCGCTCCCAGTGCTTCGACATAAAGCCGCAACGGAGTGACCGGGAATTCCCTTTGAAACTCATGCGAAACATCAGCAATTGTCGCAATCGGAAAGAAAACGTCGATTACGGCGGCGAGCTCAGATTCCAGCCCTCCTGCGATCCCTTTAGCACGAGCTTTCATGCAATCGACTGCACCGACCACTGTCCGTGCGTCGGCAAGAAGCACAGTTCCTTGCGTCGTCAACTGCGGATAGCGAGCCGAGCGGTCAAACAGCGTCACAGCAAGCTGTGCCTCAAGATTGGCTATGCTCTCGCTGACCGCAGACTGGGTTCGCTTCAGGCGGCGGGAGGCGGCTGAAAAGCTGCCTTCATCGGCAGCGGCCACAAATATTCGCAACTGATCGAGAGAGACGCCATCCAGCATGTCCACTAGCTCCTATCGGCAAAGCCTATGGGTTCCATCGAACAATACAGGCTACTCCTGTTTATGCAAGTATGGCACTGACGCATCGTTACTTCATGAGGAGGATGAAATGACAAATGAGGCGACATGTTAAGAGCGTCACTATTTTTGACAGATAGAGTCGCGATATCGGCGCAGCCGTTGCTCTCGATCCGGCGTCTTGCGGTGCGAACGTCGTCTCTGTCAGTTTACGGCTGCCAGCCAACGGATGATGTTATGCGATCCGAGCTTATTCCATTTTTCACCGAGCAGTCGTTGCTATCGGTTTGATGGACCGGCGGGAGCCGCCAAGGCGAGATGCACCTTCTTCCCACGAAGAGAGATCAATAGATATGACAGTTACAAATCTACAGAACAGTGAGCGTTTCGACATCGTCATCGTGGGCGGGGGCTCCGCCGGCGCGGTTCTTGCCAACCGATTGAGTGCCGACCCCTCGCGCCGCGTGCTTCTGATCGAAGCGGGCAAGGCCTACCCGACCGATGCTTATCCCGACGCGGTCCGGCGGCAGGATCTCGTCGGCGGCGATCCGCAGCACGACTGGGGTTTTCAGAGCGAGCCCGGCGTTCTTGGCCGGCAGATCCCGCTCAATCGCGGCAAGGTGCTAGGCGGCACCTCTGCCATCAATGGCGCAGTCGCCATGCGCCTGCCGAAATCGGACCATGAGCGCTGGGCCAGGTATCATGATCTTGGAGCATTGAACTGGGAGGCCGCACAGCCCTTCTACACGTCGCTCGAACGGACATCCGGCACAGGCGGTCTTGGGAAAGACGGCCCCTTTCCGATACACCAGTTGGGCGACGAGGAAGTCTCCGATCAGCACCGCGCCTTCATCGCCTCGTCCGTTGCCGCAGGCTATCGAAGAACGGCCGGCTTCAACACCGAACATCCGCTGGGCGTCGGCCCTTATGTGATGAACACGCGCATGGGCGTGCGGCTCAATACCGGCATGACGCTGCTCGACGACGAGGTGCGGGCACGCCCCAACCTGACGATCCGCGACGAGACCCTGATCGACAGGGTGATTGTGGAGGACGGTCGTGCGGCCAGGATCCGGCTGGCTGGTGGAGAAGAGATCGCAGCCGGGGAAATCATCCTGTCCGGCGGCACCTATGCCAGCCCCGCGATCCTGATGCGCTCCGGAATAGGACCGGCGGAAACATCGCGCCGTCTCGATATTCCGGTCGTAACCGATCTGCCGGTCGGCCGCAGGCTGCAGGATCATCCTCTTTTCCCGACGGTCTGGTCGATCCGCAAAGAATCCGTCGGACTGGCCTATCCCCCCATCGGCGCAATGCTGTGGGGCCGGTCGCGCCATGCGGTCGGCGACGAGGCCGATCTGAATATCAGCACCGCCACGCTTCCGGATGGCGGCCAGTCGCCGACCGGCGCGATGTTCCTGCTGTTCGCCGCCCTGGTCCGCCCCCGTTCGGTCGGGTCGCTGACGATCGCAAGCCGTGATCCGGAAGCTGCGCCGGTTATCGATCTGGGCTTCCTGAAGGATCCCGATGACAGGGCCCGACTGGTCGATGGCGTGGAAATGATCCGCGAGATTGCGCGCCACGCGCCATTTTCCGACATGATCGGCGCGGAGATGGCGCCGGGTGCCGGTGCTGGCGACCGCGCCTCCATCGATGCCGCGCTGACATCCTCCGTCGTGACCTATCAGCATCCTACCTCCACCGTGCCGATGGGCGGTGACCGCGATGCGGATGCCGTCGTCGATGTGGAAGGACGCGTTCGGGGGGTGAACGGATTGCGTGTGGTCGATGCATCGCTATGGCCGGATGTGCCGTCGGTCGCAACCGCCTTCCCCACGATGATGCTGGCGGAAAGCATTGCGGCAAGGATGGCTTAAAGCGCGTCGCGCCTGTTCACGCTGTAGATATCTCACCATTCAACACCTGCTCGTTCAACACCTGAAAGACTGGAATACGTCATGAGCAACACCACAACTGCCACCTATCTGCTGCGCCGTAGCCTGGACAGGTTTCTGGCCAAGGACATGAAAGGCTGGGCCGATCTCTGCGCCGAGGACGTAGTGGCGGAGTTTCCGTTCGCTCCGCAGGGCTCGCCGGCGCGGATCGAAGGTCGCACGGCTCTTTACGACTATCTGCGCAACTATCCGGATGCGATCGATATCCGCTCGCTCCCGACGCTGCGCACCTATGCGACGGACAACCCCAATGTCGCCATCGCCGAATGGAGCGCGTCCGGCCTCGTCCTGAGCAACGGCAATCCCTATGAGATGAGCTATGCCACATTCGTGACCTTCCGCGAGGGGCTCATCGTCAACTACCGCGAATACTGGAACCCCCAGGCCTTCCTGAAGGCCATAGGCAGCGGCGGCTTCTGACCGCAATACCCTTGAACATCGGACAGCAGTCACGCTCGGCAAGACCTCGGGTAGCAGCCCCGGCAAGCCTAAAGCGGTCGCCAATGTCGCCCTGTTTCCCGGCCCCGGTGAAAGCACGTTCGTCACGGGCATGGATATCGACGTCGGTGGCGGTATGGCTCTCAGATCGAATTGAAAGAAAGACAATGACATCCCAGAACAAAATCGCCCTGATCACCGGCGGCAGCCGGGGCCTTGGCCGCAACACCGCAGTGGCGCTTGCCCGGGCCGGCGTCGATGTCGTGATCACCTATCGAAGCCGCAAGGAAAACGCTGAAGACGTAGTTCGTGACATCGAAGCGCTCGGCGGAAAAGCAGCGGCACTGCAGCTCGACACCGCAGACGTTTCGTCCTTCGATGGCTTTGTCGAAGCCTTGCGCGGAAAACTGGAGATACTCTGGTCGAGGGACCGGATCGATTTCCTGGTCAACAATGCCGGCTTCGGCGCACATGCCGCAATCGACGCGACCACCGAGGAGACGTTCGACACACTCATGGCCGTGCATTTGAAGGGCGTCTTCTTTCTCACCCAGTCGCTGCTGCCGGTGATCGCGGATGGAGGGCGGATCGTCAACCTGTCGAGTGGGCTGACCCGCTTCTCGCTTCCAGGCTATGCGGCCTACGCCATGATGAAAGGCGGCATCGAGGTGTTCACGCGCTACCTCGCCAAGGAACTGGGACCGCGCGGTATCGCTGTCAACACCATTGCCCCAGGCGCGATCGAGACCGATTTTGGCGGAGGCGTCGTGCGCGACAATGCCGGGCTCAACACGATGATCGCCGGACAGACGGCACTCGGCCGCGTCGGCCTGCCAGACGATATCGGCCCGGTGATCGCATCGCTGCTCACAGACGGAACCGGATGGGTCAATGCGCAGCGTATCGAGGCTTCCGGCGGCATGTTCTTATGACGTCGGCTGGATATTGAAGGAAGCAACAGAATGGAAGCGTTGAAACCGAGCCACGAAGGCCGCGTAGCCCTCGTTACCGGGACCGCGCGCGGCATCGGTCAGGCCATTGCCTTGAATCTTGCCGCGCATGGCGCAAGGCTTGTCCTCCTCGATATGGAGGAATCGCACGAGACTGCAAAGATGATCGGTGGCGAAAGTCTGATCGTGACCGGCGACGTTTCCAGTGCGACAGACTGGGACCGCATAGACAAGGAGGTGCAGCAGCGCTTCGGCGGTACGGATATCGTCGTGAACAACGCCGGAATCGGCAGCCCGAAACCGTTTGACGAACTCGACATCGATCTTTGGAGAAAGACGTTCTCCATCAATCTGGAGGCGCACTTCCTGAGCGCGAAGCAGTTCGTTCCCCAGATGCGGGCGAAGAACTGGGGTCGTTTCGTCAACATATCCTCGAACTCGATCGGATTGGCGATCCCCGGCATGAGCCACTACATGGCGTCCAAAATGGGCGTGATCGGCTTCGTGCGCGGACTAGCCAACGATGTCGCGGACTGGGGTATCACCGTGAATGCCGTTCTGCCCGCAATCACGAATACCCGGCTGACACAGGACATGCCGGAGGAAGCCAAGCGCCAGACCTGGCAGAGCCAGGCGATCAAGCGTTTTGCGGAACCGTCCGACATTGCCGGCGCCATTTGTTTCCTCACAAGCGATGACGCCTCGTTCATCACGGGGCAGGCTCTTCCGGTGGATGGCGGACAATACAAGATCTCGTGACGGTATCGGCGACGGCGGCGTCCATGACGGGACGCCGCCGTGACATCGAAAACTGCACACATCCGTTCGGGATGGACACCGCGCGCGCCACCGACGCGACACCCTCCGACATCCTTTTCCAGCCGGGACGGATCGGATCGCTCGGCGTCAGGAACCGGATCGTCATGGCGCCCATGACCCGTCCTTCTCTCCGAACGGCGTGCCCGGTCCCGATGTCGCTGCCTATTGTCGCAGGCGGGCGGAAGGCGGAGTCGGACTGATCGTGACGGAAGGCACATGGGTGCCGCACTGGAGTGCATCCGACAATCCTGCCGCACCCAGCTTTTACGGCGACGATGCGTTGGCAGGCTGGAAGCATGTCGTCGATGAAGTTCATGCCGGAGGCGGGCTGATTATGCCGCAACTTTGGCATGTGGGCCATCTTTTCGAAAAAAACCGCCGCCTCGCGCGGTCATCTCTTCGGCCCGTCCGGCCTGACCGGCGGTTTCGGCATCATGCCGACCCCATCGGACGAACCGGCAACCCAGCAGGAAATCATCGAGGTGATCGACGCCTATGTTAAGGCGGTGCTTTCGGCAAAACAACTGGGTCTCGACGGTGTCGAGCTTCATGCCGGGGACGGTTATCTTCTCGATCAGTTCTTCTGGGCTAAGTCCAACATCAGAACCGATCGCTACGGTGGAAACCTGATCCAGCGCACCCGGATTACCGTCGAAATCGTCGAGGAAATCAAGCGCCGCACCGGTAGCGACTTCCCCGTCATGCTTCGTTTCTCGCAGTGGAAGATGCATGATTTCACGGCAAAACTGTTCTCGACGCCCGCCGACATGGAGGCGTTTCTCAATCCCCTCGTCGCGGCGGGTGTCGATGCGGTTCACGCTTCGCAGCGCCGGTTCTGGGAGGGTGAGTTCGACACGGATCTCAATCTCGCCGGCTGGGCGCAGAAGCTCTCGGGAAAGCCGGGCATCACCGTCGGTCAGGTGGCCCTCCAGCGTGACCTCATCGAGAGCTTTTCAGGGCCCGGCAGCGATTTGGCCGACAATCTTCCCTTGCTTCGGGAAACAATGTCGCTCGGCGATTTCGACTTCGTGGCCGTCGGCCGGGCGTTCATTGCCAACCCGGACTGGCCGCAACGGGTGCGCAGCGGCCAGTCCCTGCGATCGTATGAAGCCAGCGCGCTGTCACAGCTCGTCTGATCAGCCGGATTGACGCTTGCGATGCAATCTATCGACCCAGCCGATGGATAGCATCGAAACATACAGGCTATTTCTGACCAGGAAAGCGTGGCACTCAGATCGGATGATCAAAGCGCTCCGAGACTTTTTCACCCGCATCAGCACTGGCCTTTCGGTCAAACACCTGGAGATACCTGCCATGACAACCATTCTGCATATCGATTCCAGCATCCTCGGCGGTTACTCGGTGAGCCGCACGCTCACCGCCGAGATCGTTGCGAAGCAAGAGGCGCTCCATCCCGGCGCCCGCGTCATCCGTCGCGATCTCGTCGTCGATGCGGCGATGCATCTGTCTGACGCTCACATGGCTGTCTTTCAGGGCGGCGAAGTCGGCAATGCAGCGCTCGGCCAGGATCTCGCGACGGGCGGCGCCTATATCGATGATCTGTTTGCCGCCGACATCATCGTCATCGGCGCGCCGATGTACAACTTTACGGTTCCAACGCAGCTGAAAGGCTGGATCGACCGCGTTTGTGTTGCCGGTCGGACTTTCCAGTATGGCGCCAACGGTCCTGAAGGTCTGGTCAAAGGCAAAAAAGTCTTCGTAGCCTCGGCTCGTGGCGGCGTTTACACCGGCGACAGCCCTGCTGCAGGCCTCGACCATCAGGAAACATATCTTCTCGGCGTGCTCGCCTTCATCGGCCTGACCGACGTGACGATCATCCGTGCGGAAGGCCTCGCTCTCGGCGAAGACGCCAAGGCTGCGGCCGTCTCAGGCGCAAAGGCGCAGATCGAAGCACTGGCTGCTTGAGCCTGACGCCTTCGCGAAATCCACCAGTCTCAAGGACCGACCAATGTTTCAGACCAATTCTCTCGCGGCAATTGGCCGTCTTCTCCTCGCCATCCTGTTCATCTTCAGCGGCTTCGGAAAGATCATCGCGCCCGAAGCCACGCAAGGGTACATCGCTTCGGTTGGCCTGCCGCTCCCGCTCCTTTCCTACTTGCTCGCGGTCGTCGTTGAACTGGGCGGCGGGATCCTGCTGGCCGTTGGCTATCGAACCCGCATCGTCAGCCTTGCTATTGCAGCCTTCACACTGGCGACGGCCCTAGTCTTTCATACCGATTTTGCCGACCAGAACCAGATGATCCACTTCCTGAAGAACATCGCCATCGCCGGAGGCCTTCTGCAAGTGGCGGCGTTTGGAGCAGGCGCGCTCAGCCTCGACGACCGCCGTCGGCGCATTGCATAAAAACGAGGGTGGGCCGGTCCTCGACAAGGACCGGCCCACCCTGATCTTTCACGCAACACGACACTGGAATGAAACATGGAAATCGGCATCGACAGTTTCGCGGCGACAATTCCCAATCCTGCAACCGGCCTGACAGTGCCGCCTGCAGACCGGATGGAGACTCTGCTTGCAGAGGTGGAGACCGCGGATCGCGTCGGTCTGGACGTTTTCGGCATAGGCGAGCATCATCGTAAGGAATTTCTCGATTCCGCGCCGGCCATCATCCTGGCCGCCGCTGCGGCTCGCACCAAACGCATCCGGCTCGCGAGCGCCGTCACCGTGCTGAGTGCTGCCGATCCTGTCCGGGTCTTTCAGGATTTCGCGACGATCGACCTGATTTCGAAAGGTCGCGCCGAAATCGTCGTCGGACGTGGCTCCTTCGGCGAAGCCTATCCCCTCTATGGCTTTGCCATGAACGACTATGACTCCCTCTTCGTTGAGAAGCTCGACCTTCTTCTCAAATTGCGGGAAGAAACCAATGTGACCTGGCGCGGCCGCTTCCGGCCCGCACTCACCGGGCAAGGCGTTTATCCGCGCCCCCATCAGGCCAAATTGCCGATCTGGCTAGGCGTAGGCGGAACACCGCAGTCGTTTGCGCGCGCAGGTTCGCTCGGCCTTCCGCTGATGATTGCCATTATCGGCGGAAGCTTCGACCGGTTCCGGCCGCTCGTAGACCTGTATCGCGAGGCGGGCGACCGCGCAGGCCACGCGCCGGAGACGCTCAAGGTCGGCATTCATGCCATGGGCTTCGTCGGCGATTCCGATCAGAGTGCTGCCGATGCCTTCTTTCCTGGTTGGGCACATATGTCCACCGAGATTGGCCGCGAACGCGGTTGGTCGACCGCAACACGCGCCCAGTTCGATACGATGCGCGGTCCGCATGGCGCCTTCCTGATCGGCAACCCGCAGACGGTGCGCGACAAGATCCTCGCGGCGGACAAGGCACTGGGTGGCATTTCCCGCATCACCTTCCAGATGAGTTCCGCCATGCTTGAGACCGAGGCGATGCAGCGCTCGATCGAACTGCTCGGGAGCGAGGTCTCCCCGGCGGTCAAGGCGGCTTTGGCCAAGGCGCCGCATTATGGGTGAACTGATCGCCGGCATCTGGAAGCGCAACGGTATCGAGAGCGTGCTGGAAGACGGGCAACTGCGTCGTCCGCCCTCCGTGTTTCGCAACTGGAGCGCCACGGACACCGACAGCCCGTTCAAAGCGGAGCCGGGCCGATACCACCTCTATGTCTCGCTCGCCTGCCCGTGGGCGCATCGCACCCTGATCATGCGCAATCTGAAGGGCCTTGCCGATCTCATCGACGTCTCGGTCGTTCACTGGCTGATGGGGGAAGACGGTTGGACCTTCGATCCGGGTCATGGTGTCATTCCCGATAGCGTCAACGGTACGAAACTGCTGCTCGAGATCTATACCATCTCGGATCCCGACTGCACGTCGCGCGTCACCGTGCCCGTGCTTTGGGACAAAATGCATCGCCGGATCGTCTCCAACGAATCCGCCGATATCCTGCGCATGTTCAATTCGGCCTTCGACGGCTGCGGAGCGACTGCCGGCGATTATTATCCTGAAGAACATCGCGACGAGATCAATGCCGTCAACGCGCGTGTCTATGCAACCTTGAACAACGGCGTCTACCGATCCGGCTTCGCGACGACGCAAACCGCCTATGAGGAAGCCGTCGGCGAGGTGTTCGAAACGCTCAACTGGTTGGAGCAGCGCCTCGCCCGGCAACGCTATCTCGTCGGGGGCACGTTGACGGAAACCGATATCCGGCTGTTCACGACGCTCGTGCGATTCGATCCCGTGTATCACGGTCACTTCAAGTGCAATGTCCGCGCTCTGGTCGATTATCCGGCACTCTGGGCGTACACGCGCGACCTTTTCGGACATCCGGCCATCCGCCCGACCGTCGATTTCGCCCATATCAAAAGCCATTATTATGGCAGTCACCCCTCGCTCAACCCCAACCGCATCGTTCCCGTCGGCCCCGATTGCGATTTCGACTTTCCCTCCGGGCGCGAGACCCTGGCATGAGCAGGATTGCGATCGTCGGATCGGGTAAAATCGGATCCGCACTAGCAGCGCGTTTCGATGCAGCCGGTATCGCTGTGGCCATCGCCAATAGCCGAGGCCCCGCATCGCTAGTCGATCTTACCGACCGCTTTGGAGCGAGCATCATGGCCGTCGAGGCCGAGGAGGCGCTCGGCGCCGATATCGTCATCCTCGCGATGCATTTCGATTCGGTGCCGGCCGCGGTCAGTGAGCGGGGAGACTGGGGCGGCCGTATTGTTGTCGACGCCACGAACGCCATCAACTTTCCGGACTTCACTCCTCGCGACCTAAATGGCAGGTTATCTACCGAAGTCATATCCGAACTGATGCAAGGCGCTCGGGTCGTCAAGGCATTCAATACGCTTCAGGCACCCTTACTTGCTGCCGATCCCGACACGGGCTTTGGCCGGCGTGTGCTTTTCTTGTCCGGCGACCATGCGGATGCCAATGGCGTGATTGCCTTCCTGATCTACAAACTCGGTTTTTCTCCTATCGACCTCGGTCCACTTTCGGCAGGGGCTCCGATGCAGCAATTCGCCGGTCCTCTTGCGAAAATGAACCTTGTGAAGGATTGATATCTTTAGAGTATCCAAACGCGCATCATCTGTCCGGCGACACATCACGGCCCGATGTGCGGTCCGTGATTTTGCGGGCTTTCAACGAACCTCATGCGATCATACGATCGGCAGTTCAAAGACCACAGCACTATTTCTATGCCGGGAACGAGGCCTTCGCAGATCGTCTCGATCTCTTGCGCGAAGCTTATCTAAAATCTTCATCAGCCAATTCGTTTTGCGCATATCAGTCGGCCAACATCGGCGAGCTTTCGTGGGCGGCCCGCGGCGCACGCTCTTCAGCTAAGGGGTCACGCCGCTTCGGCTAGCGACGGGAGAAGCTCGCGGACGGGCATCGGTCGACCGAAGAGATAACCCTGGAAGCTGGTGCAGCCGGCTATCTCCAGCGCCGCGCGCTGCGCCTCCGTCTCCACGCCTTCGGCGATGACAGCAAGGTGGAGGCTTTCGCTGAGCGTGAGGATCGTCTCGACGATTGCCATGTCGCGCGGATCATCGAGCAGGCCGCGGACGAAGGACTGGTCGATCTTCACCTGTTCGAAGGGTAGGCTCTTGAGCAAACTGAGTGACGAGTAGCCGGTCCCGAAATCATCGAGCGACCAGGAAATGCCGAAGGTCTTGAGTGCCCTCATCTTGCCGAGCACCGTCTGCATGTCGTCGGCCAGTGCGCTCTCCGTCAGTTCGAGCTTGAGCGCTTGAGGCCGAGCGCCGGAGAGTGCGATGATCGAGCGGACCTGCTCTACGAAATCCGGCTGGCGAAATTGCGGGGCACTAACATTTACCGCGATGGTGAGATGTGCGGTTTCGGGCGAGGCCGCCCAGGCCTGCAGCTGCGCCGCCGCCGTCCTCAGCACCCATTCGCCGATTGGTATGATCAGGCCCGTCTCTTCGGCCAGCGAAATGAAAGCGTTCGGTGGCACCATGTTGGTTTCCACGCAGAACTGAGCCGGTTAGGCGCATAATTTCCATTGAGAATT
>ERZ1034401.44-NODE-44-length-44877-cov-3.779840_pt1 | contig 44877 bp, 31 predicted proteins | sample MGYA00520601_ERZ1034401 | MGnify/ENA primary metagenome ERZ1034401 (study PRJEB33736, sample SAMEA104288476) | Azolla filiculoides | biome: Urban; feature: water surface; material: ditch water | place: Netherlands | collected 2014 ... | reverse complement strand
CATGATTGGCTTCGGCCGGATGCACGAAAAAGGCCGGCGTGCCGGTCGAGGCAAGCGTCGCGGCAATCTTGGTGCCTATATGGCCGCTCTTGCCGACGCCGGTGACGATGACACGACCGGCAATATCGCCGATCACTTTTACCGCATTGCAGAACGGCTGCGCCAATGGCCCGGCCAGGGCCTCCTCAAGCGCAAGCAGTCCGGCCCGTTCGGTCGAGACAACACGGATGGCCGACTCGATGGCGCCAGCTTCGACAAGATTGACAGCACGTTTGATCATGGCAGTTCCCATACTGCGTTTGCCCGATCCTGTCCACCGAAGCACCTCGCCGGCATCGCGGGCGGGCGCGATGGTCTCGTCATGGGCGATTGCTCGGGATCGAAACCAAACATTAACCACCTCGCTTTACGTTTGGGTAAGCATTTCAGATCGCCAGGCGTAAATTCATGGGTATCGACAAGAACACGGGACTGCGCGGCGCCGGCCGCCTCGGCTTGCATGCCGCAGCCGGCCTGCTGGCAACCCATGTCTTTGCCCTGCCCGTGCCTGCCTTCGCCCAGCAGGCAACGGCTACCAAGCCATCCAGCGCAGCCGTCTCGACGACACAGCAGGCAGCAGCAACCCAGCCTGCAGGCGCCGATGATCTTTATGCGACCGGGGACGATACGCAGAACGCGGACGGCACCACCACCGGGACCATCCCGGACGAAGGCACCTTGCCCGGGACCCCTTTGGCTGCACCATTGAACGATCCCATGGTCGAAGCAGATGGTGGCATTGCCCAGGATCCGGATTTCGCTCGCCAAAACCTGCGGGAAACCCGCCTCGACGACCCCACTGCTGCCAGGATCCGGCGTGAGGACGACAAGACGCCCGGCATCCGGCTCGGCACCATGGTGCTGCGTCCGTCGATCAGCCAGGCCATCGGAAGCGAGACTTCGGACGACGGCGCGGGACGCGAAACCCGAATCTTCTCCGAGACCGGACTGAAGGGCACGCTGACATCCGACTGGTCCCGTCACCAGTTGACGATTGGCGGCGAAGGTTACTGGCAGAACACCATTTCCGGCGACACCGAAGACAAGCCGCGTGCCAATATCAATGCAGACCTTCGGCTCGACCTCGCCGATGACACCATTGCCAACATCACCGGCGGCTATAACTACAGTCGCGAAGACACCGACGATCCAAACGCCGTTGCCGGCGCCAGCGCGCAATCGGCGGTCAACCAGTTCGACGCCGGCCTCTCGATTGAACGGGATCTCGGCCTGTTGCGCGGCTCGATTGCCGGGGACATCACACGCTGGCAATATTCCGACGTAAAGCTGTCCGATGGCTCGACCCTGTCGCGAAGTGATCGAGACCGCATGCGCTCGACCGTCAGTGCCCGCGTCGGCTACGAACTGTCCCCTGCCCTGACACCTTTCGTCGAGGGAACGATCGGCCGCATTTCCTATGATGACACCGTTGATGCCAATGGCTACGAGCGCTCGGCAGATGTTTATGCCGCCAAGGTCGGTGTAGCCGTTGATCTCGGCGAGAAACTGCGTGGCGAATTGGGCGTCGGCCATGAGCGCCAACGCTACGACGACAGCCGCTTGGCAGAATTGTCGGCCCTCACGGTGGACGGCAACCTCTACTGGTCGCCGCAGGAAGGCACCGATATCGACCTGGTGGTCGAGACCTATGTCGATCCATCGACCACCGCCGGCGTCAACGGAGTACGGGTTCACCGGCTGACGGCCAAGCTGGAGCATGATCTGCGCAGCAATCTCGTCGCGCGCCTGTCTTCGGGCCTGACCCTGACGAACTATGATGGTGTAGGAGAAACGGGCAACAGCACCGGCTATCTTGCAGGTGCCGGCCTGACCTGGAGCATCAATCGCTACCTGGATGCCACAGCCGACCTGAATTACGAGCGAACGGACTACAAATACGGCGGCGAGAGCAGCGATCTGACAGCCCTTGTCGGACTGACCGCCAAGCGTTGAGCCTGGCGGCCAGAGAATCGGACGTTTATTTCAACGCAGCCAGAAGCGCCTTGAGCTGTTCCTCGATCGCCGGACGGATATCGGGGCGTTCGATGGCAAACGATACGTTGGCCAGGATGAAACCATCCTTGGCGCCGCAGTCGAAGGTCTGGCCCTTGAAGTGATAGCCGGAAAACGACTGGTCCTTGGCAAGCTTCAGCATGCCGTCTGTCAACTGGATTTCATTTCCGGCGCCACGTTCCTGCGTCGACAGAATATCGAAGATCTCAGGCTGCAGGATATAACGGCCGTTGATGAAGAAATTCGAGGGTGCCGTGCCCTTGGCTGGCTTTTCGACCATTTCGGTGATCTTGAAGCCGCCTTCGAGCGCCTCGCCGACACCGACGATGCCGTATTTGTGCGCCTGATCCGGCGTGCATTCCTCGACGGCCACGATATTGCCGCCGGTTTTCTCGTAGAGTTCGACCATGCCCTTGAGGCAAGCCTTCTCGCCGCGCATGATCATGTCCGGCAGCAGCAGCGCGAAGGGCTCGTGGCCGACGATATCGCGGGCACACCAGACAGCGTGGCCGAGACCCAACGGTTCCTGCTGACGCGTGAAGCTCGTCTGGCCGGCAGTCAGCTGGAGCGAATCGAGCAGCGAAAGCTCGGCATTCTTGTTGCGCGACTTCAGCGTCTGCTCAAGCTCGAACTGGATGTCGAAATAGTCTTCGATGACCGCCTTGCCACGCCCTGTGACAAAAACGAAGTGCTCGATGCCCGCTTCGATGGCCTCGTCGACCACATACTGGATGACCGGCTTGTCTACGACCGTCAGCATTTCCTTCGGCACGGCCTTGGTGGCAGGAAGGAAGCGAGTGCCGAGACCGGCGACGGGGAAAACTGCTTTGCGGAGCTTATTCGGTTGAACCACACATTCCTCCTGGAGGATCTAATCGATTAACGTCGTCACGGCGCGGGGCCTTCACTACTATACATTTGCAGTGAATTCGCAAAGATGGTGCGAGAGCAAACCGCGCATGGTAAAGAGTTTGTTGACGCAATAGCATTAACCTAGGGTGAACAGCATTAGTTCCAGCTGTCGAACGAACCGTAGAACGAACGGGGAGATGCCCATGAACCGACACCATCCCAGCCTTCTCGGCGCAATTGTCCTGACCATCGCCACCAGCATGATGCCGGTGCAGGCCCAGGCAGACGCCGGATTCCAGAAGTGGATCAATGGCTTCTACAGCACGGCCGCAAAAAGCGGCATCACCGAGCGCACCTATCGCCAGGCCTTTGCCGGCGTGACCGCGCCGGATGAATTTGTCCTGGAAAAAGCGGCCTATCAGCCCGAATTCAAGTCGCAGATCTGGGATTACCTGGATAGTCGCGTCAATCCCTATACCGTCAAAGTCGGTCAGGAGATGATCGCCAAACACGGCCGCACGCTCGCGGCCCTGGAAAAGCATTTCGGCGTCGACAAGCATATCATCGTCGCCATCTGGTCTATGGAGTCGAATTACGGCGCCGCCCTCGAGCGCCCCGACCGCCTGCACAACGTCCCGCGTTCGCTGGCCACCCTCGCCTATGCCGACAAGAAGCGCGCCAAATATGCCCGAACCCAGCTGATCGCGGCCCTGAAAATGTTGCAGAACGGCGATGTCAGCAACAAGAACCTCATGGGGTCTTGGGCCGGCGCCATGGGTCACACCCAGTTCATTCCGTCAAGCTATCTGCTCTATGGCGTCGATGCCGATGGCAATGGCGAGAAGGACATCTGGCACTCCATTCCCGATGCGCTGGCCACCGCGTCCAACCTGCTTGCCAAGAACAACTGGCAAACGGGCAAGACCTGGGGCTATGAGACCGTGGTGCCGAACGGCGGCAGCACCTATGCCGGCCAGACCAAGACGCTTGCGCAATGGCAGGCTCTGGGCTTTGTCCGGCCCACGGGCAAGGGCTTCAAGAATGGTGCGGAACGCGCCGAGTTGAAGCTTCTCGGAGGCGCCAACGGCCCTGGCTTCCTGATGACCAAGAACTTCTTCGTCCTCAAGCGCTACAATGCCGCCGACAGCTATGCGCTCGGCGTCGGCCTGCTGGCCGATGAATTGGCCGGTTATGGCGGTATGAAGCAGAGTTGGCCGCGCCCGCAGGGCACGCTCGACATCAAGGAAAAGTTCGAGTTGCAGACCCGCATGCAGGCGCTTGGCTATTACGATGGCAAGATCGACGGCAATTTCGGTTCCGGTTCGAAGGCGGCAATCTCGGCCATCCAGGGGCGCCTCGGCATGTCCGTCGATGGCCAGCCATCGCGTCCGCTTCTGGACGCCCTGAGAAACTGATCCGGGGCGGCCAAGCCGCCACTGACTTGGCCATTGACTTGGAAAGCCGCGCGATCCAAATACGGTGATCGCGCGGCTTTTAGTCTGCAAATCAAGGCGAGTGACATGGCATCGAGACGACAGCGTCTTATCCTCAGCCGTATTGGCGCGCTGGTCCTGTCGGCAGTGCTGATCGCGACCACCCTGCTTTCCACGCCCGCCGAAGCCCAGCAATATGAGCGTCGGCGCAACCTGTTCGACATGCTTTTCGGCGCCCGGGAGCCCGAATATATCCCGCCGCGCGAAGTGCAGAAACCGATCCGCGAAGTCCGGCCGCGCAAGAAGACGGCCGGCAGCGTCACCAAGATCAAGACGAAGAACCCGGCAACCGGTGCGGCCGCAGTCGCACCACCGCCCGACAAGCTTGAAAACGCCAAGACAGTGCTGGTCATCGGCGACTTTGTTGCCGGTGGCTTGGGCGATGGTCTGAAGACGGCGTTCGAGACCGCGCCCGGCGTCAAAGTCGAGACGCGATCCAATGGCTCGTCCGGCCTGGTGCGCGTCGACTATTATGACTGGATCGGCGAACTCCCGGCACTGATCGAGACACTGAAACCAAGTGTGGTCGTGGTTCAGATCGGAGCCAACGACCGTCAGCAGATCATTGCACCAGACGCCAAGCTGGATTTTCGCACCGACGCCTGGTTCACCGCTTACGAGCAGCGTGTCAATCGTCTGGCAGAAGTGGTGACGCGAACCAAGACGCCGTTGATCTGGGTCGGCCTACCGGCCTTCAGACCGCAGAACATGACAGCCGATGCGCTGAGACTGAACACGCTCTACCGCGCCTCCGTCGAGCGCCAGAAGGGCGAATTCATCGATGTCTGGGACGGCTTCGTCGACCAGGACGGCCGCTTCATCATCACCGGCTCGGATATCAACGGCCAGCCCGTGCGCCTGCGCGGCACCGACGGCATCGGCTTCACGGCACCCGGCAAGCGCAAGCTCGCCTTCTATGTGGAGAAGTCTGTGCGGCGCCATCTCGGCGACATGACCAGCCCGGACCTTGTCCGGCTCGACGCCAGCAACCTGCCGGAACTGGTCAACATGCCGCCATCCGAGATGAAAAGTATCGTCTCGACGCCGCCGATGGACCTCTTCGATCCCGAGCTGGACGGCGCCACCGAACTGCTCGGTGGCCAACCGATGCCCGCCTCGACCTTGATCACAGCCCGCGAGCAGCTGGTGCAGAACGGCCGGTTGCCGGACCCACCGGCCGGACGCGTCGATGACGTGCGCTTGCCCATAGCGGCCGCTGCCCCGACTATCACCCGCTGACGCGGATCAGCCGGACAATCCGGGCAACAAAAAAGGGCCGCCCGAAGGCGACCCTTTCGTACAAGTATCCTGACCCCTTACCTTGGCAGAACGCTTGATCCCATCAGAGCCTCGTCGATGGCGCGGGCCGCCTGGCGGCCTTCACGGATCGCCCAGACGACCAGTGATTGGCCACGGCGCACGTCGCCGGCTGCCCAGAGCTTATCAACGGACGTCTTGTAGTCCTTGTCGTCGGCCACGACATTGGTCGAGCCGCGACGGTCTGTGTTGAGCGTCAACTGGCCATTCATTTCCTTCAGCACGCTGTCGGTGAACGGACCAGAGAAGCCGATGGCGATGAAGCCAAGATCGGCCTTGATGATGAACTCTGTGCCCGGGATCGGCTTGCGCTTGTCGTCGACCTGGCAGCACTTCACGCCGGTTAGTATGCCGTCTTCGCCGACAAATTCGAGCGTCGCCACCTGGAACTCGCGGTTTGCACCTTCGGCCTGGCTGGACGAGGTACGCATCTTGGTCGCCCAGAATGGCCAGATCGCCAGCTTGTCTTCTGTCTGCGGCGGACGCGGGCGGATGTCGAGCTGGGTCACCTTCACGGCACCCTGGCGGAAGGCTGTGCCGACGCAGTCGGACGCCGTATCACCACCGCCGACGACCACGACATGCTTGCCGCCGGCCAGGATCGGATCGGACGGCCAGCCGTTGCTGTCGATATTTTCGCGGCCGACGCGGCGGTTCTGCTGCACAAGATACGGCATGGCATCATGTACGCCATGCAGCTCGACGCCGGGAATGCCGGCCTCGCGCGGCGTTTCCGAGCCACCGCAGTAGAGCACTGCATCGTAGTCGGCACGCAGTGACTCGACCGTGACATCGACGCCGACATTGACGCCGTAATGGAAGGTGACATTTTCACCCTTCATCTGCTCGACGCGGCGATCGATGAAGTTCTTCTCCATCTTGAAATCCGGAATGCCGTAGCGCAACAGGCCACCGGCCTTAGTCTCGCGCTCAAACACATGCACTTCATGGCCGGCGCGGCCAAGCTGCTGGGCAGCCGCCAAACCAGAGGGACCCGATCCGATGATCGCGACCTTCTTGCCCGTATGGATGGTTGCCGGCTGCGGCACGATGAAGCCCAGCTCATAGGCCTTGTCGGCGATCGCCTGCTCGACCGTCTTGATCGCCACCGGCGCATCTTCGAGGTTCAGCGTGCAGGCTTCCTCGCATGGCGCCGGACAGACGCGGCCGGTGAATTCCGGGAAGTTGTTGGTGGAATGGAGGTTGCGGATCGCCTCTTCCCACTTGTTGTTATAGACGAGGTCGTTCCAGTCCGGGATCTGGTTGTGCACAGGGCAGCCGGTCGGACCATGGCAATAGGGAATGCCGCAATCCATGCAGCGCGCCGCCTGCTTGGTGACTTCAGGATCCGACATGGGGATCGTGAATTCGCGGAAATGGCGAATGCGGTCGGAGGCCGGCTGATACTTCGCCACCTGCCGGTCGATTTCCATGAAACCTGTAACCTTGCCCATGTCTAATTCCTCTAATCCACTCGTATTTGTCGAAAGTGCCCCTCATCCGCCTACCGGCACCTTCTCCCCGCGAGCGGGGAGCAGGACCTTGCCGCGCCGCTGGCGGCCCCCCTCGCCCCGTTTACGGGGAGAGGGTCGCAAAGCGAAGCGGAGGCGGGGTGAGGGGCGGACCAAAACTATTCCGCAGCCACGCCCATGCGCATGCGTTCCATCTCCTCCAGCGCACGACGGTATTCCACCGGCATGACCTTGCGGAACTTCGGGCGATACTCGGCCCAGCTGTCGAGGATCTGCTTGGCGCGGTTGGAGCCCGTGTAGTGCAGATGGTTCGAGATCAGCTGATACAGGCGCTCCTCGTCGTGACGGGTCATGTCGCCCGACACGTCGACAAGGCCCTTGTGCATCAGGTCGCCGCCGTGATGGTGCAGCTTCTCGAGCATGTCGTCCTCTTCCGGAACCGGCTCGAGTTCGACCATCGCCATGTTGCAGCGCTTGGCGAAATCGCCCGTCTCGTCGAGCACGTAGGCCACGCCACCCGACATGCCTGCCGCAAAGTTGCGACCGGTCTGGCCGAGCACGACAACGACACCACCGGTCATGTATTCACAGCCATGGTCGCCCACGCCCTCGACAACCGCGACCGAACCCGAGTTGCGCACGGCGAACCGTTCGCCGGCCACGCCGCGGAAATAGCACTCGCCGGCGATCGCGCCATAGAGAACCGTATTGCCGACGATGATGGACTCTTCAGCGAGGATCCGGGTGTTTTCCGGCGGGCGCACGATGATACGGCCACCCGAAAGCCCCTTGCCGACATAGTCATTGCCGTCACCGACCAGATCGAAGGTGATGCCGCGCGCCAGGAACGCGCCGAAGGACTGACCCGCTGTGCCGGTCAGCGTGACATGGATCGTGTCATCCTTCAGGCCCTTGTGGCCATAACGCTTGGCAAGCTCGCCAGACAGCATGGCGCCCGCCGAACGGTCGACATTCTTGATATCCACGTCAAAAACCACCGGCTGTTTGCTTTCGAGAGCCGGCATCGCCTTCTCGATCAGCTTGCGATCAAGGATGTCGTCGATCGGGTGCTTCTGCCGCTCGGTCCAGTAAGTGGCTTCCTTCGGCGCGTCGACCTTGTGGAAGATCTTCGAGAAGTCGAGACCCTTGGCCTTCCAGTGGGCAAGCATCTCGTCCTTTTCCAGCAGTTCGGAAGCGCCGATGATCTCGTCCAGCTTGGTCAAGCCAAGCGAGGCAAGGATTTCGCGCACTTCTTCGGCAACGAAGAAGAAGTAGTTGATGACATGTTCCGGCGTTCCCTTGAAGCGCTTGCGCAGGACCGGGTCCTGGGTGGCAACGCCCACCGGGCAGGTATTGAGGTGGCACTTGCGCATCATGATGCAACCGGCTGCGATCAGCGGCGCGGTGGCAAAGCCGAATTCGTCGGCACCGAGCAGCGCGCCGATGATGACGTCGCGACCGGTCTTCAGACCACCATCGACCTGCAGGGCGATGCGCGAACGCAGACCGTTCAGCACGAGCGTCTGCTGGGTTTCGGCAAGGCCGATTTCCCAGGGGCTACCGGCATGCTTCAGCGAGGTCAGCGGCGAGGCACCTGTGCCCCCATCGAAACCCGAGACAGTAATATGGTCGGCGCGTGCCTTGGCAACACCGGCGGCCACCGTGCCGACGCCCACTTCCGAGACCAGCTTGACCGAAACATCGGCTTCCGGGTTGACGTTCTTCAGGTCGTAGATCAGCTGCGCCAGATCTTCGATCGAATAGATGTCGTGATGCGGCGGTGGCGAGATCAGGCCCACGCCCGGCGTCGAGTGACGGGTCTTGGCAACCGTCGCATCGACCTTGTGGCCGGGCAACTGGCCGCCTTCGCCGGGCTTGGCGCCTTGGGCTACCTTGATCTGCAGCATGTCGGCATTGACGAGATATTCCGTCGTCACGCCGAAGCGGCCGGATGCGATCTGCTTGATCGCCGAACGCTCGGGGTTGGCAGCACCGTTCATCAGCGGCAGGTAGCGGTCGCTCTCCTCGCCGCCTTCGCCGGTGTTCGACTTGCCGCCGATGCGGTTCATGGCGATCGCCAGCGTCGTATGCGCCTCGCGAGAGATCGAGCCGAAGGACATGGCACCGGTGGAGAAGCGCTTGACGATCTCGGCGGCCGGCTCGACTTCGTCGATCGAGATCGGCTTGCGACCGAGAGCTTCCGCCGTCTTGATCTTGAACAAGCCGCGGATGGTGTTCATCCGCAGATTGCTGTCGTTCACCATCCCGGCAAATTCGCGGTAACGCTCCTGGCTGTTGCCGCGAACCGCATGCTGCAGCGAGGCAATCGAATCCGGGCTCCAGGCGTGATTTTCACCGCGCATGCGATAGGCATATTCGCCGCCGATCTCCAGCGTCGAGGCCAGGATCGGATCCTTGCCGAAGGCCGCAGCGTGGCGGCTGGCCGTTTCCTCGGCGATCTCGGTCAGGCCGATGCCTTCGATGGTCGTTGCCGTGCCGAAGAAATACTTCTCCACCAGTTCCGACGACAGGCCGATCGCATCGAAGATCTGCGCGCCGCAATAGGACTGGTAGGTCGAGATGCCCATCTTGGACATGACCTTGAGGATGCCCTTTCCGACCGCCTTGATATAGCGATAGACGACTTCGTCTTCCGACACTTCCTTCGGGAACTCGTTGTGCTTGTGCATGTCGAGCAGCGTGTCGAAGGCGAGATAGGGGTTGATCGCCTCGGCGCCGTAGCCGGCGAGACAGCAGAAGTGATGCACTTCGCGCGGCTCGCCCGATTCCACCACGATGCCGACCGAGGTGCGAAGGCCCTTGCGGATCAGGTGGTGATGCACGGCAGCAGTCGCCAAAAGCGCCGGAATGGCGATGCGGTCGGGACCGACCTGACGGTCGGACAGCACGATGATGTTGTAGCCACCTCGCACGGCCGCTTCCGCCCGCTCGCACAGGCGGTCGAGCATGTCCGGCATGCCTTCGGCACCGCGTTCGACATCATAGGTGAAGTCGAGCGTCTTGGTGTCGAAGCGATCTTCCGTGTGGCCGATCGAGCGGATCTTTTCCAGATCGCCATTGGTCAGGATCGGCTGGCGCACTTCCAGCCGCTTGGCGTTGGCCGCCCCCTCGTGGTCGAGGATGTTCGGACGCGGGCCGATGAACGACACAAGGCTCATCACCAGTTCCTCGCGGATCGGATCGATCGGCGGGTTGGTCACCTGGGCGAAGTTCTGCTTGAAATAGGTGTAGAGCATCTTCGACTTCGACGACATCGCCGAAATCGGAGTGTCGGTGCCCATCGAGCCGATCGCTTCCTGGCCCGTAGTCGCCATCGGCGACATCAAAAGCTTGGTATCCTCGGTCGTGTAGCCGAATGCCTGCTGGCGATCGAGCAGCGAAACGTCACGGCGCAGCGCCCGCGGCTCGACCGGCTTCAACTCCTCCAGGATCAACTGGGTGCGATCCAGCCACTTGCGATAGGGATGGCTGCCGGCGAGTTGCGACTTCACTTCCTGGTCGGAAATGATGCGGCCTTCGGCCATATCGATCAGCAGCATCTTGCCCGGCTGCAGGCGCCACTTCTTGATGATCCGCTCTTCCGGCACCGGCAGCGTGCCGGCTTCAGAAGCAAGGATGATGCGGTCGTCGTCGGTGACCAGATAGCGGGCCGGACGCAGGCCGTTGCGGTCGAGCGTCGCGCCAATCTGGCGGCCGTCGGTAAAGCAGACCGCTGCCGGACCGTCCCACGGCTCCATCAGTGCCGCATGGTATTCGTAGAACGCCTTGCGCTCCGGGCTCATCGACTGGTTGCCGGCCCAGGCTTCCGGGATCAGCATCATCACCGCATGGGCGAGCGAATAGCCGCCGCGCTGCAGGAATTCCAGCGCGTTGTCGAAACAGGCCGTGTCCGACTGACCTTCGTAGGAGATCGGCCAGAGCTTGGAGATATCGTCGCCGAACAGCGGCGAAGAGACCGAAGCCTGGCGGGCGGCCATCCAGTTGACGTTGCCGCGCAGCGTGTTGATTTCGCCGTTATGGGCGACCATGCGATACGGATGCGCCAGCTTCCACGACGGGAAGGTGTTGGTCGAGAAGCGCTGGTGCACAAGCGCCACGGCCGATTCGAAGCGCGGATCGGCGAGATCCTTGTAATAGGCGCCGACCTGATAGGCGAGGAACATGCCCTTGTAGACGATGGTCGAGGACGACAGCGATACCGGATAGAAGCCGGTCTCCTCACCGCCATACTGGTCATAGATGCGGTTGGAGATCACCTTGCGCAGCAGGAACAGGCGACGCTCGAACTGCTCCTGGGTTGCCGCATCGCGGCCAGCGCCGATGAAGACCTGGATCTGGCGCGGCTCGGTCGCGGCAATCTCCGGAGCCTTGGACAGCGAGGAATTGTCGACCGGCACGTCGCGGTAGCCGATCAGATGCTGGCCTTCGGCGGAACAGACTTCCGCGATGACATGCTTGAAATGCGCGATCTGTTCTTCGTCCTGTGGGAAGAAAAAGTGTCCGACGGCATATTCACCAGCCTTCGGCAGCACGATGCCCTGGCTCGCCATTTCCTCGCGGAAGAAGCGATCCGGGATCTGCACGAGAATACCGGCACCATCGCCCATCAGGGGATCGGCACCGACGGCGCCGCGATGAGTCAGGTTTTCGAGGATGAACAGACCATCCTTGACGATCTGGTGCGACTTCACGCCCTTCATATGGGCGATGAAACCGACGCCGCAGGCATCATGCTCGTTGCGCGGATCGTAAAGACCCTGTTTGGCCGGGAGACCATACGTGTTCTGCCGGATGCCTCGGATCTCAGATGTGCGCTCTGCAGCGCCCTGAACGATCTCGTCGGATGGCGTCATCTTCGTCATTGCCTTCCCTCCAAATAGGCCCGATCCACTCGGGCTCGCATGCCTGGAACCATCGACCGGATGCATCCCCTGTGGCAATCCGCGACCCTAGCGGGACCGCATCACCGGGCGATGACACCCAAATCCTTCACCTCAGAAACCAGAATTAGGTCAACTAGTCTGACCTAATTTCGAGATTTCTATGACAGAAAGTAAACGCTCACGCAAGATCACGCCAGGAAAATTAACCGGGCTTCCGACGCTAAGTTGCCACCAATGCGCCGGATGCGCAATTTTCTTTCCCTCATGAATAGGTCAGTGATGCACTTCTTGCGGACTGCAAGAAAGCGACACGTTCCGCCGCGGACCGGATTGATAGCGAGACGGAAATGCCTAAGCTCGCGAGCACTCCTTCCAACCCCCGGGAAACTCATCATGTTCTTCGCTTCCGACAACTGGTCCGGCGCCCACCCCAAGATCGCGGAAAGCCTCACCAAGCAGGCCGCCGGCTTTGCCAGTGCCTATGGCTCGAGCGACCTCGACAAGCGGATCGAGGCACAGTTCAACGATATCTTCGAGCGCGAGGTCGCCGTCTTTTTCGTCGCGACGGGTACGGCAGCCAATTCGCTGGCGCTCGCCAGCGTCGCAAAGGCCGGCGGCGTCACCTTCTGTCACTCCGATGCGCACGTGAATGCCGACGAAGGTGGCGCTCCGGAATTCCTGACGGGCGCCTGCCGGCTGTTCCCGGTTGAAGGCGACAACGGCAAGATGGACCGCGATGCGCTCCACACTGCCGTCTCCCGCTTTGACGTGCCCTCCGTGCACCAGGGCCGACCGATGGCGATCACCGTCACCCAGGCAACCGAGGCCGGCACAGTCTACACGCTCGACGAACTGGATGCGATCGCAGCAATCGCCAGAACCAAGAAACTGCCCCTGCATATGGATGGCGCCCGATTCGCCAATGCACTCGTTGCACTTGACGTGACCCCGGCTGAGATGACCTGGAAGCGCGGCGTCGACATCCTCTCCTTCGGCGGCACGAAGAACGGCTGCTGGTGCGCGGAAGCGATCGTCTTCATGAAGCCGGAAATGGCCGAGGAAATGCCCTATATCCGCAAGCGCTCGGCCCAACTCTTCTCTAAGACCCGCTTCATCTCGGCCCAGTTGGAAGCCTATCTCGAAGGCGATCTGTGGCTCGACCTTGCCCGTCATTCGAACGCCATGGCCGACCGGCTGCGCGCTGGCCTGACCGCCAAGAACACAGCAAGGCTTGCTTGGGCGACCCAGGCGAACGAAGTCTTTGCCGTCATCGACAAGTCTTCTGCCGATCGCGCCCAGTCGAAGGGAGCAAAGTTCTATGACTGGCTGGCACCCCGCGACATGCCACACATGATCCGTGAAAACGAACGCCTCGTGCGTCTTGTAACCAGCTTCTCGACCACGCAGGAAGAAGTCGATCAATTCATAGAAGTCGTCTGAAATTTCGTTTTCTTACAAACAAAACGCTCGCGAAAACTACAATAATCATTGATTTCCAATGTACAGCGAGCCTCGCCATGATGCCTCCACCAGCCCAGATCGGGCTGGCTTTGAGGAACAGCTTCAGACTCCAAGGAGAAGCATCATGAGCAATTTCACCATCAATTCCGCAGCACTCGCCGCAGCCGTCACCATGGCAGTCACCGGCGTCACCTTGCTTTCAGGCCCCGCCATGGCCCAGGAAAAAGAACGATGCTTCGGCATTTCCATGGCCGGCAAGAACGACTGCGCCGCCGGCCCCGGCACAACCTGCGCCGGCACGTCCAAGGTCGACTATCAGGGCAACGCCTGGAAATACGTCGCCAAGGGTAGCTGCATGACCATGAGCGCTCCGGACGGTCGCGTGGGGGCACTGGAAGCCCTGGACCGCGACATCCCCAAGGCCTGATCCGCCTGATGGCCTGATGGCATCCCCCGCTGACGGGTGATGCCATCACCCCCATCGGCCTGGGCAGCATCCCTTGCGTGAAGGAGACCCGTCATGCCGAACGCAGCAGCCGTTGCACACCACACCATATCCGCAACCATTCCCACCTTGCCTGCTCGCGCCGGTGCCGGTTTCAAGGAACAGCATGCCGATGCCATTCTGTCCGATGCCTATCGCATCGGCTTTCTGGAGGTGCATGCGGAAAACTATATGGGTGACGGCGGCCATCCGCACCGCATCCTGACGCGCATGCGCGAAGACTTTCCGCTCTCCGTCCATGGCGTCGGCCTGTCGATCGGCAGTCCTGCGGGCCTTGATCTACAACATCTCGCCCGCCTCAAGGCTGTCGTCGATCGCTACGAGCCGGCCATGGTCTCGGAGCATCTTGCCTGGTCAACCCATGACAACCAGTTCTTCAACGACCTGCTGCCGGTTCCCTATGACGCGGAAACCCTTGCCAGGGTCTGCGAGCATATCGACCAGGTGCAGGACAGGCTAGGCCGCCGCATTCTTCTCGAAAACCCCTCGACCTATGTCGCATTCGAAGCGACCACCATGGGCGAAACGGATTTCATCCGCGCGATTGCCAACCGTACCGGCTGCGGTCTGCTGCTCGACATCAACAACGTCTATGTCTCGGCGACCAACCACGGCTACGCGGCCTTGGACTATCTGGCCGATTTCCCCACCAAACTGGTCGAGGAAATCCACCTTGCCGGTCATGCCGAAGACCAGGACGACACAGGTCAGCCTTTGCTGATCGACAGCCATGACCGGCCGGTCGACAGCATTGTTTGGGATCTGTACGACCATGTCCTGGCGGCGACAGGCCCCTGCCCCACGCTGATCGAGTGGGACAATGACGTACCGGACTGGCCGATCCTGAAGCGCGAGGCGGAGCTGGCCGACGCCATTCTCGCCCGCCACGACCAGACCGCCGGAGGCCTGCGCCATGGCGGCTGAACCGGTCGCAAGCGGCGCCTTCGCCGCAGCCCTGCTCGATCCTGCACTGTCGGTACCCGATGGCCTGACCAAGCGAGCCGGCGACACAAACGCCCGACGCTTTGCGGTCTATCGCAACAATGTCATGGTTTCACTAACCGATGCGCTGGCATCGATTTTCCTGACGGTGCAGAACCTTGTCGGCGAGGAATTCTTTCGCGCCATGGCACGCCTCTATATTCGTGCCCACCCGCCACGCTCGCCGCTGATCTTCACCTATGGCGGTGATTTCGCCGCTTTCATTAGCGCATTTCCACCAGCCCGCGACCTGCCCTTTCTCGCCGATACCGCCAGACTGGAACGCCTCTGGCTCGACAGTTTTCACAGCACCGACAGCCGATCTCTCGATCCGGCCGCATTGGCTGCCATTCCTCCGGACGACCTAGGCCAACTGCGCTTCAACGCGCACCCCGCGACCCGGATACTGCGCTGCGGGCACGCGGCAGCAACCATCGTCAACCGCGATCGCGCCGGAGAACCGCTCACCGACGTCAACCCGATGCAGGCGGAAGATGCCCTGGTGACGCGGCCGGCCTTCGATGTGAAGGTCCAGCTTCTGCCACCGGGCGGCTATGCATTTCTGAAGGCGCTGCTTGAGCAGCAGACTCTTGCCGAAGCCTGCGAAGCCGCATTCGCCGAGACGGCCAAGTCTGATCTCGCCGCCCTCCTCGGCATAGCCCTGTCCAGCGGCGCCTTCAGCGGCCTGGACTACGTCTGCGCAAACAACGGAGCCGAACCATGACCCTGCTGCCGACCTTGTTCATCGACAGATACCAAGCACTTGTTTGCCGACTGGAGGCCATGCTTTCTCCCTGGCTGCTTGGTCTGGCAGCCAGGCTCGTCTTTCTGGCCGTGCTCCTGCCCTATTACATGAATTCGGCATTGACCAAGTTCGATGGCTTTTTCCAGATCAGCGACAACGCCTACTACCAGATTGCTCTATCGGCCGTGGAAGCAGCCGGTGGCGATGTGTCGGCGGTCTCCTTCCTGCCCTGGGGAGCAATGGTCTTTTTTGGCAGTTATGGCGAACTGATCCTGCCGGTCCTGATCGTCATCGGCCTATTTACCCGCCTTGCCGCACTCGGCATGATCGCCTTCATCGGCGTGCAGACGCTCACCGACATCTATGTGCACAACGTCGATGCAACGACCATCGGCGCCCTGTTTGATCGCTTCCCGGACAGCGTCATCGCCGACCAGCGCCTGCTCTGGCTTTATCCGCTGATCTATCTGGCCATCAAAGGGGCTGGGCTGGTTTCGCTCGACACGCTTCTCAGCAAGCGCTGGGCCACGCGCCACTGATTGCCAGTCGACAAAAAAGCGACGGACCGAAGTCCGTCGCCTTTCTCTTTTCATCGCGGGGAAACAGCCCCGGCTCTCACAGTCAGTTGACGCGGGCCTCGATCGCCTTCGGCACGGCGGCGGCGGATTCGGCGCTGATGGAGATCCGGCGCGGCTTCATGGCTTCGGGAATGTTGCGCAGCAGGTCGATGTGCAGAAGTCCGTTCTTCAGCGAAGCGGCTGTGACTTCGACATGATCTGCGAGCTGGAAGCGGCGCTCGAAGGCGCGCTTGGCAATGCCGCGATAGAGAAACTCCGTCGGCTCGCCGGTATCCTCCTCGGCCTTCTCACCTTTGACGGTCAGCACATGGGCATGGGCTTCGATCGACAATTCGGCTTCATCGAAGCCGGCCACCGCCATGGTGATGCGATACAGGTTATCGCCAGTGCGCTCGATATTGTAGGGCGGGTAGCTCTGCGCCTGATCAGGCTGCGCAAGCGTATCCAACATTGTGAACAGACGATCGAAACCGACCGTGGAACGGTAGAGCGGGGAAAAATCGACGTGACGCATATTGTCCTCCTTGGAAGCGACGTTGGCGTGTTTTCAATCTGTCAGCATCCCCTTCGGGCCATGCTGGCAGCAACTTTCGGACCCTTGCGGCGTCCGTGATGTCGATGTGGGAAATGGCCTGCACGAATTCAAGATCAGCCGCGTTTCTGCCGATGAATTGCATGTGAACGGCGGGTTCAAGGCCGGTTCAGGCCCGGCGCCATAAAACGGCATCATCGGTTGTCTCAAACCCGATGCCGGGATTATCGCCCCTTCCATCCCGGCTGATCTCGCCGGAACCGCGCTCTCCCCTGAAGCGGTTCCGGCTTTTTTCTTTGACCTTTTCCGGTGGTCATCCTATCCCGATGGCAACGACGAAATGCGCCCCGAACGGTCAGGCACTTGCAAGCATGGACGCCATTCTTCACGCCACCCCTGGCAATCCTGTTCCCGGCCACCCCACGGTCGGTTTTTTCCATGGACATCGCGGCATCCAGCTGCGCTATGCCGTCTTTCGCAGCGACAGCGCCGAGATCAAGGGCACCGTCGTCCTGCTGCACGGCCGCAACGAAACCATCGAGAAGTATTTCGAGACGATCCGGGATCTGACATCCCGCGGCTACTGGGTCGCGACATACGATTTCCGCGGCCAGGGCGGATCGCAACGGCTTCTCAAGGATCCGCGCAAAGGCCATATCAACCGCTTCAACGACTATGTCCGCGATCTGGAGATCTTCCTCGAACAGGTCGTACTACCCGACACCCGCCTGCCCTTTTTCGTCCTCGCCCATTCAACCGGCGGACTAATTGCGCTGAAGGCGGCACCGCGCCTGTCCAATCGCATCGAGCGCATGGTGCTGACAGCACCTTTCGTCGGTCTTGGCGGTCAGAAGGCTTCGCCGGAAACCATCTATCGGCTCTCGCGCCTGGCAAGCTGGACCGGTTTCGGTCACATCTGGCTGAACCGGGACGAACCGCGCAAAGATTTTGACGACAATCCCCTGACCAGCGATCCGACGCGCTTTGCCCGCAATCAGCGGCTCGTCATCGACCATCCGGAACTGTTTCTCGGACCGCCGACGGCGCGCTGGCTGTATGAGGCGCAAAAGACCATCAACCAGGTCCGCGACCCGCGCCACCTCGCCTCGATCACCGTGCCGACGGTCATCATCGCCCCCGGCAATGATCCGATCGTGCCCTTCCTCTATCAGGAAAAACTGTCGCAATATTTCCGCGCCGGCCAACTGGTCCCGGTGCCCGGCAGTCGACACGAGATCCTGCACGAACACGACCGCTACCGCACCCAGGCGCTGGCCGCCTTCTTCGCCTTTGTGCCCGGCGGCGAGCCGGACGAGGTGCGCGAGACACAACGCATGACGGACGCAGACATGCCGAATGCCGGCATGAGCGACGCCGATATCGAAATCTGACGGGCCCTCAGCGCGCCTTGAGCATGGCCATCGCGTGGGCATGCACGGCCGGTGAACCGGCAGCGATGATCGAGCCGCCGTTTTCAGGCCGTCCGCCATCCCAGGTAGTGATCACCCCGCCGGCCTGCTCGATGATCGGGATCAGCGCGCCGACGTCATAGGGCTTCAGAACCGTCTCGATGACCAGATCGACATGGCCCGCCGCCAGCAGGGCATAGGCGTAGCAATCGACCCCGTAGCGGAACAGCTTGACCTTGTCCTGCACGGCCTGAAAACGCTCGACCTCCCAGCCCTTGAACAGATGCGGCGACGTGGTGAACAGGATGGCATTTTCCAGGCTGCCGCAATCGCGCACCTTGATCTGCCGTTCGCCGTCCGGACCGCGATACCAGGATCGTTCGCCATCGGCATAATAACGCTCGCCGGTGAAAGGCTGATCCATCAGCCCCATCACCGACCGGCCGTTTTCCTGGAAGCCGATCAGCGTTCCCCAGACTGGAACGCCAGAGATGAAGGCGCGCGTCCCGTCGATCGGATCGATCACCCAGAGCTGATCGCTGTCCATGCGGATATTCTCATGCTCCTCGCCGAGAATGCCATGGGTCGGAAACGCGGCCTCGATCAATTGGCGGATCGCCGCTTCAGCCGCCTGGTCACCTTCCGTGACCGGATCGAACCCGCCCGCTTCCTTGTTAACGACGGACAGTCCTGAGCGAAACCGCGGAAGGGTCTCAGCTTTGGCTGCATCGGCAAGGCGGTCGAAAAAAGCACGATCAGGGCGCATGAAAACATCCGTGGAACGAGGAATGGCGCGCCATTCTTAATGTGAGTTGATGGGAAAGAAAACCGGCAAGAACAACAACCGCCCGCAACCTTCAAGATCGATGCAAGCGCGACTAATTGCGTATTTTTTGGCCTTGCTTAAAAAAGTGACACTATTGATCTTGACAATGGTGCACTGCAAAAAGTATCTTTTGCCTACAGTCTTTGACTGTAAATACCCTCCTTGGGTGTTTCCTCCCTAGACTTAGCCGCGCCCATGGCGCGGTTTTTTTTGCCTGATGTGTGGGATTTATTCGGCGGCCAAAGCCGTGTCGCCAGCATAGTCGGCAACATATTCAGCCATTTGCCCCATGAACAGGGCGAGCGAACCGGCAAGCGCGTCAAAGTCAGGCCGCTTGAGCAGCGTCGTCTCGTCAATGTAGAGCGAGCGATTGATCTCGATCTGCAAGGCATGAAGCCCGCGTGCGGGGCGGCCATAATGCTCGGTGATGAAGCCGCCAGCGTAAGGCTTGTTGCGCACCGCGGCAAAGCCCAGACCTTCCAGAAACTCAAGTGCTGCCTGGGAAAGCTCGGCCGAAGCACTGGTGCCATAGCGATCGCCGACGATGAAATCAGGCCGCATTCCGCTGCCGACAACACGAATATTGCCCGGCATCGAGTGGCAATCGATCAGCACTCCGAATCCGAAGCGCGCATGGGTACGGGCAATCAGCCGGCGCAGGCAGGCATGATACGGCTTGTAACAGGCCTCGATCCGCTCAAGCGCCACGGCAAGCGGCATGCGCCGCTCGTAGATTTCCATGTTCTCGGCAACGATGCGCGGAATGGTACCGAGGCCGCCGGCCACACGCGCCGAATTGCTGTTGGCAAACGGTGGCAGCGGATCGGAGAACATCCGTGGGTCGAGCTCGTAGGGCTCGCGGTTCACATCGACATAGGCGCGCGGGAAATGCGCCAATAGCAGTGGCGCGCCGAAAGAGGGTGCGGCTGAAAACAGCTCATCGACATAGTGATCCTCGGACCGGCGAATCGCCAGATCGTCGAGTCGCGTCTCGTCCAGAAATGAAACCGGATACTTACGGCCGCTATGGGGAGAGTTATACACAAAGGGGATGGACTGAACCTGGGGCTCGCGAACCTCGAACAGCTCGAAATCGCTTGTCATTCCGTCCCCAGCGCCTCTTCTTTACCAAGTCACAAACTTGTTGCGTTCACCATGTTGCCAGCTGGCAGCTGCGAAGTCCATACTGCTGACAACGGCACTGTCGGCCCTCTTTTCGTTGTTCACGGGATCTTTACTCGGCACGACCTAATGTCAGGGGCTGCGAGCCTTCCATGCAATTCCAGTGTAAGCGGTCCCTAAATGACTCAGAAAATCCTTCTCGCCGAAGATGACAACGACATGCGCCGGTTCCTGGTCAAGGCGTTGGAAAAGGCGGGTTACAAAGTATCCTCCTTCGACAACGGTGCCAGCGCCTATGACCGCCTGCGCGAAGAGCCCTTTTCGCTTCTCCTGACCGATATCGTCATGCCGGAAATGGACGGGATCGAACTGGCGCGCCGCGCCACCGAACTCGACCCGGACCTCAAGGTGATGTTCATCACCGGCTTTGCGGCCGTCGCACTGAACGCCGATTCGAAGGCTCCGAAGGACGCCAAGGTTCTTTCCAAGCCTTTCCACCTTCGCGACCTCGTCGACGAAGTGAACAAACTCCTTGCTGCGTAAGGCCTGTCGAAGAGCTTGTAAAAAACTCTTCACAAAACTCCAAAAAGCCTATTGACGGGCGCCGGGGTTTTGTGGTCTTAAGCCGCCATCGGATGGGCGTGTAGCTCAGCGGGAGAGCACTACGTTGACATCGTAGGGGTCACAGGTTCAATCCCTGTCACGCCCACCATTCGAATTCAGAGAAATCAAGGGCTTGTCGGAAACGACAAGCCCTTTTTCCATTTGGGCCCATAGAACGCGCCGAGGCACGGGGCCGTGCTTTTAAGCACACCGAAGCCTGGAATTTTCGTTTCGAAAAGAAACCGGATGGCGGTCGCGAAAGGGCGGCTCACTGCGAGCAGCTTGAACCAAGCCGCCGGCTCAACGCGCCGGAAAATGTCACCGGCGCTTTCGCAACCGACCACGACGTCGCGATCTATCCGCAAGACAACAAAAAAGGCCGGGGCGAAATCGCACCGACCTTCCTCATTATCGCCTACTCACCAGTGCCAGTACATCCGTGGTCAAAAGTCTAAGGCGACATCCAGACTGCGAGCGACAGAAACTTCCAGCGCTCATTAGCAGTCCGATGACGCTGATATAGGAGGGCATTGTGTCGGAAACAAGGTGAGGCTACCGAATCGTCGAGATTTTTTCCAACCACCCTTTCCTTGTTCCAATCGTGCCATAGTTACTGGTGTAGAGCGCAATTTTGCGCCACTTCAAGGAGTTGGGGAATTGGGAACATCTGTTCTGATCAGCATCTTAATTACATTTCTGGTTATCGTTCTGGTCCTTTATCTGATTGGCATGCTGCCCGTTGATGCCCGCGCGAAGCAGATCGCCCGCATCGTCGTCATCATCATCGGCATCATCTCGATGCTGAAGTATCTGGCCGTATTCTGACCGCAGGCTCCAACGGTGCCCCCGCAGCATTGGCGGGACGGCAAGAGCCAATGACTTCGAAAGGCTTACTGGAAACGGCAAGCCTTTTCGCTTTAGTCCGTCCGGGGAGCGCGCCCCGATCCCGCCGGCAAGACCTGGCCCAGGAGACCGGTGACGTCACTCGACCACCACCGTCACGTCATCGCCCACATAGACGATCAGGTAGCCGCCCCGGCGCCGCGCCTCCCCCGCCCGCTGGCGCAACTCGCCGAAATAGGGTTCCTGCTGCCAGATTGCCGGATGCGCGGGATCGACCAGCACCGTCGTCTGCGGTCCCTGGACATAGATCATCATGTGACTGACGGCGGGATCCCAATGCGTCCCCAATAGCGGCTCGGTCCGCCAGAGACAGAGAAAATCACGACAGGTCTGCGGCCGCGCCGCATAGCTCAGGCAGCCGCCGCCGGGCACGCAATGGCGACAGACTATATTCGCCGGTTTTTCCAATTCGTCGATATCGGGCAGAATACAGCAGAGCGAACAACTGCCGCAGGCGCGTCCGACAACAACATCGGCGGCCGCATCCTCACCGGCAGCCATCAGCCGGCCGCTTTCGTCGCAACGTCACTCGGCCGGTCCGATCTTGATCTCGAGCGTCTCCAGCCCCTCGATCTCTCCGACCAGCACATCGCCCGCAACCACCGGTCCAACGCCTGACGGCGTGCCGGTATAGATGAGATCGCCCGGCGTCAGGTGATAGTAGCGCGACAGATGGCTGATCATTTCCGCGACCGACCAGATGAGATCGCTGAGATGTCCCACCTGTTTCGTCTCACCATTGACGGCCAGCGCAATGCGCTGGCTTTCCGGCGCGAACTCGGCCTTTTTCGTGATCGCGCCGATGATCGCCGAGCCCTCGAAGCCCTTGGCCATGTCCCACGGACGACCCTTGTCCTTGGCGACCTGCTGCAGGTCGCGACGGGTCATGTCGAGCCCGACCGCATAGCCATAGACGATGCTCTCGGCGGCATCTTCGGCAATCCGGAACGCCGGAGCCCCGATCGCGATCACCAGTTCTATTTCGTGATGGCAATCGCTGGTGCCCGGCGGATAGGGCATGGTCGAGCCATTGAGCAGCAGGCCGGTTGGCGGCTTGCTGAAATAGAATGGCGCCGTGCGGTCGACAGCATTGCCCAATTCGGCCGCATGGGCTGCGTAATTGCGACCAACGCAGAAGATCCGGTGAACGGGGAAGCCCCTGCTTTCGCCGATGACAGGAATGACAGGGGCAACGGGGACATCAAAGAGCGGTGCGGGATGGGTCACGAATGTGCGCCTTGGGGTTTGTTTTATCGACGGCCGGCGGCGGAACCATCCGGCAACTCTGCCCGCGGAATTGACCACAGGATGCCCCGTGCAGCAATGCCAACCCTGCGACATGGTTTCACTTTCACCCGAATGGAGGAAGCCAGGGTCACTTGGAAAAAGGGAACAAAAAATGTAACAAACCAGTTGTTGCCGCGTTCCTCAATTGCGCGGCGCACCATGCAACGCCTCATCCGAGGTCGAAACGGACGCGCGAACACGCATCAGGGCAGCCCTCTGCCCACCCAGAGACTGAAAGGCAAGACAACATGAGCAGCAAGATCGTTCCGGTCATCATGGCCGGCGGCAAGGGAACCCGGCTTTGGCCCCTCTCACGCGCCACAGCCGCAAAACAGTTCATTCGTTTCCTTGGCGACGAAACCTTGCTTCAGAAAACCATGCTGCGTGTCGCCGACAGCACCATCTACGAAGCGCCCCTGGTGATCACCAACGAGGATTTCCGCTTTCTCGTGGCGGAACAGGCCCGCGAACTGAACACCAGGCTCGACGGCATTATTCTCGAGCCCGAAGCCCGCAATACGGCAGCGGCTGTAGCAGCGGCGGCATTGGTGGTCCGTGAACGCCATGGCGCGGATGCGCTGATCCAGATCCTGCCGTCTGACCACGAAATCACCATCGACGATATCTATCGCCGCTGTATTGCCGAAGCTTCCGAAGCTGCCCGCGCCGGCAAGATCGTCACCTTCGGCATTACCCCGACCGAACCTGCCACCGGCTACGGCTATATCGAAATTGGCGAAGCGCTTGGCAACGGCGCGTTTGCGGTGAAACGCTTCGTCGAAAAACCCAACGCCGAGACAGCCGAGCAGATGCTCGCCAGCGGCAACTACGCCTGGAACTCCGGCATGTTCGTCTTTTCCGCCGGACAGATGATCGCAGAGCTGGAGACGCTTGCGCCGGAAGTGCTGTCGGCGGTGGCAACCTCCATCGAGAAGGCCAAGGGTGATCTAGACTTCACCCGTCTTGATGCGGAAAGCTTTGCTCAGGCTCCCAGCATCTCGATCGACTACGCGGTCATGGAAAAGACCGCGAACGCCGCAGTCGTCCCGGCTCCGATCGTCTGGTCCGACCTCGGCTCCTGGGACGCCATCTGGAAACTCGACGGTGGCGATGAGGACGGCAATGTCGTGACCGGCAACGCGACGGTCGTCGGCACGAAGAACTCGCTGATCATGTCGCGCCACAACCATATCGCAGTCCAGGGCATGGAAGGCGTCGCCGTCATTGCGTCCGAAGATGCGGTCTATGTCGGACGGCTCGACGACAGCCAGAGCGTCGGTTCGCTGGTCAAACTTCTCGCGGCCGATGAAAAGACCGCCTATCTGACGGAAAATCATCCGACATCGCTGCGCCCCTGGGGTGGTTATACCTCGATCCTCAATGGCGAACGCTTCCAGGTGAAGCGCCTGTTCGTCCATCCGGACAAGAAGCTGTCGCTGCAGAAGCACCATCACCGCGCCGAGCACTGGGTCTGCGTGCGCGGCACGGCCGAGGTCACGATTGATGACAAGGTGACCATCCTGCACGAAAACCAGTCGATCTATATTCCGCAAGGATCGGTGCATCGCCTTGGCAATCCGGGCAAGATCCAGCTGGAAATCATCGAGATCCAGACCGGCTCCTATCTGGGAGAAGATGACATCATCCGTCTGGTGGATGAGTTCGGCCGAAGCTGATCTTCGCCAATACCGCACTAAAATCGGGCCCTGCGACAACAGTCGTCAGGGTCCGCTTGCTTTATGCCGCTGCATTGCACAAGATCATCGTTCAGCCGTGTATTCGGCAATGACAAGGGCGAACAGGGCAAGCGGACCGTATGTCGATCAAGGCAAGCATCTATCACCTCACCCACTACAAATACGACAATCCAATCAAGCTTGGGCCGCAGATCATAAGGCTGAAACCGGCCGCCCATTCCAGGACCAAGGTGATCAGCCACTCGCTGAAGGTCACGCCGGAAAACCACTTCGTCAATCTGCAGCAGGATCCCTACGGCAACTATCTCGCCCGGTTCGTATTCCCCGACCCGGTGACCGAGTTCAAGATCGAGGTCGATCTCGTCGCCGACATGAGCGTCTACAATCCGTTCGACTTCTTCACCGAGGAAGAAGCGTCGAAATGGCCCTTCGACTACCCGAAGGACATTCGCGACGACCTGGCTATCTACATGAAGCCGGAACCGGAAACCCCGGCGCTGGCAGCTTTCATGAAGACGATCGACATGACGCCCGGCCAGGGCACGGTCGACATGATTGTCGCACTGAATGCAAGGCTTCAGCAGGAAATCGGCTATGTCATCCGTATGGAAGCCGGCGTCCAGACGCCGGATGATACGCTGAATTCGGCCAGAGGCTCCTGTCGCGACACGAGCTGGCTGCTGGTGCAGATTCTGCGTCGCCTCGGGCTCGCCGCGCGCTTCGTCTCCGGCTACCTGATCCAGCTCACCCCGGACCTGAAGGCGCTCGACGGTCCGTCTGGGACCGAGGTCGATTTCACCGATCTGCATGCCTGGTGCGAAGCCTATATTCCCGGTGCCGGCTGGATCGGCTTTGATCCGACATCCGGTCTCCTCACCGGCGAGAGCCATATTCCACTCGCCGCCACCCCGCATTTCAGCAATGCGGCGCCGATCTCCGGCGGTTATTTCGGCGAAGCCAATACCGAATTTGCCTTCGACATGCAGGTGAAACGCGTCTCCGAACATCCGCGCATCACCAAGCCCTTCTCCGACGACAGCTGGGATTCGCTCAACGCGCTTGGCCGCAAGGTCGATGCCGAGCTCAAGGCCCGCGACGTGCGCCTGACCATGGGGGGCGAGCCGACCTTTGTGTCGATCGACGACTTCCAGTCCGAGGAATGGAACACCGAAGCCGTCGGCCCGACCAAGCGGGAAAAGGCCGATATCCTCATCCGCCGCCTGCGCGAGCGCTTCGCCCCGGGCGGCTTTCTCCATTATGGCCAGGGCAAGTGGTATCCGGGCGAAAGTCTGCCACGCTGGACCTTCTCGCTCTACTGGCGTCGCGATGGCCTGCCGGTATGGAACAATCCCGACCTGATCGCGCTGGAAAACCGCGACCACAAGGTCGAACAGGCGGATGCCGGCCGGCTCCTCGAAGCGATCGCGGTCGAACTCGCCATCCCGCCCGAAAATGTCGCGCCGGCCTATGAGGATCCGGCCGAATGGATCGTCAAGGAGGGCAATCTTCCGGAAAATGTCGATCCGTCGAATTCCAAGCTGAAGGACCCGGAAGAACGCAATCGCATTGCCAGGGTCTTCGGCAACGGCCTGACCAATCCGGCCGGTTATGTCCTGCCGGTCCAGGCCTGGCAGAGCCGCGCATCGGGCCGTACCTGGGTCAGCGAGAAATGGCGCACCCGTCGCGGCCAGCTCTATCTGATCCCCGGCGACAGCCCCGTCGGCTTCCGCCTGCCGCTGAATGCGCTGCCCTATGTCTCGCCATCCTGGTACCCCTATATCAACCCGGACGATCCGACGGTTGAAAAGCCGCCGCTGCCCGATTTCTCCACCGAGAAGGGCCGGGTCATGCCCGAGCACTCGCTGAAGACCGATACCGGCCAGCAGCAGCAGATGGGCCAGTCCTACGAGGAAATCGGCGGACGTGTGCGCACCGCGATCTCCGTCGAGGTTCGCGACGGCCGGCTATGCATCTTCATGCCACCGACGGCAGCCCTGGAGGACTATCTCGACCTCGTCGCCTCCGCCGAGCGGGCCGCGGAATCGTTGAACCTTCCGGTTCATATCGAGGGCTATACGCCGCCGCATGACGAGCGCCTGAACGTCATCCGCGTCGCACCGGATCCGGGCGTCATCGAAGTCAACATCCATCCGGCCTACAATTGGGAAGACTGCGTCGAGACCACGACGGCGATCTACGAAGAGGCACGCCTCTGCCGCCTGGGCGCTGACAAGTTCATGATCGACGGTCGCCACACCGGCACCGGCGGCGGCAACCATGTGGTGGTCGGTGGTGCCAGCACCAATGACAGCCCCTTCCTGCGCCGCCCCGACCTGTTGAAGAGCCTTGTTCTGCACTGGCAGCGCCATCCCTCGCTCTCCTACATGTTTTCCGGCCTGTTCATCGGCCCGACCAGCCAGGCGCCACGCATCGACGAAGCCCGCCACGACAGTCTCTACGAACTCGAGATCGCCATGGCGCAGATCCCCATGCCGGATACGGGCGAAGTTCCGCCTCTGCCCTGGCTCGTCGACCGGCTGTTCCGCAACCTGTTGATCGACGTCACCGGCAACACCCATCGCTCGGAAATCTGCATCGACAAGCTGTTTTCCCCGGACGGCCCGACCGGACGCCTGGGCCTAGTCGAATTCCGCGGTTTCGAAATGCCGCCGAATGCCCGCATGTCGCTGGCCCAGCAATTGCTGATTCGCGCGCTGATCACCCGTTTCTGGAAAAACCCGATCGGCGGCAATTTCGTCCGCTGGGGCACCTCGCTGCATGATCGCTTCATGCTGCCACACTACATCTGGCAGGATTTCCTCGAAGTGCTGGCCGATCTTCGCCACCACGGTTTCGACTTCAAGCCCGAGTGGTTTGCCGCCCAGCTCGAATTCCGCTTTCCCTTCGCCGGCGAGGTGGAATATGAGGGCTCAAAGCTGGAACTGCGCCAGGCGCTGGAACCCTGGCATGTCATGGGCGAACAAGGCGCGATCGGCGGCACGGTCCGTTATGTCGATTCGTCCGTCGAGCGCCTGCAGGTGAAGCTGGAAACGGCAAATCCCGAACGCTATGCCCTCGCCTGCAACGGCCGACGCGTTCCGCTGCGCAAGAGCGGCATCAACGAAGTCGCCGTGGCGGGCGTGCGCTACAAGGCCTGGCAACCGGCATCGGGCCTGCATCCGGTCCTGCCCGTCAACACACCGCTAACATTCGACATATATGATATATGGTCTGGACGCTCGATCGGCGGCTGCGTGTACCACGTCGCCCATCCCGGTGGCCGGAACTACGACACTTTCCCTGTGAATGGGAATGAAGCGGAAGCCCGACGGCTTGCACGTTTCGAGCCATGGGGCCATACAGCCGGCTCCTATCCCCTTTGGCCCGAGACCGTGTCGCCGGAATACCCGCACACACTGGACCTGAGACGACCCCAGGGTATCTGATTTGATGGCAAATAAACCGGCAGCGGAAAAGACCCCGCCCAAAGCACCCGCCAGCGCGGCCCGCACGGCCAGCTACCGCGCGGTGGCGGGTGCCGCCGACGAGATGATCGATCCCCAGGGCAAGATCCGCCCGGTCTGGCAGCCATTTGTCTCGGCAATCGAAAAGATGACCGAACACGAACTGCACGAGCGCTTTGCCCGGGCAGATCGCTACCTTCGCGATGCGGGCGTGTTTTACCGCGCCTATGGCTCGGACGGCAGCAGCGAGCGCGCCTGGCCGTTCTCGCATATTCCCGTGCTGATTTCCGACGCCGAATGGCAGGTTCTGGCCGATGGTCTGGTCCAGCGCGCGGATCTTCTCGAACAGGTCGTTGCCGATATCTACTCGGACAACACCCTCGTGCAGCAGGGTTTCCTGCCACCGGCACTGATCGCGTCAAATCCGGAATTCCTGCGCCCCCTCGTCGGCATCAAGCCGGCCGGCGGCCATTACCTGCATTTCTGTTCCTTCGAAATCGGCCGCGGCCCGGATGGCAACTGGTGGGTTTTGGCCGACCGCACCCAAGCCCCGTCGGGGGCGGGCTTTGCGCTCGAAAATCGCGTGGCAACCGCACGCGCCTTCTCCGACATCTACGCCGAAACCCATGTGCACCGGCTTGCCTCCTTCTTCGGCGCCTTCCGCTCGGCACTTCAGGGCCAGAAACAGGGCAATGACGACCGCATTGCCGTTCTGTCGCCAGGCCCCGCCAACGAGACCTATTTCGAACACGCCTATATCGCCCGCTATCTCGGCATCATGCTGCTTGAGGGCGAAGACCTCTCCGTCGTCAACGGCAAGGTCATGGTGCGCACCGTGGCCGGCCTCAAGCCGATCAGCGTGCTCTGGCGCCGCCTTGACGCAGCTTTTGCCGACCCGCTGGAACTCGATCAGAACTCCTATATCGGCACGCCCGGCATGGTCGAGGCATTGCGCAATGGCGCCGTTTCCTTCGTCAATGCGCTTGGCTCCGGCATTCTGGAAACCCGCGCTCTGCTCGCCTTCATGCCGACCATTTCGCGCCATCTGCTCGGCGAGGAGCTGAAGCTGCCGTCGATCGCCACCTGGTGGTGCGGTCAAAAGGCGGAACGCGAGCATGTCGCGCGCCATCTCGACCGCATGGTCATCGGCTCGGCCTATTCCCGCCTGCCCTTCTTCGACGACAATGGCCGCTCGGTCATGGGCTCGCGCTACAAGGACAGCCAGGGCCGCACCGCCGCCGAATGGCTGGAGGCCGAGGCCGGCAATCTCGTCGGGCAGGAAGTGGTCACGCTGTCCACCACGCCGGCGATCATCAATGGCCAGCTGTGCCCGCGTCCGATGAGTTTGCGCGTCTTTGCGGCCCGCACCAAGAACGGCTGGCAGATCATGCCCGGCGGCTTTGCCCGCATCGGCAGCGGCAAGGATGTGTCGGCAATCGCCATGCAGTCGGGCGGCAGTGCTGCCGATGTCTGGATCGTGTCCGACAAGCCGGTCGATCGCACGTCGCTGCTGCCGGCCGAAGAAAGCTTCACCCGCAACATGCCGGGCAGCCTGCCGAGCCGGGCCGCCGACAATCTCTTCTGGCTGGGCCGCTATATCGAGCGCGCCGAAGGTGTGCTGCGCATCCTGCGCGCCTGGCATGCCCGCTTTGCCGAAAGCGCCAACCCGGACCAGCCGCTTCTCGCCTTCGTCTCCGACTACCTGTCCGATATCGATGTCGACACAAAGAACGGCGTGCCGGAAAGCCTGCTGCGCAACATCGACAGTGCCGTCTATTCCGCCAGCAATATTCGCGACCGTTTCTCGCCCGATGGCTGGCTGGCGCTGACCGACCTGTCGAAGACGGCCAAGCGCTTCCACGAACGCGTCAAGCCGGGCGACGATGCGGCCCATGCGATGACCATCCTCTTGCGCAAGCTCGCAGGCTTTGCCGGTCTCGTACACGAAAACATGTACCGCTTCACCGGCTGGCGCTTCCTCACCATCGGCCGCCTGCTGGAGCGCGGCCTGCACATGACCCGCCTGCTCGGCCACATGACCGGACCCGACGCCCCCGATGGCGCGCTCGACATGCTGCTGGAGATTGGCGACAACGTCATGACCCATCGCCGCCGCTACAATGTCTCGACGGCCAGCCTGACCGTCACCGATCTTCTGGCACTGGACCCGCTCAACCCGCGTTCGATCCTGTTCCAGTTGAACGAGATCCGCACCGAGGTCGAGCAGTTGCCGAACGCCATGATCAACGGCCAGATGTCGAGCATGTCCAGGGAAGCCATGCGCCTGCATTCCGGCCTCGCGGTAATGACACCGGAAACCATGACGGCCGAGGTCTACACGAACCTCGAACGTGAGCTGGAAAAGCTTTCCGACATCCTCGCGCAAACCTATCTGGGCTGACCCGATGCTGTACGATGTGTCGCTCCATCTCGCTTATCATTACGAAGCCCAGGCATCCGGGGCCCACCACATGTTGCGCCTGCTGCCGCTGTCTCTGCCGGACCGCCAGCGCCTGATCGCCGGCGCCGTGACCATCAGCCCGGAACCGGATGAATTGATGAATTTCGTCGATTTCTTCCGTCATCCGGCAAGCCACGCGATCCTGCGCGCACCGCATGAGAAACTGGATATCCGCATGCACGCCCGCGTCATGGTCCAGCCGCAGCCGATCACCGTCGACTTTTCGCCGATCCTCGACCGCCTGCCGCAGGAGATTGCCGAGACCTGGACGCTGGACGCTGAATCGCCACATCATTTCATCGGCACAAGCCCGCGCCTGCCCCGCGACAAGGATATCGCCGCCTATGCGCGCGAGGAGTTGAAGCCGAGCATGACGGTGCGCCAGGTGGGCGAGCAGCTCTGCTCGCGCATCTATCACGACTTTAAGTATGACGCAGACGCCACCACGGTCGATACCTCGCCCGCGGAAGCCTTCAGCGAAAAGCATGGCGTTTGCCAGGACTTCACCCATGTGATGATTACGGCACTGCGCAGCCTCGGCATTCCCGCCGGCTATGTCAGCGGCTTCCTGCGCACCATCCCGCCACCCGGCAAGGAACGTCTCGAAGGCGCCGATGCCATGCATGCCTGGGTTCGCGTCTGGTGCGGCAAGACCACCGGCTGGGTGGAACTCGACCCCACCAACAATATCCCCGCCGGCACGGATCACATCGTCGTCGGTTATGGCCGGGATTACTCGGACGTCGCGCCGGTCATCGGCGTTCTGAAAACCTATGGCAAGCACAAGACCGATCAGGCCGTCGACGTGATCCCGGTGAAGCAATAAGAAACGCATTTACGAACAATTTTATTGGTCGTTTTAGCCGGAACACAACATTTCCGAAGCTATAACCCATCCAACCGACTGCCTTTGGATGGACATGATGACTAAAACCAACAGACAGCACACGCTTCTTGCACGGTTGCTTGGCGACCGTAGCGGCAATTTCGGCATGATGACCGCCATCATCCTGCCCGTGGCACTGGCGACAGCAGGTGTTGCCCTGGACCTGAACAAGATGGTTCAGATCAGGGCAGCACTCCAGGATTCAGCCGACGCCGCAACGCTGGCGGCCGCTTCGGCGCTGGCCGCCGATGGCATTACCGATGAAGCAGCCATCGAATTGGCCAAGAAGTTTATGGCGGCCCAGTTCAGCAACATCAACGGCGAAAGCGGCAGCGACATAGATGGAGCGGAGGACGATACGGTCGACAAGAATGCGATCGGCTCGGTGGAGCGCAACACCACCACCGCATCCGGCAAGACCTTCGACGTGACGCTCTCGGGTTACTACAACATGCCCACCAACGGCCTGACGGCCCTGCTCGGCTGGGACAAGGTCAAGCTCAGCGTCACAAGCACGGCACAGAGCACGACCGAGAGCAAGAACGCGCTGTCGATGTATCTTGTCCTAGACCGCTCCGGCTCGATGGCGGAAACAACGAGCACGGTCAATGCCGCGACGCCGACCAAGACCGTCTCCTATGACTGCAGCTATTACAACAACAAGGGAAATTGGGTCAAGAAGACCTGCACGCGGCAGGATACGAACTACTACACCAAGATTGAATCACTGAAGCTCGCGGTCGCCAATCTGACGACCCAGCTCAACACGGCAGATCCGGAAAACAAATATGTCCGTACGGCTGCCGTGTCTTACGAAGCCAAGATGTACACCCCGGTCAGCTTCGACTGGGGCACCGCGCACACGCTGACCTATGTCCAGAAACTGATTGCAGACGGCGGAACGGATTCGTCCGCAGCCATGGCAAGGGCGTATTCCGACATCATCAAGTCGAGTGAAGTCGATGCCCACAAGAACAAGAACGGTCAAAAAAAACCTGGCAAATTTATCGTCTTCATGACCGACGGCGACAACAACTATAGCAGTGCCGACACCAAGACGCTTGCGACCTGCAACTCTGCCAAGGCGGCTGGTGTCGAGATCTTCACGGTCGCGTTCATGGCGCCGAGCCGTGGTCAGGAGCTTTTGAGCGAATGCGCCACCGACACCTCGCACTACTACGATGCAAGCAACGCCGCCGAACTGGTCGCTGCTTTCAAGGAGATCGGCGAGAAGGCAACCCAGGCTTCGACACGCCTGACCAACTGAGCCTAGCCAAAGCGTTATGGCAAAATCCGCTGAAAAGCCGCGACCGACAAGGCCGCGGCTTTTTTTGGTCACGAAGTATTCGGTGATATAGTCGAAATCTCAAAAGCTTAATGAGGGAACAAAAGGCTCCGACATTTTATCGATGGCAGCCTTTGGCCTGTTGCAACTGTTTCATATCAGTGCGTAAACTGCATGTGAGGGGGACGATCACCGGCGCTCAAGAATCGGTGACGGCCCGGATGACCCAGCAACTCCAGGCGGACCGATGATCAAAACTCCCCACGCAGCTGACCTTCCCCTTCCCAAGCGCATCGCATCCGATCCGGATGCCCTTGCTGCCGAAATCATGGAGAAGCTGACCTATGCGATTGGCAAGGATGCCAAGGTCGCGACCCCCCATGACTGGCTGACGGCAACCATCCTCGTGGTGCGCGACCGCATCATCGACAAATGGATGGAATCGACCCGAACCACCTATCACAACAACGGCAAGAGGGTTTACTACCTGTCGCTGGAATTCCTCATCGGCCGCCTGATGCGCGATGCCATGTCGAACCTCGGCCTGATGGAGGACATCCGCCAGGCCCTGACCTCCCTCAGCGTCGACCTCGACGTCATTGCCGGCCTTGAGCCTGACGCAGCGCTTGGCAACGGTGGTCTCGGCCGTCTCGCCGCCTGCTTCATGGAATCGATGGCGACCGTCAACATTCCCGCCTATGGCTACGGCATCCGCTATGTGCACGGCCTCTTTCGCCAGCAGATGGCCGAAGGCTGGCAGGTGGAACTGCCGGAAAGCTGGCTGGCGCACGGCAACCCTTGGGAGTTCGAGCGTCGCGAAAGCTCCTACGAAGTTGGCTACGGCGGCACGGTCGAGACGATCACCAGCCCGGAAGACGAGTTGCGCTACGTCTGGAAACAGGGAGAGCGCGTGATCGCCACCGCCTACGACACCCCGGCCGTCGGCTGGCGCGGCGAACGCGTCAACACCTTGCGCCTGTGGTCTGCCCAGCCGATCGACCCGATCCTGCTTGATGCCTTCAACGCCGGCGACCATATCGGCGCGCTGCGCGAGAGCAACAAGGCCGAAAGCCTGACCCGCGTTCTGTACCCTGCCGACGCCACACCTGCCGGCCAGGAACTGCGCCTCAGGCAGGAATATTTCTTCTGTTCGGCTTCGCTGCAGGACATCGTCCGTCGTCACCTGCAGCAGGGCAACACGCTGTCCGCCCTGCCCGACAAAGTCGCCGTCCAGCTGAACGATACCCATCCGGCCGTCTCGGTCGTCGAACTCATGCGCCTGCTCGTCGATGTGCATGGCCTCGATTTCGACACGGCCTGGGACATCACCTCGAAAACTTTCTCCTACACCAACCACACCCTTCTGCCGGAAGCGTTGGAAAGCTGGCCGGTGCCGCTGTTCGAGCGCCTTTTGCCGCGCCACATGCAGCTGGTCTATGAGATCAATGCGAAGATCCTGCTGGCGGCCCGCAAGAACCGCGGTTTCTCTGACAGTGAAATCAGCCGGATCTCGCTGATCGACGAGAGCGGCGATCGCCGGGTGCGCATGGGCAATCTCGCCTTTATCGGCGCGCATTCGATCAACGGCGTCTCCGCGCTGCACACCGAACTGATGAAGGAAACGGTGTTCGCGGATCTGCACAAGCTCTATCCGACCCGCATCAACAACAAGACCAACGGCATCACGCCGCGCCGCTGGCTGATGCAGTGCAACCCGGACCTGACGTCGCTGATCAAGGAAGCCATCGGCCCCGAATTCCTCGACGATGCGAGCAAGCTGACGGCCCTTGATGCGTTTGCCGACGATGCCTCTTTCCAGCAGAAGTTTGCCGCAGTGAAGCGTTCAAACAAGGAAAAGCTCGCAGCACTGGTAGCCGGCCGCATGGGCATCCGCCTGGATCCGAATGCGATGTTCGACATCCAGATCAAGCGCATCCACGAGTACAAGCGCCAGCTCTTGAATATCATTGAAACCGTGGCCCTGTTCGACCAAATGCGCTCGCATCCGGAGCGCGACTGGGTTCCGCGTGTCAAGATCTTCGCCGGCAAGGCGGCGCCGAGCTACCACAATGCCAAGCTGATCATCAAGCTCGCCAATGACGTCGCCCGCGTCATCAACAACGACCCCTCGGTCCGCGGCCTGCTCAAGGTAGTCTTCGTGCCGAACTACAATGTCTCGCTGGCCGAGGTGATGGTGCCGGCTGCCGACCTTTCCGAACAAATTTCGACCGCCGGTATGGAAGCATCGGGAACCGGGAACATGAAGTTCGCGTTGAACGGTGCATTGACCATCGGCACCCTCGATGGTGCCAATGTCGAAATGCGGGATCATGTCGGAGAGGAAAACATCGTGATTTTCGGAATGACCGCCGACGAAGTCGGTCGCGTCCGCGCCGAGGGATACAATCCGCGTGCGGCGATCGATGCCTCCCGCGACCTTTCCCAGGCGCTTGCGGCGATTTCCTCCGGCGTGTTTTCGCCCGACGATCGCGAGCGTTATGCCGGGCTGATGCAGGGTATCTACCAGCATGACTGGTTCATGGTCGCCGCTGATTTCGACGCCTATACCCAGGCCCAGCGGCAGGTCGACCAGATCTGGACCGACACCTCTGGCTGGTACTCTAAAACGATCCGCAATACGGCGCGCATGGGCTGGTTCTCTTCAGACCGTACGATCCGCCAGTACAATGCGGACATCTGGAGAGCTTGATGGCAAGATCGCCGAAGAAGATCGGTGAGACAGGTAAGCCGGAAACACCGCCGGCTGCAGACGTGCAGGCAATTATCCACGGCACCCATAACGATCCTTTCGCAATTTTGGGCATGCACGAGATCGGCAGCGGATACGTCGCGCGCTGCTTCGTACCGGGCGCTGAAACGGTAACTGCCACGACCTTGAACGGCGCCGTCATCGGTGAATTGCAATGCCTCGATCCGGCCGGCTTTTTTGCCGGTCCGGTCAAGGCGCAGGGCTTGCAGCCGGTGCGCTACCGCGCATCGCGCGGCGATGCCGAATGGACGGTGACCGACCCCTACAGCTTCGGCCCGATTCTCGGACCCATGGATGACTATTTCATCCGCGAAGGCTCGCATCTGCGCCTGTTCGACAAGATGGGCGCGCATCCGCTCAAGCATCAGGGTGTCGACGGCTTCCATTTTGCCGTCTGGGCGCCGAATGCAAGGCGCGTTTCGGTCGTCGGCGACTTCAACGAATGGGACGGCCGCCGTCATGTCATGCGGTTGCGCCGCGACACCGGCATCTGGGAAATCTTCGCTCCGGATGTGCGCACGGGTTCGGCCTATAAATTCGAGATCATCGGCAAGGATGGCGAATTGCAGCCGTTGAAGGCCGATCCCTATGCCCGCCGTGCCGAACTGCGCCCGAAGAACGCATCGGTCACGGCTGCAGAACTGGAGCAGGTCTGGGAAGACGAGGATCACCGCAAGCACTGGGCGTCGATCAACCAGCGACAGCAGCCGATCTCGATCTACGAGGTTCACGCCGCCTCCTGGCAGCGCCACCACGACGGCTCGCTGCTGACCTGGGACGAGATGGCCGAGCGCCTGATCCCTTACTGCGTCGACATGGGTTTCACCCATATCGAGTTCATGCCGATCTCGGAATATCCCTACGACCCCTCCTGGGGCTATCAGACGACAGGCCTTTTTGCCCCGACGGCGCGCTTCGGCGAGCCGGAAGGTTTTGCCCGCTTCGTCAACGGTTGCCACAAGGTCGGCCTTGGCGTGCTGCTCGACTGGGTGCCGGCGCATTTCCCAACCGACGCCCATGGCCTGCGCCATTTCGACGGCACGGCGCTCTATGAACACGAGGACCCGCGTCAGGGCTTCCATCCCGACTGGAACACCGCGATCTACAATTTCGGCCGCATCGAGGTGCTGTCCTACCTGATCAACAACGCGCTCTACTGGGCCGAGAAATTCCACCTCGACGGCCTGCGCGTCGATGCGGTCGCCTCGATGCTCTACCTCGACTATTCGCGCAAAGAGGGCGAATGGGTGCCCAACGAATATGGCGGGCGCGAAAACCTCGAATCCGTGCGTTTCCTGCAGTCGATGAACAGCCATGTCTATGGCAGCCATCCCGGGATCATGACCATTGCCGAGGAGAGCACGTCGTGGCCGAAAGTGTCGCAGCCGGTTCACGAGGGCGGGTTGGGCTTCGGCTTCAAGTGGAACATGGGCTTCATGCACGACACGCTGAGCTATTTTGCCCGTGATCCGATCCACCGCAAGCATCACCATCAGGAACTGACCTTCGGCCTGCTCTATGCCTTCTCGGAGAACTTCGTCCTGCCGATTTCGCATGACGAAGTGGTGCATGGCAAAGGCTCGATGATCGCCAAGATGCCCGGCGACGACTGGCAGAAGTTCGCCAATCTGCGTGCCTACTACGGCTTCATGTGGGGCCATCCCGGCAAGAAGCTGCTGTTCATGGGACAGGAATTTGCCCAGTGGAGCGAATGGAGCGAGAGCCAGTCCCTCGACTGGAACCTGCTGCAATACGCACCTCACGAAGGCATGCGCCGCCTGATCCGCGACCTCAACCTCACCTATCGCTCGAAGCCGGCGCTGCATGCACGCGACTGCGAGGGCGAGGGCTTCGAGTGGCTGATCAGCGAGGACCAGGACAATTCCGTCTTTGCCTGGCTACGCAAGGCACCGGGCGAAAAACCGATCGCCGTCATCTGCAATCTGACGCCGACCTTCCATTCGCACTATCGCATAAGCCTGCCTGCGGGTGGTCGCTGGCGTGAAATCATCAATACCGATGCCGAAATTTATGGCGGCAGCGGCAAGGGCAATGGTGGTCGGGTGGAGGCCCACACCTCTGGCGAAGGATGGGCAAAGGCGGTGATGACACTGCCGCCTCTGGCCGTGATCATGCTGGAATTGGAACAGTAAGGGGAGGAAAACATGACAGAAAAGCGGACCAAGAGCCTGTCGCGCGACGCCATGGCCTATGTTTTGGCCGGCGGACGCGGCAGTCGTCTCAAGGAATTGACCGATCGCCGGGCAAAACCCGCCGTCTATTTTGGCGGCAAGGCGCGCATCATCGATTTTGCGCTCTCCAATGCCCTGAATTCGGGCATCCGCCGTATCGGCGTCGCCACGCAGTACAAGGCGCACTCGCTCATCCGCCATCTGCAGCTCGGCTGGAACTTCTTCCGCCCGGAACGCAACGAAAGCTTCGACGTCCTGCCGGCCTCCCAGCGTGTTTCGGAAACCCAGTGGTATGAAGGCACGGCCGACGCCGTCTTCCAGAACATCGACATCATCGAGCCCTATGGCCCGGAATATATGGTGATCCTGGCCGGCGACCATATTTACAAGATGGACTACGAGCAGATGCTCCAACAGCATGTCGACACCGGCGCCGATGTCACCATCGGCTGCCTGGAAGTGCCGCGCATGGAAGCCGTCGGCTTCGGCGTCATGCATGTCGACGCGACCGACCGCATCATCGACTTCGTCGAGAAGCCGGCCGATCCGCCGGGCATTCCCGGCAACGAGGACATGGCGCTCGCCTCGATGGGCATCTATGTCTTCCACACCAAGTTTCTGATGGAACTTCTGCGGCGCGATGCGGCCGATCCGAATTCGAGCCGCGATTTCGGCAAGGATATCATTCCTTACGTCGTCCAGAGCGGCAAGGCGGTCGCCCATCGCTTCGCCCGCTCCTGCGTCCGTTCCGATTTCGAAAAGACACCCTACTGGCGCGACGTCGGCACGATCGATGCCTATTGGCAGGCCAATATCGACCTGACCGACATCGTTCCGGAACTCGATCTCTACGACAAGTCCTGGCCGATCTGGACCTATTCGGAAAACACACCGCCGGCCAAGTTCGTCCACGACGACGAAGGCCGCCGCGGTTCGGCGATCTCGTCGCTGGTCTCCGGCGACTGCATCATCTCCGGCTCGTCACTGTACAAGAGCCTGCTCTTCACCGGCGTGCGTGCCAATTCCTATTCCCGCCTCGAAGGTGCTGTCGTCCTGCCCAAGGTGCAGGTCGGGCGTCATGCGCGGCTCACCAATGTCGTGATAGACCATGGCGTGGTCATCCCCGAAGGCCTGATCGTCGGCGAGGATCCGGAAATGGACGCCAAGCGCTTCCGCCGCAGTGAAAACGGGATTTGCCTGATCACCCAGGCGATGATCGACAAATTGGGTTAGCCAAGTCCATGAAAGTTCTTTCGGTCGCCTCCGAGCTTTACCCCTTGATCAAGACCGGCGGCCTCGCGGATGTCGCCGGCGCCCTACCCCTGGCACTCGGCGCCCATGCGATCGAGACCAAGACGCTCATTCCCGGCTATCCGGCCGTGATGAAGGCGATCAAGCGACCGAAGAAGGTTCACCAGTTCGACAATCTGCTTGGCGAACATGTGACGATGCTTGAGGTGAAGCACGACGGCCTGGATATTCTCGTGCTCGACTGCCCGGCGCTCTATGAGCGATCGGGCGGTCCCTATGTCGATGGTAATGCACGAGACTATCCGGACAACTGGAAACGTTTTGCTGTTCTGTCCAAGGCAGGCGCTGAAATCGCAGCGGGAATCCTGCCTGATTTCGTGCCCGACCTTGTCCATGTGCACGACTGGCAGGGCGCCTTGACACCGGTTTACATGCGTTATGCCGAGGTCCCGGAAAAGCCGAGCCTCATGACCATTCACAACATCGCCTTCCAGGGCCAGTTCTTCGCCGAACTTTTCCCCTATCTGGAACTGCCGCCACACGCCTATACCGAAGCCCTCGAATACTACGGCACGCTGAGCTACCTGAAGAGTGGCTTGGTGACCGCCCACGCCGTCAGCACCGTCAGTCCCTCCTATGCCGAGGAAATCCTCACCCATGAATTCGGCATGGGCCTTGAAGGCCTGATCGCCGGCCGCTCCGACGATCTCTATGGCATCGTCAACGGCATCGATGCCGAAGTCTGGAACCCGGCCAGCGATGATCTCCTCGCTTCCAACTACTCGGCAACCACACTGAAAAAACGACCGGCCAACAAGGCAGCGCTGGTCAAGCGTTTTGGCCTGGACAGCGATGACGGACCGCTGTTTTGCGTCATATCTCGGCTGACATGGCAAAAGGGCCTCGACCTTCTGAGCGAAATCATCGACGAATTTGTCGATGCCGGTGCAAGGCTTGCCATTCTCGGCTCCGGCGACAGTGCCATCGAAGCCTCGCTGCAGGCGGCCGCCAGCCAGCACCGTGGCCGCGTTGGCATGGTGCTTGGCTACGATGAAAAGCTGTCCCATCTGATGCAGGCGGGCGCCGACGTTATCCTTGTTCCGTCCCGCTTCGAGCCCTGCGGCCTCACCCAGCTCTACGCCCTGCGTTATGGCTGCATTCCGCTCGTCGCCCGCACCGGCGGTCTTGCCGACACCGTGATCGATGCCAATGAAGCGGCCATTTCCGCGGGTGTCGCCACCGGCATCCAGTTTGCACCGGTCACGGCCGATGCGCTGCGCCGGGCCGTCCGCCGCACCATCCGTCTCTATGAAGACCAGAAGCTCTGGTCGCAGATGCAGAAGCAGGGCATGAAATCCGACGTCTCCTGGGACCGGAGCGCGGCCCTCTATGCCGATCTCTATCAACGCCTCGTGTCGAAAGGCCAGTAACGTCATGATTTCCACCGTCACCACGAAACCCTATGCGGACCAGAAACCGGGCACATCGGGACTGCGCAAGAAGGTTCCGGTGTTCCAGCAGGAGAACTATGCGGAGAACTTCATCCAGTCGATCTTCGATTCGCTGGATGGCTTCGAAGGCAAGACGCTGGTGATCGGCGGCGATGGCCGCTTCTACAATCGCGAAGTGATCCAGAAGGCACTGAAAATGGCCGCGGCCAACGGCTTCGGCAAGGTTCTGGTCGGCCAGGGCGGCATTCTCTCGACGCCTGCCGCATCGCACGTCATCCGCAAATACAAGGCCTTCGGCGGCATCGTGCTGTCAGCCAGCCACAACCCCGGCGGCCCGACCGAAGACTTCGGCATCAAGTACAATATCGGCAATGGCGGCCCTGCCCCGGAAAAGATCACCGACGCGATCTATGCCCGCACCAAGGGCATCGACACCTACAAGACCGTCAATGCCGCCGATATCGATCTCGACAAGGTCGGCACGTTCGAGCTTGCCGGCATGAAGGTCGCGGTGATCGACCCGGTTGCCGACTATGCCGAGCTGATGGAAAGCCTGTTCGACTTCAATGCCATCCGCAACATGTTCGGCCTCGGCTTCCGCATGGTCTTCGACGCCATGAGCGCCGTCACCGGCCCTTATGCCAAGGATATCATAGAGGGACGACTGGGCGCACCGGAAGGCACGGTGCGCAATTTCATTCCGCTGCCCGACTTCGGCGGCCACCACCCGGACCCCAACCTGGTGCATGCCAAGGAACTTTACGACGAGATGATGAGCGGTGCCGGCGCGCCCGATTTCGGTGCCGCCTCCGATGGCGACGGCGACCGCAACCTGGTCATCGGCAAGGGCATCTTCGTCACGCCCTCTGACAGTCTGGCGATCCTCGCCGCCAATGCCCATCTCGCGCCGGGCTATGCGAACGGCATCGCCGGTATTGCCCGTTCCATGCCAACCAGTGCGGCCGCTGATCGTGTCGCCGAAAAGCTCGGCATCGGCATCTACGAGACGCCGACCGGCTGGAAATTCTTCGGCAATCTGCTCGACGCCGGCAAGGTGACGATCTGCGGCGAGGAAAGCGCCGGCACCGGCTCCAATCACGTCCGCGAAAAAGATGGTCTCTGGGCCGTTCTGCTCTGGCTGAACATTCTCGCCGTGCGCGGCGAAAGTGTCACCGACATCGTCCACCAGCATTGGGCAACCTATGGCCGCAACTACTATTCGCGTCACGACTACGAAGGCGTCGAGACCGAACGCGCCAATGGCCTCGTCGCCATGCTGCGCGACAAGCTCGCGACCTTGCCGGGCACAAAGGTCGGCGATCTGACCGTCGCTGCCGCCGACGATTTTTCCTATCATGATCCGGTCGACCACTCGGTCTCCAACAACCAGGGCATCCGCATCCTGTTCGAAGGCGGCAGCCGCGTCGTCTTCCGCCTGTCCGGCACCGGCACGTCCGGAGCGACCCTGCGTGTCTATATCGAGCGCTACGAGCCGGATGCGTCCCGCCACGACATCGAAACCCAGGCAGCGCTTGCCGACCTGATCGCCGCTGCCGAAACGCTGGCCGAGATCAAGAGCCGCACGGCTTTCGACGAACCGACCGTGATCACCTGAGGCAAGAGTGGAAGCCGCAGGATAAAACTGAAAGGGCGGAGGTTCGACCTCCGCCCTTTGGCTTCAGGCTTGGCGTTTCAACCGTCTTGCTGGATATCCGGCTCCACCAGCAGAGCCAGTTGCGCCAGCGATTCCTGCCACCCGAGATAACATGCCGCTTCCGGGATCATTTCCGGCACGCCGGCCTGCGTGATCTTGATGTCGGTACCGCAGAAAACCTCCGTCAGCTCCACCGTGACATTCATCTCGCCCGGCAGGTTGGGATCATCGAACACGTCGTTGTAGCGGATCAGCTTGCCGGGAATGAGTTCCAGATAGGTGCCGCCGAAGCTGTGCGATTGCTGCGTGGTGAAATTGGTGAACGACATGCGGAATGTGCCACCCACCTTCGGTTCGAAGTGATGCATCTTGGCGACAAAGCCATAGGGCGGGACCCACTTGCATTGAGCATCGCCATCCATGAAGGCCCGATAGACCTTCTCCGGCGACGCTTTCAGCACCCGGTGCAGTCGGATTGTATGGGGCATTGTCATTCCTCCTCTTCTGATTTTTCTGGATTCAGCATTCCGCAGGCAGGATCATTTCCAGGTATCGACGCAGATGCCGCAAATTCTCACGCGCGGTTTCTGCAGCCAGCTTGGCCTTGGCAAAGATGAACGCCCCCTGCAGCACCGCTTGAATGAAGTAGCCGACGCTTTCCGCGGTCCAGTCGGCATCCGGAGCATAGTGGGCGCGGGCCTGTTCGAGATCGGCGGCGAGCCTTCCGATATGCGACGACATGCCGAAGTCGCAGGCTTCGCGGATCGAGGGATGCGACTGATAGGTCTCCTGCACCAGCGTACCGAGCAGGCAGGTGAATTCCGGCACCTCGAAATCGAGGATGGCCATGCGGAAATCGACATAGCCGAGAATGCGGTCGCGCGGATCGGCGAGGCTTTGATACGGCGCCTGCTCGAAGACTTCGGTGGTGAACTGGTTCCAATGCTCGACCGCGCCGAGGATCAGTTCTTCCTTGCTCTTGAAGTGGTGGAAGAAGCTGCCTTTGCTGACGCCGGCCCGTCGACAGATATCCTCCACCGTCGTCGCCGCATAACCCTGCTCCCGGATCAGGCCGAGCGTGGCCTCCAGCAGTTTCATGCGTGACGGGTGAATGATTTCGTTCATGTCGGCATTGTCCTCTTGCAATTATTAAACCAACCAGTTGGTATGCTGTCAATGGCGAACTTTCTTCGGTCCCGGCAGGTGAAAATGGAACAAAGCAACAGGGATATGGCAGGCAAGCGTTTCGCGCGCTTCAGCAACTGCTAACCTGTCTGCGTGACACAGACAGATTCGCCACCCCAAACCGCGGAAGACGTCATGAGCCAAAATCCTCTCGGAGCCGTGCTGCATCCCGCCGGCACAGATTTTTCCCTCTGGTCGCATCATGCCACATTGATCGAACTCTGCCTGTTCGATGCCGATGGCCGCACGGAAACAGCCCGCCTGCCGATGACGCGCGATGGCGACGATATCCATCGGCTTTTCGTCGGGAACGCAGGCGAAGGGACCCGCTACGGTTTTCGCGCCCATGGCCCCTACGATCCGGCGGAGGGCCATTGGTACGATCCCTCCAAGCTGCTGGTCGATCCATACGCCAAGGAGCTCGACCGCCCCTTCGTCCATGATCCGCGGCTTGCAGAATTCGGCACGGACACAGCCGACCTCGTGCCGAAAGCCATCGTGACGCGCGATGTGCCGGTCAAGGCGATGATGCCGCTCCTGCCGCGCGGCGGCTTCATCTACGAAGTCGCGGTCAAGCCTTTCACCATGCTGCATCCCGATGTGCCGGAAGCGCAGCGCGGTACGCTGGCAGCCCTCGTCCATCCCTCGGTGATCGCCCATCTGAAGAAGATCGGCGTCGATGCCGTCGAACTGATGCCGATCACCGCATGGCTCGACGAGCGTCACCTGCCGCCGCTGGGCTTGTCCAACAGCTGGGGTTACAATCCCATCGCCCTGATGGCGCTCGATCCGCGCCTCGTGCCGGGCGGCGTCAAGGAACTGCGCGAAACGGTCGACACCCTGCATCATGAAGGCATCGGCGTCATCCTCGACCTCGTCTTCAACCACACCGGCGAAAGCGATGTGCAGGGAACGACGCTCTCGATGCGCGGCATCGACAACCGATCGCTCTATCGCCACCTGCCGAATAATCCGGCGACATTGGTCAACGACACCGGCTGCGGCAACACGCTTGCCTGCGATCATCCGATGCTGCGCCGGCTGATCATCGATTCGCTGCGCCACTTCGTTCTTCAAGGCGGTGTCGATGGCTTCCGCTTCGACGAGGCCTCGGTGCTGTCGCGCGGGCCGGACGGGGCGCCGCTGCAGTTTCCCACCGTGCTCTGGCAGATCGAGCTCGAGGACAGCCTGGCCGACACCAAGGTGATCGCCGAGGCCTGGGATGCCGCCGGCCTCTACCAGGTCGGCCATTTCCCGGGCTATCGCTGGGCCGAGTGGAACGGCCGGTTCCGCGACGACCTCAGGCGCTTCGTGCGCGGCGAGCCCGGCATCATCGGCGCGGTCGCCTCGCGGCTTTCAGGCAGTTCGGATCTTTACGAGAGCTCCGGCCACATGCCGGTCAACTCTGTCAATTTCATCAATGCCCACGACGGGTTTACGCTCAACGACCTGGTCTCCTACAACACCAAGCACAACACGGCCAATGGCGAGAACAACCGCGACGGTGTCGACGACAACATGTCGTGGAACTGCGGTGTC
>ERZ1034401.42-NODE-42-length-46723-cov-3.778585_pt1 | contig 46723 bp, 41 predicted proteins | sample MGYA00520601_ERZ1034401 | MGnify/ENA primary metagenome ERZ1034401 (study PRJEB33736, sample SAMEA104288476) | Azolla filiculoides | biome: Urban; feature: water surface; material: ditch water | place: Netherlands | collected 2014 ... | reverse complement strand
CAGGCGGCGATCGCCGTCTTCTCGACCCTGCTGCTGTGGCCGTTCTTCGGCTTCAACATCTGGGGACTGGCCCTGTCGACGATGCTGACGGTGGTGATTGCCCTGCATGAACTTGGCCATCTCGCCGCCTACCGCGCTTTCGGCCACGAGCGGGTGCGGATGATCTTCATTCCATTGCTGGGTGGGGTGGCGATCGGCAGTCGTCCCTATAACAGCTTGTTCGAGGTGGCGGTGTGTGCGCTGATGGGGGCCGGGTTGTCGGCTTTCCTGGTGCCCATCCTGATCGCCATCAGCGTTACCGGAGGGCAGGTGGAAGCGCTGCAGGGACTGGCGCCGCCTGCGATGACGCTGTTGCTGATCATGGCGGCCTTCAATTTCCTCAACCTGCTGCCGATGTCGCGCTTTGATGGCGGCCAGGTGCTGCGGCAGGTGTTTCCGACTCGCGACGCACTGATGGGGGCGTCGTTCCTGGTGACGGCAGCCATGCTGTGGACCGGTTGGCGCTGCGGCATTCCGCTCGAGGCGCTGTTCGGCGGATTGGCTGTCATGCTGTTGTTGAGCCTGACCGGCAGCGGTTCGGTCAAGCCGCGCGAGGCGCTGGACGAGATGAGCGGTCCGGAGCGGCTGATGGCCGGGTTTGGCTATTACGCGGCGCTGGCCATCCATGGCTATGGCCTGGTCTATGCCTGCGAGGTCATCTTCACGCGCTGATCGGTCGGGATCAGAAGGAGAAATAGCCCGCCACAGGCACATGGTCCGAGGGCTTTTCCCAGGCGCGGACATGTTTTTCGATCGATGTCGAGACCAGCCGGTCGGCCGCTTCCGGCGACAGCAGCAGATGGTCGATGCGGATGCCCCAGTTCTTCTGCCAGGCACCAGCCTGGTAGTCCCAGAAAGTATAGACCGGCACGCCGTCGGTGGTTGCCCGCACCGCATCGGTGAGGCCGAGATTTTCGAGGCTGCGGAACGCCTGGCGTGTCGCCGGCAGGAACAGCGCGTCGGTCGCCCAGACTTTTGGGTCCCAGCAATCATGCGGCTCGGGAATGACATTGTAGTCGCCGGCCAGAATCAGCGGCTCCTCAAGCGCCATGCGGTCGCGGGCAAACGCCTCCAGCCGGGCCATCCAGCGCAGTTTGTAGGGATATTTGACCGGGTCATCGGACGGGTTGCCGTTCGGCAGGTAGAGCGAGCAGACCCGCAGCACGCCGCCCTCCACCGAAAACACGCCTTCGATGAAGCGGGCCTGTTCGTCCGTGTCGTCTCCCGGAAGGCCGCGATTGACCTCATCCGGCTTCATCTTCGACAAGAGCGCCACGCCGTTGAAGCCTTTTTGGCCATGGGTTTCGACATGATAGCCGAGCGCTTCGATCTCAAGCCGCGGAAAACCCTCGTCGACCGACTTGATCTCCTGCAGACAGACGATGTCCGGTTGCGAATCTTGAAGCCACTGGCACAGGCTTTCGATACGTGCCTTGACGCCGTTGATGTTCCAGGTGGCTATTTTCATGATGCACTCACACGGAGAAGCTGGTGCCGCAGCCGCAGCTGGCAACCGCATTCGGATTCTTGATCTGGAAGGACTGGCCCAGAAGATTGTCGACAAAGTCGATCTCGGAGCCCGCCATGTAGATCAGCGAAACCGGGTCGATCAGCACGGTCGCGCCATCGCGGGTAATCACGATGTCGTCGTCCTGCTGGTCCTTGTCGAGGTCGAATTTGTAGGAAAAGCCCGAACAGCCGCCGCCTTCGACGGCGACGCGCAAGGCGTTCTTGTCGGCATCGGCCGCGACAATGGCAGCGATTCGTTTCGCTGCGGCCTGGGAAAGTGTCACGTTCTGCGTCGTCATGTTGCCTCCTGACGGGTTCAAGGCCCGTGGAAAACCGGAATTATCGGCAAGGATCGGCCCCTTGTCGCGAAAAGTCACGAGCGCCGCAAGCTTCGCATCGGCCAGACCTGCATGATAGGTCTTGATGGTGCCAACAGCCTTGCGGCTTCGTTCGCTATAGGTATGAAGGCTAAGGTAGCGCGTCAATGGGGAGCAGACAGCAGGCGAATGACGATTGACAAATCTGCACTGGGTTTCGGGTCTGGCGACAGGGCGGTTTACGCCACCAATCCGTGGAAAAGCCGTGGACGCCTCTTTCCCGAAGAGGGCAGCCTGACGCGTTCGGATTTCCAGCGCGACCGCGACCGCATCGTGCATACGACCGCGTTTCGCCGGCTGAAGCACAAGACCCAGGTCTTCATCGGACCCGATGGCGATCACTACCGCACCCGGCTGACCCATACGATCGAGGTGGCGCAGATCGGCCGCGCGCTGGCGCGTGCCCTCAAGCTCGACGAGGACCTGGCCGAAGGCGTGGCACTTGTCCACGATTTTGGCCACACACCGTTCGGCCATACCGGCGAGGACGCCCTGCATGAGGTGCTGAAACCTTATGGCGGCTTCGACCACAATGCGCAGTCGCTGCGCATTGTCACCAAGCTGGAGCGTCGCTACGCCGATTTCGACGGCCTGAACCTGACCTGGGAGGCGCTGGAAGGTCTGGTCAAGCACAACGGCCCTCTGTTGACCAAGACAGGCGAGGGCACGCGTGGACCGGTTCCGCAACCGATCCTCGACTATTGCGAGATCCATGACCTGGAACTGGCGAGTTATGCCGGTCTGGAGGCGCAGGTATCGGCGATCGCCGATGACATCGCCTACAATACCCATGATATCGATGACGGCCTGCGTTCCGGTTACCTGACCTTCGCCATGCTGGAGGAGGTGCCCTTTCTCGCAGGGCTGATGAAGGAGGTGCGCGATCGGTATCCGCATCTCGACGACGACCGCTTTACCCATGAAATCATGCGGCGCCAGATCACCCGCATGGTCGAGGACGTGATCGGCGTGGCGCAGGACCGGCTGAACAAGGTCCAGCCGCAAAGCGTTGAGGATGTGCGGGCAGCCTCGATGACCATTGCCACCTTCTCCGACGCCATGGCCGAGACCGACAAGCAGATCAAGAAACTGCTGTTCAGTCGCATCTACCGTCATCCGGACATCATGCGCATTCGCGCGGCCGCAGCCGAGATCGTCACCGATCTGTTCAACGCCTATATGGCCGATCCGAAGCTGATGAGGAGCCACTTCTGGGTCAACCACATTTCCGGCCTCAACGACGGCGCCAAGGCCCGCCATGTCGGCGACTATCTGGCCGGCATGACCGACACTTATGCGGTGCGCGTTCACCGGGAGTTGTTTGACCGGACTCCCGAATTGCGATAGGCAGCGCTCAAATTTCAATAAGAGACGCAGGCGCCAAGTGCCTGTGCGCAGGTGGAAGTCATGAACCTATTCGCCGATTTCGAAACCAGAATTAAGGCCGCCCTGGAGCAGATCGACAGCATTCGCGAAAAGCGCGACAGCCTCGATTTCAGCCGTATCGTCGTCGAGCCGCCGCGCGATCCCAGCCATGGCGATGCCGCGACCAATGCCGCCATGGTGCTTGCCAAGGGCCTTGGCACGAACCCGCGCGCGCTGGCCGACGTCATCGGCGAGAAGCTGAAGCAGGATCCGGATATCGCAGAGGTTGGCGTCGCCGGTCCGGGCTTCATCAATGTCCGTCTGTCGACCGAATATTGGCAGCGCCTGCTGGCGACCATCATCAGCGAAGGAACGGATTTTGGCCGTTCGACGCTCGGCCAAGGCCACAAGGTCAATGTCGAATATGTGTCGGCCAATCCGACCGGCCCGATGCATGTCGGCCATTGCCGCGGCGCCGTGGTCGGTGACGCGCTGGCCAACCTGCTCGCCTTTGCCGGCTATGACGTGACCAAGGAATATTACATCAACGATGCCGGCGCACAGATCGATGTGCTCGCCCGTTCGGTGTTCCTGCGCTACCGCGAAGCGCTGGGTGAGAATATCGGCGAGATCCCGGCCGGCCTTTATCCGGGCGACTATCTCGTGCCCGTCGGTCAGGCGCTGGCCAAGGAATTCGGCGTCAAGCTGCACCAGATGCCGGAAGACGACTGGATGGCGATCGTCAAGGAGCGCGCCATCGATGCGATGATGGGCATGATCCGCGCCGATCTGGCCCAGCTCAACGTGCATCACGACGTGTTCTTCTCCGAGCGCTCGCTGCATGCCAATGGCGCAGCCCGCATCCGCACCGCGATCAACGACCTGACGTTCAAGGGACATGTCTATCGCGGTGCACTGCCGCCGCCGAAGGGGCAGCTTCCGGAAGACTGGGAAGACCGCGAGCAGACGCTCTTCCGTTCGACGGAAGTCGGCGACGATATCGACCGTCCGCTGGTCAAGTCGGACGGTTCCTACACCTATTTTGCCGCCGACGTTGCCTATTTCAAGGACAAGTTCGACCGCGGCTTTTCCGAGATGATCTATGTGCTCGGTGCCGACCATGGCGGCTATGTCAAGCGGCTGGAGGCAGTCAACCGCGCCGTCTCCGAAGGGAAGAGCAAACTGACCGTGCTGCTGTGCCAGCTGGTCAAGCTGTTCCGCGACGGCGAGCCGGTGAAGATGTCCAAGCGTTCGGGCGATTTCGTCACGCTGCGCGAAGTGGTCGAGGAAGTCGGCCGCGATTCGGTGCGGTTCATGATGCTCTATAGAAAGAGCTCCGAGCCGCTCGATTTCGATTTTGCCAAGGTGACGGAACAGTCGAAGGACAATCCGGTCTTTTATGTGCAGTACGCGCATGCTCGTTGCATGTCGGTCTTCCGCCAGGCGAAGGAAGCCTTCCCGGATCTGGATATTGCCAGCCTCGACCTGTCTGCCGCAGTGGCTGGCCGGATCGCCGATCCGACCGAGCTGCAATTGATTGGAAAAATGGCCGAATACCCTAGAATTGTGGAGGCTGCGGCACAGTCGCAGGAACCGCATCGGCTTGCATTTTACCTATATGATCTGGCAAGCTCCTTCCATGCTCATTGGAATAAGGGCAAGGATTCTCCGGAATTACGCTTTGTTAACGATAAACATAGAGAATTAACCATCGCCAGGCTTGGGCTGGTGCATGCTGTCGCCTCCGTGTTGAAGTCGGGACTTGCCATTACTGGCACCGAAGCTCCGCAAGAAATGCGATAGTATCGTCACCATTTCCCCGCATTGCACTGGCAAGCGTATTGTCGCGTGAATGAGTGGAATTAGGTAATGGTACAGAAGCAGGCCGCAAACAGCATACGATCGCAGGGCGACAGCTTCGCGGATGATGATCCGTTGGCGGAGCTTGCCCGCATTGTCGGTTTCGACCAGCCATTGAAGCGGGAGCCGGTTTTGTCGCTGCCGCAGGTGCCGGTATCGCCGGAGGCGGATTTCAATCTCGAAGATGAGCTTCTTCGCGAGTTCTCGGTCTATGAGGCTCCGGTTTCTCATCAGGTCGAGGAGGATCGGTTTTTCCAGGCTCCGGAACCCGTTGCGCCGCGCCACGAGCCAGAGCCGCACGCATACGCGCCAGAATCGCAGCCATTCGAGGTGCCGCAGGCCTATGAGGCTCCGCGCGCAGAGCCAGATTTCCATCAGGACGTAGCGTTCGAGGACGTCTCCTTTGACGTAGAGCCTGAGGCGGTTTTCGCTGTGACCGAGCCTGCTGTCCGCGAAGAGCCGTCTTTCTCGTTGGATCTGGCTGATGAGCTTGAAATGGCCGTGGCCGAGGTCGAGGCACCGCGTGCGCCGCAGCGTGTCGAGGAAGTGCCGCGCCTGCGTCTTCCGCTGGCCAATTTTGCGCCGGCACCACGTGTCGAACCGATCTTGCAGCCCGCCGCGGCTCCGCAGGCTGTTTCGGTTCCCGTTTCCCCCGTTGTCGATCCGGATGTAGTCGAGCCCGCGCCCGTGCGTCAGGCGACCGTTCAGGTTTCCTTTGACAAGCCGGCTTTCGATTGGTCCGCCGTGGCGGTCGAACCTGAGGTGGAGGCCGAAGACGTCGTCGTGCCTGAACTCGGCGATTTCTCCTTCGATTTCTCCGAGCATTCGGATGACGTAGAGCCGGTTTCCGGAGCCGCCGCCCGCAACGTCGGTCACAGTGAGCCGGATTTCGGCTTCAGTTTTTCCGATGACATGATTCGCTGTCCTGTCGACAAGATCGAGCCGGTCGCACCAGTAGCAATGGCACCGGCGGCGCCTGCACCGGCAGCAATGGCACCAGCAGAAATTGCGCCGGCTGCATCTTCTGAAGCATCGCAGCGTCCACCGCTGGTCGCCGACGAAGAATTCGATCCCTTCGTCGACCATGATTTCGATCTGCAATTGGACGAACTCGATCTGGATCTTTCCGAGATCGAGCCGGTTGCTGAGCGTCCTGTTGCCGCGGCCTATGTTGCGCCCATCGCGTCCGCCCAGGCTTTCGTGTCGGCGGTCAATGTGAGTTCAGGCAATGTCAGTTCGGCCAGTGTCAGTCCGGCGCGGATCGCGCCGGCGGCGCCCGTGGTGACGGTGACGCAGCCCGTGGTACAGAGCGTGCCGCAGCCGAATGTGAGCTTTGCGCCGGCGGTTCCGCCACAGCCGCAATACCAGCCGCAGCCGACCATCTCGACGTCTGTCCGGTCCGAACCTGTGCGATCCGAACTGGTCGCCCGCACCGTGCCGGACTACGAGGACAACCTTGGTTTTGATCCGGCCGAGATTGCCGAGCAGGACGAGCAGATCGAAAGCTTCTCCGGCATGGACGTGCCGGAAGTGCCGGTCGCTGAAGCGCGTCCGCAGGCAGCACCTCAGGCCGACTACGATTTCGATATCGATTCCGAACTGGCCACGCTGTTCGATGAACCGGCGGCAAGCCCGCCGCCCGCGACGCCGCTGCCCAATGTTGGTCGCGTTGCCGTCGAAGCCCCGGCCAAACCCGCGGCGGCCCAACCTCCGCTGGACGAGTTCGAGGCATTCGAGCGCGCGCTGGAGGAAGATTTCCGTACGTCGCTGAATTCGACCCAGACCTTTGAACGCGAAACGCGCGGCCATATCACCATCGCCGGAGAGGCCAAGGGCTTCCGCCGTATGAAGCCCTACCTGATGGCCGGAACTGCCGCTGTGGTCCTGCTGCTCGGTGCTGGCGGTCTCTATGCATGGCTCGGCACCGGCTCTGTCGGCACATTGACGAGCGGCGAACCGCAGGTGATCGCAGCCGACAAGGATCCGGTAAAGATCGTGCCGGAAAATCCGGGTGGCAAATCCGTGCCCAACCAGGACAAGGCTGTCTATGACCGCGTTGCCGGCAATGGGGTTGAAGATCCCAAGCAGACCAGCCTGATTTCGTCTGAAGAAGAGCCGATGGACGTGGTTCAGCGGACCCTTATTCCGGAAAACCTACCGATGGAAAACGAAGACCAGGATGGCGCGATTGCCACCCCGGTCGGCGAGACGGAAGATCCGCGTCTGCTGCCGGATGGCCAGACGGCGGAAACCGCTACTGCGGCCGATGATCCGGGCACCATCACGCCGCGCAAGGTCCGCACGATGATCGTTCGTCCGGATGGCACCCTGGTCGCCCAGGATGTTCCGGAAGTGGTAACAGCGACACAGACTGCAGCCGCAACGCAGGCCGGCCAGCAGTCCGCGACCCCGGTGCTGGCTGCGCCTAGCCAGCCGGTCAACACGACGGATGTCGTCAAGCCGATCGAGACCAGCGTCGTGCCGCCTGTTGCAACGCCGGCAGCATCCACACCGGTCGAGACGGCGGCTGTCGCTCCTGTCGAGGCACCGGTTGCGGAAATGACCGGTACGCCTGATCCGAAGGCCCCCATTCCGACCAGCCGCCCGGCGCAGCAGCCGGTTAATGTCGTCAGCACGGTGACGGATCAGGGCAATGTGCGCCCGACACCTGCTCCCGCCGCAACCCAGGCGCAGGCTGCGCCGACGGAAACGGCAGCTGTCGCGCCCTCGACACCGGCAGCGACAGCACCGGCGGCTTCTTCCGCATCCGGCAGCTATGCCATCCAGATCGCCTCGCTGCCGTCTGAAGCCGATGCGCAGAAGAGCTACCGAAACCTGTCCGGCAAGTTTGCCAGCGTGCTCGGCGGTCAGCCATTCGAGATCCGCAAGGCCGATATTCCTGGCAAGGGCACGTTCTACCGGGTTCGGGTCGGCGCAGGCAGCAAGGCCGAAGCCGTGGCACTGTGCGAGAAATATCGTGCAGCCGGCGGAAGTTGCCTGGTCTCGAAATGATCCTGGCATCTTCGATTGCGTAATTCAGGGGGCGGAACCGACGGTTCCGCCTCTTTTTCTGTGTATGAGGCCCGTCCTCGCAAGATCCCCCGCTTCGGCTTTCATCCCTCCGGAACTATGATTCAAGCCATGACCCAGACAAATGCCCCTGCCAAATCCATGATCCTCGGTTGCCTCGGCCAACGCCTGACGGCAGATGAAAAGGCGTTCTACCGCGACGAACAGCCCTGGGGTTTCATCTTGTTCGGCCGCAATATCGGCGAGGCAGCGCAGATCAAGGACCTCGTTGCGGAGATGCGCGAGACGGTCGGCGGGCGCAACGCGCCGGTGCTGATCGACCAGGAGGGGGGACGCGTTCAGCGCATTCGCGACCCGATCGCGCCGCGTTACCCGTCCGGCGCCATGATCGGCGAATTGTATCGCGCCGACGCGGAGAAGGGGTTGCGGGCCGCCTGGCTGCTGTCGCGTCTTCACGCTTTCGACCTTTACCGTCTCGGCATCAATGTCGATTGCCTGCCGGTTCTTGATGTACCGGTCGAGGGTGCCAGCAACGTGATCGGCGACCGCGCCTACGCAACCGACCCTCGGATCGTTGCCGCCATCGGGCAGGCGGCGGCCGATGGCCTGAAGGCCGGCGGTGTGCTGCCGGTGATGAAACACATTCCGGGCCATGGCCGCGGCATGGCCGACAGCCATCATGATCTGCCGGTGGTCACGGTCCCGCGGGCAGACCTGGAGGCGCATGATTTCCTGCCGTTCGGGGCCTTGCGCAACGAGTTGATGGCCATGAGCTGCCATGTGGTATATTCCGATATCGATCCGGAGCATCCGGCATCGACATCGCGGATCGTCACCGACGAGATCATTCGCGGGTCTATCGGTTTTGAAGGGCTGCTGATGTCGGACGATATTTCGATGAATGCCCTGAAGGGCACGATCGGCGAGCGGGCCGAGCGCATTGCCGCCGTTCTGGACGTCATCCTGCATTGCCACGGTCACATGGACGAAATGCAGGCGGTTTCTGCCGCTGCATCCGAACTGTCGGGCGCCGCAAGGCGGCGGGCCGACGCGGTCGAGGCCGCCTTCACGCTGCCGGATGACAGCGACGAGCAGGCCTTGCGCGACGAGTTCGCGTCGCTTCTGGCGGTTGCTTGATGGTGCGCGGCCCGGTCCTCCCGACGATCGTCAATCGTCCGTCGAACGCCGAGACCCCGGCGCCGATGCCGATGGACAGTCTGTGGCAGGACAATGCCGAGGACCGCGCCGTCACCGATCCGGCGCTTTTGATCGATGTCGCCGGCTTCGAGGGGCCGCTCGATCTTCTGCTGTTCCTCGCACGCAACCAGAAGGTCGACCTTTCCCGCATTTCCGTGCTGGCGCTGGCCGAGCAATATCTGCAGTTTGTCGAAAGCGCGCGGCGCATCCGTCTTGAACTGGCGGCCGACTATCTGGTGATGGCGGCGTGGCTTGCCTATCTGAAGTCGCGGCTGCTGATCCCGCAGCAAGCCAAGGACGATGGACCATCGGGCGAAGAGATGGCCGCGACGCTGGCCTTCCGGTTGAAGCGACTGGAGGCGATGCGCGATGCAGCCACGCGCCTGATCAACCGCAACAGGCTTGGTCGCGACGTCTTTGCGCGCGGCGCGCCGGAGCATGTGCCGCGTCGCAGCGAAAGCGCCTATGAGGCGACGCTGTATGACCTCCTGACCGCCTATGCGTCGCTGCGCCAGCGCCAGGCTGTCACCCAGGTGACCATCGAGCGCCGCAAGGTATGGTCACTTGTCGATGCGCGCGGCATGCTGACCCGCATGATCGGCGAAATCGATGACTGGACGGCCCTGGAACATTATCTGTTGCGCTACCTGCCGAGCGAGGAAGAGCGCGTGACGGCGATTGCCAGCTCGTTTGCCGCCTCGCTGGAACTGGTGCGCGAAGGACGGCTGGAGATCCGCCAGGAAGGCGCCTTCCAGCCGATCTTCATGCGCAGCGGACCCAAGGCCCAAGCCCTGAAGTCGGTGGAGTGAGGCGCGCATGAGCGGCAGTGATCAAAACGACGTCATCGACGACCAGGATTTCGAGACCGGCAAGGCGCCGACCGATCCGCAGCGGGCGTTCGACGAGCGCGAGGCGCTGCGGATTGCAGAGGCACTGGTGTTTGCCTCTGCCGAGCCGGTGTCGACCCATTTCATTTCCGAGCGCCTGCCGCGCGATATCGATGCGGCCACGATCCTCCATCGTCTGAAGGACGACTATGCCAGCCGCGGCGTCAATCTGGTTCAGGTCGACGACTATTGGGCCTTCCGGACGGCAGCCGACCTCTCGTTTGCCATTCGCAACGAAGAGATAGAGGTCAAGAAACTGTCGCGCGCGGCATTGGAAGTGTTGTCGATCATCGCCTATCACCAGCCGGTGACGCGGGCGGAGATCGAGGATATCCGCGGCGTCCAGACATCCAGGGGCACGCTGGACGTGCTGATGGAGGCCGGCTGGGTGCGGTTTCGCGGCCGTCGCCGCTCGCCGGGGCGTCCGGTGACACTGGGCACGACGCGTGATTTTCTCGATCACTTCGGTCTTGAGGAACTACGCGACCTGCCGGGTCTCGAGGAACTCAAGGGCGCTGGACTGCTGTCCGGGCGCATCCCGTCGAATTTCAATATCCCGCTCCCCTTCGGCAGTGATGACCTGACGGAAGACGAGGATCCGATCACCCAGCTTGATCTCGAGGAACTCGGCCTCTTGACTCCGGGCGGTGAAGCAGAGGAATAGGGTCAGCTTTTGAATGGTAACCGGCAGTTCCCCCGGATGCCCGGTGGGAATTCAGTCCCGGCGGTGCATCCAGCGGATAAGAGGCCGTGCGGACGACGGAATGAACCCAGCGAGAAGCCAGCATGGAGACGGACAGCGCACGGCCGGCGTGACCTTTGCCGCGCGTCTGACCTTTGAGGATATCCGCCACCGCTATCACGGCAAGGACACGATCCGCGGCGTCACGCTGACGGCCGAGCCGGGTGAAGTTCTATGCCTGCTCGGACCGTCCGGATCGGGCAAGACGACGCTGCTGCGCATTGCGGCCGGCATCGAGGTGCAGACCAGCGGGCGGTTGTTGATCAATGACAGCGAGGTGGCCGGTCCGTCCGGTTTCGTACCGCCGGAAAAGCGCGGTATCGGGCTGATGTTCCAGGATTTTGCCCTGTTTCCCCATATGAGCGTGCTGGACAATGTCCGCTTCGGCCTGACCGCCATGCCGTCTAAGAATGCGGTGTCCGAGGCGATGCTGGCACTGGAGCGGGTGGGGCTGTCCCACTATGCCGAGAAATACCCGCATTCACTGTCCGGCGGTGAGCAACAGCGCGTGGCGCTGGCCCGGGCGCTCGCCCCGCGCCCAAGCGTGCTGTTGATGGATGAGCCTTTTTCCGGTCTGGACTCGCGGCTGAAGGATACGATCCGGGCCGACACGCTGGATATCCTGCGCGAAAGTCGGGCAACCGCCGTCGTCGTCACCCATGATGCCGAGGAAGCCATGCGCATGGCGGACCGCATTGCTTTGCTACGTGACGGCCAATTGGTGCAGGTCGGCACATCCGACGATCTCTATCGGCGACCGCGCGACCTGTTTGCCGCCGCCTTTTTCTCGGAAATCAACGAATTTTCAGGGACCGTCACGGGTGGCAGGGTCGAGACGCCACTTGGAACAGCTCCGGCCAATGGCTTTGCCGAGGGGTGCGAGGTCTCGATCGCTGTGCGGCTGTCGGGGCTCTCCGTCCGCGAAAGCGGCGGCGCCATCCCGGCGCGCATCCTTGCCCGGAGGTTCCTCGGCGTGGTCGAACTCCTTGACCTTGCCATACCGGGCACCGAACGTCCCGTGCGTGCCCGCATCCGCGCCGATCTGTTGTCGCCAGCTATACGAGATGTGACGATCACAGTCGATCCGCGTGACATTTTGGTGTTTGAAAAACCGATAGAAAACCCCTACATCGGGGAAACGCAAATCTAAGGAGTGGCAGGTAATGGGTTCTTTCAGCTTGTGGCACTGGATCATCGTTCTGGCGATTGTCCTTCTGCTGTTCGGTCGTGGCAAGATTCCGGAACTCATGGGTGACGTTGCCAAGGGCATCAAGAGCTTCAAGAAGGGCATCAGCGACGAGGACGAGCAGGATACGGCATCCTCGACCTCGACCACGCCCGGTGCAACCACCGCGAAGACTGTCGACCACAAGGCCGACGAGACCAAGTAACAACACTGATCCCGTGTCCGGATCCGGCGGCCATGCCGCCGGGACAGCATTGTGCATGGATACGGGATCGAATGGCGCGGTATCGTCGCGTCGCCGGACTATGGCATCAGGAGCCGTTGAATGCTGGATATTGGCTGGACCGAGCTGCTCGTCATCGCGGTAGTCCTGATCGTGGTGGTCGGTCCCAAGGACCTGCCGCCGATGATCCGTGCATTTGGCAAGATGACCAAGCGCCTTCGCCAAACGGCAGGCGAATTCCGCTCGCAGTTCGACGAAGCGCTGCGCGAGGCGGAACTCGACGATTTGAAGAAATCGGTCGATGATATCCGCTCGCTCAATCCGACCAATTCGTTGCGGGAAGCGATCAACCCGCTGCGTCAGATGGGCCAGGACATCAAGTCCGACTTGCAGAAGGCGAGCCGAGTCGATGCACCCGCCGCCGTCTCGCAGAAACCTGCGACCGCAAGTGATGTGGCCGGCACGCCCGTTGTCGAACATTCGATCCTGCCCGATCTGGTCGCGCCGACGCCGCCGCCTGCCGATCTCGTTTCAGTGGCTCCGGTTGCCGCCACCGCCACAGCGCCGGCCACATCATCTCCGGCCGGCATCGATCAGCCGGTGAAGAAGACGGTGAGCCGGAAGAAAGCGCCGACAACGACCGACGTGACCGAGGCTTCCGTTACGGTCGCCAAGTCCCCTAAGGTAAAGCGCGCAGCAACGACTGCTTCGCCATCCGCTGCAGCGGCGGCCCCCAAGGGTGCGTCTAAGGCTGCAACCAAGGCGCTCTCACCCGAGATTGCCGGACCAAAGACGGCAGAGCCCGTCGCTGCCGTGACGCAAGCCGGAACGGTTGCAGCGCCTGCTGCGCCGCGCAAGCCACGTAAGACCAAGAGTGAGGACCGTGCATGAGCGGCGAAACCGAAGACAAGCCGCAGCCGCTGATCGAACACCTGATCGAGTTGCGTTCCCGGCTCATTTGGGCGATCGGCGCCTTTTTTCTCGCCTTCATCGTCTGCTTCTTCTTCGCCAAGCAGCTCTTCAATCTGCTGGTCATTCCCTACAAATGGGCTGTTCTCTGGGCAGGCCTCGACCTGTCCAAGGCGGAGCTGATCTATACGGCGCCGCAGGAATTCTTCTTCACCCAGGTCAAGGTCGCAGCCTTCGGCGCCATGGTCATTGCCTTCCCGGTGATCGCCTCCCAGGTCTACAAGTTTGTCGCGCCCGGTCTCTACAAGAACGAGCGTCAGGCTTTCCTGCCCTTCCTTGTTGCTTCACCTGTGCTGTTTCTGCTGGGAGCATCGCTGGTCTACTTCTTCTTCACGCCGATGGTGATGTGGTTCTTCCTCGCCATGCAGCAGGCGCCGGGTGAGGGCGAGGTGGCGATCTCGCTGATGCCCAAGGTCTCGGAATATCTGAGCCTGATCATGACGCTGGTCTTTTCCTTCGGTCTGGTGTTCCAGTTGCCGGTGGTGACCACGCTTCTGGCGCGTGTCGGCATCATCGAAAGCGAGTGGCTGGCCGAGAAGCGCAAGTACTTCATCGTCATCGCTTTTGTCGTGGCAGCAGTGCTCACGCCGCCGGATCCGCTCTCCCAGATCGGTCTTGCACTCCCGACGATCCTTCTCTACGAGATTTCCATCTATGCGGCGCGAATCGTCGAGCGCAATCGGGCCAAGACTACCGCTGTCGAGGCTGCCTTGAACGAGACGGAATAGGCGGTTCTCCGCCATTCCCGCCGCCGGTTTAACCCATGCCGACATGGGGCCGGACGAGGCCGTCGGCCAGATCCGATCCCGGTCCAAATCAAGACCTGGAACGACAATGCTCGATATCAAGTGGATCCGTGACAATCCCGAGGCTCTCGATGCTGCGCTGGCCAAGCGCGGTGCAGAACCGCTGTCTGCCAGCCTGATCGCTTTGGATGAAAAGCGCCGCTCGGTGGTCCAGGCGCTGCAGGACATGCAGTCGCGCCGCAATGCTGCTTCCAAGGAGATTGGTGCTGCCATGGGCCAGAAGGACATGGCGCTGGCCGATAAGTTGAAGGCCGAAGTGGCCCACCTGAAGGACACGATGCCGGTCGCCGAAGAAGACGAGCGCCGGCTGAACGCCGAGCTTTCGGATGCGCTGTCGCGCATCCCCAACGTTCCGCATGACGATGTGCCGGTTGGCCGCGACGAAAACGACAACGTCGTTACCCGCATGACCGGCCAGAAGCCGGGCTGGAACCATCCGGCCAGGGAGCACTACGAGATCGGCGAAGCGCTCGGCTACATGGATTTCGAACGCGCCACCAAGCTGTCGGGCTCGCGTTTCACCGTGTTGACCGGTCCGCTTGCAAGACTGGAACGCGCACTCGGCCAGTTCATGATCGACCTGCACACCAGCGAACATGGCTATACCGAAGTGTCGTCGCCGCTGATGGTGCGCGCCGAAACGCTGTATGGAACAGGCAATCTGCCGAAGTTCGAGGAAGATCTGTTCAAGACCACCGACGGTCGCTACCTGATCCCGACGGCCGAAGTGACGCTGACCAACCTCGTCGCCGGTGACATTCTCGATCAGGAAAAGCTGCCGCTGCGTTTCACCGCACTGACCCCGTCTTTCCGGTCGGAAGCCGGGTCTGCCGGTCGTGATACCCGTGGCATGCTGCGCCAGCACCAGTTCTGGAAATGCGAACTCGTCTCGATTACCGATGCCGAAAGCTCGATTGCCGAGCACGAGCGTATGACGGCCTGCGCCGAAGAAGTCTTGAAGCGCCTCGGCCTGCATTTCCGCACGCTGACGCTGTGCACCGGCGACATGGGTTTTGGTTCGCGCAAGACCTACGACCTTGAAGTCTGGCTGCCTGGCCAGAACACTTACCGCGAAATTTCGTCCTGCTCGGTCTGCGGCGATTTCCAGGCGCGGCGCATGAACGCGCGCTACCGCGGCAAGGACGGCAAGGGCACGACCTTCGTGCACACGCTGAACGGCTCGGGCACGGCGGTCGGTCGCTGCCTGATCGCAGTCATGGAAAACTATCTCAATGAAGATGGCTCGATCACTGTTCCTGACGTCCTGCTGCCCTACATGGGCGGTCTGACGAAAATCGAAAAGGCCAACTGAGCCGCAAGAGGAAACGGGCGATGCGCATTCTGCTGACCAATGACGACGGGATCCATGCCGAGGGTCTGGCCGTTCTCGAGCGGATCGCCCGCAAGCTCTCCGATGACGTCTGGGTTGTCGCCCCCGAAACCGACCAGAGCGGCCTTGCCCATTCTTTGACGTTGTCGGAGCCTCTCCGATTGCGCGAAGTCGGCGAAAAGCGCTTTGCCCTGCGCGGCACGCCGACCGATTGCGTCATCATGGCGATCCGCAAGGTGCTCGATCGCAAACCGGATCTGGTCTTGTCCGGCGTCAATGCCGGCGGCAACATCGCCGATGACGTCACCTATTCCGGCACGGTGGCCGGCGCGATCGAGGGCACCGTGCATGGCGTGCGTTCCTTCGCACTGTCCCAGGTCTACGACTATGTCGCCCGCACGCCGGTTCCGTGGGACGTGGCCGAAGCCTATGCGCCGGACCTGATCCGCAAATTGTCGACCGTCGACCTGCCGCCGGGCACCTTTCTCAACCTGAACTTTCCCTGCGCCAAGCCGAGCGAGGTTCAGGGTGTCGAGGTGACGGGGCAGGGCAAACTCGATTTCGGCCTCAGCGTCGAAGAGCGGCATGACAATCGCGGCGTTCCCTATTTCTGGCTGCAATTCGGTGACCGCAAGGGAGATTTCCGCGCCGGCACGGATCTCCAGGCGATGCGGGAAAAGAAGATCTCGGTCACGCCGCTCAAGCTCGATATGACCGACTATGCGGTCCAAGACCGTGTGGCGGCAGCGCTAGGCTTCGGGAGCGGCGCGTGAAGTCTGCACTGCTCGAGAAGGAGGGTTTTGCCGCGCTGGTCCTGCGTTTGCGGGCCGAAGGCTTGAGCAATATCGATCTGCTGACCGCCGTCGAGCAGACGCCGCGCTCGCTGTTCGTGTCTCCCGACTATGCTGAGAATGCCTATTCCAGCCGCTCGATCCCGATCGAATGCGGGCAGTTCATGGAAGGGGCTGATCTCGCCGTGCGTCTTCTGTCGCTTCTGCAGGTCAAGCCGGGCCAGCGGGTGCTGGAAATCGGCACCGGTAGCGGATTTGTCACCGCCGTTCTGGCGCGCCTTGCCGAGCGCGTCATTTCGATCGAGCGGTATCGCACGCTTGTCGGCAATGCACAGCGCCGGCTCGACAGCCTTGGTTTGCGCAATGTAATTTTGCGGCAGGCCGATGGCAGCAACGGTCTGCCGGGCGAGGGCACGTTCGATCGCATCTTCGCGGCATCCGCCTATCCGTCCATGCCGCGTTTTTTTGCCGAACAGCTGGTCTCGGGCGGCATGCTGCTGGTGCCGATCATGGTCGACGCAGAGCGCTGCATCATGGTTCGGCTGACCAAGACCGGCAGCCGTTTCGAGCGGGAAGACCTCTTCGAAGTGCCTTTTCTGCCGATGCAGCCGAAAATTGCCCTGCATATCTGACGCAAGCCGGAAGTCGGCTGCCTGGCCGCATCGCTTGTCTGGCAGAGGTTTTCGGATGGCGGCACAGTGTTGCCGGCCTGCCGGCGATCAAGCTCTTACATGCGTAATCTCGAAATAGTTCACAACGATTCCGAGCGGTTAACCGGCCGGTAACACTAACGCGCTTTAATAAAACCCATAGTTCGTTGCGTCATATGTGGGTCGAGTCATGCGTAAAAGTGTATCGCCGAAAGCCGGATTGCCCTTCGCCCGTCTCTGCGGTGCCATTCTTCTGGCCAGTACCGCGGCAGGGTGCAGTTCCGATGCGACCCGTTTCAGTTCGCTGTTTTCCACGGACAATATCACCACGGCATCGATCCCGCGCCAGCAGGCCGGGATGAACGGCCAGGCGCCGATGCCCGCCGAGAATATCGGCAGTGGCTCCGTCGCATCGCAGCCGAACTACAACTACAACAATCAGCAGCAGGCAATGGCGCAGCCTATGCCGGCCGCCAGCACCTATCAGCCGGCCTCGGCGCGCGCCGCCAGCACGCCGGTCGCCGTCCAGCGGACCGAGCTTGCCGCGCCGGCAGGCGCCGCACCGTCTGCTGGCGCCAATCGCAACGCCGCGCGTGCGGAAGCGCTGGCCCAACCATTCCCGAGTGCTCCGGCGCAGACCGGCAACGAGACCGTTGCACTGGCGGCCCCTGCGCGGAACCTAGCCGAACCGGCAACAACAGGCACCACGCCGAAGACCGCCGGCTGGAGCGCGACCAATGGTGCGCGTGTCACTTTGAAGCCGGGCGAAACCATTGCCACGCTGTCCGATCGCTACGGCGTGCCGCAGAAGGAGATCCTCAGGGTCAACGGCCTGACCAAGTCCAGCGACGCTGGAAGCGGCCAGATGGTCATCATCCCGACCTTCGGAGGCGGCGCCAATGCTGCCCGCGCAGCCTCGGATTCGTCCGCAGTGCCGCTCGACGGCAAGAAGCCGATCCTGCCCGACCAACAGCAGAACGTGGCGGTTCTGCCGACCTCGCTCAATTCGCGTGACAAGCAGCAGGCGGCTTCCGCCAGCGCCAATGGCAAGTCTCTCTCCGGCGCAGGCGAGGGCGATGCTCCCGGCAGCTACGTGGTGAAGCCGGGCGATTCACTTGCCCGTATTGCCAAGGCGACCGGTACGCCGGTTGACCAGTTGAAAAAGGCAAACGGCCTGACCACCGCCAATATCCGTATCGGCCAGACACTGAGGATCCCGGCAAACGGCGCAGCCGTTGCCAAGGCAGCTCCGGCGACTGATCAGGTCAAGACGGCATCCGTCCCTGCCGCAAACCAGCCGGCAGGCTACAAGGCGCCGACCGCGACCAAGTCCGTCAGCGAAGTCGCCTCCGTCGATACCGAGTCGGCAGCACCGGAAGCAACCGGCATCGGCAAGTATCGCTGGCCCGCCCGCGGTGCGGTGATTGCCGGATTCGGTGCCAATGTCGATGGCAAGCGCAGCGACGGCATCTCGATCTCGGTCCCGACCGGCACCCCGGTCAAGGCAGCTGAAAATGGCGTGGTTATTTACGCCGGCAACGGCCTGAAGGAACTTGGCAATACCGTTCTGGTTCGTCACGACGACGGTACCGTCACCGTCTACGGTCATGCCGATGCTCTGGACGTTCAGCGCGGCCAGAAGGTGCAGCGCGGTCAGACGATCGCCACGTCCGGCATGAGCGGCAACGTCAAGCGGCCGATGCTGCATTTCGAAGTGCGCAAGAACGCGTCGCCGGTCAATCCAATGACTTTCCTGGAATAGGTTTTGCGTACCAGGTAGCGAGAAAGGCCCGGTGGAACCCGGGCCTTTTTGCGTTCAGGCCTGCGGACGGTCGACCGGGATACGCATCCGCCCGGCGAGATCCTGGATATACTGCCAGGCGACGCGGCCGGAGCGACCGCCGCGCGTCGTCGCCCATTCCAGCGCCTCGTGATGCAGTACTTCCCGTTCAAGCGGCAGCTTGAAATAGTCGGCATAGCCATCGATCATCGTCAGATAGTCGTCCTGGCTGCATTTGTGGAAGCCGAGCCAAAGGCCGAACCGGTCCGACAGCGACACCTTTTCCTCGACCGCTTCCGAAGGGTTGATCGCCGTCGACTGCTCGTTTTCCATCATGTGGCGTGGCAAAAGATGACGACGGTTCGAGGTTGCGTAAAACAGCACATTGTCCGGCCGTCCCTCGATGCCGCCGTCGAGCGCTGCCTTCAGCGACTTGTAGGCGGTATCATCATGGTCGAAGGACAGGTCGTCGCAGAAAACGATGATCCGGTGATCGGCCACTTTCAGGATGTCGAGCAGGCCCGGCAGGCTGGAAATATCCTCGCGATGCACCTCGACCAGCTTCAGCGAAACACCGGTTGTCTTGCGGATATCGGCGTGTACCGCCTTGACCAGCGATGACTTGCCCATGCCGCGGGCACCCCAGAGCAGGACATTGTTGGCCGGAAAGCCTTCGGCAAAGCGCAACGTGTTGTCCTGCAGGATGTCGCGCACATGATCGACGCCGCGGATCAACTGCAGTTCGACCCGGTTGGGCCGCACAACAGGCTGAAGATGATGACGCGCCGCGTTCCAGACAAAACAGTCGGCGGCGCTCCAATCGTTGACCACCGGCTGTGGTCCGGCCAGCCGCTCGATGGCGTCGGCCAGCCGTTTGACTTCACCCAGCAGAGCCAGCGTCGTGTCATCACTCATGGCAACCTCCTTGCGATCTGCATTCATCGGGCCTCGAAGGCCCCTTGTCCGCCGGGTAACATGGTGATTTTTCCACCGAAAGGGTAAGAGCCGGGAAAATGGTACGCAGGCGCGCTGTTTTTGTTGCATTCGCAGGCTTGGTCACTATATTCCGGCGACCTGAACGCGGGGGCCGTGAAGCCTGCCGCTTGTCTTCATAGGAGTTTTTCATGTTTATCACGCAGGCCTTTGCCCAGGGAACGACCGCAGCTCCGAGCGCGATGGGTTCCGGGTTCGAAATGCTGCTGCTGTTCGCACCGCTGATGGTGGTCTGGTATTTCTTCCTGATTCGCCCGCAGCGCGCCCAGCTGAAGAAGCGCCAGGAATCGCTGTCTGCCATTCGTCGCGGCGACCAGGTTGTTCTCGGCGGCGGCCTCGTCGGTAAGGTCACCAAGGTGGTCGACGACAACGAGCTCGAAGTTGAAATCGCCGACGGCGTCAAGGTTCGTGCCATGCGCACCTACATCGCCGAAGTCCGCGTCAAGGGCGAGCCCGTCAAGACGGACGCGGCCTCCTAATCATCGCCAGGCCGGCCTTGCGCCGGCCTTTGCGTTTTTGTTCGACGCCTCATTTCTGAGAGTGCCATGCTATACGTTTCTCGCTGGAAGACAGTGTTTATCTGGCTGACCGTCCTGGTCAGCGTCTTGTTGGCTTTGCCCAACGCCTTCAGCGATGAAGAATTGTCGGCCTTCCCATCCTGGTTCCCGACCAACAAGGTAACCCTTGGTCTCGATCTCCAGGGCGGGTCGCACATCATGCTCAAGCTTGAGCATGCCGACATAGTCAAGGAACGTCTGGAAACAGTGGTCGGCGATATCCGCGCGCAATTGCGCGACGCGAGCATTCGCTACACAGGTCTTTCCGGCGTCGGCCAGCAGGTCCAGGTCCGCATCACGGATGCAGACAAGGTCGAGGCGGCCGTCGAGGCGCTGCGCACACTGACCGATCCCGTCAGCGCTGGCGGCCTGACGGGCGGATCGATTACCGAAGTCACGCTTGAGCAACAGGATGGCGGCCTTCTGCGGTTGAACCTGACGGATGCCGGTATCGACTACCGTGTGTCGTCGGCGTTGACCCAGTCGATGGAGGTGGTTCGCCGCCGCGTCGACGAACTCGGGACGACCGAACCGCTGATCCAGCGGCAGGGTGACGATCGCATTATCGTCCAGGTTCCGGGTCTAACCGATCCGCAGCGCCTGAAGTCGCTGCTCAACCAGACCGCCAAGCTGTCTTTCCACATGGTCGACACCTCGATGCCGGTGACCGAGGCGATGAACAATCGTCCGCCACCGTCGTCTGAAATTCTTTATTCCACCGACGATCCGGCGGTTCCCTATCTGATCGAGAAGCGTGCGCTGGTCTCCGGCGAAAATCTCGTCGATTCCCAGGCATCCTTCGATCAGCGCAGCAACGAACCGGTTGTCAGCTTCCGGTTCGACAGCCGCGGCGCCCAGCGCTTTGCCCAGGCAACGCAGCAGAATGTCGGCCGCCCCTTCGCCATCGTGCTGGACCAGCAGGTGATTTCGGCTCCGGTCATTCGCGAGCCGATCCTCGGCGGTTCCGGCCAGATCTCCGGTAACTTCACCGTTGAAGGCGCAAACGACCTCGCCGTGCTGTTGCGCGCAGGTGCATTGCCGGCAACCCTTACCGTTGTCGAAGAACGCACCGTCGGACCAGGCCTCGGTGCCGATTCGATCAATGCCGGCGTTTACGCCAGCGGCATTGGCGCACTTTTTGTTGTCTTCTTCATGATCGCCTTCTACGGCTCCTGGGGCGTCATGGCGAATATCGCCCTGGCCGCCAACGTTGCCATGATCCTGGCGGTACTCAGCCTGATCGGCTCGACGCTGACCTTGCCCGGCATTGCCGGTATCGTGCTGACCATGGGCATGGCGGTCGATTCCAACGTTCTGGTCTACGAGCGCATCCGCGAAGAGGCGAAGGCAGGCCGACCCTTGCACCAGGCGATCGACACCGGCTTCACCAAGGCCTTTGCCACCATCGTCGACGCCAACCTAACGACGCTGATTGCAGCCGTGGTTCTGTTCTTCCTTGGATCCGGCCCGGTGCGCGGCTTTGCCGTGACGCTTGCGGTCGGTATCGTGACCACCGTCTTTACCGCCTTCACCATGACCCAGTGGCTGATGGCCATGTGGTTCCGTTGGAAGCGTCCGAAGCATGTGCCGAAGAGCGTGCGCACAGGCATGTTCGACGCGCAGAACATTCGCTTCATGGCAGTCCGCAACTATACGTTTGCGCTTGCCGGTGCCATGGCCTTCATATCGCTGGCTGGTTTCGCAACGCTTGGCATGAATCTCGGCATCGACTTCAAGGGTGGCTCGATCATCGAGGCCAAGGCGCGCAGCGGTGCGGCGGATATTTCCGATATCCGTGAACGCTTGAGCCAGCTCAATCTTGGCGAGGTGCAGGCCCAGGGCTTTGGCGATGACTCGAGTGTGCTGATCCGCTTGCAGGCGCAAGAGGGCGGCGAAAACGCGGAGCAGTCCGCGTTGAGCAAGGTGCGTGGCGAGCTGGAGGAACAGTATGAATTCCGGCGCGTGGAAGTCGTTGGTCCTTCGGTGTCGAGCGACCTGACATTCAGTGCAACGCTTGGCGTGGCCGTCTCGCTGCTTTTCATCCTGATCTACATCTGGTTCCGCTTCGAATGGCAGTTCGCCGTCGGCGCGATCATCGCGACCATGCATGATGTGATCCTGACGATCGGCTTGTTTGTCTTCCTCGGGCTGGAATTCAATCTGACCAGCATTGCCGCGATCCTGACGATCATCGGCTACTCGCTGAATGATACCGTCGTCGTTTATGACCGAATGCGGGAGAACCTGCGGCGCTACAAGAAGATGCCGCTCAATGTGCTGATCGATATCTCGATCAACCAGACGCTGTCGCGTACCGTGCTCACAGGCTCGACGACGCTGCTCGCCCTGCTTGCGCTTTATCTGTTTGGCGGCGAGGTCATTTCGTCCTTCACGCTGGCCATGCTGTTCGGCGTGCTGATCGGTACCTTCTCGTCGATCTACATCGCCGCACCGGTTCTGATTGCGTTCAAGCTGCGCCCTGAAAGCTTCCAGCAGGACGACGACAAGGGTGACAAGTCTATGAAGACGGCCGCCAAGGCGGGAGCCTGATCGAATGGCGTTCGGCTTTGGAGACAAGGGCATCGTTATCCGCGAGGCTCATTTCCCCGGCCGGGCGCCGATCGATGCCTATGGCAATGGTGGTTTCCGCTTTGCCGACATGTCGCATCGCGGCTCGCTTCTGCTGCTGCCGTCCGGCGTCTATGGCTGGGATGTCAACGACGGCGACGACCTGACGCTTGCTGTCTTCGAGCGGGTATTGGCGGAGACTGGCATCGAGTTTCTGCTGCTTGGCACGGGCAAACAAATGCGCCTGGTCGATCCAGATGTTCGCGCGGCCCTCAAGCAGCGCGGCATCGCCACCGATCCGATGGGTACCGGGGCTGCCGTGCGCACATACAACATCATGCTGGCCGAGCAACGGCCGGTCGCCGCCGCGTTGATTGCGGTCTGACCCAGATAGGTATGCCGTGAGCGAAACGAAACCGGCCAACGAGGCGCTGTGCCTGGCAGCATTGCGCGATCATGATCGTGATCGCTATCTGGCTGCACTCTTGACGCCAGCCGACCGCCGCGCGGGCGTCGCGGCACTCTATGCCTACAATGCGGAACTTGCCCGTGTGCGAGAACTTGTTCGCGAGCCGCTTCCAGGTGAGGTCCGGCTGCAATACTGGCGCGATCTGCTGCAGGGAGCCGGCCACGGGGCGAATGAGGCCAACCCGGTCGCAGCCGAGTTGTTGCAGGCGACGCGGACCTACCAACTGCCGGTCGGGCCGCTGGCCGCCATGGCCGATGCCCGCATCTTCGACCTTTATGACGACCCGATGGAAACCGTTGTCATGTTCGAGGGATATGCTGGCGAGACCGCGGCGACGCTGATCCAGCTTACAAGTCTGGTTCTCGATCCGGCCGCCGCGGCATCAGCCGCCGACACGGCCGGCCATGCGGGCGTTGCCCAGGCGGTTGCCGGCTGCCTTCTGCTGCTGCCCATTCATCGGGCACGCGGGCAGGTCTATCTGCCGCTGGAAATTCTGCGTGCCGTTGGGCTGGAAGGCCCGGACCTGCTCAAGGGAGCCGACAAGGCCCGGCTGTCGGCCGCGATCGAAGCCTTTGCCGGTCTCGGTCTCGATCATCTGGAAAAGGCCCGGCGTTCCGGTACGCCTTCTCGCAGCATACTGCCGGCCTATCTGCCGGCAACGCTGGCCCGGCGTGTCTTGCTGTCCGCGCGTAGCAGGGGGGCGGCAATCCTCGACCACGACATCCGTCCGCCGCAATGGCGCCGACAGTTGCGGATGATGGCAACGCTTGTCTCCGGGCGGATCTGATCTACCTTTCCCGTCAAAGGCTGGTCAGCCGGAACGCAACACGTTCACGCAAGGCTCGGCTGCTAGATCCTCAAATATGATGAAATTGCCTCGACGGGAGACACAAGGTGAGCGTGGTAACTTGGGCGGTCCTGTTGGGAATAGTGGTTGCTCTGGCATTCTATTCCACCCGTATGGCCAGGCATAAGGAAGAGGATGGTTTGCAGGACACGGGCCTGGCGATCCTCGAGTTCGGCCGCGCCTTCCCGCAGGAAGCCATTCGCAGCCTTCACGCGACTGCGGACGCCAAGGCTGTCTTTGTCCGCCTGCATGACAACAAGGCCGGCATCATGCGCACCTTGCGCAACCACTATGCCTGCCACCTGATCGAGCCGGGAACCGTGCGCGTTCGAAACCTGGCCAATGGCAAGGGCTTTGCGGTCGAGTTTCTCGATTCGCCCGCCCACAACGGCGAGTTCACCTTCGCTTCGGCGGCCGATGCGGCGGAAGTGTCACTCTGGCTGCTGGGAAACTATGTCGGGCCGGCCGATCTTGATCCGGCTCCGAACGGGCTGCCGACCACCTGATCGGCAACAGCCCGCTTTGAACGGTCTTTTTATGCGAGACCGAGCCATGCCTTGCAGTCGGCAAGCGCGCGCAGAGCCACAAGCTGCCGCTTCATCGCCGTCTTGTCCTTGCCGCGAAAGCGCTTGACGCCCTCCGGCTTGACGATCGAGCCCGGTTCCAGTTCGGGAAACAGGCCGAAATTGATGTTCATCGGCTGGAACGACCGCTTGCCCGGCTCATCATGCGAGACGATATGGCCGCCGGTGATGTGGTTGAGCAGGGAGCCGAGCGCCGTGGTTGCCGGCGGCAGGCTGATTTCTTCGCCCTTGCGCTCGGCGGCCGCAAAGCGCCCGGCCAAAAGGCCAATCGATGCACTCTCGACATAGCCCTCGCAGCCGGTGATCTGACCGGCAAAGCGCAGGCCCGGACGGTTCTTCAGCTGCAGGGTCGGATTGAGCAATGTCGGGGAGTGGATGTAGGTATTGCGATGCAGGCCACCGAGGCGGGCAAACTCGGCGTTTTCCAGACCCGGAATCATCCGGAAGATCTCCGCCTGAGCGCCGTATTTCAGCTTCGTCTGGAAACCGACCATATTGTAGAGCGTGCCCAGTGCATTGTCCTGGCGCAGTTGTACGACGGCATAGGCCTTGACGGTCGGATTGTGCTCGTTGGTCAGGCCCATCGGCTTCATCGGCCCATGCCTGAGCGTTTCGCGGCCTCGCTCGGCCATCACTTCGATCGGCAGGCAGCCGTCGAAATAGGGCGTTCCTTCCCATTCCTTGAAACCGACCGCATCGCCGGCAATCAGGGCGTCGAGGAAGGCATTGTACTGCGCTTCGTCCATCGGGCAGTTGATATAGTCCTTGCCTGTGCCGCCCGGACCGACCTTGTCGTAGCGCGACTGGTACCAGCAGATATCCATGTTGATGCTGTCGCGGTGCACGATCGGCGCAATGGCGTCGAAGAAGGCAAGCGCATCCTCGCCGGTCTTGGCGCGGATCGCCTCGGCAAGGTCCGGCGAGGTGAGCGGGCCGGTGGCAATGATCGCCTGGTCCCAGTCTTCCGGCGGCAGACCGGCGATTTCCTCCCGCACAACGGTAATCAGCGGATGTTTGTCGATCTCGGCGGTCACGGCTTCGGCAAATCCGTCGCGGTCGACGGCAAGCGCGCCACCGGCCGGAACCTGATGGCGATCGGCGCAGGCCATGATCAACGATCCGGCGAGCCGCATTTCCGCATGGATGACGCCGACGGCATTGGCAGTCGCATCGTCGGAACGGAACGAATTGGAGCAGACCAGTTCGGCCAGACTGTCGGTCTTGTGGGCATCGGTACCGCGCACGCCGCGCATTTCGTGCAGAACGACCGGGACACCGGCCTGTGCTGCCTGCCAGGCCGCTTCCGACCCGGCAAGACCGCCGCCGATGATGTGGATGGGGGAGAGAGTGCTGTGTGTCATGGGCGGCTCCATATCATGGCGCGGCTTGGCAGGTCCATGCTTTGCGGTACATCCGGGACGTAAAACGCGCGCGAATCAGGATGCGTCAAATGCAGGATGCAGGGGAGAGACCAGCACAGGGCCCGGAATCAAAAACGGCACCCAAGGTGCCGTTTGACAGACGTCGCTTTATGCTGCCGCCGAAAAGGCGGGCTTCCGATTAACGGAAGGAGCGCGAAGCGATATTGCGGATTTCGTAGCGGGTGATGCCGATGTCGCTGAGGGTCTGGTTCGACAGGTTGCCGAGTTCAGCAAGAGTGCGGCGATAGCTCATCCAGTTTTTTGCAATGCGAAGCGGGTTCATGGTCGTTTTCCTTGTGGGATCTTGTTTGCTGATCTGGCGGTTTGTTTCCGCCTCAGCGATTGACCGTCTTATACGCCCGTAGAATAAGATTGTGCAGTGCAAATTCTAGGCGACTGCTATGCATTTGTGCACGATGATGACGATATTAGCAGCAGAGTGCAGAAATTAGGCAGAAGGATTTCCGCCACTCTGCCCTATGATTTCATTGAGAAAAGCGGGCAGGGCTAAAAACGCAGAAGGCCTCCCGCTTGCGGGAGGCCTTCCTGGTTCGTTCCAGTCTGCAGCGCCTGAGCGCCGCGACGGAATTAGCTGTTGACGGCGTGACGGGCGACGCGACGGATGTCTTCGCGGCCAATGCCGAGGTCACGCAGTTCGCGGTCCGACATGCGGCCGAGTTCGGTAATGGTCTGACGATACTTGCGCCAGTTGTTGAGCGAGCGAGCGATGTTCATGGCCTTGCCTCATGGGTTGGGCGCAACTGTCGGCGCCGTGTTCAAATTCGATGACTGGAATATATGCTGCATTGCGAAACGATTGAAGACATAAAGCCTCACACCACCCATGCGCAAATCGCATAACATCAGGGTTAATCAACTGTAAAGTGACGTCTTTTTAGGCTTTTGCCTCTGAGGAGGCGCTGCCGCATTGTGGGGCAGGGCGGCGCAGCAATCCGATCGACCTACGGTCTGGCGGGCAGGCGCGGCAATGTGTTGACATAGAGGGAAAGCCCTTAGCCAAAACGAATAACGCTCACCGGGGGAGGATCCGGTGAGCGTCATTTTGACAGACCAACGACTGGGAGGAGGAGTGTCGCTGGTCATTCGATCCCGCATCGGGAGGAGGATAATGCAGGGCCGAAGGATATTTGACCGTTTCCGGTCAGTCGGGGCTGATGAAAGCTGCTTTCGTCTGCCCTTTGTTGAGTCTGAATATACGCCTGAGTCGCGATATTGTGCAGTGCAATGTCATCATGGAAGCCATGCGCGTTTCGCATGGGCTCCGAGCCATGCTGAACCCTCCGAAAACCCCTAAGCATATGAGGGGCTTTTGTCTTTTTCTCGAATCGCTCAGATCTTCGATTGAGTTTCTCGCCCGACCGTTCCAGACTTCGGCCGGTCTCTTTGTTTTTTGCCTCTGTTGAGGTGGTGGGATCGAAGTCGGGGGGCGGATGTATCGCGGTCATTTGAAACGGGACTTGCAGGAATGGACCCGCAAGGGTTTGATCGACGAGGCGACCGCCGGCCGTTTGCTTGCCGATGTCGATGCCCGGCGTTCCGCGTTCAGCGTCGGCACCGTGCTGGTCATGCTGGCGGCGGTGCTGATCGCCGCTTCCGTGCTGTTGCTGGTGGCGTCGAATTGGCAGGCGATCCCGCGCCTGACCAAGGTCATCGGTATTGTCGCCCTGATCTGGATCTTCAATCTGACGGCGCTGTTGGCCCGGTCGCGGGATGCCGAGCGCCTGGCCGCCGCCTGCCTTGTCCTCGGGGCCGCCAGTTTCGGCGGCGCGATTTCGCTGATCGGCCAGCTCTACCATCTGTCGGGCGACACATTTTCCGCCATGCTGCTTTGGTTCGTTGTCACCGCCATATCTGCGGCGCTCTTCCGCTCCGGCGCGCTGACCGTGATGGCCGGCATTCTGTCCTTCGTTGTCTTCTGGACGGTCATAGATCGATTCGATTATGACTTCCGCTGGCACGAACTGGCCTCCTACTGGCCGCCGGCTGCGGCCGTCGTTCTGGCCGCCCTCACGGTCTGGACCAGGACCAATCCGGCCAAGCATTTCGCCTACCTGCTGCTGCTGTGCTGGTGTGTCTGGTTCTATGTGCTCGGCGATGATCTGCTTTGGGCGACGCTGATGACCGGTGTGGGTGCTGTCGTCTTCTTTGCTTTTGCGCTTCCGGCGTCGCCGCTTTCGCAATGGCGGGGAAAGCTTGGTGCCTCCGTCACCTTCTATCCGCTGCTGCTCGCCTTCATCGGCCTCGGCTATTGGCATGGCAACGCCGTAGATGGCCAGACGAACGCAATCCTGGCCGTCCTGGTGATCGCGCTCTGCCTGGTGGCGCTGGCGCTGGAGGGGCGAGACAATGGCGCGGTGCGTTTCCTCGCCTACATCGTCTTTGCGCTGGAGATCCTCTACCTCTCCTATGAGACCATAGACAGCATTCTCGGAACCTCGGCCTTCTTCCTGCTCTCCGGCCTGGTGGTGGCGGTTCTGGCGTTTCTGGTCATTCGGCTTGAAAAACATTTCGGCCGACGTCCGACGGAGGTGCAGCCATGATTGCAACCAGACGCTTCGCTCTTGCAGCACTCGCCGTCGGCCTCGGCCAGACCGCAATCCTCGGCTACATGGTCGAAAGCCGTGCCAGCATTCTGCGTTATGGCACAGAAATCCTGCTGCAGACGGCACTCGTCGATCCGCGCGACCTGCTGCGCGGCGACTACGTGATCCTCAGCTACGACATCTCGACGATTCCCGCAGCGCTCGTCACCGGCGAAAGGCCTGTCGGCGATGAGAAGATGCCGCTGCAGGTGCGGCTGAGACCCGGTCCGGACGGTTTCTGGACGGTGACGGAAGCCTCTTTCCAGCCATTGCCGGCGATCGACGCAAGCGTGGTCATACCTTGCCCCTGCGTTCCTTTGATGTGCCGAGTGGAACCGATGGCACGGTCTGGGTCACCTACGGCATCGAGAGCTACTATGTGCCGGAAGGCGAGGGGCGCCCGATCGAGGATGGACGCAACACCGGTCGGGTCTCCGTCGCCGTGCGTGTCTCCGAAAGCGGCCAGCCACAGATTCGCGCGCTGATGCTGGATGGCGCTCCGCTTTATCAGGAACCGCTCTACTGATTATCATCAAGCTTTGCGCCAAACCCGGCGCCAGCGCCGGTGCCAAGCCGGGAATGCCTGCATTGTTTGGCCGGGGACGGGTGTCATTTTTCCTTTGCGTGGCGGAAAACGGGTGATATAGAGACGCGCGCTCCGGAGGGGCCATGCGCAAACGCAGCATGCGCTTTTGGACGCGGGTATGGTGAAATTGGTAGACACGCCAGATTTAGGTTCTGGTGCCGCAAGGCGTGGGAGTTCAAGTCTCTCTACCCGCACCAGCTTAGCCGCGCGGGATTGATGTGAGAGGCAGCCTTTGCTGATCCCGTCTGTCCGGCGCCGTTTTGCTTGGCATATGTTTGACGTTAGCGACGCAGCCACGTCCGGGAAAAGAAATTCCGGCGTCGTGCTCAGTGAAACCACCGGCTGTCCGAGCACGGCCGCCACGACATGAAGGTAAGAACATGCAGATTATCGAAACGCTCGCTGAAGGGCTGAAGCGCGAAATCAAGGTCATCATCCCGGCCAAGGATATGGAACAGCAGATGAACGAACGCCTGGCGGATGCCAAGGGCAAGGTTCGCATCAACGGTTTCCGTCCGGGCAAGGTTCCGACCGCGCATCTGAAGAAGATGTATGGCAAGTCGATCATGGCTGAACTCGTCAACGAGATCATCCGCGACCGTCCGAGCGCGATCCTGTCGGAGCGCGGCGAAAAGTCGGCGACCCAGCCGGAAATCGTGATGACCGAGGACGAAGCCGAAGCCGAGAAGATCCTGTCCGCACAGGCCGATCTCGAGTTCACGCTCTCCTACGAAATCATCCCGCCGATCGAACTGAAGTCGGTCGACGGCATCAAGATCGTGCGCGAAGTGGTCGAAGTCTCGGAAGACGAGATCAACGAGCAGATCCTCAAGATCGCTGAAAACGCCCGCACGTTCGAGACCAAGAAGGGCAAGGCCGCTGATGGCGACCGCGTCACCATGGACTATCTCGGCAAGGTCGATGGCGTTGCCTTCGACGGTGGCAAGGATGAAGACGCTGAACTGGTCATCGGTTCGAACCGCTTCATCCCGGGCTTCGAAGCCCAGCTCGTCGGCCTCAAGGCTGGCGACGAAAAGGTCATCAACGTCACCTTCCCGGCTGAATATCCGGCTGCTGACCTGGCTGGCAAGGACGCGACCTTCGACATCACCGTCAAGGAAGTTGCAGCCCCGGCCGCTGTCGAAATCAACGACGAACTGGCAACCAAGCTTGGCGTCGAATCGGTCGACAAGCTGAAGGAAGTCGTTCGCGGCCAGATCGAAAGCCAGTACGGCAACGTCACCCGCCAGAAGGTCAAGCGTCAGATCCTCGACCAGCTCGACACGCTCTACAAGTTCGACGCTCCGTCGAAGCTGATCGATGCAGAGTTCGACAACATCTGGCGCCAGATCAACACCGACCTCGCACAGTCGGGCAAGACCTTTGCTGACGAAGACACGACCGAAGAAGCTGCTCGCGAAGAATACCGCGCGCTGGCCGAGCGTCGCGTCCGTCTCGGTCTCGTTCTGTCCGAAATCGGCGAAAAGGCCGGCATCGAAGTGACCGACGAGGAAATGCAGCGTTCGCTGTTTGCCCAGCTGCAGCAGTTCCCGGGCCAGGAGAAGCAGATCCTCGACTTCTTCCGCAACACTCCGGGTGCATCTGCTTCGCTGCGCGCGCCGATCTTCGAAGAGAAGGTCATCGACAAGCTGCTCGCCGAAGTCAGCGTCACGGACAAGTCCGTGTCGAAGGAAGAGCTGATGGCTGACGACGAGTCTGAAGACGGCGACAAGCCGGCCAAGAAGACCGCCGCCAAGAAGAAGGCTGTTGCCAAGGCTGACGACGCTGCTGAAGGCGAAGAAGCCGCTCCGAAGAAGAAGGCTGCTCCGAAGAAGAAGGCCGCTGAAGGCGACGCCGAATAATCTTCGGCATTCACTGATTGAAATTGCAAAAGGCCGCCCTTTCGGGCGGCCTTTCTGCTTTTGTATTCTTCGTGTGCATGCGGCGGCTTATGAGCGGCTTGCGTGCTTTTGCTTTTGTCCGGAAGATTGCATCACCCGAACAAAGGTTGCGCTATTTAGCGAATTGCCGATTTATCTCATCGCCAGCCGAGGCTTGGTGCGACATGGGTCAGGATGGACTGGAGGACGTGGGCGTTGTAGTCGACACCGAGCTGGTTCGGGACGGTCAGCAGCAGGGTATCGGCCTCGGCGACAGCCTCGTCTCGCTTTAGCTCCTCGATCAGCTTGTCGGGTTCCGCCGCATAGGAGCGGCCGAAGATCGCCCGCGTGTTTTCGTCGATATAGCCGATCGAATCCTGGTCCTTGTTCTGGCCGAAATAGGCGCGGTCCATGTCGTTGACGATGGCAAAGATCGAACGGCTGACGGAAACGCGCGGCGTGCGTGTGTGCCCGGCTTCCTTCCATGCCTCGCGATAGGCGCGGATCTGCTTGGCCTGCTGGATATGGAACGGCTCGCCCGTTTCGTCGTCCTTCAGTGTCGAGCTCTGCAGGTTCATGCCGAGCTTTGCTGCCCAGACGGCGGTGGCATTCGAGCCTGCGCCCCACCAGATGCGATCGCGCAGGCCTTCCGAATGTGGCTCCAGCCGCAGCAGGCCCGGCGGGTTGGGGAACATCGGCCGGGGATTGGGTTTGGCGAAACCTTCGCCCTTCAGCACGTCGAGGAAGACTTCGGCGTGGCGGCGGCCCATGTCGGCATCGCTCTGACCTTCCTCCGGCTGGTAGCCGAAATAGCGCCAGCCTTCGATCACCTGCTCCGGCGAGCCACGGCTGATGCCGAGCTGCAGGCGTCCACGCGAGATCAGGTCGGCAGAGCCGGCATCTTCCGCCATGTAGAGAGGGTTCTCATAGCGCATGTCGATCACGCCGGTGCCGATCTCGATCTTCGAGGTGCGCGCGCCGACGGCGGCCAGCAGCGGGAAGGGCGAGGCGAGCTGACGGGCGAAGTGATGGACGCGGAAATAGGCGCCGTCCGCACCGAGTTCTTCGGCCGCGACCGCAAGGTCGATGGACTGAAGCAGGGTGTCCTGGGCCGAACGCGTGCCGGACTGGGGCGAGGGCGACCAATGACCGAAGGACAGAAAACCGATGTTCTTCATGATGATATGCTTTCGTGATGACGATTGAACCCTAGATGGCATCAAGGTGCCGCATCTCATAGGGGCAACGCGGTGACAGACTGTTTCGGATCCAGAAACAGGGCCGCTCCCGCTCCTCTCAGGCGGTATCAAGGACGAGAGGGCAGTGATCCGAGACTTCCGGCTCTGCGACGACCTCGAAGGTGTTCACGCGAACATTCGGCGTGACCAGCATGTAATCGGCAAAGCGGCCATCTTTCCGGTAGTGCGATGTGCGCGTGTCGGAGAAGCCGCGACCGGTCACAAGGTCGCTGAGGCCAAGCCGGCCGAGTGCTGCAAAGGTCGCGCTGTCGGGCAGCACATTGAAGTCACCGCAGACCACCAGCGGTTCACCTGTGTGCCAGATACGCTTGATCAGGCAAATCAGTGCTTCGGTCTGGCGTTCGCGCGCCGGCGTGTCTTGCTTGCCGGCAGGGTCGCGCAGGCCATGCAACTGGACGACCGTGATCGGTGCACCGGTGTGATGGTCGAAGATCCTGATGCCATGCGCATTGCGCGGCCGCGGATGGGCGCCAAATCCGTTGGCTGAGAAGCTGCCGTGGATGAAGTCAAGTGCCTGGCCGATGATTGGAATGTCCTTGCGCACGAAGGTCGCGATGCCGAACTCCTGCCAGCAGGGTTCGCCGCCGTCCTCAAGCATGCCTCTTGCCGTCGGGCAGAAGATCCCGTCATGGGCCGGCAGAACCGCTGCGATTTCGTCAAACAGATGCGCGCGCTGTTGCAGTTCGATCGATCCGTCGCGATAGGTCAGCCAGTCGTGCCGCGCGCCAGGTGCGCGTGCGACTTCCTGCAGGCAGAGCACGTCGGCGTCGACGGTCGCCAGATAGCGCATCAGCGGCTCGTGGAGCATCCCGCCCCAGAGATTGAGGGAAACAATCTTCATCGAATCCAGTCGCTTGGCCGGGATGGTGAGCCGACAGGATAGTTACACCCTTGTCGCACTTCAAGCGCGCCCGATCCGTCTATGCTCTTTGCTGTCGCTCGACGAAAAGCAGCATCGACACACCGGTTACGGCAAGCGCGACACCGAGCAGGCTTGTTCCCGAATAGCCGAGGAAATGCGAGCCGAGGGCGAAGGCCGCGGCGTTCAGGCCGTTTCCGAGGAATGAATTGATGGGCATGAACGCGGTACCGAGACCAGGGCGTCCGGGAAACAGATCCTGGAAATAGTTGAGCGGCAGGGCCAGCAGCGCGGCGGCAAAGGCAGCACCCGGCAGAGCGAGTCCATAGATGTGCCACGGCGCTGTCGCGAAACTTAACGCCACCATGTAGCCACCATAGGCGAGAGCCGCCGTCACGATGATGCCGACGATGCTGTAGCGTTTCAGCAAGCCTGCCCACATCAGCATGAAGGGGATTTCGATCAGCGCCGTCATGCCGGCAATCAGCCCGACATCCGCGGTCTTGCCGCCGAGCTGCAGGGTCAGGATCAGCGGCCAGATGGTTCCGCTCAGACGCAGGGTCGACGTGATCGCCGCAATCGCGATCAACCGGATCACCATGTCTGGCGCAGCCAGTTCCTTGAGTGCCGAGAAAAAGCCGGGCGCCGAGGTGTCCCGGGCAGTCCGGGATGGTGGCGACTTCAGCACAAGGATCGCACACAGGAGGATGAACAGGCAGAAGAGTGAGGCGAGCCCCCAGGCCCCCAGCATGCTGCCGGATGCCCCAAGCGCCAGCCCCAGACCGGCCGGCGTCACCACCCAGGCAGCCGAGATGACTGCCCGCAACGTCGCATTGACCGAAGCGGCATCCACCGGTTCGAGCTCGCCCGTCTCCAGCCGAGCGCTGGCAAACAGCAGGGAACTGGTAGCGTAGAAGAAAGGGATGACGAGCGAGGTCGCACCGAGGAAGACCGGCACCGACGGATAGAAATAGATGGCACCATAGCCGAGCACCCCCAGGGCCGACATGGCGATCAACATGTGTCGCCGGTCACCCAGCATGTCCGACAGGATGCCAAGCGAGACGCTGATGACGACGGCCGAGATCGACGAGACGAAGACCAGCAGCGAATAGGTCTGGTCGCTCATGCCGAGTGTGCCGATTGCCGTCACCGAAAGATAGGGAATAGTCGCCCCGAACGCAGATCCCTGGGCGAAGATCATCAGCGCGAGGACGAGCAATTGAGGGCGGCCGGCAATCTGGCCGAAGGATGAAGGCATGAAACTGGCTTTGTGCTGATGAAGGCGGGAGCACCCACAAGATGTAGGCGTTTGAAACACCACCATCGCATGAGTCGCTATCGCCGTCAGCCCGTCGCTGGGAAGCATGAAGCGGACGCAGGGCGTTTCACCCCGCGCCGCCTCGTTCTATTCGGCAGCCTTGCGCTCGATTTTCTCCACCTTCAACTCACCCATGCGGTTCCAGGCGTCGAGGCCGGCGATCTTGTAGGCTTCGGCGAGCGTCGGGTAGTTGAAGGTGTTCTCGACGAAATATTCGACCGTGCCTTTGAGATTGAGTACGGCCTGGCCGATATGCACCAGTTCGGTGGCACCTTCGCCGACGATATGCACGCCGAGCAGGCGGCGGGTCTTCAGCGAGAAGATCATCTTCAGCATGCCGCTGTCGAGACCCATGATATGGCCGCGCGAGGTTTCGCGGAAATGGGCTATGCCGCATTCGTAGGGAATGTTGCGCTGGATCACTTCCTCCTCGGTCAGGCCGCAGGTGGAAATTTCCGGTACGGCATAGATGCCATAGGGGAAAAACTGCGGCGGCTCGTGCGAAGGCGCACCGACGGCATGGCGTGCGGCGATACGGCCCTGTTCCATGGACGTCGAGGCAAGGCTCGGGAAACCGACGACGTCGCCGGCCGCATAGATGTTGGGAACGGCGGTCTGGAAGGTTTCGGGATTGACCTTCAGCCGGCCACGATTGTCGGCCTCGAGACCGCAGGCGGAAAGGTTCAGCGTATCGGTGGCACCGACGCGTCCGGCGGCAAACAGCACCATCTCGGCCATCAGCACGCGGCCGTTCTTCAGCGTGACACGGCATTTGCCGTCGATCTTTTCGACCGTCTCGACCGTCTGGCCGAAAATCAGCTTCATGTTGCGGTCGCGCAGCTGGTAGGTGAAGTCCTCGACGATTTCCTTGTCGATGAAGTCGAGCATGGTGTCGCGCGGTTCGACCACGGTGACGGCGGTATCCAGCGCCGAGAAGATCGTCGCATATTCGATGCCGATGACGCCGGCGCCAATGACCACCATCGAGCGCGGCAGCTCCTTGATCTCCAGGATATCGTCACTGTCGAGAATGCTGATGTCATCGAAGGGAACATGCGAGGGGCGGAAAGGCCTTGTGCCGACGGCCAGCAACACGGATTTGGTCTGCACCCGCAGGATTTCGCCATCTTCCTTGGCAACCTCGATGGTGTGGGCATCGACGAATGTCGCCGTGCCACGCATCTGCTGAACGCGGTTGCGCGCGAACTGGTGCTCCAGAACTTCGACTTCGTGGTCCAGCGTGATCAGCAGGCGGCGGCGAAGGTCGTCGGCATTGATCTCCTGCTTGACCCGGTAGCTGCGGCCATAGAAGCCGCGCTCGCGCCAGCCGGTGAGGTTCAGCGCGGTTTCGCGCAGCGTCTTGGAAGGAATGGTGCCGGTATGCACGGAAACACCGCCGACGCGCGTTCCCTTCTCGATCACCAGAACCTTCTTTTCCAGCTTGGCAGCCTGGATAGCGGCGCGGCGCCCGGCCGGGCCGCTGCCGATGACGACAAAGTCGTATTGGTTCATGATATTCGTCCCTGATTCGCGTGCCGGATGCTGCACTGCAATGTGTCCCATGGCGAAACTATCAGGGCAATCTAACCGTTTCGTTATCGACGAGAATTTGCGTCTGTCTGCGACGGAAATTTGCCCTCAAGCGGCAATTCTGCACCACCCCTTATCGGGCGGGTCAGATCAGCCGTAGGCCCTTGAGGCTCGCATGGCCGTCTTTGCCGATGATGATGTGGTCATGGACAGTAATACCGAGAGGCTTGGCCGTGTCGATGATCGTGCGCGTCATATCGATGTCCGCGCGCGACGGTGTCGGGTCGCCGCTTGGATGGTTGTGCACCAGGATAATCGCCGTTGCCGAAAGCTCAAGCGCGCGTTTGACAACCTCGCGCGGATAGACCGGTGTGTGGTCGACGGTGCCACGTCCCTGGATCTCGTCGGCGATCAGCACATTGCGCTTGTCGAGGAAGAGTATACGGAACTGCTCGGTGGTTTCATAGGCCATGGCCGCGTGGCAATAGTCGATCACCGATGACCAGGACGACAGGACCTGCTTGCCGCGCAACTCGCTTTTCAGCATGCGCTGCGCGACGCTGGCGATCAGCTTGAGATCCAGCGCCACCGTTTCACCCACGCCCTTGACCTCCTGCAGCAGGGCCGGCGGCGCGCCGAACACGCCCGCAAGCGTACCGAACCGCGCAATCAGCGCCTTGGCGATCGGCTTGGTATCGCGGCGCGGAATGAGCCGGAACAACAGCAATTCAAGGATTTCGTAGTCGGCCAGTGCGCTTTCGCCGCCGTCGCGAAACCGCGCCCGCAGTCGGTCGCGGTGTCCGTGATAATGCGCATCGGCGGTCTGGGGACTGTTGTCGAGGCTGGGTGAAGGATTCAGCCGGTCGGCACGGGACGTCTGTTCTGCAAAGAAGTGGCGTTCGTCGTGATCCGGGTTGCTGGAAACATCCTGACCCAGATCGACAATGGTGTCGCCGAACAGGGAGCCGTTTTCGGAACGGGGGAGCTTCGCCATCGTCAAACCCTTGCATGGACCATCATAGTCACGCTGCGAGGGCGAGCATGCCGTCTTGATCACCGTCGCGAGGGTATAGTGACATCCCTGCTGTATCGCGCAAGATGCTACAGCACAGTTCTGCGTCGATTGGTTGCAGGCTTGTGCGCGACGGCTAGGAGAGGCCGGGGCGATCGAGGCCGGCAGGCGACAGTGTGAATATTTCGCAGCCCGTCGCAGTCACGCCAACGGCATGTTCGTACTGTGCGGTCAGAGAGCGATCGCGCGTCACCGCAGTCCAGCCGTCAGACAGGACTTTCACATGAGGCTTGCCGAGATTGATCATCGGCTCGATGGTGAAGATCATGCCTTCACGCAGTTCCGGACCTTCGTCGGCGCGGCCGTAATGCAGGATGTTCGGGCTGTCGTGGAACAGACGGCCGACGCCATGGCCGCAGAAATCGCGCACCACCGTGCAGCGTTCCGCTTCGGCATAGGTCTGGATCGCCTCACCGATCGCACCGGTGCGGGCACCGGGACGCACGGCGGTAATGCCGCGCATCAGGCATTCATAGGTCACTTCCATCAGCCGCTCCGCCGCCCGCTTGATTTGGCCGACGGGATACATCCGGCTGGAATCGCCATGCCAGCCGTCCAGGATATAGGTGACATCGATATTGACGATGTCGCCCTCGCGCAGCGGCTTGTCGTCCGGCATGCCATGACAGACAACATGGTTGATCGAGGTGCAGACGGAATATTTGTAGCCGCGATAGTTCAGCGTCGCGGGCAGGGCGCCATTGTCCATACCGAATTCGAAGACGAAGCGATCGATCGCATTGGTCGTCACACCCGGCTTGATCATCGGCACGAGCGCATCAAGGCAGCGTGCGGTCAGCTGGCTGGCGCGGCGCATGCCGTCGAAGTCTTCCGCGCTGTAGAGCCGGATTGCGCCGGTATTCTTGAGCGGTGCCGATGCCGCGTCGATATAGGTTACCATTGAGCCGCTTCCGGATCCCTGTGAATGACAGTTTTTTCCCGTTCATAAAGCAGCAAGGCCCGACAAGTCTATCGGGATCAGCCGCATCGGCGCGATTTTGCAAGGCGTGATGTCGCAGGCGACCGCATAGGCCTCCACGCCGCGGCCTATGGCCCGGACGAAGGCGCGGCCATAAGCGGGGTCGAGATCGGCGCAGATTTGAAACTGCCTGCAATCGCTTCGCTGAATCAGGAACAGCATTGCCGCGCGCCTGCCGGTCTCGACCAGATCGCCCATTTCTTCCAGATGTTTGGCGCCACGCGTCGTCACGCTGTCTGGAAATTCCGCAAGGCCAGCTTCCCGGATGAAATGCACATTCTTCACCTCGACATGCACGCTGCCTTTGGTCGCGTCCTCCAGCAGGATGTCGATGCGCGAATTGCGCCCGTAGCGCTGCTCGCGTTTCAACGTGGAAAAACCGTCAAGGGGTGGGAGCAGGCCTGCGAGAATGGCTTCTTCGGCCAGCCGATTGGGCAGGGCGGTGTTGACGCCGACCACCGTACCGTCTGCTTCCACCAGCTCCATTGCATGACGATATTTCCGCTTCGGCGCGTCGTGGACCGAGAGCCAGATCTGCGAGCCGGGGTCCGTCAGTCCGCGCATCGAGCCTGTATTCGGGCAAAATCCGGTGATCTCCTCGCCACTGTCCAGCACGGCATCGAACAGGAAGCGCTTGTAGCGGCGGATCAACCGGGCAGGGATCAAGGGCGGATCGAAGATCAACGGCAAGTCCTGACCGTGCAGTAAGCGGTCATACGCGTTCCAGCACGTTTCTGCCGGGCGCATCGGCAATTGCGTTCAGCGCGTCGCCACCCGGTTTGCGAGCAGGAACCTGCTTGTGGTCGAGCTTTTCGATCCAGGTCTGCCAATGCGGCCACCAGGAGCCTGCCGTCTCCTCGGCGCTGGCGAGCCAATCCTCATAGCTGCCGCCGGCCTTTCCATGGGTCCAGTACTGGTATTTCTTCTTGTCCGGCGGATTGACCACGCCGGCAATGTGGCCCGATCCCGTCACGACAAATTCGACAGGTCCGCCAAACAGCGCGCTGCCGATGTAAACCGATTTTGCCGGCGCGATATGATCTTCTCGGGTAGCGAGATTGTAGATCGGGATCTTCACCTTCTTCAGCGACAGCGTCTTGCCGGCGAGCTGCATCTGGCCCTGGCTCAGCGTGTTGTTGAGATAGCAATTGCGCAGATAGAAGGAATGGTTGGCCGCCGCCATCCGGGTCGAATCGGAATTCCAGTAGAGCAGGTCGAAGGGCATCGGATCCTGACCCTTCAGATAGTTGTTGACGAAATAGGGCCAGATCAGCTCGGAGGCGCGCAGCATGCTGAATGCTGAGGCCATTTTCGAGCCGTCGAGGTAACCGGTTTCCCGCATCCGGTCCTCCACCCCCTTCAATTGTTCTTCGTCGACAAAGACCTTGAGGTCGCCGGCATAGGTGAAATCCACCTGCGTCGTGAACAAGGTGGCGCTGGCGATGCGGCTGTCCTTCTCCTGTGCATGCAGGGCAAGCGCTGCGGCAAGCAGCGTGCCGCCGACACAATAGCCGATGGCATTGACCTTTTTCTCGCCGGTCGCCTTCTCGATCGTATCCAGCGCGAAGTCGATGCCTTCGCGGATATAGGCCTCCCAATCCTTGTCCGCATGGCGCTCGTCGGGATTGACCCAGGAAATGACGAAGACGGTGTGTCCCTGCTCGACGCACCACTTGATGAAGCTTTTCTGCGGGTTGAGGTCGAGAATGTAGAACTTGTTGATCCATGGCGGGCAGATCAAAAGCGGCCGCTTCAACACGGTATCGGTTGCCGGCGCATACTGGATGACTTCGCAAATATCACTCTGCGCGATCACTTTGCCGGGGGTGATGGCCATATTTTCGCCGACAGCGAATTTGCTGGTGTCTGTCTGGCGAATGCGCAGTTCGCCTTTGCCGGCAGCGATATCCTCGGCCAGCATCTGCATGCCCTTGACCAGATTGGCGCCACTGCTGGCGACCGTTTCCCGGTAGAGCTGCGGGTTCGTGGCGACGAAATTTGCCGGTGAAAGGGCGGCCGTGATCTGGCGGACGTAGAAGGCGGCCTTGTGGCGCGTATGCTCGTCGAGCCCTTCGGCGTCATTGACCATCTTGTCGGCCCAATCGGACAGAACCAGATAGGTCTGGCGGAGGAAATCGAAGAACGGATTGCGCTGCCAGTCCTCGTCGGCGAATCGTTTGTCTTTCGGCAGGGGATCATCGACCGGCGTGTCCGGCGAGGCGGAAAGGCGTGTCAGTGAGCGCGCCCAGATGCCGAAGACGGCGTTCAGCAGGTGGGTCTGCGCTTCCATCGTTCGCTTCGGGTCCGACATCCAGTATTCGGCCAGTTTGGACATCGTCTTGACAAGCTCGGACATCGGTTCGGAGATTGGATCGACAATCTCGCCCCGTTCGCGCGGCGCAAGCCAGCTGGAAGCGGCTTTTCCGAGGTTTTCAAGCGCCTTTGCCGCATTGACGGCCAGAGCCTGCGGATCCTTGACGATATAGGGTTCGAGCAGTTTTGCATCGAATGCCGGACCGGACTGTGCCGTCTCTTCCCGTTTGTTGTCCAAGGCATCCTCCCCAGGATTGTATCTGGCGTCTTTTGTATTTGCGCATCCTGCATGAAAATGACTACAAGTTCCAGCGATTGGCGCATAGTCTTTCGCAGGTAGCGGGAAAATGCACCCTTTGAATTTGCTGGATTTCCGGCAGGCATGCGGATTGTTGAGACCATGGCACAGATGACCTTTAGCCTCGAAAGCTTCGCCCGGCCGGCACACTTGGCCGCCATCATCGGGATGCTCGCCGCAAGCGGATGCCAGTCATCCGCAGAAACGGCAACCGTCACGCAGACCCCTTCGGCGCTGCAGGTGACGGTGGATGATGTGGATGCGCCCGATCAACCGGCGAAGCGCCCGACATCAAAGGATGGCTTCCCGAATTTCGGTGGCTCGTTGAACGCCGCCAATGTCCAGATGAACAACGAAGAAGCAGCAGCACTGCAACTGCAGCTCACGGCCCTGTCCAGCGCGCGCCAGTCCGGAACCATTACCGAAGCCGAATACCAGCGAAAGCTCGCCGAACTGCGCACGCTCGCAACCCAACATGGCCCGGAGACGCAGGCGTTGATCGCCAAATAGCACTTGCCTTTCGGCGGGATTTTCCGCAAAGCAACGAGAGGCTTTCGGCAGGTATTTCAGCGTGACTCGTCGCGCGGGTCGGATTTGCGACAAAATTTGCTGCCAGCGCTTGTGTTGAGATACTATCGTCCGGCTCCGGTTTTGCGGTTCGTTGCGGGGCTGGCGATCACTGGGAAAAACGAACCCGCCTGCCGCGGACAATGCCCGCGCGGTTTCAGGGGTTGAAGATGGAAGAATTTCACAAAGTCCGGCGCTTACCGCCCTACGTTTTCGAACAGGTCAATCGTTTGAAGGCGAGCGCGCGAGCCGGTGGCGCCGACATCATCGACCTTGGCATGGGCAACCCCGATCTTCCGACCCCGCAGGCGATTGTCGACAAGCTCTGCGAAGCCGTTCAGGACCCGCGCACCCATCGCTATTCGTCGTCCAAGGGCATTCCCGGCTTGCGTCGTGCCCAGGCTGCATATTACGCCCGCCGCTTCAATGTGAAGCTGAACCCGGACACGCAGGTCGTGGCCACCCTCGGCTCTAAGGAAGGCTTTGCCAACATGGCGCAGGCGATTACCGCGCCTGGCGACGTGATCCTGTGCCCGAACCCGACCTATCCGATCCATGCCTTCGGGTTCCTGATGACCGGCGGCGTGATCCGCTCGATCCCGGTCGAGCCTGACGAGACGTTTTTCCCACCGCTTGAGCGCGCTGTTCGCCATTCGATCCCCAAGCCGCTGGCGTTGATCATCAACTATCCGTCGAACCCGACGGCACGCGTGGCGACGCTTGATTTCTACAAGGACGTGATCGCCTTTGCGAAGAAGCACGATATCATCGTGCTGTCCGACCTTGCCTATTCCGAAATCTACTTCGACGACACGCCGCCGCCTTCCGTTCTGGAAGTTCCGGGTGCCATGGATGTCGCGGTCGAATTCACCTCGATGTCCAAGACTTTTTCCATGCCCGGATGGCGCATGGGCTTTGCAGTCGGCAATGAACGGCTGATTTCCGCACTTACCCGCGTCAAGTCCTATCTCGACTATGGTGCGTTCACGCCGATCCAGGTTGCTGCGACCCACGCACTGAACGGCGACGGTTCCGACATTGCCGAAGTCCGCTCGATCTATAAGCGTCGCCGCGATGTCATGGTTGAAAGCTTCGGCAAGGCTGGCTTTGAAGTGCCGCCGCCGGCAGCGACCATGTTCGCCTGGGCCAAGATCCCGGAAAAGTTCCGTCATCTCGGTTCGCTGGAATTCTCCAAGCTGCTGGTCGAAAAGGCCGATGTCGCCGTGGCCCCGGGTATCGGGTTTGGCGAAATGGGCGACGAATATGTACGCCTCGCGCTGGTCGAGAACGAGCATCGCATTCGCCAGGCTGCCCGCAGCATCAAGAAGTTCCTGTCGACCGCCGACGAGACGATGCACAACGTCATTTCGCTCAACGCCCACCGCTGAGCGTTATCGTTGAGCGCCTAACGTTGCGTTTCTTGGGCGGCCCGCTTGCGGCCGCCTATTTCCATTATCTGATTATGTCAGGACTGATCCATGGCTGATGCCCTTAAAATTGGCGTGGCGGGTCTTGGTACCGTTGGTGCCTCGCTCGCCCGTATCCTCCAGCAGCGTTCGAATGCGCTGACCGTTGCCTGTGGCCGTCCGATCATCGTCACGGCGGTCTCGGCGCGCGACAAGGCCAAGGATCGCGGCATCGACATGTCCGGCATGCAGTGGTTCTCCGATCCGGTGGACATGGCCAACAACGCCGATATCGACGTTTTCGTCGAGCTCGTTGGCGGCTCTGAAGGCGCCGCTGACCTGTCTGTGCGTGCCGCACTCGGCCGGGGCCTGCATGTGGTGACCGCCAACAAGGCCCTGTTGGCACGCTGCGGCGTCGAATTGGCCAAGCTGGCTGAGGAGAAAGGCCTTCTGCTCAATTACGAAGCGGCGGTTGCCGGTGGCATTCCGGTCATCAAGACGCTACGCGAGTCGCTGACCGGCAATAATTTCTCCCGCATCTACGGGATCATGAACGGCACCTGCAATTACATCCTCACCAAGATGGAGAAGGAAGGGCTTTCCTTTGCCGATTGCCTGAAGGAAGCCCAGCGCCTCGGTTATGCGGAGGCTGATCCTGCCTTCGACATCGAAGGCAATGACACCGCCCACAAGCTGGCGATCCTGACGACGCTGGCCTTCGGTTCGGAAATCGCCGCCGACAAGATCTATCTCGAAGGCATCACCAATATCTCGATCGAGGACATTCATGCGGCCGCCGATCTCGGCTATCGCATCAAGCTGCTGGGTGTTGCCCAGAAGACGGACAGCGGGATCGAACAGCGCGTGCATCCGACCATGGTTCCGCTCGATTCGGTCATCGCCCAGGTCGATGGCGTGACCAACGCCGTGGCGCTGGAATCCGATATTCTTGGCGAATTGCTGATGGTCGGCCCCGGCGCCGGCGGCAATGCAACCGCCTCGGCGGTACTCGGCGATATTACCGACATTGCCAAGAGCCGTCCGGGTGCGCAGGACGTTCCGGTGCTCGGTCGCCCGGCGCATCTGCTCGAACCGTATCGCCAGGCCGAAATGCAGAGCCACGAAGGCGGTTATTTCATCCGTCTGACGGTGCAGGATCGCACCGGCGTGTTCGCCAGCATCGCGACCAAGATGGCGGAAAACAGCATTTCGCTGGAATCCATCGTCCAGCATTCGAAACAGCCGGTTGTTGCCGGCAAGCCGCAGACGATCATCCTCGTCACCCATGCAACCATGGAAAGCGCTGTGCGCCGCGCCGTCGAAGCGATCAAGCATGAGGGTTATCTGGTTGGCGAGCCGCAGATGATTCGCATCGAACGGCCGAAGTCTTAAGTCTAGTGCGCTGCAGCGATCTCGGGAAATTCGCCCGATTTCGCTGCTGCGTCTGCGAAGCAGTTGATCCAATTGGCGCGAAAAATACGCGCCACGTACAAAAAATCGACCTCCACTCTCGCCATGCTGGTGCCCGCGCGGTAGATTGTCGCTGTCTGTCAGGTTCTTGGGGAGGAGCCTTAGCGATGAGTGTGGGAAAGACATGGGTCTCTCCGGCGGATTTCGCCGGATGCGACACATTCGAGCACAACCAGCCTGATGCCCAACGATGGTCAATCTCCGCGTCACATGCTGACGGCTGGGATGCCTCGGCCGATGGCATGTCGGACTGGGTGGTGCTCTTGGCCTTCTTGTGTGCCATGGTCGTGCCATTCGCCTTCGTGGCCTGGGTGATGGCGTAATCTGCAAAAGCATGGTTGGCGTGCTTGCATCTGAGGCCGGCTTGCCTCTGGTCATTTTTGTCAGGACCGCTAGAACAGCGGACGGATGATGGTTCGAGCTTCCAGCTGGGACATCGTCCATCCCGTCGTCACGACGCGGCGCCTTTAGGTGCTGTCCGGTCGTGTTGCAAAGCGAGTCCCATGTCCGAACCGGTAGATCCCGTCCAGCGCGCTTTTCTTGGTGTCGAGCAATCCGTCAGTGGTCAGCGCTGGATGAACCGCGCCGATCAGGCGGCGCAGAACAGGGCGCTCGCCATGAGCCAGGTGCACGGCATCCCGGAACTGGTGGCCCGCGTGCTCGCGGGCAGGGGCGTCGGCGTCGACGAGGCGCCGGCCTTTCTCGATCCGACCATCCGAAACCTGATGCCGGATCCATCGCGCCTGACCGATTGCGACGCCGCGGCAGAACGTATCTGTGCTGCCGTCAACCGCAGTGAGCGCGTCGCCATTTTCGGCGACTATGACGTGGATGGCGCGGCGTCCTCGGCGCTGATGTACCGATTTCTGCATCATTTCGGCATCGACGCCGAGATTTACATCCCGGACCGGATCTTCGAAGGTTATGGACCGAATGCTGCGGCCATCGATCAATTGATCGATCGCGGCGCGCAGCTGATCATCACGGTCGACTGTGGTTCGACCAGCATTGAGGCGCTGGGCGCCGCCGAACGCCGCAACATCGATGTGGTTGTGATCGATCATCACCAGATGAGCCACGAGATGCCGCCCTGTCATGCACTGGTCAATCCCAATCGCGAGGACGATCTGTCGGGGCTGGGGCATCTTTGTGCAGCCGGTGTTGTCTTCATGGTTCTGGTGGCCTGCCTGAGGCGTCTGCGCGAGGAAGGGCATGCCTATGCCCGCTCCCTCGACCTGCTCGCCTGGCTCGACCTTGTGGCGCTGGCCACGGTCTGCGACGTGGTGCCGTTGAAGGGCCTGAACCGTGCCTATGTCAACAAGGGGCTGATTGCCGCCCGCCACCAGAACAATGCGGGTCTTGCGTCACTGCTGCGCATCGCCGGCATCGGCGGCCCCGTCACGCCCTATCATTTCGGCTTTCTTGTCGGGCCGCGAATCAATGCCGGCGGACGGATCGGCGATGCGGCTCTGGGCAGTCGCCTGCTGACGTTGGAAGAGCCTGCCGAAGCCGACAAGATTGCCACCAAGCTGGATGAACTCAACCGCGAACGGCAGGCCATGGAAGCCATCATGCTGGCCGAGGCGGAGGCCGAAGCCATGGCCGAATATGGTACGGGCGAAACGGCCTCGGTCATCGTCACGGCGCGGGAAAACTGGCACCCAGGCATCGTCGGCCTGCTGGCGGCCCGCCTGAAGGAGCGCTTCAAGCGGCCGGCCTTCGCCATCGCATTCGACCCATCCGGCAAGGGTGCGGGCTCAGGCCGCTCGATCAACGGTTTTGACATCGGAAAAATGGTGCAGGCAGCCGTCGACAATGGCCTGCTGGTCAAGGGCGGCGGCCATGCGATGGCGGCCGGCTTGACGGTCGAGCGTGGTAATCTTGGCCGATTGCGCGCCTTTTTCGACGAGCAGGCGGCGACCCAGGTCGCAGCGCTTGCGTCCAATCAGACACTGAAGATCGACGGCGCGATCGGCGCGTCGGGCGCCACGCTGGCGCTGATCGACCAGCTCGAGGCCGCCGGTCCGTACGGTTCGGGTCATGCACAGCCGATCTTTGCCGTGCCGATGCACCGGCTGCGCGATGTGCGCCCGGTCGGCACGACGCATGTGAAGATCACGCTGGAGGCGCTGGATGGCAGCAAGCTCGAAGGTATCGCCTTCCGCGCGGCGGAAACCGAACTCGGCCATTTCCTGATGAACAATCGCGGCAATCAGGTTCATGTGGCCGGCACGCTGGGCGCCGATCATTGGCAGGGGAACCGCCGCATTCAACTGCGCGTGCTCGATGCCGCAAAGGCACCGTAACTTACGTAACGTGAGAAAAGTATCTTATGGGAAAGTGGCACGCCCTAGGGGAGTCGAACCCCTCTTCCCAGAATGAAAATCTGGTGTCCTAACC